>JABLTN010052504.1_pt1 | contig 159867 bp, 146 predicted proteins | sample 7160141 | NCBI WGS metagenome assembly JABLTN01 (sample SAMN14651226, study PRJNA627086) | human gut metagenome | isolation source: feces | host: Homo sapiens | reverse complement strand
TGAAATAATCTTTGTGGAACAAAAGAGCCAGATAGAGATGCATTCAGCCGGCCGAAATAATCCCTGTGGAATAGAAAAGCCAGATAGAGATGAATCCGGGCGGTTGAAATAATCTCTGTGGAACAGAAAAGCCAGATAGAGATGCATTCAGCCGGTCGAAATAATCTCTGTGGAACAGAAAAGCCAGATAGAGATGAATCTGGACGGCCGAAATAATCCCTGTGGAACAGAAAAGCCAGGCAGAGATGCTGATCAATTCAAGTCGCCGAAGGCTTGGAAGAAATCATCCTGAAAGCAATCGAGCAGGGGGATTTTTTACGATTAATTCTGCATGCGGGTGCGCATTTCACGGGGGCTTTCGCCGGTCAGCTTGCGAAACTGGCGGTTGAAGCTCGAAAGGGACGTATAGCCTACCTGGCTGCAGACTATAATGGGTCAGTGATAAAGCGCATGCAGCTTCTGCATCGCAGCATATAAAACACAGCATATAAAAAATATGAATTTTCCGTGAAGTCTCTTTCTTTTTCAAAGACACGCACTATACTGTACTAGTACAAATAATACAGATGAATGCGAGTCCCTTTCCGGCAGATGGGTGTGAAAACCCGGGCCGGTAATGGGAAGAATTTGAAAGGAGTGTACCATGATGAGAAAGAAAATTCTGACAGGAAAACTGGCGGCGGTCATGACTGCTGCAGCACTGATGGCAGCGGCAACTGCATGCTCTGCAGGAACAAATGCAGCGCCTGCAGAAGGATCGACGGAAGCCGTGACGGAGGCAGCGCCTGCAGAGGAATCCACGGAAGCTGTGACAGAGGCAGCTGCGGATGCTTCTGCAAATACGGAAGACAACGTGACAACAGAGGAAGCGGGGACAACGGAAACAACAGAGTCTGCAGAAAATGCCGGAGATTCCGGCACATTGCGCTGGGAGAACATCAGCAGGAGTGCAGATACGAAGCTGAAGCTGTCTGTCACGGACAAGGAGCTTGAAGAAGCAAGTGAGAACACCGATCTTCCGTTTTCTACCAGAATCCAGTATGTCAAGGTGGACGAGAGCGGCTATGACGCGCTGCAAAAGGCCCTTGACAAGGACAATGCAGACAGCCTGGAGCTTGCAAAAGAGGAGTATTCGTACAATGCCGAGGATCTGAAGAATATGGTGGAGGAAAATGAATCGGCGGCTGTTCCCTTTGCTCTGGAAAGCACGGTTCTGAAAAAGCGTGCGGATGACAAGGTGGTCAGCTATCTTCGTGAGAGCTACAGCCAGCTTGGCGGAGCGCATCCGTCCACATTTTTTGCCGGAAAGAATTACGACACGAAGACCGGCAGTGAGCTGACACTTCAGGATGTTGTGGCAAACTATGACGACGTCTATCAGTATGTGCTGGATGAGCTTGCGAAGAATGAGAAGCAGCCGGAGAATGAGAACTGCTATTTTGATGGGTATGAGGACACCGTGAAGGAGATGTTTTACGGAAACTCCGACTCTGAAAGTGCAGTGACAGACGCAAACAGTGAGGAGACAGGGCTTTACCCGATGCCTGCTTCTTCCGTCCAGTGGTATCTGGGAGATGACGGTCTGAACATTCTGTTCAACGACTACGACATTGCTCCCTACGCCTATGGTCCGTCGCTTGTCACCATTCCCTATGACAGCGGATTGATTGCCGGCGAATATGCAGAATAATTTCAGAAATCTGCCGGAGGGCCTCTCACTGAACATGGTGAGAGGCCCTTTTTCGCAAACTCTTTTCAAGAGGCCGAAACTGTGACAGAATGGAGCTATTATCGGGCGAAGTTCCCTGGAAAGAAGTGCGGAATTACATGAACCAGAAAAACAGATATGAAATCGATATGTGCAGCGGAAGCCTAATGGATAAGCTGATTCTCTTTTCGCTGCCGCTTATGCTGTCCGGCATTCTTCAGCTGATGTTCAATGCCGTGGACCTGATTGTGGTCGGGCGCTTCAGCGGTCCTACGGCGCTTGCCGCAGTGGGATCGACGACCGCGCTGATTGCCGTGTTTATCAATCTGTTTATTGGCGTGTCACAAGGAACCAATGTCCTGGCGGCAAGATTTTTCGCCTCACAGCAGAAGGAGAAGATGTCGGAAACCGTGCATACCTCCATCTGGTTTGCACTGGTCAGCGGAATGGTTATGGCGGTGGTCGGTCTGGCGTTTTCCAGAGGAGCCTTGCAGCTGATGGCAACGCCGGAGGATGTCATTGATCAGTCTTCCCTGTATATGAGAATTTACTTTCTCGGAATGCCGTTTTTCATGCTGTACAACTACGGCGCAGCGGTTCTTCGCGCGATCGGAGATACGAGGAGACCGCTTCTGTTTCTGATCATTGCAGGAGCTGCCAATGCCATTTTGAACCTGATTTTCGTTGCGGTATTTGGCCTTGGCGTTGCCGGGGTTGCCATTGCGACGGTGATTTCACAGATGATTTCCTGCGTTCTGGTTCTTTGCTGCCTCATCCGGACGGATGCCATTTACCGTCTGGAATGGAAGAAGCTTCGGGTCAACAGATGGTGCCTCGGACAGATTTTCCGGGTGGGAATTCCTGCCGGAGTTCAGAGCACGGTCATCAATTTCTCCAACGTGCTTCTGCAGTCTTCGGTAAATTCGTTTGGTTCCACTGCGATGGCCGGCTATACAGCGGCAAATAATCTGTTCGGATTTATGTATACTTCTGTCAATGCGGTGACGCAGGCCTGCATGAGCTTTACAAGTCAGAATTACGGTGCGGGTCAGTGGAAGAGGATGGGAAAGGTTCTCCGGCATTGCCTGTTTCTTACGACAGCGGTTTCGCTGATGCTTGGCAGTGTCATTTATTCCTTCGGACCGGAAATTCTGAAGCTGTATACCGAAGAGCCCGATGTCATTGCAAGCGCCATGGAGGTGCTGTCGTATACAACACTGACTTATTTCATGTGCGGTATTATGGATCTGTTTCCGGGGGCTCTGCGCGGAATGGGATTTTCCGCGGCTCCGATGGTTCTTTCCATTATCGGAACAGTCGGGACAAGACTGGTGTGGATTTATGGTATTTTCCCGATGCATCGTTCGCTTTCGGTGCTGTTTGTTTCTTATCCGGTATCCTGGCTGTTAACGATTGTGATGCAGGTTACCTGTTATCTGATCCTGAAAAAGAGATTGTTTGCACAGATTGGGACGTCAGGAAAATAACAGGACTGCCGCCTGCTTCTTGCGTGAGAATGCCGGCTAAGGTATACTTATTCCTTGGTTTTGCATGGAAAGCGGCAGTGCCCGAAGTCTGTCTGCTTACGGGAAAATGAGGAAACGCTTTCGGATGGGAAGACCACAGAAAGGACATAATAGTATGGGACTTAGAGATTTGTTTGGCGGAAAGAGCCGTGCTGCAGAGCAGGAGAGAATTCTGGAAGAGCAGAAGGTGCAGGAGCATCAGAATGCGGTGGATGCGCAGAAGAAGGCACATGAGAACCTGCCCTGGCCGACGGTTCCCCGCCTGAATATTCTGAATATCAAGGACAGCAATCTTCTTGCAGAGGATCCTCTCACGGCGGAGCGCAAGGATGAGATCGGACCGCTTGTATTTGAGCCGGATCTGACACCGGACCAGGTGACAGGGCTTACGCTGCAGGAGCTTTTGTTTGTGCAGCTTACCATGACCTTGTTCAACCGGAAGGCTGCGCTCAGCAATTATGAGAAGAATCATCGTGTTGTCTACAATGAATTTCTGAACCGGATTCATAAGGCTGAGAAGTTCTATGTTCTTTATGACAAACGAACCGGCTATCCGCTGATTGACGGCGGCTTCGTTCCGGTTTATCTGGAGAAGGAGCGGGCTGAGAAGGCAGTTGAGCTTTACAAAGCGCAGTTCCGTGATATCGCAGTGGTGGAGCGTGACGGCGAAGGTGCTCCCGCCCCGGAGAACGGTGCAAAGCCGATCACGCTGTTTGACTATCTGTACTACATCGGTGCGGAGAATATTGTGGTGGATAACGGCTGGTACAAGGGCATCGTGAAGCGAAGTGAGATTTCGGTACCGATGGACTGGAACAGCGATCCCAAGAATACCCCGCCCTCAAATCCGGCACTGTCTTTTGCCATGATAGATTATGTCTCCGAGATGAGATGGCCTGTAAAATATGAGAAGAGAGAAGAAATTCTCCGGAAGAAGACGGATCGTATGATGGCGCTTATTCCGTCCGGACGATTCATCATTCCTTCCCGTGTGGCGGAACCGACACCGGAGCAGATCGAGAAGCTTCCGGAGGGACAGAAGGCTGCGAAGCAGGTACAGTTCCCGGCCGTCAAGGTCAATGAGAAAATGTATCTTCCGGTCTTTACCGATCTGTTTGAGTACAGCAAGAAGTTTGCGAAAACCGACATGCGTCCGGTTGGCTTTGAATATAAGAATCTGCTCCGCTTTGTGGCAGGCAATATTGAAGGCATTATTATCAATCCGAGCGGACAGGGAATTGTTGTTCCGAGGGATAAGGCACAGGAGCTGCTTCTTCGTGCGGCAGGTATTCGCCCGGAGCAGAAGGAGACTTCCAAAGAGGGGTCGAAGGAAGCTCCTGCAGCGGATGAGGATAAGAAGGATTGAAGCATCAGATTCCGGGAAAACTGAAATTAAGGAAAACAGCGGTCGCGGCAGTTGCCGCGGCCGCTGTTTTGGTGATCGCTTCGGCACTGGCTGTTCATTATGTCCGGCAGAAGAAAGCGGCGGCACTGGAGCAGCAAAGGCTTGTTCTGGAGCAGGAGGAACGGGAGAGAAAGCTTCAGGAGGAGAAAGCGGCACGGGAAAAAGCGAAGAAAGAGGCCGAGCAGCTTGCGGCGCAGCTTTCTCCGAAGGAGAAGCTTTTGCGAAAACTCCTGCAGAATATACCGGAGTCCTCTGCAAAAAGTGCGGGGATCCGCCTTACATCGGAGGAAGACGCACGGCCTGAGGAAAGTGTGATCATTTCCTTTTATGCAGCGCCTTACCCCTCCAATTCCGGAAGCAAGTACAATGCGAAGAAGGCCGCGCAGCTTTTAAACGGGGCGGTTGTTCCATCGGGAAAAAGCTTCTCCTATAATGACAGAATCGGAGAACGAACCAAAGAGAATGGCTTTGTGGAAGCACCGGTGATCAATGGGGGCAGAATGGAGATGGGACTCGGCGGCGGAATCTGTGAGATTTCCTCCCTTCTCTATAACCTGTGTCTGCAGTCCGGATTTACGGTGCTGGAGCGTTCGCCGCATTCTCTTCTGGTCCCGTACGTACCTGGCGGACTGGACGCTGCAGTTTCCTGGGGAACCATGGATTTCCGCTTCCGAAATTCATATACGGTACCTGTTGTTCTGCTTGCCGGGTACGACGAGGAAGAACAAATCTTCATGGTTGCAGCGGCGGCAAAGGACGGCGGGAGGCTTCTGAACGGACTCCGATATGTACCGGTATCGGAGCAGACAGGAGAGCTCAGATACCGGGCGAGTCTTCAGATCTGGCAGGATACCATGCTGATCGGGCAGGAGGATCTTGGAGAAAGCACCTACCTTGGAGTGGATGATTATGAGTAGCACACGCGCAGGCGGGCGATATCGCCCGCACGGATTTTTCCGAAGCGGCACGGGAATTTAAATTTTAATAAACGGTTTTGAGAAATCAGAGAACGCGGCACTGCCGGGATCGGCAGCGGCCGTGTTTTTGTCTGCCTTGGCGTTTACTGCAAGGTGGTACGTCATGGAGGCATGGAGATCCAGCGCAAGGCTTTTTACGGCGTCTGCATATTCCGGAAGTGCCCGGAGCCGGTCCGCGTCTGACTTTTGTGTAATGAGGAAAAGACCGCTGCCGCGGGAAGAAGCTTTTGAAGAACCGCTCAGGAGTGCCTGCTTCCGGATCTCTGACAACAGGGACAGCGATTCCTTCCGGCAGCCAAGAACACGCGCATAGGAAGGCTCACAGAGGGAAAGACAGTCCTTTGTCATATCCAGAAGAATATGCGTCAGAGCGCGGCTGACGGAGGTATAGGTCAGATTTCTCGTCTTCAGGAGGGCGCAGAACTGCGTCCAGGATTCAAAGGAAGGAAGCAGCCGGTGAATCCGGTTGGACAGATCTTCTGAGACATCCGCATAATCGCAGAAGGAGCGATCACGGTCATAGTCAATGGACAGAAGCTTTCCGAGAAGAAGGCCGGAGAAGTCATCGGCAAACATTCCTTCCGAGGGAGCTTTCTCCTGCATGTCCTTCCGGAGCTTTGTGGCAGAATCGGCTGTAATCCGCGGAATGGGATGGAAGGAAAGAGCGGGCTTTCCGGAGCTTCCGGCAGCAAGAAGATTCTTCACATATTCCGTACCGAGGACATCATTTGCAGTCTGAGAAAGAGAAATATGAGCGGAGCATTCCAGAGCTGCACGTGTTCTTGCCTGCGGAAAGGTCAGGCCTTCGGCTGTGTATTTACGAAGGAGAGCCCGAAAATCCTCCGGTTCATGCAGAAGAAAATCCGCCTGCTTCAGAAGAGCTGCTGCATCGCCTGTCTCGGAGCCGAATACCAGGTCGGTGACAATGCCGGTTTTCCGTAAAATGGCAACGCCGCCTCTTGCAAAATATTCTGCGCCGGAGACGGCGCAGCAGACGGGAAGCTCCAGACACAAGTCGGCACCGGCCTCCAGAATGGCTCGTGTTCGGGCCTCTTTGGAAAAAACAGTGGGAATGCCGCGCTGCGCAAAATCTCCGCTGATCACAGCGATCACAGCCGATGCACCTGTGATGCGGCGGGCTTCCTGCAGAATATAACGATGACCGTCGTGGAGAGGATTGCATTCCATGATAATGCCGGCAATGACCGGAGATTTCGCAGAAACCATTGAGTAAGCAGTGCTCCTTTTTTGCGTACAGTCTTATACAAGACTGTACACTCGCTCCGGGGAACAATTCAATCCCTTCGAAAAAATTCTGTTTTCCGGGAACATGTGTTACAATATTTTCTATGTGTGCAGGGAGAGTCTGCCTTCAGGCGGATTTTCAGATTTACAGGAGTTCAGAGCATTTATGTCAAAAAGAAAAAACAAACCGATTGTTGCCATTGTCGGCCGTCCCAACGTTGGAAAGTCCACGCTGTTCAACGCGATTGCGGGAGAGAGAATCTCGATCGTAGAAGATACCCCGGGAGTCACCAGGGACCGGATCTATGCGGATGCCAGCTGGCTGAATTATAATTTTACCCTGATTGATACCGGCGGAATTGAGCCGGATTCCAATGATATCATTCTGGCGCAGATGCGGGAGCAGGCACAGATTGCCATTGATATGGCGGATGTCATTCTGTTTCTGGTGGACGTTCAGTCCGGCGTGCAGGATGCGGATTCCAAGGTCGCGGATATGCTGCGCCGCTCTCACAAGCCGGTTGTCCTTACGGTCAACAAGGTGGACAAGCCGGTGCAGATGCAGCCGTATGTCTATGAATTTTACAATCTGGGAATCGGAGATCCGATCCCGGTTTCTGCCGCCGGAAAGACCGGAATCGGCGATCTTCTGGATGAGGTTGTCCGTCATTTTCCGGAAGGCTCCGATGATATCGAAGAGGATGATACCGTTCGCGTTGCCATTATCGGCAAGCCCAACGTCGGAAAGTCCTCTATCGTCAATCGCCTGATCGGCGAGAACCGCGTGATTGTTTCGGATATTGCGGGCACAACGCGGGATGCAATTGATACAAAGGTCCGCCACAACGGAAAGGATTATATTTTCGTGGATACGGCGGGACTTCGCAGGAAGAATAAGATTTCCGAGGAGCTGGAGCACTACATGGTGCTTCGTGCTGTCGCGGCCGTAGAGCGTTCCGATATTGCGCTTCTTGTCATTTCGGCAGAGGACGGAGTGACCGAACAGGATGCGAAGATTGCAGGAATTGCTCATGACCGGGGCAAGGCTGTCATTATTGCGGTCAATAAGTGGGATGCCATCAGCAAGGACAACTCTACGATGAAGAACTTCACGGCGAAGATTCATCAGACGCTGTCCTTTATTCCGTACGCAGAGATCATCTATATTTCTGCGAAGACGGGACAGCGCATGAAGGTTATTTACGATGAAGTCGATATGGTTTCCAACAACCAGAACATGCGCATCCAGACCGGTGTCCTCAATGAAATTCTGACGGAAGCCGCTGTCATGCAGCAGCCGCCGTCTGACAAGGGCAAGATGCTGAAGATTTATTACGGAACGCAGGCCGGTGTGAAGCCGCCCACCTTTGTCCTGTTTGTAAATTATAAGTATCTGATGCATTTCTCGTATCTGCGTTATCTGGAGAATCAGATCCGACAGACCTTCGGGTTCGTCGGAACACCGATTAAGTTCATCATACGTGAGCGCAGCGAGGATGAGAAGAAGTAAATCCTGAACAGAAAAGGAAGGAGCATTGACAGATGAACATCGTACTGCGGCTGATCTGTCTGCTGATCGGGTATGGCTTTGGCTGCATTCAGTGGGCTTATCTGATCGGCAAACACAAGGGAATCGATATCCGGAATTACGGAAGCGGCAATTCCGGAACCACCAATGCCATGCGCGTCATGGGAAAGAAGACGGGATATCTCGTGTTTTTTCTTGATTTTGGTAAGGGACTGATCTGTCTTCTTCTGGTCGGCGCATTGTTCGGAGGAGAGCATCCCGAGCTTGTTTACCTGCTGAAGATGTGGGCGTTTGCAGGTGTCGTTCTCGGTCACGATTATCCGTTCTATATGAAGTTCCGGGGCGGAAAGGGAGTTGCCGTTATAGCGGGCTTTGTGCTCAGCTATCACATCAGCCTTTTTATCCCTGCGGTTCTTGCTTTTTTTGTCCCGTTTCTTCTGACGCATTATGTGTCGCTTGGCTCCCTGTGCGTCTACGGTCTTACGTTCCTTGCTGTTGTGATTGAGGGAGCAATGGGCATGTATCACACAGGCGTTCCGGTCTTGATTGAGATGGATGTAATCATGGGAATTCTCACGGCGATGGCCTTCTGGCGTCACCGCTCGAACATCGGAAGGCTGAAGTCCGGAACGGAAAGAAAGCTCTATCTGACGCATTCGGACAAGGACAGCAAGAGCAGCACAGAAGCAGGGAAATCTGCAGAGAAATAAGAGAGGACAGAATTACTATGGCAGAAATCGGAATGCTGGGAGCCGGAAGCTGGGGAACCGCGCTGACTTTTGAGCTTTCAAACCGCGGACATCATGTGACGGTCTGGTCGATTGCACAGGATGAAGTGGATATGCTGAATTCGGAGCATGAGCAGAAGGTGAAGCTTCCCGGAGTGAAGCTTCCTGCAGAGGTGCAGGCAACGACGGATCTTCAGAGGGTTATTGAGGGAAAGGATCTGCTGGTTCTGGCCGTTCCGTCGCCGTTTACAAGAAGCACGGCGCGCAGCATGAAGCCCTTTGTCCGTGAAAATCAGCTCATTGTTTCAGTAGCCAAGGGAATTGAGGCAGATTCTCTTCTGACATTAACACAGATCATCGAGGAAGAAATTCCGCAGTGCCGCACAGCGGTTCTCTGCGGTCCTACGCATGCAGAAGAGGTCGGAAAAGGAATGCCGACTGCCATTGTTGCAGGCTCCCGCAGCCGGGAGGATGCTGTGTATGTACAGGATATCTTCATGAGTGAGGTATTCCGCGTCTATACGAGTCCGGATGTTCTCGGAATGCAGGTTGGTGCCGCCCTGAAGAATGTGGTTGCACTGGCGGCCGGCATCGCGGACGGTCTTGGATACGGAGACAATACAAAGGCAGCTCTTATTACAAGAGGCATTACGGAGATCGCAAGGCTTGGCATTGCCATGGGCGGAAAGGTGGAGACCTTTACGGGACTTACCGGGATCGGAGATCTGATCGTCACCTGTGCATCCATGCATTCCAGAAATCGCAGAGCCGGAATTCTGATTGGTCAGGGAGAAACTCCGGAAGAAGCGATGAAAGAGGTTCAGCAGGTGGTGGAAGGCGTGTTCAGTGCGAAGGCGGCACATCAGCTGTCTGTCAAGTATGGCATTGAGACACCGATCATTGATCAGGTCTGCATGGTGCTCGACGAAGGAAAAAGCCCGGCAGATGCCGTTCGCGATCTGATGCTTCGTGACAAGAAAATAGAGTCGAATGCACTCGACTGGGAATAAGATTGTAAACAGAGATTTCAGGAGGAATCCATGGAAACAAATATGACGTTATCACAGGAACTGAAGGCAAGAGGACTGCTCGCACAGCTGACCGATGAGAAGGAAATCTCGGAGCTGATCGATAATGGAAAGGCGACGTTTTATATTGGCTTTGACCCTACTGCGGACTCCCTTCATGTCGGACATTTTATGGCACTTCTGCTGATGAAGCGCATGCAGGAGAGAGGCAACAAGCCGATCGCTCTTGTAGGCGGCGGAACCGCGATGATCGGAGATCCTTCCGGACGAAGCGACATGCGTAAGATGATGACGATCGAGCAGATTGATCACAACTGTGACTGCTTTAAGAAGCAGATGAGCCGTTTTATCGATTTCGGACCCGGCCAGGCACAGATGGTCAACAACGCAGACTGGCTGCGTGATCTCAATTTCCTTGAGTTCATGCGCGACATCGGTTCGGAGTTTAACGTCAACGAAATGCTCCGTGCACGCTGCTACGTGAACCGCATGGAGAGCGGACTCTCTTTCCTTGAGTTTTCCTACATGCTGATGCAGAGCTATGATTTCTACCGCCTGTACCAGGATTATGGCTGCCAGATGCAGTTCGGCGGAGATGATCAGTGGTCGAACATGCTCGGCGGAGCCAATCTGATCCGCAAGAAGCTGCAGAAGGATGCCTATGCGATGACGATCACGCTTCTTCTGAAGCATGACGGAACCAAGATGGGAAAGACCTCCGGCGGTGCGGTATGGCTCAATCCGGATAAGACCTCCCCGTACGATTTCTACCAGTACTGGAGAAATGTGGATGACGCCGATGTTCTGAAGTTCCTTCGAATGATGACCTTCCTTCCGCTTGAACAGATTGATGAAATGGATAAGTGGGAGGGCTCTCAGCTGAATGAGGCGAAGAAAATCCTTGCGCATGAGCTGACCACGCTTGTTCACGGCGATGAAGAAGCAAAGAAGGCCGAGGCAGGAGCGCAGGCACTGTTCGGCGGCGCCGGCATTACGGCAGACAGCGAGAATCTCCCGGAAGCGGAGCTTCACGATGAGGACTTCATGGAGGACGGAACCATCGATATTCTCGGGATCCTTGTAAAGGGCGGCTTTGAGAAATCGAGAAACAATGCACGTACCTCCGTTCAGCAGGGCGGCGTTACCGTCAATGATGAAAAGGTGACAGATCTGAAGCAGAAGTATACGAAGGAAGAGCTGAAGGACGGCATTCTTGTCCGGAGAGGAAAGAAGACCTTCAAGAAGGTGCTTTACAGATAACAGAAGATAAGAAATGAAAAGCGGACTGCAGGAGAGAAGCTCCTGCGGCCCGCTTTTTTCTATGGCTGTATTTTTGAATCATCCTGGCACAGGACTTTTATTGTTTCATTGACTGGTTCGTGCTAGGATAAAGAATCATGTGCACTTTGGAACGTTACTGTGAAGATGTGCAGGCGGAGAAGAAGTGCAGACAGAGAAATACAACAGAGGAGAGGGTTTCAGATGAACGGTGCAGATGCAATCGTCCGCTGTTTGGAAGAAGAGGGAGTGAAATATGTGTTCGGCTACCCCGGAGTGGCCATTGCTCCTTTCTATGACAGCATTCTTGAGTCAGATATTCACACGATACTGGTGCGGCAGGAGCAGTGCGCGGCACATGCAGCCAGCGGTTATACCAGAATTACAGGAAAGACAGGTGTCGTAGCAGTCACCAGCGGTCCCGGCGCCGAGAACCTGATCACCGGCATTGCCACAGCCTTTGCCGACAGCATTCCGATGGTGTGTCTCACCGGACAGGTGGATTCCCATCAGGTCGGCGGAGATGTGTTCCAGGAGGCGGACATTTCCGGCGCGGTGGAATCTTTTGTCAAATACAGCTATATCGTGCGGGATGCCAAAGAGCTTCCCCGCGTTGTACGGGAGGCCTTTCACATTGCAGGAACTGGAAGACCGGGACCTGTTCTGATTGACCTTCCGTGTGATATTCAGCTGCAGGAAGTTCCGAAATTTGAGTATCCGGAGAAGGTGTCCATGCGGACATACAAGCCTACCGTGGAAGGTCACGCTGTGCAGATTCGTAAGGTGACCAGTGAACTTCTGAAGGCGAAGCGTCCGATTCTGTGTGTGGGCGGCGGCGTACATCTTTCTCATGCGCAGAAGGAGGTCTGTGAATTTGCCCATCGCTACGGGATTCCGGCGGTATGTACCATGATGGGTCTCGGCGTTTTCACGACGGAAGATCCGATGTTTTACGGAATGGTCGGCAACAACGGACAGAAATACGGGAACCGCGCAATGAATGAGGCGGATATGATCCTGATGGTCGGCGCCCGCGTGGCGGATCGTTCGATTTCACAGCCGGATCTGATTACGGAGAACAAGGTCCTTGTACACATTGATGTGGATCCTGCGGAAATTGGCAAGAACGCCGGAGCCTCCATTCCTCTTGTCGGAGACATTCGTCATGTGTTCCGGAAATTCCTGGAGGCAGAGCCTGCTGCGGATTATTCCGAATGGACGTCAAGGCTGGATGCTCTCCGGACAGAAGGGAAGAATGCACGTCTGGAAAAGCACAGAGAAGCGGAAGAGAGGGATCTTCGTGAGAAGAATCCCTGGGTGAATGCCGCTTCGTTCCTGCGGAGGCTGTCCCTGAAAATGGAGGACAATGCCGTTTATCTTGCTGATGTCGGACAGAACCAGCTCTGGAGTTGTGCCAATGTTGTGATTCGAAACGGAAGACTTCTCACAAGCGGCGGTATGGGAACCATGGGCTATGCGGTTCCCGCCGCCATGGGAGCAAAGCTTGCGGATCCGAAGCGTCAGGTGATTGCCGTCTGCGGCGATGGCGGTTTCCAGATGACCATGATGGAGCTTGCCACCATGAAGCAGTATGGCATTCAGGCAAAGGTCATTGTCCTGAAGAATCGTACACTTGGTCTTGTTCATCAGTACCAGCATCTGAATCTGGAGGATCGCTTCTCCATTGTAGACCTCGGAGATTATCCGAATCTGGAGATGCTTACCAGGGCCTATGACATGCACTTCATTCTTCTGAAGGATACAGAGAAAATGGAAGAGTCCATCGACCGTTTTCTTCAGGACCCGGATTCTGTTCTGATGGAAGTGGATGTAAATCCGGACGAGCTGGCATGAGACATACGACATTTGGATAAGAGGACGACACATGAAACGGATATACTCGGTATTGGTGGAGAACCGCGCGGGCGTGCTCTGCAAGGTGGCAGGCCTGTTCTGGAGAAGATGCTTTAACATTGATTCTCTGGCCGTCGGCGAGACGGATGACCCTACGGTCTCTCATATGATCATTGTTTCAAGCGGCGAAGAAAAGACGCTCGAACAGGTGGAGAAGCAGCTGAACAAGAAGCTGGATGTCATCAAGGTCAAGACCTTTGATGAGCTTGAAGCGGTCAGCAGGGAGCTGATGCTGCTGAAGGTAAAATATAACAGAGACAATCGCAGAGATATTATGGAAAACTGCACGATCATGGGGGCGCAGATCATTGATCTGTCCAAGACGATGATGACCATCCAGATCTGTGATACCCCGGAGCGGGTCGAAATGTTTCTGGAAACCTTTAAGACCATCTCGATTGTGGAGATTACAAGAACAGGAACCCTTGCGGTTCCGAAATGCAACGAGGGAATATAGTCATGGAACTGGATCCTCAGCTGGAAAATCTGCTGATTCGTGCGGCCGGGATGGGAGCCTCAGATCTTCACCTTACCGTCGGTATTCCGCCGGCGGTGCGTGTGAATAACGAGCTCATCATCCTGGAGGATGAGAGCAGGCTTTTGCCTGCGGATACCGAGAGACTGCTGCTTGGCATTATGGATGAAGATCATCTTGCGGCCTTTCGGACAGAGGGAGAGGTGGATTTTGCCTTTGGCATGGCGAAAACCGGACGTTTTCGCGTGAATGTATACCGTCAGCGCGGAACGATGTCTGCTGCAATACGTGTGATGAGCGGCGCCATTCCGAAGCCGGAGGAGCTTCTTTTGCCGCAGTCTGTTATTGACCTCACGCAGAAGCAGTCCGGGCTTGTCCTGGTCACAGGACCGACCGGCTCCGGAAAATCCACGACGCTGGCTTCTCTGATTCAGCGGATTAACGAGACAAGGCACTGCCATGTACTGACGCTGGAGGATCCGATTGAATATCTGTACCGGCATGATAAATCCCTGGTGGACCAAAGGGAAATCGGACTGGATTCACGGAGCTTTGCAGGGGCGCTTCGCGCCGCACTCCGGGAGGATCCGGACGTGATTCTTGTGGGAGAGATGCGGGATCTGGAGACGATCAGCACGGCACTCACGGCGGCGGAAACCGGACATCTTGTTTTTTCCACGCTTCATACGCTCGGGGCCGCCTCTACGATCAACCGGATCGTGGATGTTTTTGCGGAGGCACAGAAGGAGCAGATCCGTACGCAGCTTGCCATGGTGCTTGAATCTGTCGTATCACAAAGGCTTCTTCCCAGGGCGGATCAGAAGGGGAGAATTGCCTGCTTTGAGGTGATGCACTGCAATACCGCGGTTCGAAGCCTGATCCGGGACAACAAGACCTTCCAGATTCCGGGTGTGATTCAGACGGGAAGCCGCTCCGGCATGGTGACGATGGAGGATTCGCTTGTGGAAGCCTGCCGCAGAGGGGATATTACAGCGCAGACGGCGCTGGAATATGCACCGGATATCAATGCGGTCAGAATGCGTCTGCAGGCAGCCGGGATCGGCTGACAGAAAAGTCGCTTCCATTATAGCTTTTTCGTATCACGATACTTCTTTCTTTAACTTAAGCAAACTGTATTGCTTTTTCAAAATACGGACGATATAATCGGTTTCAATTTACGGATCCATAGCGGAATCATATGACAGCTATAATGAAAAAGATATTACTGCTGCCTGCCGATTTCCGGAATCCGGGAGGATGAGAATCATGCATAAGAAGGCATTTCAGCTTCTGGTAGACAACACGTCCGGTGTGCTGTCACGAATATCCGGATTGTTTTCCAGAAGAGGCTACAACATTGAGTCCATTACCGCCGGGGTGACGGCAGATCCCAAATACACGCGGATCACCATTGTGGCGTCGGGAGATGACGACATTCTGGATCAGATCGAGAAGCAGGTCCGAAAGCTTGTGGATGTGCGTGAGATCAATGAGCTTCCGCCGGAGGAATCGGTATATCGCGAGCTGGCCCTGATCAAAGTCCGGGTGGACGATGTGAAGCGGGAGAGTGTCATTGCGATTACGAATATTTTCCGCGGCAACATTGTCGATGTGGCACTGGATTCTCTGATTATTGAGATTACCGGAAATCAGGGGAAGATCGATGCGTTCCTCAAGCTCCTTTCCGGGTATGAAATCCTGGAGCTGGCAAGAACCGGAATCGCAGGACTTTCCAGAGGAACCGATAAGGTTGTCTATCTGGACGAGGAGGGAAATGTCATCCGTAAGCAGCAGTAAAGGGCGGATGTACGAAAGCCTCATATTATCTCTGTTATCCACTCGAAGCAGAAATGCATTCCGCAGCCGAAAAGGGCGGACGGATTTCTGATCCGATGACGATAAAACATATTATTAGTTTTCATATAGGAGGAAATTAAAATGGCAGAAGCAAGAATTTTTTACCAGGAAGATTGCAATCAGTCTCTTCTCGAGGGTAAGAAGATCTGCATTATCGGCTACGGTTCTCAGGGCCATGCACATGCACTGAATCTGAAGGATTCCGGATGTGATGTTGTGGTTGGTCTGTATGAGGGCTCCAAGTCCAAGGCAAAGGCAGAGGCACAGGGCCTTACGGTTCTTCCTACTGCAGAGGCAGTAAAGCAGTCCGATGTCATCATGATTCTGATCAATGATGAGCTTCAGGCCGATATGTACAAGAAGGATGTTGCGCCGAATCTGAAGGCCGGCGATATGCTGATGTTTGCACATGGCTTCAACATCAACTACAAGCTGATCGTTCCTCCGAAGGATGTAGATGTTACGATGATCGCTCCCAAGGCTCCCGGACATACCGTTCGTTCCGAGTATGAGGCAGGCAAGGGAACTCCGATGCTGGTAGCAGTAGAGCAGGATGCAACCGGACATGCTCTGGACAAGGCACTTGCATATGGCGCTGCAATCGGCGGAGCTCGTGCAGGTATTCTTGAGACGACCTTCAAGACCGAGACCGAGACTGATCTGTTCGGTGAGCAGGCAGTCCTCTGCGGCGGTGTCTGCGCTCTGATGCAGGCAGGCTTCGAGACTCTGTGCGAGGCAGGCTACGATCCGAGAAATGCATACTTCGAGTGCATCCATGAGATGAAGCTGATCGTTGATCTGATTTATCAGTCCGGCTTTGCAGGAATGCGTTATTCCATCTCGAACACGGCTGAGTACGGCGATTATGTAACCGGACCGAAGATCGTTACTCCTGAAGTGAAGAAGGCAATGAAGCAGGTTCTGTCCGACATTCAGGACGGCACCTTTGCATCTGAGTTCATTCAGGATATGAAGAATGGTCAGATCCACTTCCAGGCAATGAGAAAGAAAGCAGCTGCGCATCCGTCTGAAGTAGTAGGTACGGAAATCCGCAAGCTGTACAGCTGGAACAACGAGTCCGATATGCTGATCAACAACTGATCGGCAGTCCGGCGAAGGATACGGTTTGTCAAGGGGCAGAGGAGCCAATCTCCCCTGTCCCTTTTTGATTCTATTTCTTTCAGGCAGCTGCAGACAGGCGGCCGCAGAGGAGAAAACTATGGGAATGACAATGACACAGAAGATTCTTGCGCGCCGCGCAGGTCTTCCTTCCGTCAAGGCAGGTCAGCTGATCGAGGCAGATCTTGATCTGGTACTTGGCAATGATATTACGGCTCCGGTTGCGATCAAGGAAATGAATCGTTTCCGGAAGGAGGGGGTATTCGACAAGGATAAGATTGCTCTGGTTCCGGATCATTTTGTGCCGGCCAAGGACATCAAGTCCGCAGAGAACTGCAAGTGCGTTCGCGAGTTTGCGCACCGCAACAAGATTACGAATTATTTTGAAGTCGGACAGATGGGCATTGAGCATGCCCTTCTTCCGGAGCAGGGACTCGTTGCTCCCGGAGATGTCATCATCGGCGCAGATTCTCACACCTGCACGTACGGTGCACTGGGCGCTTTTTCGACCGGTGTGGGCTCGACCGATATGGCAGCCGGCATGGCTACCGGAAAGGCCTGGTTCAAGGTTCCTTCTGCAATTCAGTTCCATCTGACAGGAAAGCTGAGTCCCAAGGTCAGCGGAAAGGACGTTATTCTTCATATCATTGGTATGATTGGCGTGGACGGGGCGCTCTATCAGTCCATGGAATTTACAGGCCCCGGTGTCGGTGAGCTTTCCATGGATGATCGTTTTACCATTTCCAATATGGCCATTGAAGCGGGCGGCAAAAACGGTATTTTCCCCGTGGATGAGAAGACGCTTGCTTATGAGAAGGAGCATGGCGCTGCAGAGGGCGTGATTTTTGAAGCGGATCCGGATGCAGAGTATGAAAAGACCTACGAGATCAATCTTTCTGAAATCAAGCCGACGGTTTCCTTCCCTCATCTTCCTGAGAATGCGAAGACCTTTGATGAAATCCCCGAGATCCGGATTGATCAGGTTGTCATCGGATCCTGCACAAACGGAAGAATCAGCGACCTTCGCAGTGCGGCAGCGATTCTGAAGGGACGGCATGTTGCAGAAGGCATGCGCTGCATCGTCATTCCTGCCACCAACAGGATTTATCTGGAGGCACTGAAGGAAGGCCTGATCGAAACCTTTATCGAGGCAGGTGCTGTGGTATCGACGCCGACCTGCGGTCCGTGTCTTGGCGGCTATATGGGAATTCTGGCGGCAGGAGAGCGCTGCGTTTCCACGACAAATCGTAACTTTGTGGGCCGCATGGGTGATACCACTTCGGAAATCTATCTGGCAAGCCCTGCTACTGCGGCAGCATCCGCAATCGCAGGTGTGATTGCAGATCCCAGCTCGTATTGAAGATCAGAGAATTCGTCTGTTGCAGAATTCTTTTAACCTGCCGGGGATGATCCCGCCAGAGGAGGAACATTACATGGAAGCAGCAAGAGGAACAGTATTCAGATTCGGTGACAACGTGGATACGGATGTCATCATTCCTGCAAGGTATCTTGCGACCTCAGAGCCTTCTGAGCTCGCTGCGCATTGCATGGAGGATATCGATAAGACATTTATTCAGAAGGTGAAGAAGGGTGATATGATCGTAGCAGGCCGGAACTTCGGCTGTGGCTCTTCCCGTGAGCATGCGCCGATTGCCATCAAGGCGGCAGGCGTCTCCTGCGTCATTGCGGAAACCTTCGCAAGAATTTTCTATCGGAATGCCATCAACATCGGACTTCCCATCATTGAGTGCAAGGAGGCGGCTGCGGAAATTCAGGAAGGTGAGACCGTTTCCATCAATTTCGACACCGGTGTCATCACCGATGAAACAACCGGAAAGACGTATCAGGGACAGGCCTTCCCTCCGTTCATGCAGGGATTGATTGATGCCGGCGGACTGATTAATTACGTCAACAGCCAGGAAGCATAGGTCATCGGACCGACAGAACTGTTATGCAGACATACCCGGAGGATATCGAATCTTCCGGGTAATTTTTTATCTTGACAATAGTTCGATACTGAACTAATATTTGTTCAGCTTTGAACTAACAGAGAAAAAAGGAGAAACGATATGTCTGTCATTCTTACGCTTGCAGTGACGTTTTTTGCCGGAATGGGGGCAGGACTTGGGACCGGCTTTGCCGGAATGAGTGCAGTGACGGTAATCGGACCGATGCTGATGACCTTTCTTCATGTGGATCCCTATCTTGCCATCGGAGTGGGACTTGCTTCGGATGTTCTGGCGAGTGCCGTTTCCGCATGGACCTATGGAAAGAACAAAAATCTGGACCTCCGGAACGGACTTGTGATGATGGCATCGGTTCTTGTCTTTACGGTGGTGGGAAGCTATTTCTCAAGCCTCCTTCCTTCGAAGACGATGGGGAGCTTTTCCATTTACATGACCATTCTACTTGGCATTAAATTTCTGGTAAAGCCGGTGATGGCCACCAAGGAGAAGATGCTTGAAGTCAGTGCGAAGAAGCGCTTCCTGCAGGCTCTTGTATGCGGGGCATTGATTGGCATGATCTGCGGATTTATCGGTGCAGGCGGCGGCATGATGATGCTCCTGATTCTTACCTCTGTTCTTGGATATGAGCTGAAAACGGCGGTCGGAACCAGCGTGTTCATCATGACCTTCACGGCTCTCACCGGAGCAGTTTCCCATTTTGCAATGGGAGGGTTTCCGGATCCGGTCATCCTGTTCCTCTGCGTTGTCTTTACTCTGTTGTGGGCACGGATTGCAGCCCGCCTTGCCAACAAGGTTGACAATAAGGTGCTGAATCGTATGATGGGAACCGTACTGGTTGTACTTGGCGCGGCTATTCTGATTTTCAACTGGCTGACCTGAGACGGTCAATGCGCGGAACTGGGGGATTGAAAATGGAGCTTTCAGCGGAGCAGCTGTCACTCATTGCCAACAGCTATGCAATGGAGAAGAGGGCGGTAATGGAGAAATATGATATGACCTCCATTGAGGTGGATGTCATGCTGTTCCTTGCAAACAATCCGCAGTTTGATACCGCGGCAGAGATTGTGAGCATCCGTAAAATTGCGAAGTCTCATGTTTCGCTTGCGGTATCCAGACTGACGGAGCGAGGATATCTTGAAAAGAGCAAAGACTCAAAGGATCGGAAAAAGAGTCACCTGGTGATCACGGAAAAAGCGTCCTCCATGGTGAAGGACGCTCAGAAATTTCAGGCAGAATTCCGTGAACAGATGCTGGCCGGCTTTTCCAAAGAGGAACGGGCTCTTCTGCAGGATTTCACCAGAAGAATCAGCCGTAATCTGTTGGATCTGTCCTTGCGCAGAAACGGAAAAAGACAGGAAATTTTTACTGGTTGAACACGCGTGCAAACGAACCGGATTCGGAGATCGTCTGATTGCCGGAAAGAAGGTGACTGACATCTCCGAGTACCTGTGCACGGAACATGGCGATGCCCGGCTCTGCGTCCGGGATGCTTCCGGCCTGACGCTTCTCGGTATTCAGAATGCAAAGCGAGGTCGGTGCCAGGTAGATGGTCTGCTGCAGAACGACCGGAGAGATCCCGAGAAGATAGCCGACTGCTTCCAGATTGGCGCCGAGATGTGCGAAGAAAACGATGGTCGTATCATCATCGCCGCGCGTTTTCTCTTCATCGGCAAGATAATAGGAATCCTTGCGATGATAGCCATATTCGGCAAGAATGTCGTCCAGACCGCTGCGGAGCGCGAGGACGGCTTTTTCATATTCCGGGGCGGATTGAAGAAGCGGATGCCGGTAGAACTCGTCCTTGTCGAAAAACTGCGGCTGCTCCGTCCAGTACTGCGGCATGAAATCCCAGGGAACCTGTCGTTTCCCGGTGGTCGGATCGATGATGGCATAAGAGAACTCACGCATCCAGTCCACGATTTCGGCGGTGCGTCCCATCTTGCGAAGGGATGGCTCGGCTGTGAGCTTCGCGCGCTCCAAGGGAGAGGAATAAAAACGGTCCACCTTCCAGTGGGGGATGCGGTCAGAGAGCAGCTCGGCTTCCCGGAAACCGCGGGGGGTCAGCGTGTTATGTTCGTAGTCCGGCTCTGCATGGCGGATGAAAATGATGCGCATTGAAAAATACCTCCTGATTCATAAATTACCATGAATGATCATATCATATCCTGACGATTCATGATAAACTGAAAGGCATCGAACGTGGATTCGAACATCGATTGGAACAGGAAATCGAACATAAATCCAGATATGAATGCGGGAAGAAGAGGTTTGGATTAAGCATGATTGCTTCTCTTACAGGAACGGTGGAGAGCTGCTCGGAGACCGGAGTGGTTCTTTGCGTAAACGGAATCGGTTTTGAAGTCAATATGAGCGCGGAGGGAATCCGCGAGCTGGCATCCTGCAGCAGCGATGAGCTGGTGCATGTCCACACCTATATGAGCTTTGGCAGAGAGGGAGATGCCACTTTATTCGGCTTTCTGACGGCAGATGAGCTTTCGCTGTTTAAGAAGCTGATTACGGTCAGCGGCATCGGGCCCAAGGGGGCGCTGGCACTTTTGTCCTCCATGAGCGTGGATGATCTGATATTTGCCATTTTGTCCGGAGATGCGAAGAGCATTTCGCGCGCACCTGGTATCGGGAAGAAGACGGCGGAGCGGGTGGTTCTGGATCTGCGGGACAAGCTGGAACTTAATGCAGGCACTCCGGAGCCCGGCATTTCCGCAGAATCCGGCGCAGGCAGCATGCAGGCGGTGTCCGGTGCGGCAGAGGAAGCGGCAGAAGCACTGACGGCGCTTGGCTATGCAAGAAGCGAGGCTATGAAGGCGGTGCACCAGGCAGGAGGCGAGGAAGGGATGGATTCTTCTGATGTGCAGGCCCTGCTCAGCGGTGCACTGCGGTATCTGGGATAACCGATATCAGACAGGTTCCGGCAGACAACGGGAACCGGGAAAGGATGGAGTATATGAAAAGTTATCTGATTAAGGATACAACCTTTGAGGAACGGCTCGAGATTGTCCGCGCCTTTGAAGAGACCGGGAGCTGTGAGAACACCGGAATGGACCTGACGGAGTTTTATTCGGATTATATCAGCGGCAGGCGTGAAATTGCCGAGATCAATGCCTCCTTTCACACCGGATATGTGGTAGAGGTTCCGGAAAGCGAGGATCAGGGCTGCGGGATGGGATACCGGAGATGATCCGGATTTCGGACAGGGTTTGCCTGCTTTGAAGACAGGCAGACGGAATCAGGGAAGGCAGAGTATCTTTGGAAAAGAGAATGATTGAAACCAGCTTCACGAAGGAGGACGAGAAGATCGAAGGCTCCTTACGTCCGCAGAAGCTGAAGGACTATATCGGACAGACGAAAATTAAAGACAGCGTGAGCGTCGCCATCGAAGCGGCGAAGCAGAGACAGGAGCCTTTGGATCATATCCTGTTTTACGGGCCTCCCGGCCTTGGGAAAACTACGCTGGCCCAGATTCTTGCAAACGAGATGGGCGTACATATTAAGATTACCAGCGGACCTGCCATCGAGAAGCCGGGAGAGATGGCGGCCATTCTGAACGGGCTGAAGGCAGGTGATATTCTTTTTGTGGACGAGATTCACCGCCTGAACAAGCAGGTGGAAGAGGTGTTGTATCCTGCAATGGAGGATTTTGCCATCGATATCATGATCGGCAAAGGGTCGGCTGCGAAGTCCATCCGGCTGGAACTTCCGAGGTTCACGTTGGTGGGAGCAACGACGAGAGCTGGGCTTTTGTCGGCACCGCTTCGCGACCGTTTTGGCATGATTCAGCGGCTTGAATTCTATCAGGTGGACGAACTGAAGCAGATCATTTTGAATTCTGCGAAAAAGCTTGGAGTATCGGTGGAGGAAAACGGAGCCATCGAGATGGCGAAGCGATCCCGCGGAACCCCCCGCCTTGCCAACCGGATTCTGAAGCGCGTGCGGGATTATGCACAGGTTCGCTTTGACGGTGTGGTAACGGAGGAGGTCGCAAAGACGGCACTGGATCTGATGGATGTCGATAAAATGGGACTGGACCGGAGTGACCGGAGAATTCTTCTTACTCTGATTCAGAATTTCGGAGGAGGACCGGCGGGGCTCGATACCCTTGCGGCGGCAATCGGTGAAGATGCAGGAACCATTGAGGATGTGGTAGAGCCTTATCTTTTGCAGAACGGACTTCTGAACCGGACTCCGCGCGGGCGTGTCGCAACAAGAGCTGCCTATGAGCACCTGGGTCTCTCATTTCCGGAAAGCGAAGAAGGATGAGCCGGATACTGGACAATTGAAAAGAAGTTCAGTACAATAATTCGGAATATAGCCGCATGGAAACTGCGGTAAGGGGAGGCAATTATGGCTGCAAAGACAGATGCGGAAGTAATTATTGATGGAAAGGTCTATACACTTTCCGGCTACGAGAGTGAAGAATATTTACAGAAGATTGCATCGTACCTGAACGGGAAGATTGCAGAATTTCGCAAGAATGAAAGCTATGGCAAGCTGAACCCTGATTTTAAGAATATTCTGATGCAGATTAACCTTGCGGATGATTATTTCCGTGCGAAGAGAGAAATGGAAGATCTCAAGGCGGACGGGTCTTCGCGGGAGAAAGATCTGTATGATCTGAAGCATGAACTGATTGCCACGCAGATGAAGCTCGAAACCACCGAGAAGAATTTGAAGGAGGTTCGTGCGGAGAATGACGAGAATGCCAAAAAGATCATTCGGCTCGAGACCGAGCTGAAGACCAGGCAGGAGCGCTCCGGCAAGAACTGAAAGATGAATTTTTGAAAAGAAAAGCGTCGGAATACAAATCCGACGCTTTTTCCATGAGAGAAAGGATCCGGTTTTGAGGCAGAATTCAATGCGGTCTTGGAAAAACAAAGCAAAGAGAGTGGAGCTTCTTGCTCCGGCGGGCGGGATGGAGGCCTTCCGGGGAGCGCTGAATGCCGGAGCGGATGCCGTGTATCTTGCAGGACAGCAGTTCGGCGCCCGCGCTTATGCAGGAAATTTCACGGAGGAGGAGCTGGAGGAGGTGCTTGAAAAAGCTCATCTTTTCAGCGTCCGGATCTATCTTACCGTGAATACACTGACGCGTGAGAAGGAGCTTTCCGAGCTGACCTCCTTTGTGCAGCGTCTGGCAGAAAAGGGACTTGACGGCGTGATCGTCCAGGATCTTGGAGTGGCGGCTGCCATCCGACGGAGCTGTCCCGGTGTGGAGCTGCATGCCAGCACGCAGATGTCGGTGACAGGAAGAGAAGCCGTGCGTTTTCTGAAACGGCAGGGCTTTGTGCGCGTGGTTCCGGCAAGAGAGCTTTCGCTGGAGGAGATCCGCCTTCTGAAGCAGGAAGAAATTGAGGTGGAGAGCTTTATTCACGGAGCAATGTGCTACTCCTATTCCGGGAGATGTCTGATGTCCAGCTTTCTTGGCGGAAGGAGCGGGAACCGTGGGCGCTGCGCCGGGACCTGCAGGCTGCCCTATGAGATTCTGGAGGAACAGGAGCTTCCCGCCGGAAGAGACGGTGTCTGCTACCCCATTTCCATGAAGGATATGTGTGTTCTTTCGATTCTTCCGGAGCTGATTGACTGCGGAATTGATTCCTTTAAGATCGAAGGACGCATGAAAAAGCCGGAATACGTCGCCGGAACGGTGGCGATTTACCGGAAGTACATCGACCGCTTTTATGAATGGGACAGCAAGGGGCGTCCCGGGAGCTGGGCGGTGGATGAAACGGACCGGAAGATGCTGGAGAACCTGTACATTCGTTCCGACCTGTGCACCGGCTATTATCATGAGCAGAACGGCCGCAATATGGTGACCATTCATGAGCCGGGCTACCGCGGGGCGGATCCCTCTCTTCTGGAACAGATCCGGAAGAAGTATCTGGAGGAAGACCGGAAGAAGAGCATTACGGGAACCGCCTGTGTTTTTTCCGGGGAGCCTGTTCGAATGAGTGTTTCCCTGGGGGACACGGTTTATGAGGCGGATGGCGCTGTGGCAGAGGCTGCCAGAAACCGCGCACTGTCCGAGGAGGACATCCGCGAAAAGCTGGGAAAGGCAGGAGACACCCCCTTCCGTTTTGAGGAGCTGACGGTTTATACGGATGGGAAATCCTTTCTTCCGGTTTCTGCGCTCGGAGAACTGCGAAGAAAGGCACTGGATGGTCTGAAGAAAATGATGCTTCCGAATGCTTCGGCCGGGGTGGCTCCTTTGGAGGAGCCTGCGGCGAATCCGGAAGAAATCCGGCTTTCTTCTTCGTTTCTGATGGTAAGAGATGCTGAACAGGCGGAAGCAGTGCTTCGTTTTCTGGAGGAAACCGGCCGGGATGGGCGGGCGTCTTTTTCTGACAAAGGAGTACCTGTGGCACTGGTCCTTGACGGCATGCTTCTGGATTTCGGAGCAGAAGGAGAACGTCAAAGAGAACGTATTTTCCGGGAATCGGAAGGGCTGAAACTTCCGGTATATGCGGCACTTCCTTATGTATTCCGGGAAAAGGACCGGACGTGGTTTATCCGTTTTCTTGACGAAAACCGGGAAAATATTTACGGATTTGTTACAAGAAATCTCGAAGAGGTGGAATTTCTTTACGAGAAAGAGTATGATAAAACGGTTCTTGCAGACAGCACTTTGTATGTCTGGAACCATGAGAGCGAGAGGATGCTTCGAAGCTTCTGCCAGGGAATGGTACTTCCGCAGGAGCTGGACCGGCGTGAACTGGAAGAGACCTTTGGACAGAGTTCTTCGGATAAGATTCTGATGGTATACGGCCGGGTACCGCTTATGGTGACGGCAAACTGTGTCCGCAAGACGGAAGGAAAATGCAGAAGAACGGAAGGAAAGAACCGGAAAACCCAGTCCGGAAGCGGCTTCTGGTATCTGCAGGATCGCACGGGAGCAGAATTTCCCGTGGAGGCGCAGTGCTCCCACTGCCAGAATATTATTTACAACAGCGTGCCGACTTCGCTGCATCGTTTTGCAGAGGATCCGCTTCTTAAGAAGTGCGGCGCGGTAATGATGAGCTTTACAACTGAGAATGGAAAAGCGGTGCAGGAAGTCCTGATGCATTTTGCAAAATCAGGGATTCTGCGCGCAGTGATGCCGGAAGCTGCCTATGAGCATCGGACAGAAGAGGGAAAGCTTTTTTCGGATTCCGGCTACACAAACGGTCACTACAGGAAGGGTGCAATTTAATTCTACATGCGGACTTATATCCTGGCTTTAACCAAATACGGCATCGTCGCCGTTATCCTTGCATATACGATTCTTTCCTTTTACCTGCTGCTGCAGAAGGATCCGAAGAAGATTCGTCTTCTTACTCTGGTTGAGAACGGATTGATTCTTCTGTTTCAGCTGGTCAGCTATTTTACCTTGTATGTGGCACTCGGCGAGAGCCGGTATATGCTGTTTGCGCTTCTGGTGATGGGAGCCTTCTTTGCCATCTTCCTCCTGTACCAGACGCTTTACTACCATGCCAATATGCTCTTGTTCAATAACATGTGTCTGCTGTTGTCGGTCGGGCTTGTCGTTCAGTCCCGGCTTTCCTTTGACAATGCGGTGCATCAGATGATGATTGCCTCGATGGGCCTTGTGATCACCTTTGTGGTCCCGCTTTTTCGCAGAAAATTCTACCTTCTGAAGACACCGCGCTATGGGTATGCCATTGCCGGTATTCTGATTCTTGCCGTCGTTATGCTGCTTGGTGCAACCACACTTGGTGCAAACATTACCTATACCATTGCGGGCGTGACCTTCCAGCCGTCGGAATTTGTAAAAATCATTTATATTCTGTTTCTTGCCAGTACGCTGAGGGACGTCCGGGATTTCCGGGATTTCCTGTTTGTTGCGGTGTTTGCAGCTGCACATGTGCTGGTTCTTGTGGGGTCCAAGGACCTGGGCTCTGCTCTGATTTTCTTTGTCGTATTCCTTTTTATGGCTTTTCTTGCAACCGGGGAGTGGATTGTCCTTGCGGGCGGCTTCGGAATGGGCTTTGTGGGTGCGTTTGCATGCTATTTTCTGTTTGCTCATATCCGTCAGCGTGTACAGGCGTTTGTGGACCCGTGGAGCCTGATTGATTCCATTGGCTATCAGATTACGCAGTCGCTGTTTGCCATTGGAGCAGGAGGATTCTGGGGTGTCGGCCTTGGGCAGGGGAAGCCCTCTGATGTTCCGTTTGTTGAGTCGGATTTTGTCTTTGCCGCGGTTTGCGAAGAGCTTGGACAGATTGTCGGAGTCTGTATAATCCTGGTGGGCATCAGCTGTTTTCTTGTCATGCTGGGGCTTGCAGCCGGCTTTGCGGACCGCTTTTATCGTCTGATGGCATACGGTGCAGCCATCTGCTATGTATTTCAGATGTTTCTGACACTGGGCGGACAGACGAAGTTCATTCCGCTGACCGGCGTCACGCTGCCGTTTATCAGCTACGGCGGAAGCTCGATTTTGTCAACACTGATTATTTTCACACTCGTGGAGGTGATGTGTATTCTGCGCGGAGAGAAGATCGAGGAGGTTCAGAGGAGGCGCATGCGTCTGAAGCAGAGGGATGCGGCGTATCGGAGACGTTACAGTCAGGGAGAGTACCGGCAGGTCAGGGGAGAGTACCGACAGGTTCGCCAGACCGGCTATGTGAGTTCGCCAGAGAGAAGACCGGTGAGCCGTTCCGCGGGAAATGGGTACCGTGCGTCTGCGAACGAGGAGTATTACGATGACTGATCACAGAAGAGCACAACAGAAAAAGGCGGCACTTTTGAGAGAAAAGGCCAAGGTCCGGAAGCAGGTTTTTGTGACGGGCGCTCTGGTCTGCTCTTTGTTTGCGGCGATGACGGTCTATTTTCTGATCTATACGAACAAGAATTCCAAAAAGCTCTTTGAGAACGATTACAATAAGAGAGAAGAAGCGCTGCTTGAGAAGAATGTCCGCGGAAAGATCTATGCTGCCAGCGGAGAGGTCCTTGCGGAGACCATTCAGGATCAGGACGGAAACGATGTCCGTTCTTATCCTTACAAAAACCTGTTTTCCCATATCGTCGGCTACACCTATAAGGGCGGAAGCGGTGTGGAGCAGCTTCAGAATTACAATCTGATGCATTCGGATATTTCTCTGTCGGATAAGGCATCTTATGATGCGACGGGCGAAAGATATCCCGCGGATGATGTCTATACAACGCTGGATCTTGCGCTTCAGCAGGCTGCCTCCGACGCACTTGGCAACAATCGCGGTGCAGTCATTGTGACGGAGGTGAATACCGGAAATATCCTTTGTATGGTGTCCAAGCCGGATTTTGACCCGAATGATATTGAAGCGGAATGGGAACAGCTTGGCGCGGATACAGATTCCGGTACGCTGGTGAATCGTGTGACACAGGGACTGTATGCACCTGGTTCTACGTTTAAGATCTTCGATGCGATTGAGCTGATGGACGAGGATATGGCGGCAGCCAACGCGTTCAGCTACAACTGCATCGGATACGACAATAATTTCACTCTGGAAGATGGACAGCCGATTCATTGCTACCACTGGACGGCACATGGTACTGTCAGTCTTGAAAAGGCTTTTGCAAAATCCTGCAACTGTGCATTTGTCAATATCGGAAACAGTCTGAACCGGGATTCCTTCTGCACGCTTTTGAACAACATGATGTTCGGAGAAGCGCTTCCGTACGATCTTCCGAGCGGAACAAGCTCCTACACGCTGACAGCGGATACGACGAAGGAGGATGTGACCCAGCTTTCCATCGGTCAGGGATCCACGCTGATGACGCCGATGCACCTGAATATGATTACGGCCGCCATTGCAAACGGAGGCACCGTACATAAGGATCAGATCATTGCCTCGGTAAAGACCGGGACAGGCTCCACTTTGTCAGAGACAAAGCCGGAGGACTACCGGACCGTGATGACGTCAGAGGTCGCTGCCAAGATGCGGGAAATGATGCGTGATGTCATTGCGGAGGGCACGGCGACCAAGCTGAGCAGCCGTCCGTACAATCCCTGCGGAAAGACGGGCTCGGCGGAGATTGTAACCGGCGAGAGCACCTCTCACGCGTGGTTTACCGGCTTTGCACCGGAAGAGAATCCGGAGATTGCAATTACGGTCATCGTGGAGGGTGCTGGCACCGGCGGTGTATCTGCCGTACCTGTGGTAAGAAGTGTTCTGGATGAGTATTTCGGTTATACACCGGCCGAGGGCGAGGATGACGATGCCAATTACATTATGGTTGGCGTAGACGGAACCCAGACGGTGTCGGATCCTTCGGAATCCACCGGAACCACCGTGACGCTGAATATGGACACCAACGGAGACGGCATCATGGATGCCATCGATACCAACGGAGACGGAATCCCGGATGCCTATGATCTTGATGGAGACGGAATTCCGGAATCTACGACCAATACCCCGAAGCCTTCTTCCACTGTGCCTGCAGGAAATGAGGAAGCGACTGCGGGGACGACAGGCACAGAGGCCGGAACGGAAGGAAATCCTGCAGGCAATACCGATACAGCCAATTCTCCGACCGGTACAGATCCCGGTAACGGCGGCGTGACGACGGATCCGAATGCAGGAGCCGGAGCGGGGACGGATAACACCGGAACCGGGACCTCTGCTCCGGACACCACGGGAGGACAGACGCAGGATCCTGCTGCAGTCGGTACCGCCAATGCTCCGGCAGATCCGGGCACCGGACAGGGAGGTAACCAGGCTGGGCAGCCAGCCGGCGCTTAGCAGAAAACGGCAGGGATACGATGCAGTTTTACAGAGATCTCTATGTAAGTCCGGAAATCAAGCATCCGGAACATATCAAATGGCGCCTGCGTCATAATGCAGGCAGCCTTTCGCTGTATGTGATTACGCTGTGCGATGAAAGCCTCTCCGCAAAAGAGGCGTTTTCGCACGGCGTTTCTGGCTTTGAAGATCAGGCGGAATGTAAATCAAAGGAGCTCCTTTCCGGAGCAGGAAGCGGCTCCATGCAGGGCCAGCTTCTGATGTTTCACTGCGTGAATCTGCAGCAGCCCTATGAGAAAAAGCATTGTCCGATGATCATTGGAATCGCACAGGGAAGAATGGCTGCGCTGGAGCTTGTGCGGAGAATTGTGCAGGAATGCGTGGAGAAGACAGGAGAAGCGGATCTTGTTCCGTTTCTGGCAAAGCGTGATGCCAGAATTCACCGGACGGCTCCTGTTGTACCTGAAAAAATAATTCCACCTGGGCAGGGGGCGCACAGCCCGTGGAAGGGAGACGGAAAATGAGTGGTTTTACGATTTTTCTTGCCCTTTTACGGACCATTGGGATTCTGGGACTCTGGCTTCTTGCGGCGGCCTTTCTTTTTCTGCTTCTGATTCTTTTCGTTCCGGTCCGTTACCGGGCAGAGGGGAGCATCGATGACCGGGAGGGAGGAGAGTCCTTTGACCCGGAGCGGGTGAAGAAGGCGTCCCGGGGGGAGCTGCATATTTCGTGGCTGCTTCACATCCTGCGTATCCGGATTTCCTTTCCGGAAGCCCCGGCAATGTCGGTGAAAATTCTTTTCTTCCGGATCCCGGTCGGGAAGAAGAGACAGAAAGAGCAGAAGGAACATGTCGGCGAAACGGAGAAGAAGGGCGGGAATACGCGTCCGGACCCGGGGAAGCTGATCGAACTTCTGGGAAACGATGAGACGAAACGGGCAATTCATGCTATTCTGAATAAATCCGGGAAGCTTCTGCGGTACCTTCTGCCGAAGAAATGGAAGGTGGAAGGCAGTGCAGGCTTTGGCGGACCGGAGGGAACCGGGAAATTCATGGAGGCCGAGGGACTTCTGTTTCCGCTTATCTGCGGGCACGTCTGGGTTACGCCGGATTTTGACAGGTACCGTGCAGAGCTTGTGTTTTCGGCAAAGGGATCGATACGTCTTATTCGTGTTCTGGTTACGGCACTTTTGCTGATAGCGGACAGAAATGTCCGCCGACTGATTCATACATGGAAGAACTTGTAAGGGAGGATATGAAATGTCGGAGAAGAATCCGGAGAAAAAGCAATGCAACGAAAACCTTCGAAGCCGCAGCAACAGCTTCGACAACGTGATTCACTCGCTTTTGCAGGAGGCGGGAGGCGTTCTGACAAGCAAAACCGTCATCGGCGAACCGATTGAGGTGGGCGATACGCTTCTGATTCCGCTTTCGGATGTCACCGTCGGAGCGGCGGCCGGCTCCAACAACGGAAAGGATAAAAATGCCGGAATGGGAGGTTTTACAGCGAAAATGTCTCCCAGTGCGGTTCTGGTAATTAAGAACGGCAATACGAAGGTGGTCAGCATTAAGGATCAGAATTCCCTTTCCAGACTGGTGGATATGGTTCCGGAGGTCGTGGACAAGTTTGTGGATGCCCACAATTCCAAAAAGATGATGAGTGATGAGGAAGCTGCCTCCCGGGCGTTTCCGGAGGAAGAAAAAGGATGATCTATGTTTGATACGACAAAGCAGCGTGTGATCCGCGTGATCGGTCACAAGAATCCGGATACGGATTCCATTTGCTCCGCCATTTCCTATGCTTATCTGAAGAATCAGATCAGCGATCAGATGCATGAGCCGAGACGTGCGGGAGAAATCAGCCGGGAAACCCAGTTCGTTCTGGACCATTTCGGCGAAAAGCTGCCGAAGCTCTCTGTGGATATGAGTCCGACCATCAGCTACATTGACATCCGTCAGGAGCCGGGAGTGGATGGCGAGATGTCCACGAGAGATGCCTGGCAGCGAATGAATGATCGCAACATCGATACGCTTTGCATTACGGACAAGGAGAACAATCTGCTTGGCCTGATTACCGTGCGTGACATCGCAAATGCCAATATGGATCTGTTTCATACGAAGGTTCTTGCAGAGTCGCATACCAGCTATCAGAACCTTCTGTCCGTTCTGAACGGCAGGCTCCTTACGGGAGATCCGGACGGGATCATTACGACCGGACAGATTCATGTGGGAACCAGTCCGGAGGCGATGGAGGAGCTGGTTCACAAGGGCGATCTTGTCATGGTGACAAATCGTTATGAGGCTCAGATGTGTGCCATCGATTACGGCGCTGCCTGCCTGGTGGTCTGCATGGATTCGGCGGTGCCGCAGAAGCTGATCGATCGTGCAGCAGATATGGACTGTGCGGTTATTCAGACCCCCTATGATACCTATGCTGCGGCGAGACTTGTCAGCATGGCTGCTCCGGTAAGATTTTTTATGAAGACGAAGGAGCTTCTCAGCTTTAATGTCAACACACCGGTGGAAGAAGCCAGAAAGATTATGGCAAGTGTCCGTCACCGCTACTTCCCGATTCTGGACCAGAACGGAAAGTACTGCGGCGTGATCAGCCGCAGAAACCTGTTGAACATGCACAGGAAGAGAGTGATCCTGGTCGACCATAATGAGAAATCGCAGGCGGTGGACGGCCTGGACGAGGCGGAAATTCTGGAAATTATTGATCACCACAGAATCGGCGCGCTGGAAACCGGAGGACCGGTATATTTCCGCAATGAACCGGTTGGCTGCACCGCAACGATTCTTCACGCCATGTTCCATGAAAATCACGTGGACATCCCGAAGAACATCGCGGGACTCCTTCTTTCCGCGATCCTCTCGGATACCCTGATGTTTCACTCACCGACCTGTACGCTTGTCGATCAGGCGGCCGCAAGAGAGCTCTCGGAGATCTGCGGCGAGGATATCGATGAATACGGAAAAAAGATGTTTGAAGCGGGGGAGGATCTGTCCGGCCGGGATGCGGATGACATCCTTCACACGGATTACAAGGAATTCAACATCGGAGACAAGACGATCTCTGTCGGCCAGGGCTTCTATATGAGTGAAAAGGCATATAAGGAGGCCGGCGATCTGGTGGAGGCGTATCTTCCGATTGCCCTCGAGCATTCTGGAAATGCAATGATTTTCTATATGCTTACCTCTGTACTGAATCAGAGCACCGAGCTTTTGTACGTCGGAAAAGGTGCGGAGGACCTTGCCTGCAGTGCCTTCCATGTGCCGGCAAAGGATGGGAGAATCATGCTCAAGGGAGTGGTAAGCCGCAAGAAACAGCTGATCCCGCCGCTTCGGGAGCGTCTGCTTTCCTGAATCTGATTTCAGAAAAATGAGACAGAAAAGAATGCAAAAAATTAAAATCAGGTCTTGCATTTGCAAAATGTCTCTGGTAGTATACATATGTTGTCGCCTGAATTTTGAAACGTGAGGAGGTGTCATTATGGCAAAATGTGAAGTTTGTGGCAAGGGTGCACATTTCGGAAACAATGTCAGCCATTCACATAGAAGATCTAACAGAATCTGGAATTCCAACGTCCAGAGGGTCAAGGTTAAAGCTGACGGCGGCGTTAAGAGAATGAACGTCTGCACAAAGTGCCTTCGTGCCAATAAAGTTGAGCACGCATAAGCCTTATTTTGTTTATCTTGTATGAAGAGAGAAGATCTGTTCCGGGCACAGGACCCGGGGCAGATTTTTTTGTGCGGCGGATCTGGCGCTTCTGCCCTTCCCGGAAGGGTTTCTTGCGGTTCACAGGGAAAACCTGTATAATCACTTTAATTGCAGTCCGAACATGAAGTCGGACGGAACCGGAGAAAGGAGCATCAATATGAAGTCTTCTTCTATGAATACGCACATGGGTAATATTTCCATTGACAACGAAGTAATCGCTCAGTATGCGGGAAGCGTTGCAATGGAGTGCTTTGGCATTGTCGGTATGGCGGGCATCAATGTCCGTGACGGCGTCTTCGGACTTCTGAAGAAGGAGTCCATGACAAGAGGAATCAATGTATCTCTGACGCCGGAGGGCAAGCTTGTCATTGATTTTCATGTCATCGTTTCCTATGGAGTGAACATTCCCACAGTTGCCGATAATCTGATTGACAGTGTGCGGTATAAGGTTGAGGAATTCACCGGCCTCGAAATTGAGAAAATGAATGTCTTTGTGGAAGGCGTCAAGGTGATTGACTGATTGGAGGATCACAGAAAGTGAGTAATACTGCCATTGATGTACAGCTCCTCAGGAAGATGTTCCTGTGCGGAGCTCAGAATCTTGAGTCAAATAAAGCCTGGATTAATGAACTGAACGTATTCCCGGTACCGGATGGAGATACCGGAACGAATATGGGAATGACGGTGGTATCTGCAGTTCGTGAGGTTCTGGAGGTTGAGGATGCCGATGACATGAAGAAGGTCTGCAAGGCCATTTCTTCCGGCTCTCTTCGCGGAGCCCGCGGTAATTCCGGTGTCATTCTTTCCCAGCTTCTCCGCGGATTCTGCAAGATCGTCCGCGATTCGAAGGAAATCGATGTTCCTCTTTGCGCAGATGCTTTTGACAAGGCGGTCGAGACCGCATATAAAGCAGTCATGAAGCCGAAGGAAGGAACCATCCTTACGGTTGCAAAGGGCGCTGCCGAGAAGGCAAGAGAGCTGGCAGATGCGGGAGTTACGGATTTTGATGAATTTATCCCGCAGGTTGTGGAGTATGCCGGTGAGGTTCTTGCGAAAACTCCGGAGATGCTTCCGGTTCTGAAGCAGGCGGGCGTAGTGGACTCCGGCGGACAGGGACTTCTGCAGCTTTTCAAGGGCGCCTATGAGGGCTACCAGGGAGCAGAGTTTGATGTGGAAGCACTGCTCAATCCTTCTTCGAAGGAAGAGGCCGGAGAAAAGGAAGATCCGCAGTATGCAGATCTTAAATACGGCTATGTCGTGACCTTCTTTGAGGTCTTTACGAAGCCCTACAATGACAAGATTGACCGCGATGTATCTGCGTACATGAATACGATTGCAGATCAGATCGTGACCGTTCGTACGAATGACAGCATGCATGTTCAGATGCATACCAACGATCCGGGACTGGTTCTTCAGAGAGCTCTTCTGTACGGACAGCTGAAGGAGATTTCCATTGTCAACCTTCGCTGCGGAGAGAAATTTGAAGAGCTTGCACCGGCTGGAGCGAAGGAAGAGAAGCCCGCCGCTTCGGAGAAGGCGTTCGAAGAAGCTCCTGCGGAGAATCAGCCGAAGAAGGACATCGGCATGATTGCAGTGTGCGCCGGCGAAGGACTTGCGGACATTTTCCGTGGTCTTGGCGTGGATTATGTCATTTCCGGCGGACAGACGATGAATCCGAGCACGGAGGACATTCTGAATGCTGTGGAGAAGGTGAACGCAGATACGGTGTTCATTCTTCCGAACAACAAGAACATCATTCTGGCATCGAATCAGGCTGCCGCGATCTCGGAAGACAAGAAGCTGGTTGTGATTCCGACCAAGACCGTTCCGCAGGGAATTACGGCGGCTATTAATTTTATTCCGGATCAGGATGCTGCGCTGAATGAGCAGACAATGAACGAAGAAATCCGAAAGGTGAAGAGTGCGGAAGTGACCTATGCCGTGCGGGATACCGTCATTGACGACATCGAGATCCACGAAGGCAATATCATGGCGATCGGGGATGCCGGAATCCTGAATGTCGGAACAGAACGCGAGAAAACGACACTGGATGCTCTGGCAAAGATGGTGGACGATACCACAGAGCTGATCAGCATCTATTATGGTGAAGATGCAGCAGAAGAAGAGGCAGAACAGCTTCGGGACGCAGCTGCTGCCTTATATCCTTCGATTGATGTGGAGCTTCAGGCCGGTGGACAGCCGGTATACTATTACATTGTATCGGCAGAGTGATACAGATAAACTTGAGACAGAAAGAATTCTTCAGACCGGGACGGGTTTTCCGCTCCCGGTCTGTGTATTTTCTGAGATACAGATAAGGAACAGTATGATTACCAGAGAGAGCAGCCTGACCAGCCTGAAGGGAGTCGGCGAGAAAACAGCGCAGCTTTTTGCGGTACACGGAATCAATACGGTGGGGGATCTTCTGGATTTCTATCCGCGGGACTATGACTATTACGCGGCCCCGGTCACGGCGGATGGACTGAAGGAGGGGGAGACGGCCTCTGTACTTCTGACCGTTCTCGGAGCCGGAAAGACTGCCTTTGCGGGGCGTTACCGAATCACAAATTTCCGGGCGGCGGATGCGACGGGGGTGGTGCGCCTCACGTATTTTAACATGCCGTATATTTCGAAAAATCTGCAGCCGGGAACCATTCACGTCTTCCGCGGGATGGTTCGAAAATACCAGAACGGAACTCTTCAGATGGAGCAGCCGGCTGTTTTTTCTCCGGCGGAATATGAAAAGCTGGAGAACACCTTTTCTCCGAAATACAGTCTTTTCCGGGGAATCCGGAACGGACAGATCCAAAAGCTTGTAAAAACGGCACTCGCATCCTGCAGCCTTCCGGAGGATTATCTGCCCGGGGAGGACAGAGGGAAGCTGTCTCTTATGGAGGAGAAGGAGGCGGGGGAGAAAATCCATTTTCCGGGAAGCCGGGAAGAAATGGTTCGCGCAAGAAACCGGAAGGTATTTGATGAATTTCTGTCCTTTCTTCTGACGATTCGAAGACAAAAGAAGGCAGAACTTTCTCTGAAGAATACAAGGCCGATGCATCCTTCTCCGGAAACAGAACGGCTCATCTGTTCGCTTCCTTATGAGCTGACCGATTCGCAGAAAAAAGCCTGGGGGGAAATCGAGAGGGATCTTACGGGCTCACAGGTCATGAATCGTCTTCTGCAGGGAGATGTTGGGAGCGGGAAGACCATCCTGGCCTTTCTCGCCCTCCTTCTCTGCGCCGCCAATGGACGTCAGGGAACGCTGATGGCTCCGACCGAGGTCCTTGCCATACAGCATATGAAGGATCTCTCGGAAATGACCGAAACATACGGGCTTCCGATTCATCCGGTTCTTCTGACCGGTTCTGTTACGGGGAAGGCAAGGCGAAAGGCTCTTGAGGAGATCCGAAGCGGAGCGGCGAATGCTGTCATCGGAACGCACGCTCTGATTCAGGAGCCTGTGGAATACAACGATCTGGGACTGGTGATCACGGACGAACAGCACCGCTTTGGCGTTCGGCAAAGAGAAACGCTTGCCGAAAAGGGAGAGGAAACACCGGTTCTTGTCATGAGCGCTACCCCGATTCCGCGAACTCTTTCCATTATTCTGTACGGGGATTTGCAGGTCAGCCGTCTGACGGAGCTTCCGAAAAACCGCCTTCGGATCCGGAACCTTGCGGCGCCATCCTCAGACCGGGGAAAAATCTATCGCTTTCTCCTTCAGCAGCTTGAAGAAGGAAGACAGGCCTATGTCATCTGTCCTGCGGTAGAGGAGAATGGCCTGGAGCAGATGGAGAATGTCACGGAATATGCGGAAAATCTGCGGAAGGTCCTGCCGGAAACCGTTCGGATTGCACAGCTGAACGGAAGGATGAAGCCCAAAGAAAAGAGCGCCGTTATGGATGCATTCGCTGCTCACGAAATTGACATTCTGGTTTCGACCACTGTCATTGAGGTGGGAATCAATGTGCCGAATGCAACCTGCATTCTGATCGAAAATGCGGAGCGGTTCGGACTCTCCCAGCTTCACCAGCTTCGCGGACGAGTGGGGCGCGGGAAGTGGCAGTCTTACTGCGTTTTTCTCTATTCCGACACCCTGACCGAGAAACCAAAGCGCCTGTCCATACTGGAAAAAACAAATGACGGCTTTGAAATAGCGGAGCAGGACCTGAAGCTCCGCGGCCCCGGAGATTTGTTTGGCGTCCGGCAGAGCGGAGAAATGGGCTTTCACCTTGCCGATATTTACGAGGACGCTGACATTCTCCGGCTGGCTTCCGGCTATGCAGATGACATTCTTGCACGTGATCCGGATTTTCGCGGAGCAGGCCTTCGCAAGCTGGATTTCAGGAGCATCTGAAAAAGAACGTACAGAGCCGTATCCAACGTACCGATCGTATGTTCACGTCAAAAGTTGACATTTTACGTCATCTGCTCGTAAAATCAATCTGTATGTTCGGATGAAGATCCGGCATGGAAAAGAAGAGCATTCAGTATCATCCCGCGTTCATTCAGCGGCAGGAGGAAATACTATGACAAAGGTAGCAATTGTTACAGACAGTGGAAGTGGAATTACACTTGCCGAGGCGAAAGAGATGGGAATCGGCCTTGTATCCATTCCCTTTATGTTCGGAGATAATGAAAAGACCTATTTTGAAGATATCAATCTGACCAGGGATGAGTTTTTTGATCGTCTGAAGTCCGGGGAAACGGTTCACACCTCACAGCCGTCCCCGGTGGATGTTCTGAAGGTATGGGATCAGGTCCTTGAGAACAATGACTCTCTGGTTTACATTCCCATGTCCTCCGGACTGTCCGGATCCTGCCAGTCGGCCATGATGCTTTCGGGTGATTATGACGGCAAGGTCGAGGTTGTCAACAACCAGAGAATTTCCGTCACTCAGAAACGTTCGGTTCTGGATGCCATGGAGATGGCGCAGAAGGGCTGGACGGCGAAGGAAATCAAGGAGAAGCTGGAGGAGGTCCGTTTTGAGCAGAGTATTTACATCATGGTGGATACACTGACCTATCTGAAGCGGGGCGGCCGTATTACACCGGCTGCAGCGGCAATCGGAACACTTCTTCGCATCAAGCCGGTCCTGAAGATTTTCGGCGAACGTCTGGATGCATTTGCCAAGGCAAGAACAAGTCAGCAGGCAAGAACGCTGATGATCAACGCGCTGAAGAACGACTGCGAGAAGCTGTATGGCGGTCTGGACAATGTTTATGTCTATGTCGTGGAGTCGAAGTCGCCGGATTTCGAGGAATGGACCCGTCAGGTACGGGAGGCATTCCCGGGTATGGAAATCGGGGAGGCGCAGCTTCCTTCTGTGATCAACTGTCACATTGGAGAAGGCGCACTGGCGATCGCCTGCACAAAGAAGCTTGAGATCGAAGACAGAACGAATCGCTGAACGGATCAGAGAAAGGCAGTAAGAGGATATTCATGGCAGAAAAGCAGCATTATGACGCTTCCAGCATCCGGATACTGGAGGGACTGGAAGCGGTTCGCACCAGACCGGGAATGTACATCGGAAGTACATCAACCAGAGGACTGAATCACCTGATTTATGAGATTGTAGACAATTCCGTGGACGAGCACCTGGCGGGATACTGTGACGCGATCCGGGTGACACTGGAAGCGGACGGATCCTGTACGGTGGAGGACGATGGGCGCGGAATTCCGATTGATATGCATGCAAAGGGCGTATCTGCGGAGCGTGTGGTGTTCACAACGCTTCATGCCGGAGGTAAATTCGACAATAAGGCCTATGCAACCTCGGGCGGTCTTCACGGCGTCGGATCTTCTGTCGTGAACGCTCTTTCCGAGCATATGACGGTGCGTGTCCGAAAGGGCGGCATCATCTACGAGGATAAATATAAGCAGGGCCGCCCCGATCAGGAGCTTGTGGGAGGCCTTCTTCCAGCGGTCGGAAAAGCCAAAGGGAGCGGGACAACCATTAATTTCCTTCCGGATCCGACGATTTTCGAAAAGACGCGATTCAAAGAGGAAGAGATCAAATCCCGCCTCCATGAGACAACCTACCTGAATCCGAATCTGACCATTGTCTATGAGGACAAAAGACCCGGTACGGAAGAAGTTGTAACCTTCCATGAGCCGGACGGAATTGCGGGCTTTGTCCGGGAGCTGAACAAATCCGACGAAACCGTTACGGATATCATCTATTTCAAGGGAAAATACGAGAGCATCGAGGTGGAATGTGCGTTTCAGTATATCCGGGATTTCCGTGAGGAAATCATGGGCTTCTGCAACAACATTTACAACTCGGAGGGCGGCACGCATCTGACCGGATTCAAGACGGCCTTTACGCAGGTCATCAACGGATACGCCAGAGAGCTTGGTGTTCTGAAGGACAAGGACGTCAACTATACCGGTGCCGATGTCCGGAACGGCATGACCGCTGTCATTGCCATCAAGCATCCGGATCCCCGGTTCGAGGGACAGACGAAGACGAAGCTGGACAATCCGGACGCCTCCAGGGCTGTCTCACAGGTAACGACCGATGAAGCAACGCATTATTTTGACCGGAATCTGGAGCAGCTCAAGGCGGTGATCGAATGTGCGGAGCGGGCGGCGAAGATTCGCAAGTCGGAAGCCAAGGCGAAGACGAACATGCTGACAAAGCCGAAGTTTTCCTTTGATTCCAACGGAAAGCTTGCAAACTGTGAGTCCAGAGATGCGTCGAAATGTGAGATTTTTATTGTCGAGGGTGATTCTGCAGGCGGCTCTGCGAAAATGGCAAGAAACCGCATGTATCAGGCCATTCTTCCGATTCGCGGTAAGATTCTGAACGTGGAAAAAGCGTCCATGGACAAGGTCCTTGCGAATGCAGAGATCAAGTCGATGATCAATGCATTCGGCTGCGGCTTTTCAGAAGGCTACGGGCAGGACTTCGATATTACGAAGCTTCGCTATGACAAGATCATTATCATGGCGGATGCCGATGTAGACGGCGCACATATTTCCACGCTGCTTCTGACACTGTTCTACCGTTTTATGCCGGATCTGATCTACGAGGGACACATCTACGTGGCAATGCCGCCGCTGTATAAGGTGGTTCCGAAGAAAAAGGGTGAGGAGGGCGAGTACCTGTACGATGATGCAGCACTTTCCCGTTATCGGAAGACGCACAGCGGCTTTACCCTTCAGCGCTACAAGGGCCTTGGAGAAATGGATCCCCAGCAGCTGTGGGAGACAACACTGGATCCTGCGAATCGCAGACTCCGGAAGATTCAGATCGATGACGGCCGAATGGCTTCGGAGATGACAGGACTTCTGATGGGAACGGATGTTCCGCCGAGAAGAGATTATATCCATGCGCACGCAACCGACGCGGAGCTGGATGTATAGGATAGAGTTATATGCCAAAGAAAACAAAAAACGAAGAGATTATTGAAGAACAGATCATTCCCAGCGAGTATTCCGAGCTGATGCAGAAATCCTATATTGACTATGCCATGTCGGTGATCATCAGCAGGGCGCTTCCGGATATCCGGGACGGACTGAAGCCGGTTCAGCGCCGTGTGCTGTATGATATGTCGGAGCTTGGAATTCACTATGACGGCGCCTACCGGAAATCGGCGCGTATCGTCGGGGATACGATGGGTAAGTATCATCCGCACGGAGATTCTTCCATCTACGATTCGCTTGTTGTGATGGCGCAGGATTTCAAAAAGGCTCTGCCGCTTGTAGACGGACACGGAAACTTCGGTACCATCGAGGGAGACTCCGCCGCTGCAATGCGTTACACAGAGGCGAAGCTTCAGAAGATTACGGAGGAAGCACTTCTTGCGGATCTGGACAAGAATGTGGTGGATTTTGTTCCGAATTTCGATGAGACGGAAAAGGAACCCTCTGTTCTTCCTGCCATGATTCCGAACTTTCTGATCAACGGCTCTGAGGGAATCGCCGTCGGTATGGCGACGTCAACGCCGACGCACAATGCCGCGGAGGTCATTGATGCAGAGATTGCTCTGCTGGAGGATCCGGAGGCATCCGTGCGGGACCTGATGCGCTATGTCAAGGGACCGGATTTTCCGACGGGCGGAATTGTCATCAATAAGGAAGAGCTGCGCGCCATTTACGAAACCGGACAGGGCAAAATACGTCTTCGCGGCAGAGTGGAGACGGAAAAGGGCAAATCCGGACACCTGAATCTGGTTGTGACAGAAATTCCATACACGATGATCGGAACCGGAATTGCCAAGTTCCTGCAGGATGTTGCAGCGCTGTATGAGAATAAGGTTACAAACGATATCGTAGATATTTCGAATCAGTCGTCCAAGGAAGGAATCCGGATTGTCATTGAGCTGAAGAAGGACACCGATGTGGAGAACTTCAAGGCTCTTTTGTACAAGAAAACCAAGCTGGAAGATACGTTCGGCGTCAACATGCTCGCCATCAAGGACGGCCGTCCGGAAACCCTCTCCCTGAAGCAGATTCTGCAGGCTGATATCGATTTTGCTTTTGCGGTCACCAGACGGAAATATGAGACCATGCTCGCCAAGGAGCAGGAAAAGCGCGAGATTCAGGAAGGTCTCATCAAGGCCTGCAATGTCATTGACCTCATCATTGAGATCATTCGCGGGTCGGATTCCTCACAGCAGGCAAAGAAATGCCTTGTGGAAGGAATTACGGACGGAATCCGCTTCAAGACAAGAGAATCCGCTGTGATGGCAGCACAGCTTGCCTTTACCTCCAGGCAGGCAGATGCGATTCTGGAGCTGCGGCTTCGGAAGCTGGTGGGACTGGAGATCAATGCTCTTTTGAAGGAGCATGAGGAGACCGTCGCCAATATTTACCGCTACGAAGATATTCTGGAACAGAGAAGCTCGATGACCAGAGTCATCCGTGAGGAGCTCTCCAGATTCAAAAAAGGTCTTTCTTCGCCGCGTAAGACGGAAATCACGCAGGGAGAAGAGCTGGTGTATGTGAAGCCGGAGGAGGAAGAGACGAAGGTGATGTTCGTCATGGACCGCTTCGGCTATGCCAAGACCATTGATCTTGCCGCATATGAGAGAAACAAGGATACCGTGGATACGGAATTCAAGGTCCATTTTGTCTGCTCGAATCTGGGAAGGGTCTGTGTGTTTACGGATACAGGCATGATGCATACGGTGAAGGTAAGCGATCTTCCGATGGCAAAGCTGAAGGAAAAGGGCCGCCCCATCGACAACGTCTGCAAGTTTGATTCGGCAAAGGAAAATGTGATTTATATTACAAACCAGAGTGAGCTGAATCTTTATCGTCTGGTCTTTGTAACTGCGCAGGGATATGTCAAGATTGTAAGCGGAGGAGAATTTGACGTCACCCGTCTTACCATTCAGGCGACCAGGCTTGACGAGGACGACCGTCTTGTCATGGCGGGAGCCATTACCGACCAGCAGAATATTGTGCTGCGAACGCAGGAAGGGTTCTTCCTGAAGTACAGTCTGGAAGAAATTCCGGAGCAGAAAAAGACCGCAAGAGGCGTCAGAGGAATCAGGCTTTCTGCAAAGGACGAGGTGGAGGATGCGTGGATTCTGAATCCGAACGTTCCGAATACGATCACCTTCCACGACAGAGAGATTGATCTGAATCACTTCAAGTCCACGGCCCGCGGAGGGAAGGGAACCAGAAAGTAGAAGACAGGAGAGGAATACTATGAGAGTAATTGCAGGAACGGCGCGAAGCATGCCGCTGATGACGCCGGAGGGAATCGATACCAGACCCACGCAGGACATCATCAAGGAGACACTGTTTAATATCATCCAGTTTGATGTTCCGGGCTGCATTTTTCTGGACCTGTGTGCCGGAAGCGGTGCCATCGGAATCGAAGCACTTTCCCGCGGCGCGAAAAAGGCGTATCTGGTAGAAAACGGACGAGATGCTGCCAAATGCATTCAGGCAAATCTTCATAAAACACATTTTGAAGAGACCGGTGTTCTTCTGAAAATGGACGTGCTGAATGCACTCCATCATATTCATGAGAAGCAGGCAGATATCATCTATCTGGATCCGCCCTATCAGGCAGATACCTGCAAGAGAGCTCTTCTTGAGCTTTCCGCGCAGCCGTATGTCACGGAGGATACCCTGATCATCGTGGAGACCGCGCTGGATACCGATTTTTCCTTCCTGGAAGGAACCGGACTTGAGATTGTCCGGGAGAAGGACTACCGTTCTCAGCGCCATCTGTTTATCAAAAGAAAATCTGCATGACATAACGGATGCAGTGAAGTACCGGCTGCCGCAGGTTGAGCGCGGCAAGGGAAGGAATTCATGATAAAAGCAATCTATCCGGGAAGCTTTGATCCGGTCACCTATGGTCATATTGATGTCATCCGCAGGGCGGCCAGAATGTTCGATGAAGTGACAGTCTGTGTGTTGGACAATAAGGCGAAGACTCCGTTGTTTTCAGTGGAAGAACGTGTTAAAATGCTACAAGATGTAACCTGTGGAATTCCTAATATCCGCGTGGATTCCTACTACGGGCTTCTGATTGATTACGCTCAGAAAATCGGAGCTCACGTGAGCATCCGGGGGCTGCGGGCAGTCACGGATTTCGAGTATGAACTGCAGATTGCGCAGACCAACAAGCTTCTCTCCAATGGGAATGTGGATACGATCTTTCTGACGACAAGTCTTCAGTATGCGTATCTGAGCTCGTCGAGCGTCAAGGAAATTGCTGCCTTCGGCGGAGATATCAGTGTCTGTGTTCCGCCCGAGGTAGAGGAAATGGTCCGCGAGAAGTACGAGGTACTTCACAGAAATGAGGACAGCCCGGAGAATTGACAGAAAAACCGGTACAGAGGGAGGCATAGTCTGCTATGAGCAGCAACAAGATCGAACGCAAGATTGATGAGATTGAAGATTTTCTCGAAACCTGCAAATACAAACCCCTTTCCAAGGATTATATTCTGGTGAACAGGGAGAGAATCGATACGCTGGTCGAAGAGCTGCGCGATGTGATCCCGGACGAGGTAGCAAGATACCGCGAGGTTCTGGACCAGAAGGATGCGATCTTTGCGGATGCCAAGGATAAGGCACAGGCCCTGATTCAGAAGGCTACCGAGCAGATGAATCAGCAGATTAATGAAGAAGAGGTCATGAAGCAGGCCTATGAGCAGGCAAATCAGATGATGTCTGCTGCCAATCAGGAGGCTTCGGATACGACGCAGAAGGCGACGGATCAGGCCAACGAGATGGTGATGTCTGCACAGAATCAGGCCAACGACATCATGACGCAGGCGCAGCAGCAGTCAACGGCGATGGTTCAGGAAGCACAGAATCAGGCACAGATGATTGTCAGTGCGGCATCGGAGCAGGTCAACGAATACAATCGTCAGGCACAGGCATATCTGTCGGATATGCTGGCACATCTGGAGCAGCTGACGCAGAGCGTCATCAGCGATACCAACAACGTCTACCAGTCAACGCTTCAGAGCATGAACTCGTATCTGCAGAACGTGCAGAACGACAGGAATGCACTGCTTCAGCAGCAGCAACAGTCAGAGGCTGCAAGAGCACAGGCTACGATGGCTGAGCAGGCTGCGGCAAATCAGGCGGTTCAGGAAGCCGGAGCACAGGCACAGGCGGCTGCCATTGCGCAGCAGCAGGCTGCGGCGGCAGCTGCAGACAACCAGACAGCGGATGCCGAAGTGCAGGAAGGCTGAAAGAGATCTCAGAAGGCTTATAGCAGGCTTGCAGAAAGCTTATTTCAGAACAAATGATAAAGAAGACGCCGGGCGTCCGTTCATTCTACGAAGAGGGATGGATGGACGCTTTGTCTTTGCGGATTTGACGTTGGAAAGGGACAGGAAATTCATGAGCAGGATCGAAAAAGGAGATTACGGCTATTTCAGAAACCAGAGACAGAAGAAGCTTATCATCATGGTTCTTCTGTATGCCATGACGCTTGTGATGTACTTTGGGGCGAAGGCATATTTCGGGACCAATCGAAATCTCTTTACGATTCTTGCCGTTCTCGTGGTTCTGCCTGCTGCCAAGTATACCGTTCAGTTTATCATGCTCGTTCGTGCGGGGGAGTGTTCCTCCGGTGTACGGGATGAGGTGGAGCAGCATATCGGACATCTTTCCGGAGCGTATGATCTTTACTTTACCAGCGAAAAGAAGAACTATAACATCTGTCATCTTGCTGTCTCCGGCGGAAGTATTACGGCGTACACAGAGGATCCGAAGTGTGACTGCCGGGCAGGAGAGCAGCATCTTCGCCGGATGATGACAGGAAATGGAATCCATGGCTATCAGATTCGGATTTTCACGGATTTCTCGTCCTATCTGACCAGACTGGATCAGCTGAATGAACTGGAAGCTGCAAACGGCAGAGCGCAGGAAAAGCTTTTGCAGTTCTTCTATCAGATTTCACTGTAACAGCGGCAGAAAAGAAAGCAGGCAGGATTTTTCAATGCAGGAATATATCATTACGAATCAGGAGAAGGGGCAGAGACTGGATAAGTATGTAAAAAGAATACTTCCGGAGGCTCCTTCTTCTTTTATTTACAAAATGCTTCGAAAGAAGAACATTACACTGAATGGGCATAAGGCAGAAGGAAAGGAAAATGTGACGCAGGGCGACAGCGTTAAGCTCTTCCTTTCGGATGAAACCTTTCAGAAAATGGGCGGGGTTCGGAAGGAAGGGATGAGGAAGGATGCCTCGGTCCGACCGGAGGAGCTTCGCTTTTCGGAAGCGGACAAAGCGTACGCCGAGCTGACCAGGAGGTATCCGGCGCTTGGACTTGTCTATGAAGATGAGAACATTGCGGCAGCGTATAAGCCGGCGGGCGTTCTCTCCCAGAAAGCTGCTCCTTCTGATCTCTCACTGAATGAGTGGTTTCTCGGTCTTCTGCACAAGCGCGGGGAGGCGTCGCCGGATTCCTGCCTGAGGTTTATGCCGTCTGTCCAGAACCGTCTGGACCGGAACACCGAAGGCCTGGTTCTTCTTGCGAAAACACTTCCGGGAAGCCATCTTCTGACCTCCTTGCAGCGGGAGCACCGCCTGAAAAAATACTACAGGATGATTGTTCTCGGAAAAGTGGAAAAGGCAGGAGTCATTGAGGGCTACCTTGCCAAAGACGAGAAGACCAACACGGTGCGCTTGTATCAGGAACAAAAGGAGGGGACAGTATACACAAGAACGGAGTATCGCCCGGTTTCCTTTTCCAGACTGGGAACAGAAGCCGTTTCCTTTGTGGAGGCGCAGCTGATCACCGGAAAAACACATCAGCTACGTGCACATTTTGCCTCCATCGGACATCCGATTCTCGGAGATCCGAAGTACGGGACTGCGGAAGCGAACGAGAGAGCAAGGAAGTATGGCGTAAGAGCACAGCTTCTTCTGTGCCAGAGGGTTGAGTTTCCCCCTCTTACGGGAGAATTTGAGGAGCTTTCCTGCAAGATCATCGCCTGCAGGGAGCCTGAAGTCTATGCGAGAGTGCTGCATGCAGCAAGTCATCAGGAAAGAACACGGAACGAAGGAAAATATCAGAAAAGAAAAGGGTGAAAACCTGCTATGCCAACCTGGAATTCAAGGGGCCTCCGGGGCTCCCTTCTGGAAGAAGAAATCAATCGGACGAACGAAGCCTATAAAGAACAGAATCTGTGTCTGATTCAGAAAATTCCGACGCCGATCACGCCGATTCAGCTGGATAAGGAGAGCCGGCACATTACACTTGCGTATTTTGAACAGAAAAGTACCGTTGACTACATCGGTGTTGTACAGGGATATCCGGTTTGCTTTGACGCAAAGGAGGTAAAAACCTCTACCTTTGCGCTGCAGAACATTCATCCTCACCAGGTTGAATTTATGCGCAGGTTTGAGAAGCAGGACGGAATTGCTTTTTTCCTGATTTACTATTCTGATATGGACGTGTATTACTATCTGCCGTTTCGCGAATTCCTTCCGTTCTGGGAACGGATGGAGGCGGGAGGACGCAAGAGCTTTCGGTTTGATGAGCTGGATCAGACCTACCTGCTGCCGAAAAAGCCCGGCATTATGGTTCCTTATCTTGAAATGATTAACAAGGACATCTCGGAACGGGACGGGTAAATCCTATGTCTTGACACCAAAGATTTCGTCTGTTATAGTCACAGATGATTTAACTAATTAGCAAGATAGCACTGCACAGTGATAAAGTGTCTGGAAGGAAAGAACGACATGGGAGATCAGAGCAAACAGGAGCTTCTTCATACGCCGGAAGGCCTATGGGATCACTATGGCGCAGATTATGCGCAGTACAGAACGGTCACGCAGATGATCGGCGAAACCATGCACCGCTACGGATACGAGGACATCAAGACGCCGACGTTTGAATTCTTTGATGTGTTTTCCCGTGAAATCGGTACCACTCCCTCCAGGGAGCTGTATAAATTCTTTGACAAGGACGGAAATACTCTGGTGCTGCGGCCGGATTTTACGCCCTCGGTAGCCAGGTGTGCTGCGAAGTATTTTATGGACGAGGAGAGACCTCTGAAATTCTGCTATGAGGGAAGTGCATTTACCAATACAAGCAGCCTGCAGGGCAAGCTCAAGGAATCCACACAGATGGGCGCCGAGTACATCAATGATGATTCGGCGGAGGCAGACGCGGAAATGCTGGCACTTCTGATTGAGGCACTTCTTGGCGTCGGACTGAACCAGTTTCAGATCACCGTAGGAAATATGGAATACTTCAAGGGGGTCTGCGATGCGGCTGGTCTCGACGAAGAAACCGAAGGAGAGCTCCGGGAATATGTTTCCGGCAAGAACTATTTTGCGGCGGAGACTCTTCTGAAGAAGCAGAACATGGATGCCGGGCTTGCGGATCGTTTCCTGCAGATCACAAGTCTTGCCGGGAACGATGCGGATCTGGAGCAGATGCTTCAGACATCGCCGAATGAACGCGCAGCGGCGGCGATCCGAAGACTGATTGAAGTCTACCGGATTCTGAAGCTTTACGGATATGAGAAATACATCAGCTTTGATCTTGCACTGCTTTCGCGCTACCGCTACTATACGGGAATCCTGTTTAAAGCCTATACCTACGGCGTTGGCGATCAGGTGGCAACCGGCGGGCGGTACGATACGCTTCTTGCAAGATTTGGAAAGGATGCTCCGGCCATTGGATTTATGTTCCAGATTGATACGCTGCTGGAGGCGATGCGGACGCAGAATGTCGGGCCGCTGGTTTCCCCGTCCCCGGAGATCGTGACTTATTCTCCGGAGGATTTTGCGGAAAAGCTTGACAAGGTCCGGAAGGCCAGACAGGCAGGAAGGCACATAGCCCTGATACCGAAGGAAGATTAAGGCAGGAGAACGAACATGGAAGAATTGACAATTGCACTGACCAAAGGGCGCCTTGCGGACAAGACGATGGAGCTCTTCACGAAGGCGGGCTTCTCCTGTGAGGAGATGAAGGAAGATACGCGTCGGCTTATTTTCCATAACAAGGAGCAGAACCTGAACTTCTTTCTGTCAAAGGGACCGGACGTTCCGACGTATGTGGAGCGGGGGGCTGCGGATATCGGAATTGTCGGGTCGGACATCATCATGGAGGAGAAAAGAAGAGCCTATGAGGTTCTGGACCTTGGCTTTGGCCGCTGCAGGATGTGCGTTGCAGGTCCTGAGTCGGCAAGAGAAAAGCTCCGGCATCACGAAATGATTCGCGTGGCCTCCAAATATCCGAACATTGCCCGGGATTATTTCTATCATGAGAAGCATCAGACCGTAGATATCATCAAGCTGAACGGATCGGTGGAGCTCGGGCCTGTGGTCGGGCTTTCGGATGTCATTGTTGATATCGTGGAAACCGGCTCCACGCTTCGGGCCAACGGTCTGGATGTGCTGGAAACGGTGTGCGATATTTCTGCACGGATGATTGTCAATCAGGTCAGCATGCAGATGAAGCAGGAGAGGATCCGGCAGCTGATTTTTGCGGTGCGAAAGGCTCTGGAGAAGGAATAAAGGACCGCAGCAAAGCTGCGTCAGAAAGGCAGAATATGAGAATCGTATCTCTTACAAAACAGTCACAGGAAGAGCTTCTGGAGCTTCTGAAGGAGAGGAATCCTGCCAGCTACACCAGTCAGCAGGCTGCGGTGGACGACATCATTGCAAACGTCAGAGAGAAGAAGGATGAAGCGGTTTTTCTTTATGAGAAGCAGTTTGATCACTGCGAGCTTTCCAGGGAGAGCCTTCGGGTAAGCAAAGAGGAGATCGAGGAAGCGTACCGTGAGCTGGATCCCAAGTTTGTCGAGGTGATGAAGAGAGCCGCAGAGAACATTCGCGCGTATCACGAGAAGCAAAAGGTAAACAGCTGGATTACCACGAAGGAGGATGGCACGATTCTTGGCCAGAAGGTGACCCCGATTGAGGTGTCCGGCTGCTATGTTCCGGGGGGAAGAGCCGTATATCCGTCCAGCGTTCTTATGAACATTATTCCGGCAAAGGTGGCAGGCGTTCCGAAAATCATCATGTGCACGCCTCCGAATGCGGAGGGAAAGGCTCCGGCGGGATCTCTGGTTGCGGCCGACATCGCGGGCGCAGATGAAATTTACAAGGTCGGCGGGGCGCAGGCAATTGCAGCCATGGCCTACGGAACGGAGACGATTCCGAAGGCAGACAAAATCACAGGCCCCGGAAACATCTATGTGGCCCTCGCCAAGAAGGCGTGCTTTGGCATTACCGGAATTGACTCCGTGGCAGGCCCTTCTGAAATTCTTGTCATTGCGGATGAAACGGCAGATCCCAGATACATCGCGGCAGATCTGCTCTCACAGGCAGAGCATGACCCTCTTGCTTCTGCAATTCTTCTCACGACCTCGAAGAGGTTTGCGGAGCAGGTCTCTGCAGAGATTGACCGGTTTCTGGAGACACTGTCCCGCGCGGAAATTATCCGTGAATCCCTGGACAATTACGGATATGCCTTTGTCGGAGAAACAATGGATGATATGATAGAAGCAGCCAATGCGATTGCTTCCGAGCACATGGAAATCGTCACAAAGGACGCCTTTGAAGTGATGACGAAGATCAAAAATGCGGGAGCGATCTTCCTGGGAAGCTATTCCTCGGAACCCCTGGGAGATTATTATGCAGGTCCGAACCACATTCTTCCGACGAACGGGACAGCTCGCTTTTTCTCGCCTCTTGGAGTGGATCAGTTCATCAAAAAGACCAGCATCATTTCCTACTCAAAGGAAGCTCTGGAGCGGGTACATGAGGACATTGAGCTGTTTGCCGCAAATGAGGGTCTGACGGCCCATGCCAATTCCATTGCGGTGCGCTTCGACGGGAAATAAAATTTTACGGAACCAGGCATATTCAGGACGAGAATACGAAAGACGGCATAACGGAAGGGAGAAGCGATGGAGAGAATCGCGGAGGAGAGACGGACCACAGGAGAGACCGATATCCGGCTGAAGCTTGCACTGGATGGAGCCGGAAGGGCGAAGGTAAGCACAGGAATCGGATTTTTCAATCACATGCTGGATGCCTTTGCGCGGCACGGTCTGTTTGATCTGGAGGTTTCCTTAAAGGGAGACCTGGAGGTGGACGGTCATCACAGCGTGGAGGACTGCGGAATTGTTCTCGGAAATGCAATCCGCAGAGCCGTCGGCGATAAAAAGGGAATCCGGCGGTACGGATATTTTGTTCTTCCGATGGATGAGGCACTGGTCCTTTGCGCGGTGGACTTGTGTGACCGGCCTTATTTTGTCTTATCCGGCGGGGAGAAATTCGAGACCGTTCCGATGGTGGGAGATTTTGACACCCAGCTTGTCCGGGAGTTTTTCTATTCCGTGAGCTATGCGGCAGGCATGAACCTGCACTTCCGGATTCTGGAGGGAACCAACGCGCATCACATGATTGAAGCAATGTTTAAGGCGTTTTCGAAGGCTCTGGATATGGCCGTATCCCTGGATCCTCGGATTGAGGATGTGCTGAGCACCAAGGGAACCCTGTAAAAAAGAGACGAATCACAGAAAACGAAATTCATGAGGGACGGAGAACAGAATGGAACAGGCACTGAAGAAATTTGTTGCATGCATTTATCTGAAGGATGGAAAGGCGGCAAGAGGTCTTGCGGACCACACCGTTGTCAGCAATGACCCGGTGGAGCTTTCGCTTGCCTATGCGGCAGGCGGTGTGGATGCCATTCTGATTTTCGACCAGTCGGACAACGATGCCCGGCATGATGAGGCGATTGGAATCATTCGTGAGATCTGTGCATCCGCCGGCGTTCCGGTTTACGGAGCCGGACATGTCAATCGCCTGGAGGATGTGAAGAAACTGATTTATGCCGGCTGTGCCAAGGCGGCTTTGAACTTCTCCAAGGAGAGCAATATTGAGATGCTTAAGGAGGCGGCAGAACGCTTCGGCAAAGACCGGATTGCTGCCTGCTACCGCGCAGTGGATGATATTCGAACGCATAAGGATGTCATTGTCAACTATGTGGACGAGCTTATTCTGATTGATGAGAAGGATGTCCGGGAGGCCCTGAAGATTGAGGAGGTGCCCTCCATCCTGACGCTTCCCGAGATTTCGCTGGATAAGATTCTGGAATTCGGCCAGCTTGCAAGCGTCAGCGGGATTTCCGGAAATGCCATCAATGACAACATTGACCAGATCGCGGATCTGAAGAAGCTTTGCCGGGAGAACGGAATCACCGTATCGCAGCACCATGCGAGATTCTCCTGGGCTGACTTCAGGAAGGACCCGCAGGGACTTCTTCCGGTTGTCGTGCAGGAGGCTTCCACGGGCGATGTTCTGATGGTCGCCTATATGAACGAAGAGGCCTACAACAACACGGTTTCCACCGGGCGCATGACGTACTGGTCCAGAAGCCGCAGTCAGCTGTGGATCAAGGGAGAGACCAGCGGACATTTTCAGTATGTCCGTTCGTTGATGGCGGACTGCGATATGGATACGCTTCTTGCAAAGGTTGATCAGGTCGGCGCGGCCTGCCACACCGGTCATCACAGCTGCTTCTTCCAGCAGGATCTTGTTCTCAAGGAGGATCCGGAAATTGATCCGATGAAGGTTCTGGAGCGGGACTACAGGACGATTCTCGAGCGCCGGGATCATCCGAAGGAGGGCTCCTATACCAATTACCTGTTCGACAAGGGCATTGACAAGATGCTCAAGAAGCTGGGAGAGGAGTGCACGGAGATCGTAATCGCTGCCAAGAATACGGATCCTACGGAAACGGTATATGAGATCTCGGATCTTATGTATCATCTGATGGTTGTGATGGCAGAGAAGAACATTACCTGGAAGGACGTCACACAGGAGCTGGTAAGAAGAGCAAAATAAGGAGAGGGAGGTACCTATGTTTGCCTGTCCGAACTGCGGAGCCGGGCTTCGCTTTGACATCGATACGCAGAAACTTCAGTGTGATTATTGCAACTCTTCCGTCGACGTGACGGAATATCATTACGAAAAATCCGCAAAGGCCAATGAAGACTATGACGTAACGGTTTTCACCTGTCCTGCCTGCGGCGGAGAAATTGAGAGTACGGAGAATGAAATCATCCAGTTCTGCCCGTTCTGCGGAGCATCGGATGTTCTTTCCTCGCGTGTGGAGGGACGGAAGCGCCCGAGCAGAATCATTCCGTTCCGGAAAACGAAGGAAGACTGCATGGAAGCCTTCCGGAAGAAAACAAAAAAGGCCCTGTTTGCCCCGAAGGAGCTTCGGGATCCTTCCTTTCTGGAGGGCTTCCGGGGAATTTATCTTCCGTACTGGGAGTACAAGGTGGTGCAGAGCGCCGCAAAGGAGGGCGTTTCCTTCGAGGCCACAAAGACATCCGGCGGGTACGAGGATACTTACCGCATAACGGTTCCGTTTGCAGGGAAAATCGAGGGAATCCAGCACGATGCCTCGAGCTCCTTTGATGACAGTATCGGCGAAGAGATTGCGCCGTTTGGAAAGGAATCCGAACAGAAGGAGTTCGAGCCGGGATACCTGGCTGGCTTTTTCGCCGATACGGCGGATGTCCCTTCAGACATTTACGATGAGAAGATTCGCTCCTATGCCAATGAGCGTACGAAAAAGGAGCTGACGCAGCGCTATGAGGAACGAGGCTTTACAGTGCGCAAATTTCCGGATGCAGAGGAAGCCTTTCACACGGAAATTGAATCCGCTGACCGGATTCTTCTTCCGGTGTGGTTCCTGACCTGGCGCAGAAAGGACCGCGTCGCATACTCGGTTGTAAACGGTGAGACAGGAAAGATCGCAGCGGATATCCCGGTGGATATTCCGAAGTATCTCCTGTGCTCCCTGCTTCTTGCCATTCCGATTTTCTTTCTTCTGAATCTGTTTCTGTCGGCGACGGCGCCTTCTGCGATGACTGCGTCCGGTTTTCTTGCCGCGCTCTGCGGATTTATTTATTTCTGGAATATGAGAAAGCTGATCCTCCGGGATACGCATGCCGAGGATCTGGGATACCGGTATGCGTTTGCGGATCGCATCGCCAGAGAAAAGAAGGGGAATAAGAGCGGAGCTGATCTTTCGGATGAGGTGGATGAACGGATTGAGGCCGGCGTCAAGGCTGCCGGCAAGGGTCTTTGGTCCTTTGGCGGATTTCTGAAGAATTCTGCCAAGGACATTGGGGCCGGAACCTTGATTTTTATCGGCGTCCTGTTTCTTTCGTTTGCGGATGAGTTTGATTTTTCCATGATTCCGGTGTTCGGCTCCTGGGTTCCGTTCCGGACGTTTTCCTTGACGTGTCTGTTCCTTCTGTCCGTCCTTTTGTTTCTTCTTGCGCTGTGGAACGGACGAAAGAGCGGCGATAAGAGGATGGTTCTGGAGGCACTTCTTCCGGTCGCTGCAATGATTGTCGTGATCTTCGTACTGAACTGGAATCCGGTCGAGGATTACATTTATTATTTCGGGATGCTGATCTGTCTGGCGTTGATCGCGATGACGCTGACCGCGCTGATCTTCCGCTACAACATGCTCTCCACACATCCTGTTCCGAATTTCCATGACCGGAAGGGCGGGAGCAGTCAGACGATCGGAGCACCGACAGGAACTGCCCTTCTGGTTCTTCTGCTTGCCGGCGCGCTCCTTGCTCCGACCATCCGGACGTTTGCCTGGACGGATGAGGAATCGGTGGTTTATACCAATGAATCTACCGGCTATTCTGCCTTCATACGGGATGAAGAAGACCTTCTTACCGATGAGGAGGAGGCAGAGCTTGCAGAATATATGGCGCCGATGACCGATTACGGAAATGTGATGTTCCTTTCTGCCGATGGGGATTATGCAGATCCGGTTGATTATCTGGACTGGAATTACGGAGACTGGTTCTATGAGGACGGAACGATTTTCCTGATTGAGATGTCCAATCGTCAGCTCCGACTTGAGAATTCCGGAATCATTCAGGATACCATCACTCCCTCCTACAGCAATTCCATCATGGACAATGTATACCGGATGGCTTCCGAGGGGGATTACGCCGACTGCGCAAAGGAGGTGTTCTACGAGTGCACGGTGCTGATGGACGGCGGCCGCATTGCACGTCCTATGAAATACATCTGCAACGCGCTTCTTGCGCTGATCTGTGCGCTGCTTGTGAATTATCTGGCGATCCGCGTCAGCTCGGGAAATCGCAGAGTGACGAAAAAAGAACTCGAGAGAGCCATCGCGGCCTCTATTGTTTATGGAGGCGTCCAGAAGAAGCGGATTGCCCATCGAAAGATTGAAAGCTCCTCCGGCGGAGGAAGTTTCGGCGGCGGAGGCGGAAGCTTCGGCGGTGGCGGCGGAGGAGGTGGCGGCCACTCCGGAGGCGGTCACGGATTCTGATTCCGGCGGATGATTTTACAACGCAGATTCCTGTCTGTGGTTTCGCATTTATTTTATATGCAGTATGATGAAACAGTGCCGGAAGATCCGGCACTGTTTTTGCAATTTACAGGTAATTGGCTGCTTCGTACGTACGAATGAATTGGTATTTACAAGAGCCGGAAAGCATGTTAGATTAAACTGTACCAATACAGATAGTACAGTTGAAGTACGGTTGGAGAGAGGTAATGCTTTTTATGAACAGAAACAGGTTTCTGATGATCCCTCTGGTACTGGCAGTGGCAGGCTCTATGGGGCTGTCCGGCTGCCGTAAGAACAGCGACGAGGAGAATATGGTCATGGATGCGGGGCCTTCCGTTGAGACCGCAGTGCGTACCGACATTGAGAACGTGTACACGGCGAAGGGAAAGATCATCAGCGGACAGGAGAGTTCCATGAATGCAAAGGGCGCATCCGGTTCGGATGCCCTTATTATTGATCAGGTCTATGTCCAGGTGGGGGATCTTGTCAAGGCCGGTGATGTACTTTACACCCTCGATCTGACCGATACGCAGAAGGACCTTGCGATGAAGGAGCAGCAACAGGCGATTTCCGACCAGCAGAACGCCCTCACGCAGAGTGCAAACCAGCGGGCTCTTTCCGAAGCGCAGGCAGACTCTGGAGATCAGTACACATCGGGTACGAACAGTCTGATCCGAAGCGCAGAGGATACCAGCAAGGCGATCGAACAGCAGGTGCAGGATCAGCAGAAGCTTCAGGAGTATAAGGACGAAGAGACCCGGACGAAGGCAACCTATGATTTGCTTCAGTCCCAGGTGGATTCCCTGCAGGCGAATGCGGATGAGAAGGAGGCTGCGCTGCAGGCCAAACAGAGGCGATACGATGAGCTGATGCTGAAAAACGGTACTGCTGCATCGTCAGGGGTCAATGCCGGTGCTGCCGGCACCGGAGGCGGAACGGGCTCCGGTACGACAGGAAATACCGGTTCTGAATCCGGACTGACTGAGCAGGAAAAGGAAGAACTGAAGCAGCTTGAGACCGACAAGATGAAGGCCGGGTGGGACGCAGAGGATGCAAAAGCGTCGCTTGCCAAAACACAGACTGCGCTTTCTGAAGCCAAGGCTGCCTATGAAACCGCAAAAGGAAACCGCGAAACCTATGAGAATACGGTGAAATCAGACCAGACTGCCACGACCTCAGGCGTCCGCGCCCTGGAGGATCAGGGAATGGCAGTCAATAAAGGAAACCGTTCTGTACTTTCTGCAGAACAGGCAGCGCGCAATGCGATTGCTTCCCAGAATCTGTCCCATCAGTCGGATCTTCTGACCAGTGAATCGGAAATTGCCAAGCTGAAGGAAAAGTTGGAAAACGGACAGGTCATTGCAACCATGGATGGTACGGTGACTGCCGTCAATGTGATCGCAGGACAGGCGTACAGCGGAACGGATGGCGTTGTGCTGGACAATCTCTCGAAGATGAAGGTCAGTGCGGATATTGATGAGGCCCACATCGCAGATCTTCATGTCGGGACACGAGTGCGGGTAAAGACAGACTCAACCGGAGCCGCGGAGCTGGAGGGCACGGTGACCTTTACTTCGCCGACACCGACCAAGGAGACAGCCAATACAGGAAGCGGAACAGGCAGCTCCTCGTCATCCGGCAACAACCAGAATACGAAGACAAGAGCAACCTATAAGGTAGAAGTTACGCTGGATGAGCCGAACGACCGGCTCCGCATCGGGATGACCGCCAGCATTGATTTTATTGTGGCGAGTGCGAAGAATGTCATTGCGGTACCGACCTCCTGCCTTATTGATGACGGAAACGGAAATTATTTTGTCAATGTCGTTCAGGGGGATTCTTCCGGAGCCTCCTCCGGAACAACCGGTGATGGAATGACGGACGGATCTGCCGAGGATATGCAGGATGGCATGACCGATGCTTCCGGAGACGCTTCTATGGGAACGGCTACCGAGGTGATGGTTACCACCGGTGTCGCCGATGATTATTATACCGAAATCACCTCCGGGAACATTCAGGAGGGAGAACAGATTCAGAGCAGCATGCCGCAGGATTCCGGAGATTATTCCGACATGATGAGCGGGATTTATGACACGCAGTAGTTGGTGAAGATGAGCCTTTTTCATAAACAGAACGAACAGAAGAAAACAGAATATCTGGATGATCCGGATGAGGGGCCGATCATTCATCTGGAAAACATTGTCAAAAAATTCTATATCGGAACAGAAAATGAGCTCGAAGTGCTGCATGGCATCAGCCTGGATGTTTTTTCCGGAGAATTCAGTGCCATTGTCGGAGAATCCGGTTCCGGAAAGAGTACGCTGATGAATATCATAGGCCTTCTGGATCGTCCCACCTCCGGCACCTACGATATCATGGGAAAAAATGTGGCAAGACTAAAGGATGAAGCTTTGTCCGGTATCCGGAACCGCCAGATCGGCTTTGTTTTCCAGACCTACAATCTGATCCCGCGTACTACGGCATTGAAAAACGTGGAGATGCCGATGATGTATGCCAGAGTGCCGCAGGAGGAGCGTACGCGCCGCGCAAAGGAGCTATTGATAAAGGTCGGCATGGGAGACCGTATGACGCATCGGCCGGACGAGCTTTCCGGCGGACAGAAGCAACGTGTTGCCATTGCCAGGGCCATGGCCAATAATCCTGCTGTCATTCTTGCCGATGAGCCGACAGGAGCACTGGATTCCGAGACCGGAAGGCAGGTCATGGACCTGTTTCATAAGCTTCATGAGGAAGAAGGAAAGACCATTCTTCTGATTACACATTCCAAGCCGCTTTCGGAAGAGTGCGGCAGAATCCTGACGCTGATGGACGGAAGGATTGTCGAGGAGCGCCGCGGCAGCAAGGCCCGCAGCTAAAGGAGATCAGCAGTATGCTTGGAGAAAATATCAAACTGGCTTTTGCCTCCATAGCGGCGAACAAGCTTCGTTCCTTTCTGACCATGCTGGGCATTATCATCGGAATCGCTGCCGTCATTGCCATCATGACCGTCGGAAACTCGCAGACCGAGCAGGTGCGGGAGCAGTATGCCTCCTTCGGAACCAACAATGTGGATGTATACATGTGGCTTGCCGATGAGATCAACATGGATGACCTGAACGACTCCGAAAACGGAGACAACAGCAAATACATTCCGAATTTTACAGAAGACATGATGAACAACATGCTTCTGACCTATGGGGACCGGATTGATGCTATTTCCGTCACAAGCTGGATGAGCGGAGGCGGGAAGGCAGTCCGGACCGGGACTCCGAACTCTGAGGAGAAATATGCCAATGTCAGCCTTCAGGGAGTGAACCCGGGATATTTTACCGTGAATGATGCGGAGGCACCGATTCAGGCAGGGCGGATTTTTCAGAAAAACGAGCTTGGGAGCGATTCCTGTGTCTGCATCGTGTCGGACAAGCTGGTGAACAACCTGTTTGACGGAGATGTCAATAAAGCTCTTGGACAGAAGATTACGTTTCCGGTATCCATGGATGAGGACGGAAATGAGACAACGGCCGAATACACCATCATCGGCGTCTATACGATGAACATGAGCTATTACGGCTTTGACGGCGGAGTGAATTCGGAAAAGGATATTTACACCACGGTATACATTCCTTATCTGAATTCTCTGAGCTATGCCAAGGGGGCAGGGAGCCGCGCTCTGAATAATTTTACGCTGAAGGTGAAGACCGGCGAGGATGTCATTTCTTTTTCTGATGAATTGCAGTCCTACCTTACGGGACTTCTGGGGGAAAATTCCAATTTTCAGGTGCATGTTTCCAACAACAAGCAGTGGATTGAGGAAGCGGATGCCAGCATGAAGCAGCAGGTGATGACCATCACGCTGATCGGCGCCATTGCGCTTTTGGTCGGCGGCATCGGAGTGATGAATATTATGACGGTCTCGATCACGGAGAGAACACGGGAAATCGGAACGAGGAAGGCACTTGGCGCTCCGAACCGGGATATCCGCATGCAGTTCATCACCGAGGCGGTCATTATCTGCATCATCGGCGGACTGATCGGCATTGCAGTCGGAATCGGGATCGGAGCGATCGCATGCAAGGCCGTGCAGCACATTCCGATGGTTATGAGCTGGAAGAGTGTTCTCGGCTCCTTTGGAGTGTCCCTTGCAATCGGCGTGTTCTTCGGATATTATCCCGCGAACAAGGCCGCGAAAATGGATCCGATCGAAGCCCTGCGCTATGAATAAGGTGGAATGAAAAACCTGCAAGTTTTTGCCGTTTATTTGGAAAACTGCTTGACAGGAGACGAATCAGCCTGTAGGATATACGAGTATGCCGCATGGTGAGGCAGTATGTGATGCCCTGTAGGTACTGCGGGGACATACAAGAAGTGAACAGTTGACTGTTCCGCCGTAATCAGCGAGTCTTAGAAGAAGGAGGTACCGAAATGTACGCAATTATCGCAACTGGTGGAAAGCAGTATAAGGTTTCTGAGGGCGATGTCCTTGATGTTGAGAAGCTGAATGCTGCAGTAGGTGACAAGGTTACATTTGACCAGGTTCTGGCAATCAGCGGAGATTCTCTCAAGGTTGCAGGTGATGTAGCAGGCGCTAAGGTTGAGGCAACTGTTATGGATCAGGGACGCGGCAAGAAGGTTGTTGTTTATCACTTCAAGCCGAAGACCGGTTATCACAAGAAGAATGGTCACAGACAGGCTTACACGCGTGTCAAGATCGACAGCATTGTTGGCTGAGAGATTGGTTGACTTACCGGTGAGAGACACATGACGAAGGTTCAGATTTTCCGGACGTCGGACGGACATACCCGTTCGTTTTCCTGCACAGGTCATACCGATTACTGCCTTGATGGAGCGGATATCGTCTGTGCCGGGACATCCGCAATCGTGATCAACACTGTGAACTGCCTGGAGGATCTGCTTCATGAAGACATCGAAGTGGATTATGACGCAGTGAACGGCGGCGATCTGATCTGCAGTTTCCGATCAGACCCGGGCGAGAAAGCCGAGTTTCTGATCGACTGTATGATTCACGGATTGGAATGGATTATCCTTCAATACGGAAAGAAATATCTGAATTACAGAATTGAGGAGGTATCACAATGTTAAACTTAAGCCTTCAGTTCTTCGCACATCATAAAGGAATGGGCTCGACCAAGAACGGTCGTGATTCCAACTCCAAGAGACTTGGTGCCAAGAGAGCAGACGGACAGTTTGTTAAGGCCGGAAACATCCTCTACAGACAGCGCGGGACCAGAATTCATCCCGGTCTGAACGTAGGAATCGGCGGAGATGACACTCTGTACGCTCTGAAAGATGGAATCTTAAGATACGAGAGAGTGGGCAAGGACGGCAAGAGAGCGTCTGTTCACCCTGTTGAAGCAAACGAGCAGTAATCTGTTTCGATGCGACGGACTCCGGACAGGCATAACGTCTGTCCGGAGTTTTTGTATCTTTTCAGGCATAGAAAGAGGTTGGTATGTTTGTAGATAAAGCGACCATTACGATCATAAGCGGAAAAGGCGGGGACGGTCATGTTTCCTTCCGGCGCGAGAAATTTGTTCCCGCAGGCGGCCCTGACGGCGGCGACGGCGGCAACGGAGGCAGCGTTATTTTTCGTGTGGATCTGGGAATGAATACTCTTGGGGAGTATCGTTTCCGCGGAAAATATGCGGCGGAGAATGGCGAAGACGGCAAGAAAAAGAAGATGGCCGGAAAGAACGGCGAAGACCTTGTCCTGAAGGTACCGGAAGGAACGGTCATCAAGGACGCGGAAACCGGCAAAGTGATCATCGACATGAGCGGTGACACGAAGGAATATACGATTTTAAAGGGCGGACGCGGCGGCAATGGAAACCAGCATTTTGCGACGTCTACCATGCAGGCACCGAAATATGCGCAGCCTGGACAGCCCTCCCGTTCGCTTCTTGTAACACTCGAACTGAAGGTCATTGCGGATGTTGGACTGGTCGGATTCCCGAATGTCGGGAAATCTACATTGCTGTCCATGGTCAGCAATGCGAAGCCGAAAATTGCCAATTATCATTTTACCACTTTGTCTCCGATTCTTGGCGTTGTGGATCTGGAGGGCGCAGACGGCTTCGTGATGGCGGATATCCCGGGACTGATTGAAGGGGCTGCGGACGGCGCAGGCCTCGGCCATGAATTCCTGGCGCACATTGAACGCTGCAAGCTCCTGATTCATGTGGTGGATGCTTCCGGCTCCGAGGGTCGTGATCCGCTTGAGGATCTGGCAGCCATCAATCACGAGCTGGATCGTTATAACATTGACCTGACGAAAAAGGAACAGGTGATTGCAGCCAACAAGGTGGATCTGATTGATCCGGAGCACGCAGAGGAGACGGATCCTGAGAACCCCGTTCATCGAATCCGGGCGGAATATGAGCCGAAAGGAATTCGGGTATTTCCGATCTCTGCGGCAACCAATCAGGGAATCCGGGAACTGTTGTATTTTGTAAGCGGTGAGCTCTCCAAAATGCCGAAGGAAACGCGCGTATATGAGCAGGAATATAATCCGGATCAGGATCTTCTGAAGGCGGAGGAGCCGTACGATGTCTGGTATGATGATAAGGAAAAGCTCTATCGCGTAGAAGGCCCCCGCATCGAACGTATGCTTGGCTATACAAATCTGGAGACCGAGAAGGGCTTTGCATTTTTCCAGAAGTTCCTGCAGGAAAACGGGATCAATGCCCGACTGAAGGAAATGGGAGTTCAGGAGGGCGATACGGTACGCCTGTATGGACACTCCTTTGAATGGTATGATTGAGATGCCGCCGTCAGTCTGCGGCAGGAAGGGTAGTTATGTTAAACAGTAAGCAGAGAGCATATCTGATGAGCCTTGGCAGTGAGGAAGCTCCGGTTCTCCAGATCGGAAAGGGAGGCGTCACACCGGAGACGGTTGTTTCTGCAGAAGAAGTGTTCAACCGGCGTGAGCTCTTCAAGGGCAGCATTCTGAAAACCTGTCCGGATCTTCCGGAGGTGGCGGCAGACAAGCTGGCAGCCAGAACACATGCCGAGCTGGTAAAGGTGATCGGCCGCAAATTTATTCTGTACCGTCCGTTTAAGGACGAGCCGAAGATCGTGCTGCCGAAATGAAAAGGGTTGGAATTCTCGGAGGGACGTTCGATCCGATTCATCTGGGACATCTGATTACAGCGGAGAATGCTTTTGATTTTGCCGGGCTTGACGAAATTTTGCTGATTCCGACCGGCTGCTCCTACTTCAAGGAAGACCAGAAGGTGACTCCTGCCGTGCAGCGCTATGAGATGACCTGTCTTGCAGCGGAAGATAATCCGCATTTCCGTGTTACGGATATGGAGACCAGACGTCCCGGCAACAGCTATACGGCCGTAACCCTGCGGGAGCTGAAGGCACTCAGACCGGAGGATTCGTTCTATTACATTGTTGGTGCGGACACTCTGGTCATGATGAGCATGTGGAAGGATCCGGGGGCTATTTTTGATGCCTGTACGATTCTCGTGGAGACCAGACAGGACGAAGTCGGGAGCGAGGGCCTTGCGGAGGAGGCAGAGAAGCTGCGCAGAACCTATGGGGCGGACATTGTATTCCTGCCTTCCCGCCAGATTGATCTTTCATCGACGGAGATACGGGAAAGAGTCCGAACCGGCAAATCCATCCGGTATCTGGTTCCGGACCGCGTAGAGCAGTATATTCGAAGAGAAGGACTGTATCTGTCGTAGCACATTCGATGAATCCGGGCTTTGAAGGAAGAAAGAAGATAAGATGTCAAAAAACGGAGACGATCGTCTGGAGATGATCCGGACGGTTCAGAAGGAGTTAAAATACGCGCGCTTTATCCATACCATGGGAGTTGCATTTACGGCGGCCTCGCTGGCCGAACGATATGACTGCGATATGCGCAAGGCGGAAACAGCCGGCATTCTTCATGACTGTGCGAAATACATGGATGTCGATAAAATGGAGAACCTTTGCCGCAAAAACGGCCTGGAGATTTCTCCTCTGGAAGAAGGGAATGCAGCACTCCTGCATTCCAAGGCGGGATGCATTCTTGCCAGGAAAAAGTATGGTGTCCATGATCCCGAAGTTCTGGAAGCAATCCGTTGTCATACCACCGGAAAGCCGGGCATGACGACGCTGGAGAAGATCGTTTTCATTGCGGACTACATAGAACCGGGACGTGATCAGGCGCCGCATCTGGATGAGATCCGGAAGGCAGCCTTTGAGGATCTGGATCTGGCGCTTTGCATGATCCTGAAGGACACACTGTCATTTCTGAAAGAGAATGAAAGAGAGATTGATTCTCTGACGCAGAAGACATACGATTATTACGAAGAGAAGATCCGGACACTGGAATAACAGGACTTCGGATTACACTACCGCAAAGGAGGACCCTACATGGAACAGAAGAAGGTATCGGCGGAAATGGCGAAGCTGGCGCTGGAGGCGCTGGAGGATAAGAAGGCAGAGGATATCCGGATCATTGATATCAGTACCGTCTCTGTCCTTGCAGACTATTTCATCATTGCAAACGGAACCAACCGGAGCCAGATTCAGGCTCTTGCGGACAATGTTCAGGAGAAGCTCGGCAAGGCCGGACATATCTGCAAGCAGATGGAAGGATATCAGACTGCGAACTGGGTGCTTCTGGATTTCGGCGACGTGATTGTACATATCTTTGATGCGAAGAATCGCCTGCTGTATGATCTGGAGCGCATCTGGCGTGATGGGAAGCAGATTGATCCTGTTGAGCTGGAGGGATAATCTCTGACAGCCGGTCAGCGCAGAAATAACGGAAAAACAAAGGGCGGAGCAGGAAGAAATTCCCTGCTCCGCCCTTTTTATAAGGGTGCGTCCGGATTTATTTCATTACCCTGTAGACGCCGAATACCTTTCCGAGGATCTGACAATCCTCCACAATGATCGGCTCCATTTCATCATTCTCCGGCTGAAGACGAATGTGGCCGTCCTCCTTGTAAAAACGCTTGACCGTTGCGGAATCATCGATGAGAGCAACAATGATTTCTCCGTTTTCCGCATTCCGGCAGCTGTTAACAAAAATGTAATCGCCGTCCATAATGCCTGCATTGATCATCGAAGTACCGTGTACCTTCAGGACAAAAGATTCGCCGCGCGGTACGTACTCTGCCGGTACAGGAAAATAGCTCTCAATGTTCTGTTCGGCGAGGATCGGCTCTCCTGCGGCAACGCGGCCGACAATGGGAAGAGAGGCTGTCTCGGTGCGCAGCATCTGGAAATTATCGTCACAAATCTCAATGGCACGCGGCTTCGTAGGATCTCTTCGAATGTACCCGCGCTTCTCGAGAGTGGCCAGATGCGAATGTACCGAAGAGGTGGACTTCAGATGAACTGCTTCACAAATCTCACGAACCGCCGGCGGATAGCCCTTCTCCATAATCTGATCTTTGATATATTCCAGAATCTGTGCCTGCTTATCGGAAATGGGTCCCTTGGCCATAACGTATCCTCTCTTTCTTTTTCTTTCATTATAAAATTGATCCCCGGAAATGGCAAACATTTTTCGAAAATATGTTCGTATTCCATGTTGACAGACGAATGTGTGTTCGGTATAATTGCAAACATAAGGAGCGAACAAATGTTCCTTGACAGTGGTACCGGTTCTGACAGCAAATGACCGGTGTGTTCGATAGCGGTTTGTTACGGAGGGGATGCCATGCAAACGGCAAGGATACAAATGCAGAGAACATCAGATTATGGCCTGTCTTCCTATCGCGAACGTTCGGCGAGATCCCGGGCGCGGAGAAGGCACAGGATTCGAATCACATATGGAATCATCGGAATCTGTACGGCGGCATTGATCCTTCTGGTCAGCCTTCTTATTTTCGGATTGACATCGAGAGCAGAGACACAGGGCAATCAGATGCACAAGTATTATACGAGCATCCTGGTGATCGGCGATCAGACGCTGGAGGACATTGCCGGACAATATGCGGATCCGGATTATTACAGGAATACAGCTGCTTATTATCGGGAGATATGTGAGATCAATCATCTCCCGGTGAAGGAAGGAGGAATTCCGCATGTAGCTCCCGGCAACTATATTATTGTTCCGTACTTTTCGCCGGATTTTCTGTAAGAACTTTGTTTTTACATCGGGTACTTCCTTCTGTTTTCCCAATGCCCAGATAGGAGATACTATATAAATTCATACCAGGAAAGCCCCGGAGTGCTTTGTACTCCGGGGTTTTCCCGTTTTCTTTTCTTGTTCCCGGTAAAACCATGACATGGATTTCTGACAAAATCATGAAACAGGAGTAGAATAGTATCTGGAAGTCATACAAAATGACAATTCAGGAGGAAGATCCATGGCTACACTGGAAGAAAGAAAAGAGCTTGCGGCGAAGAAGCTGGAGCAGTACGGACAGACTCATGTACTGAAATATTACGACACGCTGACAGAGGAAGAGAAGGACAATCTGCTGACGCAGATCGAACAGACAGATCTGTCGGTTACGAAATACGTCCATCACAGAGAAGAGCTGCCCGGGCGAGGTGAGATTACTCCGTTAAAGGCATTGGAAATTTCGGAGATACAGAAGAGAGAAAAGGAATATCACGCCATCGGACTGGAGCAGATTCGTGCAGGAAAGGTGGCTGCGGTTCTGCTTGCCGGCGGAATGGGAACAAGACTGGGGTCTGACAATCCGAAATGCATGTATGACATCGGTCTTACGCATCCTGTTTATATCATGCAGAGACTTGTTGAGAACATGATGGATGTTGTCCATGAGGCAGGAAGATTTTTCCCGTTTTTCATTATGACAAGCGATAAAAATCATGACGCAACGGTTTCCTTCATGAAGGAACATTCGTATTTCGGATACGATCCGGAGATGGTATTTTTCTTCCGTCAGGACATGGCACCGGCTACCGATTATGAGGGAAAGATCTATATGGAAAACCGGTTCCGTATGGCGTCCTCTCCGAACGGAAACGGCGGCTGGTTCAGTTCTATGAACAAAGCGGGTCTCCTGGATAAACTGCATGAGCTCGGTGTAGAGTGGCTGAACTGCTTCGCGGTAGACAATGTTCTGCAGCGAATTGCAGATCCCTCCTTTATCGGTGCAACCATCGCAGAGAATTGTGTAAGCGGCGCCAAGGTTGTACGGAAGGCTGCTCCGGATGAAAAGGTCGGCGCGATGTGCCTGGAGGATGGAAAACCTTCCATTGTGGAATATTATGAGATGACGCCGGAGCTTCTGGGCGCCAGAGATGACAACGGAAATCCTTCGTATAATTTCGGAGTGATTCTGAATTATCTCTTCCGTGAGGACAAGCTGGAAGAAATCATGAATCACAAGCTGATGCTCCATATTGTTGAGAAGAAAATTCCTTATATGGATGCAGAAGGAAGCTTTGTGAAGCCGGAATCTCCGAATGGATATAAATTCGAAGAGCTGATTCTTGATATGGTACATGAGATGGAGTCCTGCCTTCCCTATGAAGTGGAGCGTTCCCATGAATTTGCGCCGATCAAGAACAAAACAGGCGTCGATTCTGTGGAGTCTGCAAGAAAGCTTTGCGCGGAAAATGGAATTAAACTATAGAAGAAGTGGCATTTTTTCAAAAAAATCAGCGGAAAGGATGACAAATCCTGACCGTTATTGTATAGTGCTATCAGAATTTCAATTATTTCTTAAGTAAGGGAGAGTGTTATCATGCCGAGAGGACGTAAGAAGAAACCGGAATCCGTAGAAGAGCAGATGCAGCTGGTACAGGCTGAGATTGAGGAGCTTTCTGCGAAATTAAAAGCGAAAAAGAAAGAAATGGCTGTTCTGGAAAAGGCGAAAAAAGCGGAAGAACAGCAGAAGCTTCTGGATGCAGTTGCAGCATCCGGTAAAAGCGTGGATGAAATCATCGGAATGCTTCAGTAATTAAGATATGTTGCATGCGCATGGGCCGAGAACAGCAGTGTTCTTGGCCTTTTGCATACCTGAAGGTGTCTGACGGAGTCAGCATCGGAGGAAGGAGATCAAATCATGGAGAAAATGAAAGCGTTTCTGAAACGAAAGGATATTGAAATATCTCTTCGCAGATACGGAATTGATGCATTGGGAGCGATGGCGCAGGGGCTGTTCTGCTCTCTTTTGATCGGAACCATCATCAATACCATCGGGACACAGTTTCACATTCCGTTTCTGACGATGGCAGTGGCCACCGTCAATGATACACAGTATACGGTGGGGTCCCTTGCATCCGCAATGAGTGGTCCTGCCATGGCGGTGGCCATTGGTTATGCGCTTCATTGTCCGCCGCTTGTTCTGTTTTCTCTGATTACGGTGGGATTTGCGTCAAATGCGCTCGGCGGTGCCGGCGGCCCGCTGGCGGTTCTTTTCGTTGCCATTGTGGCTTCGGAGATCGGAAAAGCGGTTTCCAAAGAGACGAAGATTGATATCCTTGTGACGCCGCTTGTCACCATTGCGGTTGGCGTCGGCCTTTCTGCCTGGTGGGCACCGGCCCTTGGAAAAGCGGCAATGAAGGCAGGCGCGCTGATTATGTGGGCAACGGAGCTACAGCCGTTCCTGATGGGCGTTATGGTCTCTGTCTTTGTCGGTATTGCGCTTACTCTTCCGATTTCCTCTGCGGCAATCTGTGCAGCGCTTGGCCTCACGGGTCTTGCAGGCGGCGCAGCGGTAGCCGGGTGCAGTGCACAGATGGTCGGCTTTGCAGTGATGTCTTTCCGGGAGAATAAGTGGGGAGGTCTGATTTCCCAGGGAATCGGAACATCCATGCTTCAGATGGGAAATATTGTAAAAAATCCGCGGATCTGGATCGCGCCGATTGTGACCTCTGCGATCACGGGGCCGCTGGCAACCTGCCTGTTCCATCTTCAGATGAACGGAGCGGCTGTTTCCTCCGGTATGGGAACCTGCGGCCTGGTTGGCCAGATCGGGGTATATACCGGATGGATCAATGACATTGCGGAGGGAACCAAAGGCGCTGTGACCGCGTGGGACTGGGCAGGACTGATTCTGATTTCCTTTGTTCTTCCTGCGGTTCTTTGCCCTCTCATCAACAGCTTCCTGAAAAAGCTTGGCTGGGTGAAGGACGGAGATATGAAGCTGAACAACTGAGGAACATCAGTTATCTTCCCGGAGCTTTACAATATTGGCGGCGCGTCGTCTGCGGTCTTCCTCAATGGCTGCATAGTGCTTTCTGGTTGTGTTGACGTCCTTGTGGCCAAGGACATCTGCAACCAGATAAATATCGCCGGTTTCCCGGTACAGACTGGTTCCGTAAGTGCTGCGAAGCTTATGCGGCGTGATCTTCTTCAACGTAGTGATACGGGATGCGTATTTTTTGACAAGCTTCTCGACTGCACGCACTGTGATGCGCCGATTCTGAAGAGAGAGAAACAGTGCGTTTTCGGAACCCTCCTGCGGAATGATCTGCATTCGGGCCTCCAGATAACGGCGCAGTGCCTGCTCCACCTCATCACCGAAGTATACAATGGCATCGTATCCGCCCTTACGGTGGACACGGATGCCATTTTCTTCAAAATTCACATCATCCAGATCCAATCCCACACATTCACTGACTCGAATTCCGGTTCCGAGAAGAAGGGTAAGAAGAGCAGTATCGCGTACGGCAGTTTTGTTATGAAAACGCTGCTCTGTCTTCGTCAGTCCTTCGCCGTCCTCGGCGAGATCCAGAAGTCTCGCAACCTCATTTGGCTCCAGGCGGATGATCGGCTTCTCGTGAAGCTTGGGCATCGGGATCAGGGCCGAAACATCCCGGCGGATCTGCTCGGACTGGTAGAAATACTGATACATACTGCGAATGGCGGAAAGCTTGCGTGATTTCCCACGCTCATCGTTGGTATAAACCTTGCCGTTTTTGGTATAGTAAGTGGTCCAGTCAAGAAACTCCTCCAGATCCACCTTCTGAATCTGATCCAGTACTGAGACCGGAAAATCCGGAATTTTCATTTTGGCAAGCTCGCAGTTGTTTTCATGCATGTATTCGAAAAAGACGCGAAGATCGTAGGCATAGGCGAGTCTTGTCCTTGTGCCGGTATTCTCCGAGATTCCGCGGAAAAACTGGCGGCAGAAGGAGGGGAGCTCCTTCAGAATCTCCCTCATTTTCAGCGTATTCTTTTCATCCACTTCCTGAGAATAAGTCTCAGAAGCTCCGCCATGCTGCGATTTCTGCATGCTGTCAATATCCTTTCTGGCTGCGAAAATTACTTTTCATCCTTTAGTTTGGAGTAAGAGGTGATGTATGCGATTCGATCCGCCTTTGCATGCTCTGCGGAAAGAGGCGGTACATTTCCCTGAACCCGGGCGAGCATTGCCGCGCGGCAGCCCTTCTCGAGGACCATGGCGGCAGCCTCCACATCCTCTGCAGAAGCACCGGTGCAAACGGCTCCCTTGCCGCGGATTAAAACGGCATTTCTGTCCCTCAAAGCTTCCTGAATTTCATCCTTGTCTGCGGACTCCTCAAGGATCGGAAGATCCGTTCCGGCAATCTGCGCCTGATCGTCGAGATACGGATAGAGCATCGGTACGGCAATCTTGCTTGCTGACATCGTGAACGGTGCCCTGGAAAGAGCGGTAAACGGAGCGCCGCCGTATCCGCCCTCTGAAATCTCATAATAGCGGGAAAGATCGCTGCCAAGAGAATCCTCCTCTGCGATTTCTTCGTCGGTCGGAAGGATAAGGCCGTAGGCAAGGCTCATCCGGATCAATGAACGGTAGCGGGCACGGGAAAGATCCTCCAGGGCGTGTGCAATGGCAAACGCATTGTCGTAATCGGTTCCAAGGCATTCTGCCCCGTGATTCGCCATGAGAAGAGCAGAAGAGGAGGGAGAGCCGGAGATTGCTTCGATTACATTCCGGCTGAGCTCCTGCGAACCATTGGGGCCATATCCTGCGGTAGGAACAACGGGACCCAGTAATGCTTCAAAGGAAGATGATTTGGGAACTTCTAGCACGGTATCACCCAGAATGCTGAGAGCGGATGCATAATTCTGGTGCGTGTGAATGACAAAATTCACCTCCGGCCGCAGTTTATAGGCATCCGCATGGATCCATTTCTCACTGGAGGGCTTTACACTTCCTTCGTAGAAGCAGTCCTCAATATTGGTAATCACGATCTGGTCGGGCGTCAGATCCTCATATGCGCGGCCGCTGGGGGTGATCACGAACTGTGTGTCACTGATTCTTGCGCTGATATTTCCCCAGGTCCTTGCAATCAATCCGGATTCCGACAATTCCAGTCCTGCCCGGATAACGAGCTCTCTGGCTTCCTGCAATTCATACGCCATACGATAGATACCTCCTGTATGTTTCGACCTTTTTGGTGGCAGAACAATGTATCTTCTGATAGTCCTAATGAATGAAACGATATCAACAAGCATAGCACGCATTTCCGTCAAAATGAATCCCAAAAGCGGAATTGACCAAAATGGTCACTGATATTGACTGAAACGATACCACGCAAGAATATTGTCTCCAGCTGTTGACCAATATGATCAATGCTGACCAATTCGGTCATCGTAAAGAATAAGAGAAAAACGCACTTGTTTCAGCTGTGTTTTTTCGAAGCGAGACAGAAACGCAATTTTTGAAGAAAGATCCGCAGAAACCTGCATTGACTTTCAAATCGCTATTTTTCATAATATTTTTAATAGAATAATGCGCTCTGAGGATGCGCTTTTATGTAAGGAGGATACGTCATATGCTGTACATTGGTGTTGATCTTGGTACCTCTGCCGTGAAGCTTCTTCTGATGAAGGAGGACGGCACGATCGAGAATATTGTATCGAAGGAATATCCGCTCTTTTTCCCTCATCCCGGATGGTCCGAGCAGAAGCCCGAGGATTGGCTCTCTGCCGTGAAGGAAGGAATCAGGGAGCTGACTGCAAACTGTGACAGGACTCAGGTCGCAGGAATCGGTGCCGGCGGACAGATGCACGGGCTGGTTGCACTGGATGCAGACGACAAGGTCCTCCGTCCCGCTATTTTGTGGAATGACGGCCGCAGCCAGGAAGAGACCGATTACCTTAACAATGAGATCGGAAAGGAGAAGCTGACGGAGTATACCGGAAACATTGCTTTTGCCGGCTTTACCGCACCGAAGATTCTCTGGATGAGAAATCATGAGCCGGAGCTGTTTGCAAGAATTGCCAAGGTGATGCTTCCGAAGGACTACATCAACTATATGCTGTCCGGCGTTAACTGCACGGATTATTCGGATGCTTCCGGAATGCTTCTTCTGGATGTGAAGAATAAGTGCTGGAGCAAGCCGATGCTTGAAATCTGTGGTATTACGGAAGAGATGATGCCAAAGCTCTACGAGTCCTATGAAGCAGTAGGTACCCTGAAGTCCGAGATTGCTGAGGAGCTTGGCCTTCCTGAAAGCGTCAAGGTTGTGGCAGGTGCCGGTGATAACGCAGCTGCTGCCATTGGTACGGCAACCGTAGGAAACGGAGCCTGCAACATTTCACTTGGAACCTCCGGTACAATTTTCATCTCCTCCGATACCTTTGGCGTAGACAGCGGAAATGCACTTCACGCATTTGCACACGCAGACGGTGGCTTCCATCTGATGGGCTGCATGCTTTCTGCAGCCTCCTGCAACAAGTGGTTTATGGATGAGATTCTCCGCACAAAGGATTATCCTGCAGAGCAGAAGGGAATCACGGATGATAAGCTTGGCTGCAATCATGTGTATTATCTGCCTTATCTGATGGGTGAGCGCGCTCCGCACAATGATCCTGCTGCGCGCAGCTGTTTCATCGGCATGACAATGGATACCACGCGTGAGGACATGACGCAGGCTGTTCTGGAAGGCGTTGCCTTCGGAATCCGCGATTCTCTCGAGGCAGCAAAGAAGCTTGGAATTGAGATTCATTCGAGCATGATCTGCGGCGGCGGAGCAAAGAGCCCTCTTTGGAAGAAGATCTTTGCAAACGTTCTGAATCTTGAGCTTACGACTCCTGAGACGGAGCAGGGTCCCGGATACGGCGGAGCCATTCTTGCTGCAGTAGCCTGCGGCGAGTATCCGACGGTCAAGGATGCCGTTTCCCGCCTTGTCAAGACAACGGACAAGGTAGAGCCGGACGCAGAGATTGCTGCGAAGTATGAGCAGAAGTATCAGACCTACCGGAAGCTCTATCCTGCACTGAAGGGAATCTTCCCGGAGCTGTAAACGAAGCCGCTCATTGAAAAATCATTGAATATGGGAACAGGAAGCCGTCGGGGAATTTTCCCCGGCGGTTTTTCATGGGCGCGTCCTTTTTATATGAAACTTTATATTTTCTTAACTAAGAGACGGAAAAACGATATGATATACTTACAAGGATAGCTTTGTACCTGTGCCGATTCCGGAACCGGTGAAGTACAGGAGAAGATCATTCACAAATCTATAGACAAAGGAGCTTTTCTGAATGAAATATAAGCCTGACCGCAAACAGATTACCTGGGGAATCACATGCTTCCTGACGCTGGTTGCCTGCGTTATTTTTATCTACCTGGTCTATAACGGGAGAAATTTCCTGCAGGCATTCAACACCATCATGGCAAGTCTTGCGCCGATTCTGTTTGGAATCATGATCGCTTTTATTCTGAATCCGGTCATGAAATTTGTGGAGAAGAAGATTCTGGCGCCGATTTACCGTCATTACGGAATTGATGTATGGAGCAAGGACCAGAAAAAGAAGAAGATGGAAATGCGGAAGATTTCCGTTGCCATCACCATTCTGTTCTTTGTTGCAATCCTTGCGGCGATGATGGCAATCGTACTTCCGCAGCTTGTTCGAAGCATTCAGACGATCTTCAGAAACCTCACGGTCTATGAGAAGAATATGCTGGCATTCTTCGATCAGCTTTCGAAGACCAATCCCCAGATCCGGGACCAGATTAACCTCGTAATCACAGAAGCAGAGAATGCTCTGGAGAGCTTTTACAACAATAATATCGCCGCGAATATGGAAGACATCATTCAGCAGGTAACCAGCCAGGTGTACTCCATCGGAAAGGGAATTTTCAATTTTATCATCGGAATCATCGTGTCCCTCTATCTGCTGTATACAAAGGATACTCTCTGCGGGCAGGGGAAGAAGGTTGCCTATGCGATGTTTAATGAACGTTGGGCAAATGAGGTGGTAGGCATCTGCCGTTACATCAATCATACGTTTGTCGGTTTTATCACCGGTAAGATTTTGGACTCTTTTATCATTGGCGTTCTGTGCTTCATTGCGACCCAGTTCATGCTCCATACGCCGTTTCCGGTTTTGGTGTCCTTTATCGTTGGATTTACCAATATCATTCCGTTCTTCGGTCCGTTCATCGGCGCAGCGGTCGGCGGTATCATTGTATTCATGATCAATCCGCTGGATGCACTGTGGTTTGTCATCCTGTGCCTGATTCTTCAGACCTTTGACGGCTATATTCTCGGGCCGAAGATCTTGGGAGATTCCACGGGACTTTCGAATTTCTGGGTTATTTTTGCCATTATGCTGTTCGGCGGACTCTGGGGAGTTCCCGGATGGGTCATCGGTGTACCGCTGTTTGCGGTCATTTACTCCACAATCGCCCGTCTCGTCAACCACTCGCTTCGCCTGCACGGGAAGACGACGGATTCCGAGCACATGCAGGATGTGGCATACTATGAGGAAAACAACGAGCGGATGGTTGGTGATACGACAGCAACCGGATATAATGCAAACCGGAAGGAGACCAATTCGTGGGCCAGAGCACTTGGCATTGATCCCGAGGCCTGCGCTGTCCGAAAAAAAGAAAAGAGTGAGAAAAAGAAAGAGAACAACACACATTCATAATCCTTCCTGCAGAGAAATAAATCTGTGTAAAGGAAAGGAACAAGAGGCCGGCCTTGCAAAGCCGGCCTTTTCTGATGCATGGATTCGTTGTATTTGTTATACTGTTTAATCATGGAAATCCGGCAGGAACCATGACAGGGAGGATGGGAAATGTTGTCTGAAAAACAGCAGCTGAAGAAGCTCATGAAGTTTCTGGAGATGTATCCGGGGTGCTTTTTTATCAAGGATCATGAAGGACGCTATGCGTATTCCAGCAATATTTGTGAGCATGTAAATCCTGATGAAGAATGCGGATTGATTGGAAAAAATGAGCTGGAGGTTCAGAAGGATCCGGCACTTGGACGGGAATACTATGAGCAGGACAGGAAGCTTCTGAAAGAAGGCGGAAGCATCAAATGCTACAGAAAGATCGCAGAAGAGTACTATGAAATCAACAAATCTGCAGTGCAGGACGATAACGGAGAGATCATCGGAATCATCGGAACCGTGATTGATGTGACAAAGGAATTTCTTGTTCGAAAGAAGGTGGAGAAGCAGATGGTCACGGATTTCAATACCGGCTTGTACAACAGTCATTTTCTGAAAAACTGGAAGGAAAAGGAAGAACCGGTTTATCCGTTTACCGTTATCACCGGAGACTGCAATTTTCTGAAGCATGTCAATGATCATTTCGGACATGAATACGGAGATCTTCTCCTGAAAAATGCGGGTGAGGTGCTTCTGGAGAATTTGCCTGAGAAGTGTTATCCAATCCGCGTGGGCGGAGATGAGTTCCTGATTCTGTGCAATGATACCACGGAAGAAGAAGCAAAGGCCTACATGGAAGCATTAATAGAAAAGGCAAAGGAGCGCTCTGTCTGCGGAATCCCTTTGAGCATCGCCTACGGGAGCTGCACCATTCAGAAAAAGGGAGATTGTACTCTTGAGGAATGCCGGAATCTTGCGGATGCTCACATGTATACGTCAAAGAGAAGAATGAAGGAAGAATACTTCAGGGGCGTTGGGAAAAATGACCCCGTCTATAACGAAGCGATGCTTCGAAAGCTCCTGAATCAGCTTCCGGTTGTCATTTTCTTTAAGGATACGGACTGCAGATATCAGTATATCAATGTCTATAAGGAATCCCATCTGAAGGATAAAGAAGAAATGCATCTTGGCATTGGCTGCACCGATCTGGAGCTTCAGCAGGATAAGGTGCTTGGAAGAGAATACTATGAGGATGATCTTCGGATTCTGAAAACCGGAAAAGGAAGCATTCAGCACAGCACCATGATGGAAAATGGCGAGCCGCATTTTTACCAGATCACAAAATCTGCAGTTTATAATGAAGACGGCACCATTGCCGGAATTGCAGGAATTGTGATGGACATTACGTCCACCCGGATTGATTTTATGGAGAAGCTATGAGATTTGTCATTCAGCGTGTACAGCACGCAAGTGTTACAGTAGATAACGAAACGGTCGGAAGCATCGGAAAGGGATTTCTGGTTCTGATCGGAGTGGAAGATTCCGATACCAGAGAGCTGGCAGATCGTATGATTTCGAAGATGATCAATCTTCGGATTTTTGAGGATGCCGCAGGCAAAACAAACTGCAATCTGGCTTCCGTGAACGGATCGCTTCTCCTGGTATCCCAGTTTACGCTTTACGCCGACTGTCACCATGGAAACCGTCCATCCTTTATTCGTGCCGGAAAACCCGATTTTGCCAATGAGCTGTATGAATATATCATTGAAAAATGCAAGGAATCGGTTCCAATCGTAGAGCACGGCATCTTCGGCGCGGACATGAAGGTAGACCTTCGGAATGACGGACCATTTACCATCGTTCTGGATTCCGATGAAATTTTTCCAAACGGGTGAATGCAGAATGAAAACAATCGATGAAAAAAAGCTGGACGAGTGTCTGAAAAGAAAATTCGAGGAGTTAAAGGTTTCCGGTGTTTCTGTTGCAATCAGAGGGCCGGAAGGATACTCCTTTGAGAGGGGCTACGGCTACCGGGATCTGAAGCGCAGCATCACCCCCGACGGGAATACGATCTTTGGAATTGCGTCGATGGGGAAATCGATGGCTGCACTCAGTGCAGCGATTCTTGCGGCGGAAGGAAAGCTGAATCTGGACGACCCGGTTTCCCGGTATATTCCGGATTTTTCGGTGCCAGGAAATCCGAAGGAGAGCGTTACCATCCGGCATCTTGCCATGCATACAACGGGAATTCCGCCGATGGAACCGCTTGAGTGGTCGATCAGCATGAACACACCGGGACGTGAGACGGAATATGACAGAAAAATGAAGCAGTCCGCCCCGTGCAGGATGGATACGATAGAACAGATTATAGCGTATATTGCCAATTGTCCGTATCCGACGCTGGGCGAGTCCGGGCAGTACATGAGCTATTCCAATGAAGGATACGCGGTTTTATGTTATGTGGTGGATGCGGCAGCCGGAATTCCGCTTGAACAGTTTCTGGAGGAGCGAATTTTCAAACCGATCGGGATGACCAGAAGTGTTCTGGATCAGGATGCCTCAGAGGCAAGGAAAATTGCTTCGGATGGCAACATCACGGCATTGTTTGAGAAGGATGAGAATAACCCGGAAGAAATCGTCGGAGACGAGGAATGGTCTGTGCTGCCGCCGTTTCGTGCCTGCGCCTGTGTAAAGAGTACGGCACACGATATGGCCCGCTATTATCAGTGTCTGTCCAATCAGGGCGTGATTGACGGCAGGCAGGCGATTCCTGCAAAAGCGGTAGAATATCTGATCGGAGCCGGCTTTCCGGAGCTGACAAAGCCGACCTATTGCCTTGGTCTGAACAAAAGAGTTGAGGATTCTCATGTATACTGTGAGCATTCCGGAGGCCTGCACGGCGTTTCCTCTGAGGGAGGCCTGCTGAAGGGCGAGAATTACGGCTTTGCCGTGCTTTGCAACGAAGGCGACGTGGATGTTACGGAACTGCTGTGGATCCTTTACAACGCGGTCCTTGGGTATCCGTTGGAGCGTGAACACACCTGGCTTTTCCCGACAGGAACCTGCTTCGAGGAACCACAGATGATTCTTGGAAATTATATCTGCCACGAAGGAATTCCGGTCATCGCCAGAGTTTATCTGCAGGACGGAAAGCTTATGACAGAAAAAGGCGGCGAAAACTATTCAATGGTATTCTGCGGTGAGACATGGTTTAAGCTCCTGGACAAGGACGGAAAGGCTGCAGGCCGCATGCATTTTTGGGTAAAGGACGGACACGCCTGGGGAGTCCAGGTCTACACTCGGATTTATCAGCGAATGAATTCGTAAAAGATGCATTTTGCGAACAGTTTGATCCCTGCTCTCTTACGTTGCTACCGTTTCCTGGTCTGTCTGTATCCTCGTAAATGATTAAATCCCATCCCTGTGAATCGGTGTTGTTACCGGATTCCGGGATGGGATTTTTCTGCATCACAATGGCGTGAACTTATTTACTTGTTTGCTTTCTCGGCTTTTGCCTTTTCAAAATCGTCCACCATCTGGCAGATCAGATTGACAGCGCCGTCGATGCCAAGCAGTGCGGAGTTGATGGAGAAATCATAGGTATCTGCGCGGCCCCATTTACGGCTGGAGTAATAATTGTAATAGCTCTGACGCTGGCGATCCTTTTTGTTCATGAAATCGCGGGCCTTCTGGCGGGTATTGATATCCGGGTAACGTCTCATGATTTCATTGATGCGGCTGTCTTCATCGGCATGAATGAAAATATTGATGACATTGTCACGTTCGGACAGCGCATTGTCCGCACAGCGTCCGATGAATACGGCAGGGCCTTCGTCTGCAAGCTTCTTGATGGTGTCAAACTGTGCAAGAAAAACCTTCTGACTGATTGGCATATCCACGAAGCTGGATGCATTGTATCCGAACGAATACGTATCCATTACCAGATTGTAGAGAAAAGAATTGGTGGCGCGCTCATCCTGCTGTTCAATCATTTCCTTGCAAAAGCCGCTGTTGCTTGCGACATGCGCAATCAAATCCTTGTCATAGTATTTGATTCCATAGCGCTCGGCAACCTTTTCTCCGATTTCACGTCCGCCGGAACCAAACTGTCTTCCAATTGTGATGATCGTATTCATACGTTTCCTCCTTACAATCAGTCCGTTCTCAGATCATTTCCGAATACGTTTCCAATTTCGAATCCGCTTTATTTTAAAAAGCATCAAAGGAAAAGCCGCCGGAACTGTCTGCAATGTGACCGTTGGGTTTTTCTACGTGTTTATTATAAAGGGAAAGGGTCGCTTATGCAAACAAAATTGTGCATAAGCGACAGGAAGCAGCGCTAAGATTCCAGTAAAATATACAATAATTACATGGCACAGGTCCCACGGCCGGCTACAGGATCTGCAGAAGATGGCTGAAATAATCCGGAAGCGGTGCCTCCGTCTCGATGTACTCTCCTGTCACAGGATGATGGAAGCCCAGAATACGGGCGTGCAGGCACTGTCCCTGCAGCTTAAACGGACTTTTGCGGTTTCCGGCGTATACTTCATCCCCAAGAAGCGGATGGCCGATATGAGCCATATGGATGCGAATCTGATGGGTGCGACCGGTTTCCAGGCGACATTCCACATACGTATACTGCTCAAATCGCTGAAGAACATGAACATGTGTAACCGCATACTTCCCGCAGCCATCCGAAACGACCGCCATTTTCTTCCGGTCATTCCGATCCCGTCCGATGTTCCCTGTGATGGTAAGGTCATCCTTCTTCAGAACGCCATAGCAGATGGCGACGTAACGGCGCACAATGGAATGCTCCTTCAGCTGTGCGGCAATGCTCTGATGCGCCAGATCGTTTTTGCAGATAATCACAGAGCCTGTGGTATCCCTGTCGATGCGATGCACGATACCGGGCCGCATGACGCCGTTAATACCGGAAAGAGACTCTCCGCAGTGGTACATAATCGCATTGACAAGAGTTCCCCGGTAGTGACCTGGGGCAGGATGAACCACCATTCCCTTCGGCTTGTTGACTACGAGAACGTCCTTATCTTCATACAGAATATCAAGAGGCAGATTTTCCGGGACGATATCCGGAAGGATCTTATCCGGAATGGAGAAGGATACCGCATCGTTTTCCTTCATTTTCATGGAGGCCTTGGCTGATTTTCCATTGACCAGCACGTTGCCGTCCTTCAATAACCCCTGCAGATAACTGCGGGAGTAACCTGGAATCTCAATCGTCAGGAGTTTATCGAGACGGAGGCCATCCTCTTCTTCATTTACGATGAAAGAGTCTGAAGTCATGAAAATCCTCTTCCCTGTAATAAAACAGGACCAGAATTACCAAAAGTGCTGTGCTGACGGTGACATAAATGTCCGCTACATTGAACACAGGGAAATCAATGATGGAAAAATAAATAAAATCCCGCACATAGCCAAGCTGAATGCGGTCGATCAGATTGCCGACTGCGCCTGCACTGATGAAGGTCAGAAGAATGTGCAGCGGCTGATATCGTTTTGTTTTCGGAAGCCGGATCAGAAAAACAGAAATCAGAAGAACGGCCGCAACGGCAATCAGAATGAACAGCCACTGCGCGTTTTCCAGAAGGCTGAAGGCGGCGCCTGTATTTTGCACATAAAGAAGCTCCAGCACACCGTTTACCAGGATAATGGGCGGCTTTCCCTGCAGTGCACGAACTGCAGCGGCCTTTGTCTGAAGATCCAGCAGAATCAGGGCACACCAGCCGGCTGCCCATAACAGGGCAGTCAGAATCCGTGAAGCTTTTCCGGGAGTACGCATCCTTGTCATTCTCCCTTCTCCTCTGCCGCTTTTGAGACGTTGGTATGGATGGTCTCACCGCGGCTTCCTTCTCCGGTCTTGGCAGAGAAATCCAGTTCGCGGATCGCGGCAATGATTTCCTCGTCTGTCACGGTGTAGTCCACATAGGCGTCACCGATCGTATGAAGCAGGACAAAGCGGACGTGCCCGTTTACTGCCTTTTTATCGGATCTGGTAATTGCAAGAACCGAATCCGCATCGATCGATTCCAGAGAAATCGGAAGTCCGAACGGCACAAACATATCGCGGATTTCGTAATACTCTTCCCAGGAGAGATCATTTCTCTTATAGGAAATGTAGGAGGCTGCCACACAGCCAAGCGCCACACATTCTCCGTGAGTCATTTCAAAGTTCATGTATTTCTCGATGGCATGACCGATGGTGTGACCGAAGTTGAGAAGCATCCGGTCGCCCTTCTCAAAGGGATCCCTTTCCACGACATCCTTTTTGATCTCATTGCTCCGATACAGCATGTCAGACAGTGTTTCAGAATCGCGCTCGCGGATCTCAAGCATATGATTGATCAGCCAGCCATAGAACTCGTCGTCGCGGATCAGAGCGCTCTTCATGATTTCGGCAAAGCCGGAGGCGAACTGACGTCCGTCCAGACTCTTCAGAAAATCAACGTTGGCATAGACGAGGCCCGGCATCTTAAACGCACCGACCATATTCTTGAATCCGTCAAAATCCACGCCGGTTTTTCCGCCGATCGACGAATCTGCCTGTGCAAGAAGCGTGGTCGGAATCTGAATAAAATCGATCCCGCGCATATAAATGGAGGCTGCAAAGCCGGTCATATCACCGACAACGCCGCCGCCGAGTGCTGCAAGGTAGGAGCTGCGGTCGAAATGATTCTCCACCAGAAAACGAAGCAGCGCCCGGATCTGATCCAGATTCTTATTCTCTTCCCCTGCGGGAATCGCGTAGATCAGAGGCTTCGGATCAAACAAGGCAGCAATCTGCTCTGCATAAAGCGGAGCAACATTGGTGTCGGTTACGATGCAGGCGCGGCGTCCGGAAAAGCCCTTTTTCTCCAGCTCTCGGCGAAGGACCTCGGTATCTGTTCCGTAAACAATATCATAGCAAGGCTTCCCGTCATTATGGACAGAAAGCCGGTTGTGATTCTTACTCATTGCTGACTCCTTTCATGAAAAAAGAAACGCACCAACTCTTCCTGTCGGTGCGTTATCCATTCGTCGGTTATGAAGTGCCCGGAATCAATATCCTGCGTTCATATTCATGTTCATGGTGTTATTCATGAAGGCAGAATTGTTATTCATGCCATCCATGCCATTCATATTGCCCTGAGCGGCAGCACCTGCCAGCATCCCGGCTACTGCATCCGGCCGGCCGCCGGTAATGTCGCCTGCAATATCAACATCTTCCGGAGTAATTACGATGATATAATGTGAGATCTTCATGAAATTACCATGAAGCGCATAGCAGGAGCCGGAAGCAAAATCGACGATCCGCTGTGCCGTAGCCACATCCAGACCTTCCAGATTAAGAAGAACCGTCCGATGTGCCAGCAGGGTATCTGTGATCTGCCTTGCCTGATCAAAGGAACTGGGCTTTATCACACGAACCTGCATTTTTGTGGAGGAAGGCATGGAAGATCTCGTATTCCGGATGGGGCTCAGCTGCGTGCTGCGTCCGCTCCCGGAAGCGGAATTCCCATTGTTCTTAATAGAAGTACGCCCCTGAGGTCTGCGGGGATTGTCATCGTACTCATCATCATCTTCATCCTGCATACGATTATTCTTCTTGCCGCGACCAGGAAAGAATCCTACCTTTGTGTTCGGTTCATCGTATTCTTCTTCATCCTCGTAATTGTCCAGATCTTCATCCTCGTACTCATCGTCCGCGTCAGAAAATGGAAGCTTATTTACCAGATTATCAAAAAAACCCATGTTATCTCTCCCATGTGAGACTATCTAAATCCATACTTTGTTATTATTGAATGAAAATGATGCTGTGTCAATGTTAAAATCCACGAATCCATGTTAAAAAAGAAAAATCCGACTACTCATACAGGAATTCATTCGGAGACATTGTGGAGGCATTCAGCACGATATAATCGTACTCCCACAGTCCGTAGGTGGAATTTGCCTTGACGATGGCATAGTCCTCATCCTCCGCAATCTTCGTAACCTGGCAGAAGTCCGCATATCCTTTATTGATGTTGTATACCCCTGTCAGGGTATCGGTCATAGCGGAGGAAAGTGTCAGCGTATCCGAGGAATCCGTTTTGATCAGAACATCACCATCACGAAGCTTCTCGCCGGACAGATAATCATTTTTATGATCTCCGTCTTTGGTATATGGCGTCACTTCAATAAATTCGGTACTCTTTTCTCCATCCGAATCAATCACCTGCCGAAGGACACCCTCGGAATTTCTGGCACCGGTTGTGACATATTCCTTCGGAACGACATAAAAAGTGTCATCGATCAGCGCAGATTTCGGAATTTTCAGGCCCGTTTCCGCACTGGATATCAGCTCCACACTTAAAAAACGATCGGTGCAGAATGTCATCATGGAATTGGTAAGCTTCAGCTCCGCAAAATACTTGCCGTCCCCCGCATCCCTGATGTCTCCTACGGCTGCCCAGGACTCGTATTGATTCTTCAGAAAACGAACCCGTACAACACCTTCTTCTTTCAGTGCGTCTGCCTCTTCCTGGGAAGATAGCGGGATGACCAGCTCCCAGTCCTCTGAGGTTTCCAGCTTATAGGCGGGATCTCCGGAAGCCACCAGGGTATTATTCTCAAGATCCGTTCGCTTATAGTTTGCCGTGTCAAAATCACTTGTGACCAGATCTGCAAAGCTCTTCCCTTCATATCCGTCGACACTGTAGACGATGTATCCGGTATCGGACGTGTTGCAGTAATGCAGGGAAGCAGAGTTGGAAAGTGAGGAAAGATCACCGAGAATGCGGCTGTTTGTGATTTTCCGTATGGTTCCGGAAAAGGTCTCCTTAAAATCATAAACCGAATGAAATCCGGAAGGTTCAAAGGATTCCTCAAAGGAAACAATATCAGAAGAAAGCTCTGCGTAATCCTTATCCGAGAAGACGGCAGCATTGTCGGTATTCTGTGCCAGATATGACTGAATCTGACCGGATTCATCCACGGTATAAGCAAGCGATCCGGCGGAAAGCCGCTCAGTCTCAGAAGAATAATAGTTAATATAACCGGAGTACTCGCTGTTTACGACCTCCTCTTCCCTCAGAGCAAGCCCCTGATAGACACGATTGGCGGAAATGGAGCCGGTTCTCACTTCGTAGCCGACAACATGCTTCGCAGTCGCATAACGGAAAATACTATACATGACATAGATCAGAATGACCATGAAGATGATCATACCGATATTGATATTCACCGGCTTGCGATATTCAGTTACCCTCGCACTCTGCGGATGCGGACGGGAGTTCGGAGAAGGACGTTTGCTGTTCTGGACCGGCTTGCGGGTTTTCTTATTGTCATTACGGCGGTTGGCCAAAAGCGGATACCTCGTATACACAACGAAAGCCTTGGAATCATATCCCAAGGCTTTCCTGTCATCTTATCAATATATACAACCGATATTACAGAGAAATCGCGATCAGAGATTTCGCAGATTCGGGAAGATCAGCCTCATCCATGGAAACACTGAGAATGAAATCAATCTTGAACTGCTGGCTGAGAGTATCCAGCTTCTTCAGTGCAGGTGTAATGTCTGCATCACGAAGATGAGCAATATCAAGAAAACTGTCAAAATACATCTGCTGAAGATCATGGTCCTGAGAAAGAATGCCGCTGACAAAGCCAAGAAACTGATCAGCATTGTCTACGCCATAATCCGGAACACAGATGAGACGAACCTTGTTATTAAGTTCGAACATATGCTGTGTGCTCTTGTCAAGATATACGACATTGCCGAGAATATTCTTTACTTCACTGTTGACCTTATCCAATAAGCACTTCGTTTTGCCTTTGCCTTTTTTGCCTACGATGAGTTGAACCATTGGATTTGCCCTCCTGGACTAGTTTATTTGTAACGAAAACAGCAGGTTCTCGTTAACGTTATTATACAGAAACAGACAATGAAAAACAACCTAAGATCCGATTAAATCCAGAAGCTTATTCATCGTTTTATAGCAGACGTCATTGTCAATTGCCTTCATGACTACAGCAATATACGGATTTCCGGAGGAATCCCGCACATAGAGAATCAGGTTATGTCCGGCTGCTGTTGTCGTGCCCGTTTTCCCGCCGATTACCGTAACGCCGGCAGGCGGCTTGATGTACGACATGTTGTAGGAATTCGTGGAATTCACCGTGATTTCCTTCTCTGCACCTCCCCGGTCATGATAAACCGTGGAATAGGTGGACATGGCAATAATCTCCTGGAATGACTGGAATTGCATCGCCTCATTGAAGATAAGATACATGTCATATACTGTCGTGTAGTGATTCTCATCGGTCAGCCCGTTGGAATTGATGTAGTTGGTGCGTGTTGCTCCGAGACGGGCCGCCTCCTCATTCATCATCTGAATGAACTGATTGGTAGAGCCGCCGATATTCTCCGCAATCATAATCGCAACGTCATTGTCGGAATGAATCAGAAGAAGGTGCAGCGCCTGATCAAGCGTCATGGTATCGCCCTCTTCCAGACCGGCCTTCTGCGCACTGGCATCGGACATGTATACATTGGAAGAAGCTGTCAGGACGGTATCGAGACTTGCGGATTCCAATGCCACCAGTGCAGTCATGACCTTTGTCAGACTCGCCGGATATACCTGTGTAAAAACATCCTTTGCATAGAGCACATCGCAGTGATTCAAATCAAAAAGAGCGGCAGAGGTCGTTTCCGGTACGTCCTTCACTTCTTCTGGCAGGTGATTCCCGTCAACAACACAAATGTCCGAAGCAAAAGGACTTACAACCTCTGCCGATCCTGATTCGTCAATCAGAAAGTTAAAATTGCTGTAATTGAAATTATCCTGAAACGTCATGCCAAGCGTGCTGCCGCAGCCTGTAAGAAAGATGCTGCACGAAAGGCAGGCGCCAAGAAGCGGTAAAAAACGCTTACTTGTACATTTCACGCCACTCAAGATCTCCCCTGTCAAGTGATTTCACCAAAAGCTCAGCCGTTGCCAGATTCGTAGCAAGCGGAATGTTATGAATATCGCAAAGTCTCACGATGTTATTGACATCCGGCTCATGCTTCTTGCTGTCGCTGAAAGGATCCCGGAGAAAAATAACAAGATCAATCTCATTATTTTCGATCTGCGCACCGATCTGCTGCTCTCCGCCCAGATGTCCGGCGAGGAGCTTGTGAATATTGAGATTCGTGACCTCTTCAATCAGACGTCCGGTTGTTCCGGTTGCATACAGCTCATTACGGCTCAGTATGCCACGGTATGCAATGCAGAAATTCTGCATCAGTTTCTTTTTAGCATCATGCGCAATCAATGCAATATTCATGTCATACCCCCAAAATGAATTCCTTCACTCTTTGATGTTTTCTGCATGCTCTGCATTCTTACATTCAGCAGAAAACCGACACCAATGTACAGGCTCAGCAGACTTGTCAGTCCATAGCTTACAAACGGAAGAGGGATTCCGGTGTTCGGCAAGATGCCGGTGGCTACCGCGATGTTCATGAATCCCTGAAAACCGATCCAGGTCCCCACCCCTGTGGCAATGACCGTTCCTGCTGTATCCTTCGCCGCCCGCGCAATAAAATAGCAGCGGATTGCAATCAGCATCAGAAGAATCACAACCGTACTGCTTCCGATAAAGCCAAACTCTTCTCCGATTACAGTGAAAATAAAGTCTGTCTGTGATTCACTGATAAAGCCGCTGTTCAGAACAGAACTGATCTCATTGGTATTATAGCCTTTTCCCATCAGCTGACCGGAACCGATTGCCATAATCGAGTTCATGGTCTGATACGCCAATGTTGATGCGTAATCCTCCGGGTGGAGCCAGGCAAGAATTCGTCCGCGCTGGTATTCGTTCAGCAAAGTAGACCCTTCCTGCGTCACCATATTAATAAAAACGATTACAGAAGGAACTGTGATGACCAGAATACCGGTTACCAGCCGATAACTCAAACCGCTGACAAACAAAATCATCGCAATAAGAATGAATACCATGATTGTTGTCGAAAGATCCGGCTGCTCATAAATCAGAAGAAGCGGCGGAATGGCAAGCATGAGACATAGTGAAATCCATACATATTTTTTCATTCTGCCCTTATATGTCATGATAAACTTAGCATAAAATAAAATCAATAATATCTTTGCAAACTCAGAAGGCTGAATCTGAATTCCGATCCGGATCCACCTGGTTGCCTCATCTCTTGATACGCCAAGCGGAGTAAAAACCAGGGCCAGCAGAAAAATGGCGGCCGCATAGTACAGCCACGAGAAGCGGATCACTCTGTGATAATCCAGAGCTGACAGAAAAACGGCAACCACGAATCCAAGGATTAAGCCTTCCATTTGTTTTCCCTGCAGGTCATGCTCTGCCGAACCAATGGCGGCAATACCGATGCCGTTCAGAGCCGCAACCAAAGCAAGCAGAATAAAATCCAGATGCTTCAGCGAAAAAGTTTGAAATAACCGATGTCTCATTCTCTTCGAATCAGTCCTTTCCTGCGTGTTTACGTCTCATCGCTGCGAAACAGAGCTTCCATATCCTGATCAAAGGCAACCATACGAATCTCGTTGTCTTTTACCGCGGCGATACCGGGGAACGGCTTTGAAAAAAGCTTTGCTTTTGTGCGATATACCACGCCGTCAATGGAAAGCTTTTTCGGCCGAAGATCGGAAGATGCAACAAAATGCCGGCCCTTTCCTTCTTCACCCGCCCGCACAACGCCGCGGATGCTTCCAAGAACAATGGCATCGCGGAGAGTCGTAAGCGCAGCCCCCTCTTCTACATTTCCAATGACGATTACGGTGCGCTGCGTCTTATAAATCTCCCCGGAATGGAGACTTCGAAGAAGCAGCTGATATTTGTTGTTGGAGGCAGCCCCCTGTGAAGAGGCTGCACCGGCGTTGTCATCGGAAGCCTTCTCAGAACGATTCATCTCCTCCTGAAGACGAATCGGCTGGGTTTCCTCCAGAGCCTGCTTCATCTGCTTCTCCAGCGTCTCCATACATTGCTGATAGGCAAATTCCCTTGCCCGAAGAAACGGCTCGCAGCGGAGAGGATCCTCCGAAAAGACACAGATCACACGGATTCTGGTCTCCTCCTCGATGATCCGGATGACCTCATCCTCCTCTTCCTCGGTAAGGCGGCGGCCTGCAAAGGTCAGCGTCAGTGCCGCATCCTCGAAGAAAGCAGCAGAAGCCCGGAACTTCTCACGAATCTCATCCAGAAGTGATTCCCAGGGCTCCCTCTCATCGAGACGGATCCGAAGACCATATTGTTCATTTTTGATCGTCACATTACTATGCATAATCACCTGCGAATGTCTTAGTCCGAAATCCGATCCCCCGCATCCATAGAATCATTCAGGATATCATCGAGCGTCGAAACACCAAAGTAATATTCCAGTACAGCCTCTGTAATCTGGGCTGCATAAGAAGACGTATAACCATTTGCTATTCGCGTTGCCACAGCAATTTTCGGATTGTTGTAGGGTGCGTAGCAGACAAACAGTGCGTGGTTTGGCTTGTCCTCCGCTTCCTGCGCAGTACCGGTTTTTCCGGCTACTTCATAGGGGAAATCCGAGAAGAAGGACATATTCTGAACCACTCCTCTCATTCCGCTGTGAATCGCATCCCAGAAGACAGGATCCATATTCACAACATTGCGCACGGTTGCCGAATTGCTTCGAACGTTCTCCTTATCCGAAGATTGTATTTTGTCGAGCAGCGTCAGATTGTAGCAGGTTCCGCTGTTGGCAAGTGTCGTGACATAGCGGGCAAGTCCCACCGTCGTATAGCTGGCATTGCCCTGACCGATGGCGGAACGCACGGAGTCCTGATTGGAAACCTGCGGAGCACGCTCTTCGATCTCAATTCCTGATTTTTCGGTAAGACCGTACATGTCTGCGTATTTGCGAAGCTTCGTAATACCACGGTCGGAGTTGTAGGTGTCCTCATCGTCCAGACCGAGCCGATATCCCATCTCATAAAAGAAGATATTGCAGGAATGGGTGATCGCTCCGCTCACATTGAGATTGCCGTGAATGTTGGGATACACCCAGCACTTGGGCTCCGGCTTTCCGATTTTGGTAAAAACTCCTTCGCATTTCACGATGCTGCTCAGGTCAATGACACCCTCCATCAGTGCCGCGGTTGCGGTGACCGGCTTGAAGGTAGATCCCGGTGCAGTTTCCTCATACGTGGCCTTGTCGATCAAGGGCTTCGAAAGGTCCTTTTGAAGCGAGCTGTAATAATCCGCATCCACGCCGTTTGCCATTTTATTATTGTCATAGCTTGGGTAGGAAACCATGGCAAGCACAGCACCGGAATTGACGTCTGTGATAACGATGGAGCCGGAGCACGGATAGAGATTCAGCTGATCCGGTGTCAGATCCATTCTCTTAATCCGGTTCATCATGAAGGTCATGGCACTTTCTTCTCCGCTGACAAGACGTCCCGCTTCTTCATTCGATACAGAAACCGCCCCCTGCTCCACCAGGATCTCACAGACCTGTGCGCCGGAAATCGTATCACTCTGGATCATGTAATGAAACAGATGCTTGGTGAAGTCTTCACTCTCTTCCAGCTCTTTCAGAATATAATCGGAAAGAGCAATGAAAACCTCCGAGCTGGAAGCATATTTCTCATCCATGCCGATTTTTCCGGCATCGACCCAGTCCATGGAAATGGCATAATTCAGGAACTCGGACATCGAGATCACTTCATCTGTGGTCCAGCTGATGTACGTTTCATCCTCGGTGTCAATGCGGTCGCGGACCAGTACATCATTGTTCTTCAGCATCTGAACAATGTAGCTTTCATAGTCCTTGTATTCCGCAGAAAGCACATTGTAGGGCTGCTTTGTCGTCAGCATTTCATCCTTCAGCCCGGAGAGGGCGGCTTTCCGATAGGATTCAAAGGCTGACCACACCTGTTTCTCCGTGGTCTTTGCGTCCTTTTCCTGAAGATGTGCAATATCGATGATGTTGTTGTTGAACATCTGGAAATAGACATCGTAAATCGGAAGCATGATTTCGGAACTCTTGGTATTCTCTCCCATCTCAAAGGTTCTGGCATCAATAATCCGGTTATAGACGATATCTGCAAGCTTTCGCTCCAGGATATCCTGCGCAGCAATCTGAAGATCATGATCGATGGTGAGATACACATCATTGCCCGCGACCGGAGCGACATAATTGCTGGTCTCGAGCTCGTTGCCAAGATTGTCGACATAAACCGTCTCCGATCCCTTGGTTCCCTGCAGCTCTGTTTCCAGAGCGGATTCGATTCCGGATTTTCCGACAACATCGCTGCTGGTGTAGGAATCGTCCTCCTTCTGAAGACGGGTCAGTTCCTCCGAACTGATTTTTCCGGTATAACCGAGAATCTGGGAAAAATATTCACTGTCATTGTATCGACGGACCGTATCATCCGAAATATCCACACCCTCCAGATGGTTCTTGTTCTCCAGAATGGCCGCCATTGTTTTCTCGGAAACATCCTCCGCAATGGTGGTCGGGATATACTTCTGATAGCTGTTAAGATTGATCAGATAGCGAACCGTAACAAGCTGCAGGAGACGCTCCGGATCATATCCCTTTTCCGGAACAAAAGCGCTGGATTCATCCTCCGGATCCTTTCGCTGTCCAATACGGAAACGCTTTGACAGATACCAGACGAGGTCATCGGCGGAGGCTTTTGCTTCGTTGTCCTTCAGATCGCTGATGTTGGCATAGCCGTACACATCCGCGAGGAAACGGGAAAGAGTGATTCCGCTTACGGTATACTCATAATGTCCTGTATTCTTGTTATAGATGACATTGAAATCAGAGGTGATGGAATCACCGTTTCTCTCAACGAGATCAATCACTTCTTCAATGGTACTGTTGAGTTCCTTATCATGGGCAGAGGAGGACTCGCCGAGATCGTTCATGATGACCGAATAAGCCAGTTCATTGTAGGCAAGAAGCTTGCCGTTCCGATCATATATATTTCCTCTTGTTGATGAAATGGATACCTCGCGTCGAATGCGAAGCTGAAAGTTATCCAGATAGTTCTCACCATTTACGATCTGAAGAACAAAAAGGCGATAAATCAGAACACACCCTGTCATGATCACGGCTGCGATCATGATCAGCGTGCGCAGATTGATTTTCCGAAAGAAATCATTTCGGAAGAAATTTGCGATATGGTCATAAATACGAAACAAAAAATCTGTCATCGTCAGGTTTCTTTCATTACGGACCCCTGTTCCAGAGGATTATGGTGCTTCTTCCGCATGTATTTGTTGTACAGAAAACGAAGCAGCGGATAAAGCGGGAGCGCGGCAAGCAGCGTATATACCATTTCCGGAAGCATGCGCTGCATCAGGAACGCTCTCATAAAAAGGCGGTTGCGCATGGCAAAAAGAAAAACAAAGGTCAGAAAGCCATAGACAAAATCGCATACCGCAATCAGCGACAAAGGGAAGGCCAGATCCTCCACGTACAGAATTTTCTGGAATTCCCCGGAAAAATAACCAATGATTGCATACACCCCTGCTTCGAATCCAATCAGAGGTCCAAAATAAATATCAGACAAAAGTCCGCAGACAAGACCGATGCACATGCCCTTTCGATCGCCGAACATAAAGCCGTACGAAGCCGTGACAATGATCATAAGGTTCGGCGTAATATCGGATGACAGAATCATCGGAAGAATCGATGTCTGCAGGATAAAGCAGGAAATAATGATAATAAATACCAGTAGTACGATTCGAAGTTTCTTCATTCTGAATTAAGTCCTGTCACGTTTACCCGTCATCTTCCGCCGTCTGCTTCAGCTTCTGAATGACAAGGACCGTATCCAGCCTGGAGAAATCTACGGCAGGCGTAATCCGGCCGGATTTGGTCAGATTATTGGAATCCGTCTGAATCTCACTGATGTATCCGATCAGAATGCCCGGGAGATACTTATCGCTGATGTTGGAGGTGACGACACTGTCGCCGACCTTCACAAGATCATCCGGATCCGCAAGCTCGGAAAAGCTGATCGTCCCTTCTTCGTATAAGGTCAGATTTCCGGAAACAATCAGATTCTTCTGTGAAGACAGAACCGTTGCGGAAACGTTGGAGTTATCATCGATTACGGCCTGTACTCTTGACCAGTGCCTGCCGATATAGGTGATGCGTCCCACAAGGCCCCCGTCTGCCAGAACATTCATGTCCACGGAAAGCCCGTCCTCGGAACCTTTGTCAATGACAAAGGAGTGATACCAGCTTCCGTTTTCCTTTGCGATGATCCGGCAGCCGGTCTTTGGAAAGTCGGCATAGGTCTGATCCAGCTGATAGAGATTCCGCAGCTCCGTCAGTTCATGCTTCTCCTGCAGCAGAGCATTGTTCGTGACAGAGAGCTCCTCGTTTTCCTGCCGGAGCGCCTCATTTTCCTTTTGAAGCTCCTTGATATCCGAAACCAGCTGCTCACGCTTTATCAGCCACTCTCCTGCCTTGCTGACGCCATCCTGAAAAGGAATCACAATGTAATTGGCAAAGCCGGAAAGCGGTCCATTCAGGACATCCGTATAATATGTAGTTAAAATCATGCCAACGCACAAGGCGGTGACGAGAAGAAGCAGATACCTTCCCGGAATGTGCGGCCGGAACGGCTCTCTTCTCCTGATGGGGCCTGAACTCATTTACCAAGTCCTTCAATGGTATAGGCAAGCGGCCGGTACTGCATCTTCTTGATGACCTGTGCCAGACCAAGCGCTACGGTATTGATGGGCGCATCTGCCATGTTGACATCCAATTTGGTTTCTTCTCCGAGAAGCTCCGCCAGCCCCTCCTCCTGGCAGGCTCCGCCTGTCAGAAACAGTCCGTGGCGATAAATATCGGCAGAAAGCTCCGGAGGGGTTCTCTCGAGGAGAACCTTGACATTGTCGACTATGCTGCGGAAGCTGTCATGCAGTGTATTCTCTACAAAATCACGGGAAAGCGTTCTTTCCATCGGAAGACCGGTGACGATGTCACGCCCGTAAATCGTGCAGACACCGCTGTCAAAAGCACCGGAATCCTTGGAGCCGATGGTAAGCCGGACGGTTTCCGCAGTTTTCATTCCGATGACAAGATTATACTCCCGTCGTACAGCACTGACGATATTGGCGTCAAACTGATGCCCGCCAATCTTAATCAGCTTCGAAAGAACAATTCCGCCAAGAGACAGAATGGAGATCTCGGTTGTGTCATAGCCGACATCCACGACAAGGACGCCCTGGGCAGTCTTCACATCAATTCCAAGACCAAGTCCGTCGGCCAGAGCCTTCTCTACGACCATGATGCGCCGGGCCTTAATGCCGGCATCCTCGATCAGGTCATAGAATGCGCGCCGCTCTACCTCTGTGACATCCGTCGGAACGGCAACAAAGAAATCTGCCGGATGCAGCGTTCCCCTCTGCTCATCGCGCATGAAGGACTTCATCAGAAGCTCCATGTTGCGGATGTCCGCGATCACACCGTTTCCGATGGGATTGCTGACGCGGATGTTTGCGGGAGCTCTCTCGAACATCTCATATGCATTGTCTCCGTAAGCAATCATGGTCTTTTTGTTTTTGACCGCAATCATGTTCTTCTGAACCATGATTTTATCGGTTGCCGCATTGTATATTTTTATGTTGCAGGTTCCAAGATCCACAGCATAGGCGTTGCTGATGACACCGGGATCATGAAATTCTTCCTGCTCACGTACATCGCCGGGTCCCCGGCGTCTTCTTCGAAATAAAGACATCACATTCTCCTGCCGCCGGACGTAAAAGACCGGCTTCCTGCATACTGAAAAAACAGCGATCCCCGACAATCACATGATCCAGAAGATGGATTTCCATGAGGTTTCCGATTTCAGCCAGTCTCCTGGTCAGCCGGATATCCTCTTCCGATGGAAGCGGATCCCCGCTCGGATGATTGTGCATGACCAGAATATTCGATGCGCCCGCCTGCAGCGCACGCATGAAAATATCACGCGGCGAGCAAAGCGCTGTGTTTACGGTTCCGATGGTCACAACCTCTTCCCGGATCAGCACATTCTTCGAATTCAGAAGAAGCAAAAGCACCTTCTCCTGCTTCTCATGGCGGAGCGATTCCATATAGCAGTCTGCTACCTGGGCTGCACTCCGGCAGATAAAGCTCTGACCTGAGCCCCTGACGGCTTCCATGGCAAGTCTTCGTGAGAGCTCAAGAAGACATTGAATCTGAATGGCCTTGACCGTTCCGATTCCCGGAAGCTCTGTCAGCTCCTCCAGGCTGAAATCATATAGAGCCGAAAGCGACGTCCCATCTCCGTTCTTCTGCGAAAGAAGTCTTTTCGCAAGCTGAAGAACGGGCTCCTTTGCCGTTCCGGACCGAAGCAAAACAGCCAGAAGCTCAGCATTGGAAAGCGCATCCTTTCCATGAGAAAGAAAACGCTCGTATGGCATTTCGGGGTGATTTTTCTGTTTTTCCTTTTTCATCTGACCTCTTTCCTGCCTCTTCGGGAAAGGAAGTCAGAGTTTATTGTAGCGAGTTACGTCCCGTTAATCAAGATTGACAAGGCCGCGCTCCTGCATGTTCTGAAGAGTCTTCAGGATGCCAAGCTTTGCATGCGGCCAGGTAAGTCCGCCCTGGAAAAAGACGGTATACGGCTCGCGAAGGGGGCCGTCCGCGGACAATTCAATGGATGAGCCGGACACAAAGGCACCGGCAGCCATGATGACATCCGAGTCGTACCCCGGCATAGGAGCAGGCTCACAGGAGACAAAGCTGTCCACGGGAGATGCGGACTGAATGCCCTGGCAAAAGGCAATGACGCCTTCCGGCTTTCCGAAGGTAATTGCCTGAATGATGTCATGCCGGTCCTCGCTTGCGTCCGGCAGAACGGAAAAGCCAAGCTTTTCATAAAGATTTGCCGCAAGAATGGCACCCTTTAAGGCACTCGCGGTAACAATCGGTCCCATGAAAAATCCCTGGAAGAACTGCGGAAGAAGGTCCAGAGAAGCGCCGACCTCCTTTCCAAGACCCGGACTTGTCAGTCGCACCGCAGCATTTTCCACACACTCCTTTTTCCCGGCAATGTATCCGCCGATGGGAGCAAGTCCGCCGCCGGGATTCTTGATCAGGGATCCGACGCACATGTCCGCGCCGACATCAGAGGGTTCCTTTTCCTCCGTGAATTCACCGTAGCAGTTGTCCACCATGCAGATCAGATCCGGCCGGATGCTCTTCATGAATGAAATTGCCTCTCCGATCGCATCCACGGAAAGCGTGCGTCTTGTCTGGTAGCCCTTGGAACGCTGGATGGTGACAAGATGAATTCTGCGATCGGTATCCTCCTCCAGAACCTTTCGGAGACCCTCAAAGTCAAAGCCTCCGTCCGAAAGCAGATCCACCTGCCTGTAGGAAATTCCGTACTCCGCAAGAGAGCCGCGGGACTTCCGGATGCCGATCACCTCTTCCAGTGTGTCATAGGGCTTCCCGGCAGCGCTCAGAAGGGTCTGTCCGGGACGAAGATTGGACATCAGGGCCAGCGCAAGCGCATGGGTTCCGCAGGTAATCTGCGGACGCACCAGGGCATCCTCCGTGTGAAAATACAGGGAGTAAACCTTCTCGAGACCGTCACGGCCGATATCATCATAGCCGTAGCCGGTGGTTCCCTTCAGGCTTGCCTCGCCGATGTGAGCCTCCTGCATCGCCGCAATGATCCGGAGCTGATTGAGCTCCGCCATTTTGTCAATGGCATCAAAGCGATCGCGAAGACCTGCCAGAACAGGCTCTGCAAAGTCCAGCACTTTCCGGGAAATGCCAAGGCTCCGGTAAATCTCAAGTTCATGTTGTTCGAATTCATTGGTAATCTGCAGCATTGTTTCTCCTTATGTAAAACTTATGAAAATCTTGTCCGTATTGTGTTTTCCATGTAATCCAGCATTTCTTCCCGGGATGGAAATTCATCGGTGTTTACCCAGATGACATCCCTTTCCCGGCGAAACCAGGTGAGCTGGCGCTTCGCAAAATGCCTGGTCTGAAGCTTGATCTGTTCGACTGCGTCCTCGAGCGTTCCCTCTCCCTCCAGATACTGAAGGATCTGCTTATAGCCAAGCCCCTGCATGGAAACGTCACGGGATGTAAAGCCCTGCTCCTGCAGCCGTTTTACTTCCTCCAAAAGTCCTGCCTCCATCATCTGATCCACGCGAAGATCGATGCGGCGATAAAGCTTTTCGCGCTCCATCGTCAGCACAAAAAAGACGGCATCATAGGCAGCCTGCCGTTTTCTCTGTTCCTCATTGTGATCGGAAATCTTTTCACCGGTCTCACGCGTAAATTCCAGCGCCCGGATGACACGTTTCAGGTTGTTTTGGTGAATGGCAGCCGCTGCCTCCGGATCCTTTTCCTGAAGCATCCGGTAAAGGCTCTCGTTTCCTTCTGTTCTTGCCTTTTCCTCCAGCAGGGAGCGGTAGGAGGTGTCCTCTCTGGTTTCCGTAAAATCTATGTCATAGAGAAGCGCCTGAATGTAAAAGCCGGTTCCGCCGACCAGAACCGGAAGGCGGCCTCTTGCGGTAATCCTTTGGACTGCAGCCTTCGCTTCCCTCTGAAAGCGGACGACGTTCCATTCCTCCGAAGGGCCTATGATGTCAATCAGTTCATGCGGAATCCCCTGCATCTCTTCTTCTGTAATCTTGGCAGAGCCGATGTCCATTCCACGGTAAACCTGCATGGAATCCGCAGAGATCACACTTCCCTGCAGGCGTTTGCAAAGCTCTACGCCTGCAGCACTTTTTCCGCTTGCCGTAGGTCCTGCCACGATGACCATTTTATCCATAGTATGCTGTTCTCATCCTTATACGATACGCTTGAATTTACGTTCCATTTCCTGCTTCGAGAGTACGATCATAGTCGGGCGTCCGTGCGGGCAGTGATAGGGATTGTCCAGAGACAAAAGCTCGTCGATCAGTGCCTTTGCTTCCTCTGCCGAAAGGTGCATATTTCCCTTCACCGCTGCCTTGCAGGACATGGATGCAATCTTGTACAGAATGGCTGCCGGTGTTCCGCTCATCCTGGAGTCCAGAATCTCATCCAGAATTTCCCGGAGAAGCGTATCGGGCTCGTTGGCATACAGCTCCAGCGGGACGGCCCGGATCGCATAGGAGCCGGCCCCGAAGGACTCGATTTCATAGCCCATCCGGCGGAAGGAATCCATGTACTGGAGAAGCGCGGCCTCCTCCTTTCCGGAGAGCGTAAGAATGATCGGCGGTGCGAGCATCTGTGACGGAGAAGCTTCGCTCTGTTCTCTAGAGAGCCGCCGCATCAGCCTCTCGAAATTGACCTTTTCATGCGCTGCATGCTGATCAATCATCAGCATCTTATCCTGAAACGTGACAATCCAGTAGGTGTCAAAAATCTGACCGACAATCCGGTACTGGTCCGCATGATCCGCACGCAGAATGTGATATTCACGGTTTCCGTAAAGGTCCTCCGCAAAGTCCTCCTTTACGCTTTCCCGGAACATGGCTTCCAGATCCCCGGAGAGGCCTTCTGTTTCAAGCTTCTTCTGCTTCCTGCGGGCTTCCTCCGGATCCGGTAATACGGCTTCTTCTATAAAGCTCTCCTGCTCGTAGCGGCCTGCAGGCTCATGGACAGCCGCCGTCTTGTCGATGAAGGTAAAGCCTTCCTCCTGATAGGAGGAGGGCCCTGCAGGCAAAGGCTTCTGCATTTCCCGCTTCCTGCTTCCCGTTTCCGCTGCGATCACCGGCTGTTCAAAGGGCTCTGTATGAACCTCTGCCTTTTCTGCCGCCTCTCTGATCTTTTCTTCCTCTTTGCGCGCCTTGTTCTCCTGTGCCTGCGTATCCAGAGTGGCACGGGGAATCAGCTCAATCCGGTGGAGCGTTGCATGTACCGATTCATTCAGAAAATCGAAAATTCTCTTTCCATCCTGAAAGCGGACCTCCATCTTGGAGGGATGTACGTTCACATCGATTTCTTCTGCCGGAAGCTGCAGATACAGAATGGCAAACGGAAACCGATGCTGCATCAGATCGGTGCGATAGCCCTCCTCCAGCCCTTTGGAAAGAACATCGCTTTTCAGGATACGCCCGTTCACGAAGAAGATTTCACAGCTGCGGCTGGATCTTGAGAACTCGGGCCGTCCGAGAAAGCCGTTCAGCACAAGAGTTCCGTCTTCGGAGGTCCTGGAGACCGGAATCACGGAGTTCGAGAGCTCCCGCCCGTAAATGCGGTAGATCAGCTCCTTGATGTTGCCGTTTCCGGTGGTGTGGAGCTTTTCCTGATTGTTCACGCGGTAATGAAAGGAGATGTCCGGGTGAGACAGCGCAAGATGATAAACAAGATCCGTTACCGCTCCTGCTTCTGTCTGGGCGGTCTTTAAAAACTTACGACGCACCGGAACATTGTAAAACAAATCTCTTACAATGACGGTGGTCCCATCCGGCGCACCGATCTCTGTCATCTCAAGAGGTGTCACATCCGGAGCAGATGTCCCTTCGGACAAACCTGGCACCACATCATTGACGGCGCGGATGCCGACAAGAGAGTCCCTTGTCTTGGTAATCATTTCAACCTTGGAAACCGCGGCGATGGAGGAAAGTGCCTCTCCTCGAAAGCCAAGACTCTGCAGCCTGGTCAGATCCTCTGCCTCGCTGATTTTACTCGTTGCATGACGGCGGAATGCCCTGGTGATCTGTGCCGGATCGATGCCGCAGCCATTGTCGGTTACGCGAATCAGGTCAATGCCGCCGTTTTTGATCTCGACCGTAATGGCTCCTGCACCTGCGTCAATGGAATTCTCCGCAAGCTCCTTGACCACATTGACGGGCCGTTCCACAACCTCTCCTGCCGCAATGCGGTTGATGGTATCCGAACTGAGAACATGAATTTCTGCCATGAAAATATCCTTTGTATTCGTATCCTGTGCCGGGAAAAAATCCGGCACCTTCTTATGTCATGAATTCGGGACCGCTTCCCAACGGTTTTTCAGCTCTGACTGCAGGCGATAGAGTGTATTCAGCGCATCCATCGGCGTCATATTGGTGACATCCAGCTCCTGCAGCTCCTTCAGCACATCGTTTTCCTGGACCGTATCAAAGAGGGACATCTGATTCAGGTCCACATCATCATAGTGCGGGACCCTGGCAGGCTTTCCGGTCTCTCCTGCCTTTACTTCGATCGACTGAATTTTCTCCGTGATGTCATTGTCCGAAAGCTGACGGGCAATCTCTTTGGCACGTTCAATCACAATATCCGGAATCCCGGCAAGACGCGCAACCTGAATGCCGTAGGAACGGTCTGCGCCTCCTTTGATGATCTTTCGGAGAAAAACGATGTCATCGCCCTTTTCCCGGACGGCCACGCAGTAGTTGTTGACGCTGCTGATCTTTCCCTCCAGCTCCGTCAGCTCATGGTAATGCGTTGCAAAAAGAGTTTTGGCACCGAGAATCTTACGGTTTGCAATGTACTCAATGACAGCCCATGCGATGGAGAGGCCATCGAAGGTCGAGGTGCCGCGGCCGATCTCATCCAGGATAAGGAGTGACTTCGGCGTCGCATTTCGAAGAATGTTGGCCACTTCGTTCATTTCCACCATAAACGTTGATTGTCCGCTTCCCAGATCGTCCGATGCTCCTACACGTGTGAAAATACGGTCCACCACGCAAAGATCCGCTGCGGCAGCAGGCACAAAGCTTCCGATCTGACTCATCAGGACAATCAGGGCAACCTGCCTCATGTAGGTTGATTTCCCGGCCATATTCGGACCGGTAATGACGGCGATGCAGTCCTTTTTGCTGTCAAGCACCGTGTCGTTGCAGACAAAGTCTCCGGGCATCATCCGTTCTACAACGGGATGCCTTCCGTCTTTGATCCGAATGATTCCTTTGTCGTTGAGTTTCGGACGAACATATCCGTAGCGCTCTGCAACGAGAGACAGGGAGGCATAAACATCGATATAGGCAACTGCCTTTGCAGCCTTCTGAATTTCAGCGACGCGGGAGGAAATCTCCTTGCGGAGCTTGTCGAACTCCTCATATTCCAGGTCATTCAGCTTATCCTCTGCGCCAAGGATTCTGGCCTCCAGGTCCTTGAGCTGCGGCGTTGTATAGCGCTCGCTTCCTACAAGCGTCTGCTTCCGTTCAAAATAATCCGGCACGAGATCCTTAAAGGAATTGGTTACCTCGAAGAAATAGCCGAACACATTGTTGTACTTGACCTTCAGATTCTTGATTCCGGTGGATTCGCGAACCTCCTCCTCCATTTGCGCAAGAAGCCGGCGGCTGCCGGTCTTCGCTTCGCGGAAGGAATCGATGTCCGCGTTGTAGCCTTTTTTGATGATGCCGCCCTCCTTCATGGCAAGAGGCGGATCGTCATCAATTGCCTGATCCAGGCGGCTCACCAGTTCATCGAAATCCCCAAGATCCTCACGGATACGGACCAGCTCCTGGGCCGTAAAGCCCTGCAGAACCTGGCGGATCGGCCGCACCATGCGAAGCGATTCCCGGAATGCAACAAGATCCCTGGGATTGGCGCTTCCATAGCTGATCTTGGTAAGCAGACGCTCAAGATCATAGACAGGACTCAGATACTCACGCATTTCATCCCGGTCCACATTGTTGTTCTGGAGTTCCTCCAGAGCATCAAAGCGCTTCCGGATTTCTTCCTCATCAATGAGCGGCTGCTCCAGAAACTGGTGAAGAAGTCTTGCGCCCATCGCTGTTTTGGTTTTATCGAGGACCCAAAGAAGCGAGCCGTGAACCTTTTTCTCACGAAGGGTCTCCGTCAGCTCAAGATTGCGCCTGGTCGCGGTGTCCAGCAGCATATACTTGCCGGACAGGTAGGCATCGATCCTTGTGATATTGGACAGATCGTTCATCTGCGTATCATAAAGATAGCGAAGCAGCGCCCCGCAGGCGGGCAGAGCCGCCTTCAGGTCGTCGATGCCAAGAGCCAGAAGACTCGATACGCGGAAATGCTTCAGCAGGATCTGCCTGCAGTCGTTTTCTCCGAAATAATGGGCATCCAGCGTATTGATGACAATGGAGAGGCGGTTTCTGAGATCCTGAATGTCAATGCCGCTCATCATAAAGGCTTCGTTGCAGACAATCTCAGAGGGAAGGTATTTCTGAATTTCGTCCAGGATTTTCTGAATCCCCGAGACCTGTGTGGCATAAAAGTCACCGGTTGAGATGTCACTGACCGCAAGCCCGCACGTTCCGCCGCCCGCGTCATAAAACACTGCCATGATGTAGTTGTTCTTATGCTCGTCCAGCGTTTCCGGACTTACATTGGTGCCGGGCGTCACGATCCTTGTCACCTCGCGCTTTACCAGACCTTTGGCAAAACGCGGATCCTCAACCTGTTCGCAGATGGCGACGCGGTATCCCTTTTCCACGAGCTTTGCAATGTAGATGTCTACGGCGTGAAACGGGATGCCGCACATCGGTGCCCGCTCGTTCAATCCGCAGGGCTTTCCGGTCAGCGTCAGCTCCAGCTCCCTCGAGGCAACCTCCGCATCATCAAAAAACATTTCATAAAAATCGCCAAGCCGGTAAAACAGAAGGCACTCCGGGTGCTCCTGTTTGGTGCGCAGGTATTCCTGCATCATTGGCGATACATCTTCGATTTTCGGAAAAGACATGTGTTTCTTACCTCAATATCCCTTCACGTTTTCGCAAAGAACAGTTCCAAAGTAGTAAAAATTACGGCATTCATCCAGGGTCACATCATAGAAATGTCCGATCATGGAGGCATCTCCCCTGACATGAACAATGATATTGTTGGAGAGGCGGCAGGTAATATACTCCGGATCCTGCGTGTTGACCTCTTCTGCCAGGGCGGTCATGGTTCTTCCCGCAAGAGCACCTGCGCGTTTTCTCGCATTTTCCTGAACCGCGGCGAGGATTCTGTCAAAGCCCTTCTGCACCTCTTCCTTCGGAACCTGCTCCATGGCGGCAGCAGGAGTTCCCTTTCTGGGCGAATAGATAAAGGTGTAGGCATTGTCAAAGCAGACCTTTTCGATGACATCAACGGTATCATCCACGTCCTTTTCGGTTTCCCCCGGAAAGCCTGCAATGATATCGGTTGTGATGGCCGCATCCGGAATGATTTCACGGATTTCCGCAGCGCGCTCCATAAACTGCTCTCTGGTGTAGCGCCGGTTCATCCTGCGAAGAATCTCATTGGAGCCGGACTGCAGCGGGAAATGAATGTGCCTTGCAATGTTCGGGTGATCCCGGATGACCTCAAGCACGTCGCGCCCCATATCCTTGGGATGGGGTGTCATGAAACGGACCCGTTTGATTCCGGGAACCTCGGCAACTGCGGACAGGAGCTCGGCAAAGCTGCAGGGCGTCTCAAGATCTCTTCCGTATGAATTGACGTTCTGTCCAAGAAGCATCACTTCCACCACGCCGTCTGCCGCAAGCTTTTCGCATTCTCTTATAATATCCCCGGGCTGCCTTGATCTTTCGTGACCGCGGACATAGGGAACGATGCAGTAGGTGCAGTAATTGTCGCAGCCGAACATAATGTTGATGCCGGATTTATAGGAGTACTTGCGCTCTACGGGAAGATCCTCAACAATCTCGTCCGTGGCATCCCAGATCTGTGTGATCTTGTGACCTTTGGGATCAAAGCCTCCGTTTTTCGACTCGTATACCTCGCAGAGGTACTGCGGAAAGCAGAACAGGTTATGCGTTCCGAAAATAAGATCCACATACGGGTAGCTCTTTTTAATCTTTTCCACCGCACTCTCTTCCTGCGTCATACAGCCGCAGACGGCAATCTTCATATAGGGACTGTGCTTTTTAAAGTGTGCGGCGCGGCCCAGACGCCCGAAGAAGTGCTGATCGGCATTGTCACGGACCGTACAGGTGTTGTAGATGACAAAATCCGCCGATTCCGCCTCAATCTCCTCGAATCCGGCATTCCGGAGAATGCCGGCAAGCTTCTCTGCATCCCGGGCATTCATCTGACAGCCGAAGTTCTGCACGTGAAAGGTCGGTGTTCTGCCAAGGATGCCTGCAAGCTGCGCCGTATAAATCTGCGCCTTTTTCAGGTATTCCTCCTGCCTTGCAAGCTCTTCCTCCGATGCCTGTCTGCGCTCACTTTCCGGGCGCTTGGCCGGCATGGGGACTCTTGGTTTTACAGTGGATTCAGTCAAGTTCGTATTCTGCATATCTGTTCAGTATCCTTATCAGTGTTTCGGCGCCGAGAGCCATTTCCTCGGCAACAACGTATTCATAGCGGCTGTGGAAGTTGTAGCCGCCTGTGAAGAGATTCGGGCAGGGAATGCCAAGGAAGCTCATAACGGCACCATCCGTTCCTCCGCGGATCGGAGAAATCACCGGTGCAACGCCAATCTCCTTCATGGCCGCCGTCGCATTGTCAATGAGATGCATATGCGGACGGATTTTTTCTTCCATGTTGTAATAGCTGTCGTTTACATCTGCTGTGACAACGCTGGCGTTGTATTTCTTATTGATTTCTTCGGCGGCATCCAGAACGACCTTTTTGCGGTGTTCAAATTTCTCCCGGTCATGATCCCGGATGATATAGTCCATCTCCGCGGAATCTGTGGTTCCGTGCATTTCATCCAGATGATAGAAGCCTTCGTAACCCTCGGTTCTTGCAGGAATTTCGTTCTCCGGAAGAAGTGCGTTGAATTCCATGGCAACAAGAAGCGCATTCCGCATTTTCCCCTTGGCACTGCCCGGATGCGTCGAAAGTCCCTGAATCGTGATGTGAGCGGAGGCTGCGTTGAAGTTTTCGTATTCCAGCTCTCCGATTCCTCCGCCGTCCACCGTATAGGCATAGTCCACGGCAAATTCATCCCGGTTCATATTGCGGGTGCCGTTTCCCACCTCTTCATCCGGCGTGAACATGATACGGATGGTTCCGTGAGCAATCTCGGGATGCTGAAGCAGAAATTCCGCAGCGGCCATGATTTCTGCGACACCTGCCTTGTCATCTCCTCCGAGAACCGTCGTTCCGTCCGTGACAATCAGGGTTTTCCCCTTTTTACCGGCAAGCTCCGGGAACTCCTCGGGACGAAGCGTAATATGCTCCTCCTCATTCAGAAGAATGCTTCCGCCGTCATAATTTTCAATTTTGCGGGGATGAATTTCCGGATGACCGCTGGCATCCACCGCATCCGAGGTATCCATATGCGCTGCAAGACCGATGATCGGTGCGGTATTTTCCCGTCGTTTGCTCTCTTTGTCGCTTCGTGCGTCAAGCTTTTCCTTCGAAGCAGGGATGTTGCCCGGAATTGTTGCATAGACGTAGCATTTCTCCTCATCCAGAACCACGTCCGAGGCACCCATCTCCTCAAGCTCGCGCGTAAGGAGCCTTGCAAGCTCTCTCTGGCAGGGAGTGGAAGGGGTATCATTGACTCCCTCTTTGGACTGTGTAAACACCTTCGCATAGCGGATCAGGCGATCTGCCAGCTGCTCTTTGTCAAAATGTAATGTTGCCATAGCTTCGCTTCCTTTCTCACCGCCTTTTCCGGCAGTAATCGTGTCCTGTTTTGTTCGGAATTCTCACCTGATACAGATAGGCGCGTCGTGAGGTGAGGCCGACGCGCTCTGTCACACCGACTGCAGTCAGTACCTTCAGAACCGCGGAGTACTGAACGGATTTCCGGTGAATGCCGACAGCGGCCTCCAGATCCTTTGCGGTGAAGGGCTCCGGCAGCGCCGTCACGGGAAGAAACACCGAATAATCCTCTGGCTTTTGCAGAACAAGCCGGTCAGAAACAGCATCCGGCATGCGGTCAAAGCGATGTGAGCCCCGTTTCCCGCCGTTTCCCCAGCCATCCTGCAGCCGGTACTCATCAAGATCCAGAAGAAGTGCTTCGATGGTAAGTCCCGGCCTTGTCAGATAATCCGTAATGCGCGACAGCTCCCGGAAAAGCTGATAGAAGCTTCCGATCTGCGTGGAAGCATTTCTTGCAGTAATCTCTCCCGTCTCCGGATCGATCCAGCATACGGTTTTCCTGTGCGGAATCGGATGAAGAATCGTAACCTTGTATTCCGGGAGAAACGCATCCAGCTTCTCCTTCATGGTGCCAAAGTTGGCCGTCTGAATTTCGGTGATGGACTTTTCTTCCTCGCAGCAGATGTCCGCAATGTAATTGCCGACCGGAACCTCCTGATGTGTCGTGCAGGGGTCCACGTAGTTTTTCAGAATGGCATGAAGCGATTTCTCCTTCTGCATGCCGATTCCTTCCCGTACGCGCGGACTGACGGTCAGAATGCTCTGAACCGCTTTTGTAAAAGCTTCACGTTCTTCTGCTTCCATGTCCGTTTAGTACGTTCCCTTCTGCAGAAGCTCTCTTACCTTTGCAAAGGCTTTTTCCTCTCCCTCCTCTGCAAGAAGGACCAGAAGACTTTCCAGAAGATCCGCGATATCCGGATGCAGGAACTGTCTCGTGTCGCCCCGCTGATAATAGGCGATGGGATCCGTATCCTTGTAGGCGGCGCCGTTGTAGGTTTTTGAGGCCGCGATCCGGTCCATAAACATTTCCATCACATAGCGAAGCGGCATTCGGCAGGCAATGATTCCGCTTCCTGCGATGCCGTCATGCCTCTTTGCGGAATAATCCATCCAGTATTCATAGTGATGCCGGTTTCTGCCCTTGTGATGCAGCCAGGAGGTGGAAAGCCCCTTGTCCTCGCGCTCTGCGTTGTTCGGTGAGCGGGTCCCCTGATAATAGCGGGCTCCCACCCAGAATTCGGTCGGACTGTATTTGGAGAGATCGTGTGTGAGTCCCTGCCAGTACAGTCCGACCTGAAAGCATTCCCGGCACACCACATGTCTGTGATGAGTAATCGTCCGGAAATGCGCGATGGTTTTGTGTAAGGTAATTCGGTTGTCGTTCATGCTTTTCGGATTCCAATCGTTGCAATCGGAGCTTTTTTCTTCTCCGTTTTCTGAATTTCCTCTTCCGGAACAGGCAGTGCCTGCAGGATCTGAATGGATCGTCCCCGAACGGTCACATTTCTGGAATCGGGAAGATCCTCCGCGGGCTCCTGAAACGGTTCGTCCAGGAAGGTATCCATCAGAAGCCTCCATTGATAGCCGGCAGGAAGCTTGGGAAGAGCAAGCATCTGACTGTGCCAGTGCATGTTCATGGCAAGGTACAGGAAAGAATCCCGCGGGTTTTCTTCATCATAGGCTTCCGGGAGCAGGATCCCGACGGTATGAGAATAGCCCGACAGATCCGGCTTCCAGGCTTCGCTTCCATGCAGAGAAATATCCGGATAACCAATCACCTTCGGATCATTAAAGCCAAACGGTGTTCTTCTCCGGAAAACGCCATGGTCCTTGCGAAAGGCAGTCAGCTTCTGGGTGAATGCCAGCAGTGCCTTGCTGTCCACGGTATCCTTCCAGTTCAGCCAGCCGATCTCATTGTTCTGGCAGTACGGATTGTTGTTGCCTCCCTGGGAGTTGCAGCGCTCATCTCCCGCAAGAAGGAGCGGCGTCCCCTGCGCCAGAAGATTGACCGTCATGAAATTGCGCATCTGACGGTTTCGGAGCGTACGGATGTCCTTTTTGTGGCTGGGTCCTTCCACGCCGCAGTTCCAGCTCCAGTTGTTCTCGCAGCCGTCGCGCCCGTTCTCGCCGTTTGCGTCGTTGTGCTTCCAGTTATAGGAAACCAGATCCGCCAGCGTAAAGCCCTCATAGTTGGTCACATAGTGAACACAGCCATGTCCCGACGGAACGGTGACGAAGAGCCTGATAAATTCACGAAGGACCTGATTGTCACTCTTGATGAAACGCCGTGCCAGCGTCTGAAATGTATCATTGTACTCGCAGAGATGCTTCACGGACGGTTTCCCGACAGTTGGATTCTCCTTGTCCTCCTTCTGCAGATCCTCATACGGGAAATTGTAATAGAACAAGGCGGTGCCGCTCAGCATCGGATCCGATGCGATGGTCTGCAGCGCCGATGCATTGCCCTTTAGGTGAAAGCCGTCAATCTGATAGTGCGTCACGTAAAACCGCGCTGTCTCCAGCTGCGTCTGAATCGTAACATTATCAGGAAAATACAGCTGCAGGAATACCTCGATTCCGTTTTTATGAAGTGTCTCCACCATCTTCCGGAATTCAATCTGAGGGGTGTCCGAAAGGGCATAGGAGCTCTTCGGAGCAAAATAACACCCTTCTCCGAAATTCCAGTAGTTCTCCTTCCTCGGCTGCTCCGGTGTGTTTGCGGCGATCTCCTCGGTGACGCGGCGTGTCTCTTCCCGGTCACTTGCGCTCACGCCATCCGGCTCTCCGACAATCTTTCCAAGAGCCTCGGGGCGAAGCTCATAAACCGGCATCAGCTCCACTCCGTTTATGCCAAGCTTTTTCAGATACAGAGCCTTGTCTGCCAGACCGCGGAAGGTTCCCTTCGCCGAAGAATGTGAGGTGCGGGAGGCCGTAAAGCCCTTCACGTGGACGCAGTAAAGAATCCTCTCGGACCAGTCGCGATGCTTCATGCTGCCGTATGCCGGAAGAGAGTCTTCAGGGAACGGATATAATCTGGAAAGCGTCATTCTCTGGCCGCTGCATTCAACCTGGATCAGCTCTCTGGCATAGGGATCGTCGAAGGTGTAATCATCACGATAGTACCGATACCCCCATTCTTCCGGAGTCAGTCCTTCGATTCTGACGGAGTACAGGCTTCCGTAGCGGTAATCATCCGTAAAAGGAATGCGGACCTCTTCCAGATCCGGAAGATGGTACAGAATCAGTCCGCAGCAGGAACAGTCATGGAAAACACAGCTGAACACAGCTCCGTCCTTCAAAGTCACAGTGCCCGGACGAACCGTATACGCCGGTGATGCGGTCAGTGCATAAGCCATCTGCTGATCTCCTTTTCATTTGAGATATTCATACAGAGTATATTTTAACATAGATTTCCGCATTCATGTTCGAAGAAAACAATCGGCTGTTTTCAGGCAGTTTCCCGGCACTATTCCCAGGTCTTCACTCCGAGAGGCTCGAGAAAACGTGAGGGACGCCTTGGGTTATTTCTGTTTCCGCGAAGGTACATAAGATGAAGCCGGTCTCTTGCCCTCGTAATGGCAACATAGAACAAACGCCTTTCCTCTTCCATCGCTTCCATGCTGACAGCCCGGCGCCCGGGGAAAATCCCCTCGTTGAGATCCGGAAGATAGACCGTGTCAAATTCCAGTCCTTTGCTTGCATGCATGGTAAGAACCAGAACACCGTCGATTTCCCCGCCGCTGTCTTCCGTTTCCGTATCCCAGAGTTCTTCCGGAGACAGCCGCTCCAGCATAAGTCGAAGCTCCGGAATGCCGGCATACGAGGCGGAAAGAACAAACAGCCTTTCCCAGATTTTCTTTTCCTCCTCTCCGATTCCGATCACCCGGGACAGATAACGAAGAGAATGAACCGGAGAAAGCCGCTCCATGGTCCTCAGATCACGGCAGAGCATCCACAGTGCCTTTTGCTCACCGGAGCCCCGGGGACACAGAGAAAGCAGCTCATCTGTCGAATACCGCTCCTTCTGAAAACGGCTGCGGAGGAGAAAGCGCTCCGGATGATTCATGACGGCAAACAGATTACGGCGAAGAATCGTCCCCCTGCTCAGCTCTTCCGAAACGGTGTAATAAGAACGGATCAGGGACAAAAGCCCCCCTGCCTTCTGCAAAAGGCGGGAATTTTTATGATTTTTTCCGGATCCGGACGGACCTCCCTGCTGAAGACGGTAAGAGATTTTTTCTTGTTCAAGGATTCGAAGAAGTCCCTGCATCTGGGAATGGGAGCGCACAATGACAGCACAGCTTTGACGCTGCTCTGACGTCATTTTCCGGAAAACCTCGCACAGATGCAGATATTCTGCTTTTTCGGTTTCATAGGAAGAGAGCTTTACACAGACTCCGTCCGGAAGAAAGCTTTGAAAGGCAGGTCCGGAGGAAACAATGGAAACCGCGTGCGGATCCGGCAGCTGTCTTGCGGCAATTGCCTCCTTGGACAGACGCATCCGGTTTTTGCAGATCACCTGCTGGCCGCAGCGCACAATCGGTGCATAGGAACGATAATTGATATTCAGATGAATGACATGGGTTCCCGGATAATAGTCCGGAAAATCAATGATGAGACGGACATCCGCTCCGCGAAACCGGTAAATGGACTGGTCATCATCGCCGACGACAAAAAGATTGGCAGCAGCTCCTGCAAGAAGCTGAATGCCTTCAAACTGCTCCCGGTTGATGTCCTGAAATTCATCAATGAGAAAATATCGATATCTCTTCTGCCACGAAGAAAGAAGCTCCGGATTCCTGCGAAGAAGCTTCAGACATCGTCCGATCATATCCTCAAAATCCAGAAGAGAATTTTCCTTCAGGTAGGTTTCATAATCCTCCAGAAGTCTTTGGAAGCGCTTCTGGCCCGGAATTTCACCGGAGGCTTTGGCCTTTGCAATCAGCGCGGACAAATCGGTAAGCTCTTCACTTTGCGGAAGCCGCCCATAATATCGTTCGAACAAAGAAGAAAGAAGCTTTCGGGAACGGGAATTGTCGAGAATGCTCATCCTCTGTACCGAGGAGACTTTCAGAATGGAAAGGAAAACGGAATGAAAGGTACCGAAGGTAACTTCGGTGAAGGAATCTGCGGAAAGAGAATCCGGTGAAGGCGGATCGGCAGAAAGAGAAAGCTCACGAATTCGTTTCTGAAAACGGCTCTGCATCTGCAGAGCAGCTGCTTTGGAAAATGTCAGAACCAGAATCTGCGAGGGCGGAACACTCTGCTCCAGAAGCAAATAGAGAATCCGCTCCACAAGCACAAAGGTTTTCCCGCTTCCGGGGCCTGCGATGACCTCGCATGGCCCGCGAAAGTGGCGGATTGCCTCCTGCTGGGACGGATTCCCCCGAATCGGAAATTTCCTATGATGTTTTCCGGAATGATTTGAAATCACAAATCTCCTTTGCATCAGAATTACATCAGAAATTCTGCATCAGACAGAGAGCTTGCCGATTGCAGTTTCCATGCGGGAAAGGGTTTCTTCCTTTCCGATAATTTCCATGATCTGTGTTGCTCCGGCAGGAGTGACGGCCTTTCCGGAAACGGCAATGCGAAGAGCCCAGATTACGGTCTTGTTCTTCAGCTCCTTCTCCTCTGCATAGGCAGATACCTTTTCAAAAAGAGCATCATTGGTAAAGATCTCCTGTTCCTTCAGAATCGGAACAAAATCCTTCAAAATCTGCAGACTGTTCTCGCAGGTTGCCTTCTGCTTCTTGTTCTCGAACATGGAAGCATCGTAGTCCGGCAGCTCCTCGAAGAAATCAACCATCTCCGTGATGTCCGGGAATACCTCAATTCTGGTGCGGACCAGCTCCGCAATGACGGAAAGATCCAGATTTTCCTTATGAAGAACCGCCTTCAGATAAGGCTCTGCCAGATGATAAAATTCGTCCGGAGCCATTGCCTTTAAATACTCTCCGTTCATCCAGCGAAGCTTGGTATAGTCAAAAACCGCCGGAGATTTTCCAATGCGGTGATAATCGAATTCCTTTACCAGCTCCTCCAGCGTAAAGATCTCGCGATCCGAATCCGGAGACCAGCCAAGCAGTGCAATAAAATTGACGACCGCCTGCGGAAGAAAGCCCTGTTCGATCAGATCCTCATAGGAGGAATAGCCGCTTCTCTTGGAAAGCTTCTTGTGATCGGCATCGGTAATCAGAGGGCAGTGAATGTACTTCGGAACCTCCCAGCCAAAGGCCTCATACAGACGATTGTACTTCGGACTGGAGGAAATATATTCGTTTCCGCGAACGACATGCGTGATTCCCATCAGATGATCATCGACCACGTTTGCGAAATTATAGGTCGGGAAGCCATCCGACTTGATGAGAATCATGTCATCGAGCTCACTGTTGTCTACCGTGATGTCTCCGTAAAGCTCATCGTGGAAGGTCGTGGAGCCCTCTCTGGGATTGTTCTGACGAATGACAAACGGCTTTCCTGCCGCAAGATTGGCTTCCACCTCTTCTTTGGAAAGTGAGAGGCAGTGCTTGTCATAAACACTGATCTCCTTGCCGTCCACCTCCTGCTTCAGGCTGTCCAGCCGCTCAGGGGTGCAGAAGCAGTAATACGCTTCTCCCTTTTCGATCAGCTCCTTCGCATACTTCATATACAGCCCGCTGCGGACACGCTCCGACTGAACATAGGGTCCAACCGGCCCGCCAAGGTCCGGCGATTCGTCGGGAAGAAGCCCCGTCTGCTTCATGGTGCGGTTGATGATATCGACAGCCCCCTCCACATAACGTTCCTGATCGGTATCCTCGATCCGGAGGATGAAATCACCATCCTCGTGCTTGGCGATCAGGTAAGCATACAATGCCGTACGGAGATTGCCGACATGCATTCTGCCTGTCGGACTGGGAGCATAACGAGTTCTGATTTTTACTGACATGATTTTCGTGTTTCCTTTCTGCTCACGGACAACCTTTGCAGTGTCTCGTGATATTTAAGAATGAGTATATTCCTGCCGACGCCTTTTTGCAAAACCAGAGGCGCCTGAATGAACAAGCTATCTGCAGTAGCCGGTGCTGCGGTCCACTACGCTGATGTAATCGCCTTCCCCGTGAAATGCCCTGTAGTTATGCATGGAGATGTCGAAAATATTCTGCAGGGTAAGATCAAGATGAAAGCCTCCTGTAATATGAGGCGTAAGAAGAAGATTTTTCAGCCCGTAGAGCGGATCATTCACCGGCAGCGGCTCCTCCTCGCAGACATCCAGCCAGATTCCGGAAAACCTTGAGGCAATCGCCTCTTCCGCAAGTGCCCTGTTGTCAATGACATTTCCCCGCCCGACATTGATCAGGTAAGCTCCTTCCCGGCAGGAGGAAAGCAGCTCCCTGTCAAACAGATGGAAGGTCTCCGGGGTTCCCGGAAGGCACAGGGCAATGACATCTGCCTTTGCCGCCTCTTCCCCAAGCTCCGGGAGCGTATGCATCTCATCGAACTCCTCCGGGCATTTTCCCTCTCTTCTTCGGATTCCGACCAGAGTACAGCCAAAAGCCCTCATTCTTCCGGCAAATTCCATTCCGATATTCCCGCAGCCCACTACCAGAACGCGCTTTCCAAATGGGGTGGTTACCATTCCTTCATCGGTCCAGAGATGCTTCTTCTGATCTTCCAGATAGGCCGGAACCTTCTTCATCATATTCAGAAGCATGCATACCATGTACTCCGCAATTCCGACGCCGTATGCTCCGGTTGCACTGGTAAGAACCGTGCCTGCCGGAAGAATTCCCTCTTTGACATAGGCGTCCGCACCGGACGAATTCAGCTGCATCCACGAAAGACGGAGCGCTTCTTTTGCCGAAGCTTCCTGAAAACGCTTGGCCGGTACATTTCCGATGATCGCATCGACCTCCGAAAGGGAAACCGGTTCCTTTTCTCCGGAAAGAGCTGCGCCAAGTCCTGACATGGAGAGCTTACCCGGGGAGAAAAACAGCTCATCCTGATACGCAGACGCCAGCTGCTTTAATTGCTCTGTCTGAGCCTCTGTAAATGGTGCCATAACATAGATCTTGCTCATTGCGATTCCTCTCTGATCTCACAGATTCAGGTACTTCTCCCAGCATTCCCGGTCTCCGGTTCCGGAAAGCTCTAGGCGATAGGTGTGATCTTCTCCGCGAATACAGACCGTATATCCCTTTTCATCTCCGGTAATTTCATCCAGCTCGCAGCCGGAGAGCATTTTCAGCAGCTTCTCCCATTCTTCCGGAGGACACTGACGTTCCGGCAATTCCTGAACCAGATGAAAATCCGCATCGTACAGCCGATAAGCCTCTTCGAAAAGTCCCCGGATCGTTCCGCCCTCAATCTTCAGCGTCATCTCATTGCACCGCATGGTGCGGATGTCACGATTGGTCGAGTTCTCTGGAAGAATCCGCACATTATCGAGGAGAAGCGTAAATCCTCCCGGCGAGGGACGAAAGTCCTGAACAACCGCTTCTTCAAATACAAAATGCTCCAATTCGTTCTGTGTCTGATAGCTCATATCTTCTTTCCCAATTCTTCCTGATGTCCTGTGTCACTGCAGCCCTGTGCTTCCGAATCCACCGCGGTCAGAACCTCCAAGGGTCTGCACTTCCTCAAACACGATTCGGGGCTGATGCTCCTGAATCCGGAACTGGCAGATTCTGTCATTGACATGAACCACCGTATCCCTGGTTGCATAAACCGGCATTTTCAGAACGTCTCCGTCGCCGCAGTAGGACTCATCCACCACACCGATGCCGTTGGACTGAATAAGCCCGTAATTCTTAAAGGTGGAAGATCTGGGCGCGGTGATCATTTCATAGCCCTCCGGGAGCTTTACACTGACTCCAAGATCAATCAGCGCAAACTCTCCTGCCTTCAGCCGGTATTCCTTCGCCGCGCGAAGGTCGATCCAGTCACTTTTCCCATCTACATAGGTCAAATGATCGATTTCATTGCTGTGATACAGAATGCGAATGGTCTGTTCTCTGTTCTCTGCCATATGATTCCTCGTTCTTCTTCTGATTGGTTATCTTTGCCGCTGTATTTTATGCTGTATTCTATGCTTTTGCTGTCATGGGATCCAGATTCGGCTTTCTCTGATCGTACATCTGATCCGCGGCAGCCGTTGCCAGCTGATCGCAGCGCTCATTCATTTCCTGTCCGGCATGGCCCTTGACCCAGTGCCAGGAAATCTGATGCGGCGCCGCTGCCTCCAGAAGCCTCTTCCAGAGGTCCTGATTCTTAACCGGAGCCTTCGAGGCGGTTCTCCATCCGTTTTTCTTCCAGGAGGCGATCCAGTTCTTCTCAAAGGCATTGATGACATAGCTGGAATCCGAATACAGGTCCACCTCGCAGGGGCGGTTCAATGCCTCCAACGCGGTGATGGCACCGAGAAGCTCCATCCGATTGTTTGTCGTTGGGTGAAAGCCCTCCGAAAACTCGCGCTCATGCAAAATGCCGTTTCGATCGGTGTATTGAATGACGGCACCGTATCCGCCCGGTCCGTCCGGATTTCCCCTGGCCGCACCGTCACTGTAAATGATCACATGCATATTATTTTACCCATACTCCTGTTTTCTCAAATTCCTCAGCGCGCTTCCCTGCGCGGCTCGTAACATCCGAATCAAATCCAACGGCGTCCAGAAGACGAATGGCATTTCGTGTCTCTGCCCGCCCTCTGTGCAGCTTGTAGGAGAACACGACATCTCCGTTCTGCAGTTCTTCTTCGAAATGATAATTGTCATACTCATCGGAAAGAAGCTGCGTCAGCTCCATGTCATGCGTAGCCGCAAAACATAGAACGCCCCGTTCCGCCAAAGCCTGCAGGATCTCAGAGGAGGCTGCAATGCGCTCAATGGTGTTGGTTCCGCGCAGCACCTCGTCCACAAAGCAAAGGACCTTTCTTCCGGAATCCCGGGACAGATCCGCGATCCTCTTAAGCGAGCGGATTTCCACCATAAAATAGCTCTCTCCGTTCGAAAGGCTGTCACGAAGTGCCATGGAGGAACGAATCCGGTAATGGGCCCCCCTGTAGGAGGCGGCGGGACAGAATCCGATCGTCTGCGCGAAGATCGCACAAAGCGCCGTTCCCTTCAGGAAGGTGGATTTTCCGGAAGCGTTGGAGCCCGTAAGAAGTACCGGGCGTTTCGCATCCAGGCTGTTCGCCACAGGCTTCGAAAGAAGCGGATGATACATGTCACAGAAGGACAGTCCTCCCTCTTCCGAAAACTCCGGCAGACAGGTTTCGGGGAGACTCTTTTCAAAGGAGGCCAGTGCGATCGCGGCATCGATTCTTCCAAGCTGCGTCAGAGCCGTATCCATTTCCTCCAGATGCTGCAGAACGAGCCTGAGCATGGAATTAAAACGGATCAGGTCCAGATGAAACAGAATACGGATATAATCCATCAGGATGTCGAGCGGGTTCCCGGTAGACACGGAGGTTCCGGAAAGCACAACACCGCTTCCCCTTCGGAACCGGTCAAAAACCGGCTTCAAGGATTTCAGAGAGTCGATTTCCTCGGAAAGCACCGGGCAGCCGGATTTCACCACCTCATCTGCACATTTCATCATCCGGAGAAGATAGCCCAGAGTCACAAGGTAAGGATCAATCTGTCCCTTCCGCCGGTAATAGGTAATCATATTGATGACGAGGGAGCCGATAAGGCACAGAACTCCTGCCTGGACACTCTGAAACAGAATCAGAACAGAAACCAGGGGAAGCAGAAATGCCGGGACATGGACCAGATTGCTTTCTTCTGGGACATCGCCCAGCATTTCCATATATTCATACAGAGAATACTTCCCTGCATGCCCGAAGCGATGCAGGGAAGCCACAAGACCTGTTCGGACAGATCGGTTCTTCTCCTCTTCAAAATACCGGATGGTTTCCGCAGGAATCTGCAGCCTGTCTTTTCCGGGAACTCCGGAGGCCGGGCTTCGAAGGAGTGCGTACAGATACTCTTCTCCGGCCGCGCTCTGTGTGGAATCCATTCGGTGATAGATAAGATCCATGTCCAGATCGTTCCAGGTGATATCATCAATTTCATCCTCCGGACGATGCCGAAGATAATACGCAGGCACCTTCGAATAGCGCTCCGGCGACATTTTCTTATCCGGAATTTTCCCGAAATTTACGGACAGGCGGGCAAGCAGCGCCGCCTCATTTCTTTTTGCCCGGATGCTGCAGAAAATCTGAACGAGGAGCACAAACGTCACCAGAACGACGACAAAAAACATGCCCTCGGAAATTTCTTCCTTCATGCAACTGTTCCTCCAGTCCCTGCAGGCTTCGCAGCCTCCATGAGATTACATCCTGCTGATGGCATCCCTGACCAGCCTCGTGAAATACTCTGCCGCCGCATCCGCCGTCTCAATGACATCATCCCCGGAAAGAAGCTTGTCCGACAGTCCTGCACACATATTTGTTACCAGAGAAATGCAGCAGACACGCATTCCCATGTGTCTTGCGGTAATTGCCTCCACAACGGTGCTCATGCCGACAAGATCAGCGCCCAGAACCTTCAGCATGCGAATTTCTGCAGGGGTCTCAAAGCTGGGGCCCGTGAACTGGGCATAGATGCCCTCCTGCAGATTGATTCCGTCCTCTTCTGCCGTCCTGCGAATCAGCTCCTGCAGTTCAAGATCATAAACATGAGACATGTCCGGGAAGCGGACGCCCTCGTCGTCATCATTGGGTCCGATGAGCGGGTTTCGCACAAAGCTGCTGATATGATCCGTCAGCATGACCAGAGACCCCGGATGGTAATTCTCGTTGATTCCGCCTGCCGCATTGGTCAGAAACAGAATTTCCGCTCCAAGCGCATGCATGACGCGTGCCGGAAGAACCACCTGTGAAAGATCATAGCCCTCATAAAAATGAATGCGTCCCTTCATGCAGACGACCGGAACCGCATGATCCCCTTCTCCGATGGTACCGAAAATAAACCGTCCGTCATGACCCGGAGCCGTGGAGACCGGAAAGCCGGGAAGATCCCGATAGGAAATCTCCGTCTCAACATTAATATGAGCGGCAAAGCCGCCAAGCCCGGATCCCAGGGTCAGTGCCACCTTCGGAACCATCTGTGTTTTTTCACGGATTGCCTTGACAATGTCTGTAACCTGCCGGTTCATTATCCTGCCCTCTCTTTCTTGCTGTCTGCTGTTAATTGTGCTTCTCTGCTACGTGTTCTCTGTCCTTATAAATATGATTTGCCGCGATGCAGCCGCGAACCATGGAAAGCGGATATACATTGGTGTGACGTCCGACCACAGTTCCCGGATTCAGTACGCTGTTGCAGCCGATTTCCGTCCAGTCGCCAAGGATTGCGCCCATTTTGCGAAGTCCTGTTTCTGCAGAATCCTCCCCATCGTGAACAACAACATTCGTCCGGTCCGACTTAATGTTGGAGGTAATGGAGCCTGCTCCCATATGCGCATGGAATCCAAGGATGGAATCGCCGACATAATTGTAATGCGGTACCTCGCATTTATTGAACAGAATGACATTCTTCAGCTCACAGGAATTGCCGACAACGCAGCCCTTTCCGACCAGCGCCTTCCCGCGGATGAACGCACACTGGCGGATTTCCGCGTCTTCATCAATAATGCAGGGACCTGCAATATAAGCAGAATCGAACACGACTGCACTTTTGGCAATCCAGATGTTCTCTCCGCGCTTTTCGAAACGATCTTCCGGAAGAGATTTTCCGATTGCCAGAATGATTTCTTCAATGTGAGGGAGTGCTTCCCAGGGATAGGTGTACTCCTTCAGATAATCCCCGGCAATACTCTCGTTGAAATCAACCAGCTGCTCCAGTGTAAAATCCTTGATCATTTCTCTTTTCCCTTCTGCTGCAGTCTGCCTGCAGCCGCTCTTTTACCGGAAGCCTTGCCGTAGCTGTATTTCGCCTTAAAATGCATGGCCTTCGGATAAAACTGCGAAGCCTGCAGATACATCTGCTGCAGCACCGCCCGATAATCGGAGGTCTTGACAGCATTGGTTCTGCGGGTCACGTAATCATCCAGCTTGTTTGTATACTCTTCCTCTGTCGTACTCCCGTCTGCAACCTGTGAGAGGCCCTTTTCCCAGCTTGCAGTCAGCTTCGGCTCCAGAAGCGGCTTCAGGGAAAGAGATACTGTGTCGTAAATCATTTCCCCAAGCTGCGTCGGCGTGTAGACCTGCGTCTTCGCATTCAGGTTAATGTACTGGTTGTTGACCAGCTTCTCCAGAATTCCCGCGCGCGTTGCACTGGTTCCGATGCCGGCTCCCTTGATCTGTTCACGCAGCTCGTCATCCTCGATGAACTGCCCGGCGTTCTCCATGGTCAGAATCATGCTGCCGCCGGTGTAGCGCTTGGGCGGAGAGGTCTCTCCTTCCTTGATGTCCAGCTTCTGCAGGAATAAGGGATCTCCCTTTTTCAGCTTTTTGATCAGTGCCTCGAGATCAGAGGAAGCGTTCATGGCTTCCTCCCCATTTTCCGGGTCGCCGCCTCCGCGGTCCTGACAGATCAGATAGCCCTTGTCCTTACAGACACGAAGTGAGGCTGTCAGCGTCTCACTTTTGATTCCGACCTGCAACGTCATTTTATCAAACACTGCCGCCGGATAAAAGATGGCAAGAAACCGGCGTACGATCAGATCATAAACCTTCTGCAGCGTCGGCGTCAGACCCTTCAGGCCATTCAGGCCTTCTCCGGTCGGTATGATCGCATAATGATCCGTGATTGCCTTGTCGTTCGTATACTTCGTCTTTCCGATGCTCTTCCAGGAGCCGGATTCCGCAATGGTCCGGACAAGGGAGCGGTACTGCGGAAGGTTTCCGACCCCCTTCAGATTGTGATCGATTTCCTTCGCGACCGCAGAAGAAAGAACTCTGGCGTCGGTTCTTGGATAGGTTGTAAGCTTTCTCTCGTATAAGGTCTGGGCAGCATCCAGCGTCTGGTCCGGGCTTAGCTTGAAAAAGCGCGAGCAGTCATTCTGAAGCTCCGCAAGGTTGTAGAGAAGCGGCGGATTCTTCTTCTCCTGCTTCTTCGTAATTCCCCGGACAAAGGGCGCAGGGTTTCCGTCCTCTTCGGACTTCAGATAAGCGATCAGGGCTCTCGCATCCTCTTCCTTCCGGAAGCCGTTCTCCCGGTAGAGAAGCGGCGACTCGAAATATCTGCTCCCCTCCCTGGCCGACCACTCCGCTTCAAAGGAGGAAGCTGCCAGGACTTCCCCTGCCATGGAAAAGCTTCCAATCACCCGGTAAAACGGTGTTTTTACAAAGGAACGGATTTCTCGTTCCCTGCGAACAATGATCCCAAGGACACAGGTCATCACGCGGCCCACGGCGATGACACAGCGATCCATTCCAAGAAAATCGCGGATGCCTCCGGCATATTTTAACGAAAGAGCCCTTGAGAAATTAATTCCCATCAGGTAGTCTTCCTTGGCACGAAGATACGCAGCCGCCCCCATATTGTCATAGGCGCTGTCATCCTTGGCCTCGCGAATTCCTCTCTGGATTTCGGATTCCGTAAAGGAATCGATCCAGACGCGAAGCTGCTTTTTGTTCTTGACTCCCGCTTCATTGGCGACCAGACGATAGATGTATTCGCCTTCCCGCCCGGAGTCCGTACAGATATAGATTGTGTCCACCTGCTCGGAGGTAAGAATACTCTTTACGGTTTTAAACTGCCTGCGCACGCCGGCGTCATCAATAACCTGATATTTATACTGTTCCGGTATAAACGGAATGGTATCCAGCGACCACTTTTTATACTTCGGGTCATAGGCTTCCGGATAACACATGGTGACCAGATGTCCGAAGCACCAGGTCACAATCGTATTCTCCGACTCCTGATATCCGTCCCGATTGGTGAAGTTCTCATGCAAGGCCTTTGCAAAATCCTTAGCCACGCTTGGCTTCTCTGCAATAAATACTCTTTTTCCCAAGCAGATCTCCTGTGTGAAAATGAAGAGCCGGTTTTTTTGCCTGCCCGGACAAAAAACCAGCTCTGCATTCCTGTCTTTTTATTTGTTTTACTTGTGCTGAATGTAATTCTGAGCGGTCAGAAGCTCTGCACACTCCACGGCTCCGCCGGCAGCGCCGCGCAGCGTGTTGTGGGAAAGTCCGACAAACTTCCAGTCGAACATCGTGTCCTTGCGGAGACGTCCGATCGAAACACCCATGCCTCCCTCATAGTTGACATCCTTCATAACCTGAGGACGATCATCCTCTTCCATATACTGGATGAAATGCTCTGGAGCACTCGGAAGCTTCAGCTCCTGCGGAACACCGGAGAAAGCACGAAGCTTCTCGATGAGCTCTTCCTTGGTCGGGTCCTGCTTGAAGCGAACAAAAGCAGCTGCTGTATGTCCGTACAGAACCGGAATCCGGATGCACTGGCAGGTAATCAGCGGAGACTCTGCCGGAACAATCTGCCCGTTCTCAATGTGTCCGAAGATGCGGAGCGGCTCGCGCTCTGACTTTTCTTCCTCACCGCTGATAAACGGAATCACATTGCCGTTCATTTCCGGCCAGTCCTTAAAGGTCTTTCCGGCTCCGGAAATTGCCTGATAGGTCGTTGCAACCACTTCATAGGGCTCGTACTCTTTCCATGCAGCGAGTGCCGGCGTATAGCTCTGAATGGAGCAGTTCGGCTTGACTGCGATGAAACCGCGCTGCGTGCCCAGTCTCTTCTTCTGATATTCGATGACGGCCGTATGCTCCGGATTGATTTCCGGAATGATCATCGGCACATCCGGTGTCCAGCGATGCGCACTGTTGTTGGAAACAACCGGCGTCTCTGTCTTTGCATATTCTTCCTCAATCTTTTTGATTTCATCCTTGGACATGTTCACTGCGGAAAGAACGAAATCAACATTGTCTGCAACAGTCTTTACATCATTGATGTCCCGGATCACGATGTTCTTCACATTCTCCGGAACCTCTCCGTCCAGCTTCCATCTTCCGTCAACCGCTTCGCCGTAAGTATGTCCTGCGCTGCGGGGACTTGCTGCAATTTCCGCAACCTCAAACCAGGGATGATTCTCAAGAATCTGAATGAAACGCTGGCCAACCATGCCGGTTCCGCCTAATACACCAACTCTTAATTTCTCCATAATTCCTCCCTTTCGGCTTCTTAAACCGTGTTCTTACTGCAACTGCTGATTTTTCTGTCAGCGATCTGCATCTTCGCCGTTTGCAGCCTCCTCTTCCGAAAGCCATGCTTCGGAAGCCGCGATCTCCGCCTCTATAGCTGCCAGCCCGGGGGCTCCCGTTGTAAGACGCTTATCTACGCATGTCTTCAGGCTGATTGCCTCGTAAATATCATTGTCAAAGGACTCACTGAAGCTTTTGAATTCTTCCATCGTCAGATCATCCAGAGCGATTCCTTTTTCGATGCAGTACAAAACCATGCGTCCCGTAATGCCGTGTGCATCACGGAAAGGGACTCCCTTTCCGACCAGGTAATCTGCTGCATCCGTCGCGTTGGTGAATCCATGCCGCGCGCTCTTCTCCATCACATCTTCGCGGAAGGTCATGGTTTCCAGCATTCCGGCCATCAGTCGGACACACATGGTCACGGTATCAAATGCATCGAAAACCGGTTCCTTGTCCTCCTGCATATCCTTGTCATAAGCAAGCGGAATCGCCTTCATAGTTGTCAGGAGACTTGTCTGATCCCCGAAAACACGTCCGGTCTTGCCGCGAATCAGCTCGGCCACATCCGGATTCTTCTTCTGCGGCATGATGCTGCTTCCGGTAGAGTAACCGTCATCCATCTCCACGAACCGGTATTCATTGCTGTTCCAGAGAATGATTTCCTCACTGAGGCGCGACAGATGCACCATCACAAGAGAAAGATCACTCAGAAACTCAATGGCGTAATCGCGATCCGAAACCGAATCCATGCTGTTTCCGGTCGGCCTGTCAAAATCAAGGCTTTCCGCGACAAATTCGCGGTCCAGCGGATAGGTGGTTCCTGCCAGTGCGCCCGCACCGAGCGGGCATTCATTCAGTCGCTTTCCGGTGTCCTCAAGACGAAGGCAATCTCTCCGGAACATTTCAAAATAAGCCCCGAAGTGATGCGCCAGTGTGACCGGCTGTGCCTTCTGCAGATGGGTGAAGCCCGGCATATATGTTTCCTTATGCACCTTCATGATCTGAAGAATCACACGCTCCAGACACAGAAGTTCTTCGTGAACCTCACTGACAGCCTTTCGGGTGAAAAGCCGCATGTCCAGCGCCACCTGATCATTGCGCGAACGTCCGGTGTGAAGCTTCTTGCCGTCATCACCGATCCGGTCGATCAGATTGGCTTCTACGAAGCTGTGAATATCCTCATATTCATTTGTGATGGGAAGTTTTCCGGATTCTATGTCATTCCGGATAGAAAGAAGACCTTCGATGATATTCTCCGAAGCCTCCGGAGAAAGAATTCCCTGGCGTCCGAGCATCGTCGCATGCGCAATGCTCCCTTCAATATCTTCCCGCCAGAGTCTTTTGTCAAATCCGATGGAATCGTTGAACGCCTTCACCAAGGCATTGGTTTCCTTGGTAAATCGTCCGCCCCAGAGCTGTGCCATATAAACTCCTCCTGCGTGAATCATACCGTATCAATCAAACAAAATTCCGTTCCGTCGGAAACAGAAAAAGCCCTGCTTCTTCAGCAGGGCTCCGTAAAAGCTGGAAAAGGGACTTGAACCCTCGACCTACTGATTACGAATCAGTTGCGCTACCAACTGCGCTATTCCAGCATATCGTCCGGCCGCATCACGCGACCGAACGTTGATCATTATACAGAGTCTTTTTCGTCTTGGCAAGTGAAATCGAGAATTTAAATGAATTCTTTCGGATTCTTGTTTCACCAGGACGCCTGCTGTCAGTTTTCCGAACCTGGTAAGTGCCAGGCTGCATTCATCAATCCTTCAGGGAATGCAGAAAAAGTCCGGACAAAAGCTTGGGCTCAAACCATGTGGACTTCGGAGGCATCAGCTTTCCAGCATCCGCCACACGGAAAAGTTCCTGAATGGAGGTCGGGAACATAAGAAACGCCGCTCCCTGTGAAGCGTCTGCACGCTCCATGAGCTCCTCTGCCCCGCGAATGCCGCCGACAAAATCGATGCGTGCATCCGCTCTTGGATTCTCGATGCCGAATACCGGTGCAAGAACGCGGTCCTGCAGAATGGACACATCCAGTCCCTTTACCGCATCGCCGCTCTTTACGTTGTTCTTCGCCGTCAGAAGAAACCAGGAATGATCCAGGTACATCCCGATCTCGCCCTTGGCAGAGGGCCGCGCAACATTCCTGCGATAAGGCATGATATTAAAATTCGGACGAAGCCTCTCCAGAATCTCCGCCTTGGACTGCCCGCCGAGATCCTTTACAACACGGTTATAATCCAGAATCTTCAGCTCGCTTTCCGGGAACAGGATGCAGAGAAAGAAATTAAACGCTTCCTCTCCGGTATACCCGGGATTCTCCATGCGCCGTTTCTGCCCGACCCTGACTGCAGACGCGGCGCGGTGATGTCCGTCTGCGATATAAATCCGGCCAATGCCTGCAAAGGCTTCCCGGATCACTGCAACCTCGGATTCCTCCGAAATGACCCAGACCCGATTTCGCACTTCTCCCGCAGAAATAAAATCGCAAACCGGAGTCTGCTCCTTCACTCTGCGTGTCACGGCATCGATCGTCTCATTGTCACGATAGGCAAGAAAAATCGGACCTGTCTGGGCATTGCAGGTATCCACATGCCGGATCCGGTCCTGCTCCTTTGCTTCTACGGTGTTCTCATGCTTCTTAATCACGCCGCTCTCATAATCATCAATGGAGGCACACGCGGTAATTCCGGTCTGGCTGCGTCCCTGCCAGGTCTGCTCATACAGATAAAAGCAGGGCTTTTGATCCTGAAGGAAGGTTCCGTCCTCCATCTTCTGCTTCAGCATTTCAGCAGCCTTTGCATAGACGACGTCCTCATAGGTTCCGACCTCTTCCGGAAGGACCGACTCTGCGCGGTCAATGGCAAGGAACGAATCCGGATGGCTCTTTACATATTCTCTGGCTTCTTCCCGTGAGAAAACATCATAGGGAAGCGCCGCAACTTTTCCTTCCAGACCCATGGCAGGGCGGAAGGCACGAAATGGTCTGATATTTGCCATAGGGCTCCTATTTGATGATGCGAATCCGGAATACGCCGTCTACTTCGGAAAGCTTTGCAGCAACCTCTTCCGATACCTTGGAATCCACATCCAAAATGGTGTATGCAACATCTCCTCTGGATTTGTTCGTCATCTCGGCAATGTTGATTCCTGCCGCACCCATGATCGATGCAAAGCCGGTAATCATGTTTGCAACATTCTTATGAAGAATTGCAATTCTGCCTTCTCTGGAGCAAACTCCCGCATCACATGCCGGATAGTTGACAGAATGCGTGATGTTGCCGTTCTCCAGATAGTCCTGCAGCTCATCCACCGCCATAACCGCACAGTTGGTCTCAGACTCTTCCGTGGAAGCGCCAAGATGCGGTGTTGTAATGCAGCCGCGGTGGCCTGCTACCGTCGGATTCGGGAAGTCCGATACATAACGGCGTACTTTTCCTGCATCAATGGCAGCAATCATTGCCTTTTCGTCAACAAGTACATCGCGGGCCATATTCAGAACAATGACGCCCTGCTTCATCTCATCGATAGCTTCTTTGGAAATGTAGCCCTTGGTGGAATCCATTGCCGGAACGTGAATCGTAATGATGTCGCAGTTCCGATAAATCTCGTTGATATCCGTCACGTGCGTGACCTTGCGGGAAAGGCTCCAGGCGTTCTCAACGTTTACATACGGGTCGAAACCGTAAACATCCATGCCAAGATATACGGCCGCATTTGCAACACGCACACCAATGGCACCAAGACCGATGATGCCGAGCTTCTTGCCATCCAGCTCGGTTCCTGCAAACTGCTTCTTCTCCTTCTCCACCTGAGCGGTGATGTCAGGATTGTTCCAGTTGGCACGAACCCAGTCAACGCCCTCAACGATATCACGGGATGCAAGAAGCATTCCTGCAATCACAAGCTCCTTCACGCCGTTTGCATTGGCACCGGGAGTATTGAATACGACAATTCCCTTCTCGGCGCAGCGATCCAGCGGAATGTTGTTGACCCCGGCACCTGCTCTTGCGATGGCAAGCAGATTGTCCGAAAATTCCATGTCGTGCATCTTGGCACTGCGGACAAGAATTCCGGCAGCCTCTTCGATCTTATCGGTTTTTTCAAAATTTCCGTCAAAGCGGCTTGTGCCGACAGCGGAAATGTTATTCAGTTCTGCATATTTGAACATGATCGACTCCTTCTGCTTCACACGCAAAATCAGTGCTTCGCTTCAAATTCCTTCATAAAGGAAACCAGCTTCTCGACGCCCTCGATCGGCATGGCATTGTACATGGATGCGCGCATTCCTCCGACCGTCCGATGCCCCTTCAGGGATACCAGACCGTTCGCAGCTGCTTCCTTGACAAATTCAGCATCCAGATCCGGATCGCCGGTTACGAACGGAGCGTTCATCAGAGAGCGGTCCTGCTTCCGCACCGTTCCCTTAAAGAGCTTCGATTCATCCAGATAATCATAGAAAATTGCGGCCTTTTCCTCGTTATAGCGTGCAATGCCCGAAAGGCCGCCCTGTTTCATCAGCCACTTGAATACAAGACCGCAGATGTAAATGTTGTAGCACGGAGGCGTATTGTAAAGAGAATCCTTGTCTGCCTGCGTCTTGTAGCGCAGCATGGTCGGAACATAGTCCGGAAGATCATCACGGATCAGGTCCTCACGGATGACTGCAATGACAACACCTGCAGGTCCGACGTTCTTCTGAACTCCGCCGAAGAACATGCCGTACTGATTGACGTCAATCGGACGGGACAGGAAGTTCGAGGAGACGTCCGCAACCAGATCATGTCCCTTGGTGTTCGGCAGCTTGAAATACTCGGTGCCGTAAATGGTATTGTTCTCACAAATGTAGACATAGTCAGCATCCTCCGGAATGTCCAGATCGGAGCAATCCGGAATATAGGAGAAGTTCTGATCCTCGGAGGAAGCAACCTTGATGGCGTCGCCATATTTCTGTGCTTCCTTCCAGGCCTTCTTCGCCCACTGACCGGTAACGATATACGCAGCCTTTCCGTTCTTCATCAGATTCATCGGAACCTCTGCAAACTGAGTAGAGCCGCCTCCCTGCAGGAACAGCACCTTGTAATTATCCGGAACGCCAACCAGAGATCGGAAATCCGCCTCGGTTTCCTTGATCAGGTTGTCATACACCTTACTTCGATGCGACATCTCCATGACAGACATTCCGCTGCCATGGTAATCCAGCATTTCACTGGCTGCCGTCTGCAATACCTCCAAAGGGAGCATCGCAGGACCTGCTGAGAAATTGTACACTCTGCTCATCATCTACCTCCTCTTGGAACTGCAATCCTGTGCAATTCCATTTTCTGTTCTGATGTCACCTGCAATGGCTGCAGGCCATCATGATCTATGTGAAGCGGAAACATTCCGCACCCACATCCTTGCTCCGGCAGGCACGCCGGATATGGTCTGTCCGGTCAGTACAGAACAACCGGTGTCCCCGTCTGTACCATTCCGTAAAGCTCCGGCATGGCTGACGGAGGAACATTGACGCAGCCATGGGAACCATTCGTCAGATAGACCGATCCCCCGAACTTCGATCGCCAGTTGGCGTCGTGAATACCATAGCTGTTTCCGATAAAATTCATCCAGTATTTCACAGGAGAAGCATATCCGCGTCCGGTCAGCGTGATGTTGCGCTGCTTCCCGCGGATCTGATACACACCGGTCGGTGTATCGTGGCCCAGTCTGTGATTGCCTGTGACTACAGAGGATGAGAACCGCCGGATCCCGTTTTCGTAGTAATACAGAATCTGATTGGCGATGTCAATCTCCACATATGTTCCTCCGCAGCGAAGAATCGGCGTGTGGGTCTCCGTTCGCTGCTCCATCATGGCAGCAGCCAGATAATTGATCTCGGCATTCACATCGAAGTAGCCGGTCATCTGAAAGGTTCCATCCACCGGAAGAAAGGTGTCGTCCGTTTTCTGGAATCCTGCGGTATTGGGGACACTGTTCTGCGGCGGATACAGCTTCTGCAATCCGGAAAAGAAGCTCTGCATCTTATTGGAATCGCACACATAATAGCCGGTCTTCGGATCAAGGTAATAGCTTCCGTCCTTGTTCGTGACCATCATGGTCATCGCAAGCTCCGGCGTTACGGTATAGGTCTTTCCCTTTCCGAAATCATAGGTAATTCTGCACTGCGGAGCAGGCGGAAGCACTGCCGCGCGTGCCTGCAGGGAAAATGCCTTCGTCAGAAGAAGCAGGCAGATCACCATACAGAAAGCAATTCCTGAAACCAGGCATTCCGCCCCTGACCAGGATGTTTTTCCAAAATGCTTCAAACTTACCTCTTGCTTCTTCATCTGCCGCCTCATTTCTCCTTTTCAAGAAGGTCTGTTTCATCAAAGGCTTCCTCAATGGAGGTTCCCGGAGATACCATCGGAAATACCTTGTCATCTTCATCAATGACACATTCAATGACAACCGGTCCCTTTGCAGCTATGGCTTCTCTCAGAGCACCCTCAACCTCCGAGGGTCTGCTGATCCGGATGGCCTTGCAGCCAAGTCCTTCCGCGGTTTTGCAATAATCCACCTTATCGGTCAGAACCGTTGCACTGTAACGTTTTCCATAATACAACGTCTGCCATTGCCTTACCATACCGAGAACCTGATTATTGATCACAATTTCTATAATCGGGATATCATAACGGCTGGCGGTGGCAAGCTCAATCAGATTCATACGGAAGCATCCATCCCCTGCAATGTTGACGCAGATCTTATCGGGACGTGCCGTCTTGGCACCGATGCAGGCCCCAAGGCCATATCCCATCGTACCAAGCCCTCCGCTTGTCAGGAAGGTTCTGGGTTCGGAATAGGTATAATACTGTGCCGCCCACATCTGGTGCTGTCCGACATCTGTGGTAACGATTGCCTTTCCATCGGTCACCTTGTCAAGTGCCTCTATGACCATCGGGCAGGTGAGTCTGGCAGGATCATAGTGAAGCGGATATCTCTCCTTGAGATCCCGGATTTCGCTCATCCACAGCTCGTGGCTGGTCTTTGTCAGTCCTTTGTTGATTTTTGCAAGAATGTCCTTCAGATTTCCGACAAGGGCAAGATCAACCTTCACGTTCTTATTGATCTCGGCTTCATCCACGTCAATCTGCAGGATTCTTGCATGCTCTGCAAATTTCTTCGGATTTCCGGTCTGACGGTCCGAGAAACGGGTTCCCAGGGCAATGACCAGATCTGCTCTGGAAAGCCCGAAGTTGGAGGCCTTGGTGCCGTGCATTCCAATCATTCCGGTGTAATGCCGGTCATGCCCGTCAAAGACACCCTTTCCCATCAGTGTGTCGCACACAGGAGCATCCAGAAGCTCATCCAGATGCCGAACCTCCTGCCAGGCACCGGAGATGACGGCGCCTCCTCCGACATAAAGAAACGGCCGCTTTGCATTCTCAATCATGGAGATGGCAAGATCAATATCCTCCTGCGAGTAATTTCCGATCTTTTCCGCTGCAGCATCCTTCTCCGCCCGGATCTGTTCCCTGGTCTCCTGCGTAAACTCGCAGACAGCAGCCGTGACATCCTTTGTGACATCCACAAGGACAGGACCGGGGCGGCCGGTTGTTGCAATCCGGAAGGCCTTTCGGATCGTCGGTGCAAGCTCTTCAATATTCTTTACGATGAAGCCATGCTTGGTAACCGGCATGGTAATTCCTGCAATATCGACCTCCTGAAAGGAATCCTTTCCAAGAAGAGGCAGCGTCACATTGCAGGTGATCGCAACCATGGGAACCGAATCCATGTAGGCCGTTGCAATGCCGGTAACCAGATTGGTGGCTCCGGGGCCGGAGGTTGCCATGCAGACTCCGACCTTGCCGGATGCACGGGCATATCCATCCGCAGCATGTGCCGCTCCCTGCTCGTGGCTTGTCAGAATGTGCCGAATCTTATCACTGTTCTTATAGAGGGCATCGTAAACATTTAAAATAGCTCCGCCCGGATATCCGAATACAGTATCGACGTCCTGCTCCAGCAGGCATCTTACGATGATTTCAGAACCATTTAACTTCAAAGCAGTATCTCCTCATTCAGTTCTGAAGCTCCTTCGGAAGCTCCAGAATTGCTCCGCGATTACCGGATGTCACCAGTGCCTGATAGCGGCCCAGATACCCTTCCGTAATCTTCGGCTTCTTCGGTGTCCATGCAGCGCGCCTCCCCGCCAGTTCTTCCTCCGAAACCTTCAGCTCCAGACGATTGTTCGGGATATCAACAAGGATGGTATCCCCCTCATGCACAAGAGCAATCGGTCCGCCAACCGCAGCCTCAGGACTTACATGTCCGATTGCAGCTCCGCGGGAAGCTCCGGAGAAACGTCCGTCCGTAATCAGTGCCACGGTGGAACCAAGTCCCATGCCGATGATGGCAGAAGTCGGATTCAGCATCTCACGCATACCGGGACCGCCCTTCGGCCCTTCATAACGAATGACAACAACATCGCCCTCATGGATCTGACCTGTGGTGATGGCCTTGATGGCATCCTCCTCGCAGTCGAAAACGCGGGCAGGTCCTTCATGCGTCATCATCTCCGGTGCCACTGCACTTCTCTTGACGATTCCGGTATCAGGTGCAAGATTTCCCTTGAGGACCGCAATTCCGCCGTTTGCCATGAACGGATTTTCGATCGGCCGGATGACCTCCGGGTTGCGGTTAACCGCATTTGCAATGTTCTCGCCAACCGTCTTTCCGGTAACCGTGATTCCGTCAAGATCCAGGAGATTCTTCTTTGTAAGCTCATGCATAACGGCGTAAATACCGCCTGCCTCATTCAGATCTTCCATATAGGTCGGACCTGCCGGTGCCAGGTGGCACAGGTTCGGTGTCCGGTCGGAAATTTCATTGGCAAATTCCATATTCAGCTCAATGCCGCATTCATGCGCGATGGCAGGAAGATGCAGCATGGTATTCGTGGAACATCCAAGCGCCATATCCACCGTCATTGCATTGGTGAAGGCCGTCTTTGTCATGATGTCCCGCGGGCGGATATTCTTTCTGATCATATCCATGACCGCATATCCGGCCTCCTTCGCAAGGCGGATACGTGCCGAATATACTGCCGGAATCGTTCCGTTTCCGGGAAGTCCCATTCCGATTGCCTCCGTCAGGCAGTTCATGGAATTTGCCGTGTACATTCCGGAGCAGGAGCCGCAGGTCGGGCAGACATTTTCCTCGAAATTAGCAAGCTCTTCCGCTGTGATTTTTCCGGAATCAAACTCTCCTACTGCCTCAAACATAGAGGAAAGAGAGCGCTTTCTTCCATTTACATGACCGGCAAGCATCGGACCACCGGAAACAAAAACAGTCGGGATATTGACTCTTGCCGCCGCCATCAGAAGACCGGGAACATTCTTGTCGCAGTTCGGAATCATAATAAGGCCGTCGAACTGGTGAGCCTTTGCCATACACTCTGTCGAATCCGCAATGAGGTCGCGGGTGACCAGCGAATACTTCATTCCGACATGTCCCATGGCAATGCCGTCGCAGACCGCGATGGCCGGGAACATAACCGGCATTCCGCCTGCTTCGGCGATGCCAAGCTTTACGGCATTTGCAATCTTGTCCAGATTCATATGCCCGGGAACAATCTCATTATAGGAGCAGACGACTCCGATCATCGGCTTCTTCATCTCTTCTTTGGTAAATCCAAGGGCGTTGAACAGACTTCTGTGCGGAGCCTGCTGAACCCCTTCCTTGACATTTGAACTAATCATGCGTTCGATTCCTTTCCGCTGCTGCCTGCAGCTTCGATATTCTCAGATTCTGTCTGCAATGGCATCTCCCATTTCCGAGCAGGAGACCTTTGTCATTCCTTCTGCCTCTTCCGGATTCTTCGGCATCAGATCCACGCTCCGAATACCATCCGAAAGGGTCTTCTTCACCGCTTCCTCGATGGCGTCTGCCTCCTTCACAAGACCGAAGGAATAACGGAGCATCATGGCTGCGGAAAGAATCGTCGCAATGGGATTGGCAATGCCAAGCCCCGCAATATCCGGTGCACTGCCATGGCTGGGCTCATAAAGTCCGAAGCTGCTCTCGTTAAGGGATGCAGAGGACAGCATTCCGATCGATCCCGTGATCATGGAGGCTTCATCCGAAAGAATATCTCCGAACATGTTCTCGGTTACCACAACGTCGAACTGCTCCGGATCCTTCACAAGCTGCATTGCACAGTTGTCAACCAGCATATCCGAAAGCTCAATCTCCGGATAATCTGCGGCCACCTCATGGACAATTTTTCTCCAGAGTCTGGAGGTATCCAGAACGTTTGCCTTATCTACGCTGGTCACCTTTTTCCTGCGCTTTCCTGCAATTTCAAAGGCGGTCTTTGCAATGCGGCGGATTTCATTCTCGTTGTACTTCAGCGTATCCACCGCAGTGAGGACGCCGTCCTCCTCTCTCGTCCAGCGATCGCCGAAATACAGACCTCCGGTCAGCTCACGGACGATGATGAGATCAAATTTCCGTCCCCCCTCTCTGGCTGCCAGAGGGCAGGAAGCCGCAAGCTCCGGAAACAGATAAGCGGGACGCAGATTGGCATACAGTCCGAGTGCCTTCCGGATTGCCAGAAGTCCTGCCTCCGGACGCTTTTCAGGCGGAAGCTGATACCAGGGAGAGGTTTTCGCATCTCCCCCGATGGAGCCCATCAGAACGGCATCGCTGCTCTTTGCAATGTCAATGGTTTCCTGTGTCAGCGGAACGCCGTAACGGTCTATGGAGCACCCTCCCATCAGAATATCCGTGTAATGAATGGTATGCCCGTACTTCTCACAGACACGATCCAATACCTTTCTGGCTTCGGCAACAATTTCCGGGCCGATTCCGTCTCCGCCGATTACTGCAATCTTCATCTCCATCGTCTGTCCTCCTCTGCATCCTGCGATCTGTGCTGATTTCCCTGTTCCGAACCCGAAGAAAAGCTGCAGATAACGGACAGAAATACACAAAAAGAAGGCCTTGGCCTTCTTTTTGCGTTTGCCGCAGCACAGCGGCCATGTCATTTCATTCTTCGGCAAACCCAGCTTTATTTCGTCTTGGATTCGTCTTCTGCGATGGCATCCTCAGGCTTTTCAACCTGTACAATCGCTGCCTTCTGCATCGGAATGCGGCAGTTCTTGTTGTTGCCAAACTCAACGATTACGGTATCATCGTTCATGTCAACGATAACTCCGTAAAAACCAGCAGTCGTAAGCACGCTGTCTCCTACTGCTACAGAAGAAAGAAGAGCATCCTTCTGCTTCTTCTCCTTATTCTGCGGACGAATAAAGAAGAAATAGAAAAACGCAACGATGACCACCAGATAAATCACCATCACCATCGTAGAGCTTCCTGCTGCGGATGAACTAAGAAACATAATACAATCTCCTCCATGAGTCATTCTTCGGCGCCGGATCCCTGCCCCGGTGCCAATTTCCATTTACTATACAACAAACATTAAATACTGGACAAGCATTTTTGAAAAAGCGGATATTTTCTCCTGTATAAGAGGCCTGTATGATACAGAAAATGTATCATATCATCAAGGCGTTCCCTTCAGGTCCTCCAGCTTGTGCGCCTTGTAAATCGGATACATGCCTGCATCGATCGCATCCCGGATCTCCTTCATCAGATGATTGTAGAAATACAGGTTGTGCATGACGCAGAAGCGCAGTCCCAGAGATTCCTGTGCCTTCAGAAGATGACGGATGTAGGCTCTGGAATATCCTCCGCGGCAGACAGGGCAGCCACAGGTCTCATCAATCGGACGCATATCCTTTTCATAGGCGGCATTCCGGATGTGAAGCGTCCCGTGATTGGTGTACAGATTTCCGTGACGTCCGTTTCGAGACGGATAGACACAATCGAAGAAATCAACGCCGCGATCCACAGCTTCCAGAATGTTCTCCGGCGTACCGACGCCCATCAGATACGTCGGCTTGTTCTTCGGGAGGTGCGGAACCACCTCATCCAGAACACTGTACATCTGCTCATGACTTTCTCCGACGGCAAGCCCGCCGATCGCATAGCCGTCAAGCTCCATCTCCGCGATCTGTTTGGCATGATCCACGCGGATATCATGGAAAATAGCTCCCTGATTGATGGCAAACAGGAGCTGGTGCGGATTGACGCAGCCATCCTCCTGCCGAAGCTCCGCCATTTTCTTCTGACAGCGTGCAAGCCATCTTGTGGTTCTTGCCACGGAATTCTCCACATAAGTGCGGTCGGCAAGGGCCGGTGCGCATTCGTCAAAGGCCATGGCAATGGTAGAGCCCAGATTCGACTGAATGGTCATGGACTCTTCCGGTCCCATGAAAATATTTGCTCCGTCCACATGTGAATGGAACGAAACGCCCTCTTCCTTGATTTTGCGGAGCTCTGCCAGTGAAAACACCTGAAATCCGCCGGAATCTGTCAGAATCGGACGATCCCAGGTTGTGAATTTGTGAAGCCCACCGAGCTCTTTGATCACGGCATCTCCGGTGCGGACGTGCAGATGATAGGTATTGCTGAGCATCACCTGTGTCTCAATGTCACGAAGATCCTGCGCAGAGAGCCCTCCCTTGATGGCTCCCGCTGTTGCGACATTCATGAAAACAGGAGTCTCAATCGTGCCATGCACTGTGGTCATGTGCGCGCGCTTGGCTCTTCCGTCCGTATTGATAATTTCATACGTATAATCCTGCTGTGGCATATGCTTTTCCTTTATTTCTCCTCGTAAAAATCCAGGGGCAGAGCCCTGATATCAGATTTCGCCGGTATCTTCTTCGGAATAAAACTTCCGGACATTTTCCGCCCTTGCCGTCATGTTCGTAAGCATGGCATCCAGAATGGTCAGTGCGCACATGGTCTCACAGACTACAACTGCTCGCGGAACAACGGTGGGATCATGTCGTCCGTGAATGACAAGTGCCTTCGGGATGCCGTCAAGCATGACCGTCTCCTGGGGCTGTGCGATGGAAGGTGTCGGCTTAAACGCGGCGGTCAACACAATGTCTGAGCCGTCTGAAATGCCGCCAAGAATTCCGCCCGCATGATTGGACCTCTTGCTGATGATTCCGTTTTCGTTGGTGTAAAACGGATCGTTGTTCTCCGAGCCTCTTGCATACGCGGCAAACATTCCGTCTCCTACGCCGACGGACTTGCAGGCATTGATGCCCATCAAGGCATCGGCAAGCCGTGCGTCAAGCTTCTGCATCGTCGGATCACCGATCCCTGCAGGAACCCCGGAAATCACACCCTTCACGATACCGCCGATGGAATCCTGTTCCTCCCGGCAGGCTTCAATCAGCGCAACCGCCTCATCGTTTGCCTCTTCATCCGGCATGCAGGTCGGAGTCTTCCGAATCAGCTCCCTGTCAAAACGATCCGGATCAATGACAACATCCCCGATCGCTGCGGTATAGAAGCAGAAATCAATGCCAAGTTCCTTCAGAAACTTCTCTGCAATGGCTCCGGCTGCAACTCTCGCCGCCGTCTCTCTGGCAGAAGATCTTCCGCCGCCCCGGTAATCGCGAAAGCCATATTTGCACTGATAGGTATAATCTGCATGTCCCGGCCGGAAGCAGTCTGCAATCTCGCTGTAATCCCGCGGGTTCTGATTGTTGTTGCGGATCAGAAGCGCAATCGGCGTACCGGTTGTTTTCCCCTCAAAGGTTCCGGAGAGAATCTCGACCAGATCATCCTCCTTACGGGGCGTCGAAATGCTGTTTCTGCCCGGTTTCCTCCGGTCCAGATACTCCTGAATATCCTCATTTGTCAGTTCCATTCCTGCCGGAAAGCCGTCAAGAACCGCCCCGACACCTGCTCCGTGTGATTCCCCGAAGGTCGTCACACGAAGAATGTTTCCAAAATACGAACCTGCCATATTGAAATCTCTACTTTCTCAGAATCAAAAACTTAAATCTGGTCACCGATCAGCTTATGGAAAATCACGCAGTTCGGACGATCCACGTGAAGCTCCTTTCCCTTCATGATGATCAGACCCTTTTTCAGGTCGCAGGTAAAGAAGGTCATCGTGTTGGACTCATGGTTGACTGCAACGAGGTGGCGATTGTCCGGGAACAGGGCACAGTCCTTCGGGTAGTCACCGGATACCGGAAGGCAGAGAATCTTCGTAAGCATGCCGGTCTTCTCATCGATGGAGAAAACAGCTGCGGAATTATCCCCTGCGTTTGAGGTCACCAGATACCTGAAATCATCGGAAAGATTCAGGGCAGAGGCCGCGGCATCCGCCGAATGATAATTGTTCAGCGTGGAAACCGTCTGCACCTTCTCAAACTCCGGCTCATTGTTCTTCAGATGATAACTGAAAACATCAATCGAGCACTTCATCTCATTCACGATATAAAGGAATCTTCCATCCTTCGAAAACTTAATGTGGCGGGGTGCCGATTCCAGCTCACCGTGAATGATATCCACCTGCTTGATCTTTCCGGTTACTGTGTTGAAGGCATAGACATTCGTATGATCCAGACCAAGATCCGCCGCGCAGAGGAATCGGTTATCACGCGTCATTTTGACGCACTGTACATGCGGACGGAAGTTGCGCTCTGCGACAGAGCCCATTCCCTTGTGAAACACCTCATCGGTGATCTGTCCGATTTTCCCGGTCTCCGGATCCAGCTTCAGGACCGTGATCTTGCCGTCATGGTAGCCTGCAACAAACAGCCAGGAATCCGTATAATCGGTAGAAAGGTACGAGCCTCTCATTCCGTTGATCGATGCCTTATTGATAAATTCCAGGTCTCCGCCCTTTACAATCCGGTAAGCCTCCACGCCGAAATCCGTGATGGAATATAGATATTTCTGATTGTGGGCAATGGTTACATAAGAGGAATTGGTGATTTCCACCTGATCCTTCTCAATAAACCGGCCCTCCTTCAAATCCACATCATAAATACGGATTCCGAAGTTATCTCCCGTGGAAGTCGTATAGGCAGAAACGTATGCCACGTACTTTTCTTCGGCTTCTTTTCGTTTTGCAGCCGGTGCTTTCTTCGGTATCTTTTTTTCTTCCTGCTCTTTCAGCGTTTCCGTCTCTTTCCGATCTGTTTGTGCTGTCATAAAGGCCTCCTGCTGTGATGATTCTTACCTTTGTCCGAACCAGTCCTGCGTTTCATACATCTGCGTGACATGGAAACCGTCATCCTCACCCAAAGTCAGTTCAATAATAGCACAGTTCCCGATTCCCTGATTCCATATCTCATCCAAAGGCAGGTATCCGAGCAGCACAAGAAGAATGCGCATGGCACAGCCATGACAGCCGACAAGAATACTCTCACCCGGATGATTTTTGCGAAGATCCTGCAAAAATGAAGAAAGACGCGCTTCCAGCTCCGCAAACGTCTCCGCACCCTCCGGCGCTTCATAAGCGGACGGCTTGTCGAAAAGATGTCCGACCGCAGGCGAATCCTTTTCAAAGGGAGTCTCATCCAAAGGGCCAAAATCCATCTCCTTGAGCCTGTCATCCAGACGAATCTGTGAGCGGTCCAACCCTGTCACAATCTCGATTGTCTGTGCCGCCCGGTCAATCGGACTGGAATAAACGCAGTCAAAGGAAAGCCCGAGCTCCCTGACGCGCTCTCTTGCCTTCCGGGCCTGTTCTCTTCCTTTTTCATTCAGGGAAGTATTGACCTGCCCCTGAAAGAGATGACGGGCATTCCAGTCCGTCTCTCCATGCCGCATAACATATACCTTCATTTCCTTCATTCCTTATGCTTTTCCGTTTTCCCCTGCATCCGCGAGACGATTGATCTGCGAAGCAACATATCCTGCCCCGTATCCATTGTCGATGTTGACCACGGTAATTCCGTTGGCGCAGGAATTGATCATGGTCAGAAGGGCAGAGACTCCTCCGAAATTGGCTCCGTATCCGACGGATGTCGGGACTGCAATGACCGGATTTTCCACAAGACCCGCAAGAACTCCCGCAAGAGCACCTTCCATCCCGGCGATCGCGATTACGACATTCGCCTTTCGAATCTGCTCCAGACGGGACAAAAGCCTGTGAAGTCCGCTGACTCCGACATCATAAATCCGGTCAACCCTGGCGCCGAAGAACTCTGCCGTCTGGGCAGCCTCTTCCGCCGCTGCAATGTCTGCCGTTCCTCCCGAGCAGACCGCAATCCGTCCCTTCTGCGGCAGAATGCTGCCGGGAGCCGCTGCCTTCAGAATTCTGGAGACGGGATCATACTCTGCGGACGGAAGCACCTCCTTTACGAGCTCTGCCTGCTCACTGCTGGCCCTGGTTCCCATCACAAGACCGTTTTTCTCGTACAGGGTCTTAAAAATACCGGTAAGATACGCATTCTCTTTTCCCTGGCAGAAGACTACCTCCGGATATCCGGATCTTGTTCTTCGATGAAGATCGAGCTTCGCATAGCCTAAATCCTCATACGGTTTTTCCTGAAAAAAACGGTCCGCCTCTTCGACAGACATCGCTCCGTTTTTTACCTGCTCCAGTACTTCTTTTGCGGTCATCTTCCCCGGTCCTCCCGCAGCTTTCCGGCAATTGCCTGCGTATCCGCAATCAGCTTCGGATCCAGTGTTTCATTCATGCTGCCGGTGCGATAGCCCTGCAGATCCATCGTCACATAGGAAAAGCCGTATTCTTTCAAAGCCTTTGTGATCTCATCCCGGTGCGAAAGCAGCAGCTCAAATTCCTGCGGCGTCACCTCGATGCGCGCCAGATTGTCATGAATGCGCACCCGAAGCTGATGAAAGCCAAGATTCAGAAGGAGCTCCTCCGCCTGATCCACCATCTTCAGCTTCTTCTCCGAGATGGTTTCCCCGTATACGAAGCGGGACGCCAGACAGGCATAGGACTGCTTGCGCCATGTCGGCAGCGAGAGCTCCTTCGAGATCTCGCGGATTTCTTCCTTATTCAGGCCAGCCTCCCGAAGAGGCGAGCGGATTTCAAGCTCCCGGATGGCAATCATTCCCGGCCGGAAATCTCCGTTGTCATCTATATTGGAGCCTTCTGCAACCTCATTCAGATGATTCTCCGCAGCCAGCTTCTTCAGCTGACTGAACAGCGAATGCTTGCAAAGGTAACACCGGTTGACCGGATTCTCCCGGTACCCCGGAACATTGATCTCATTGGATTCAAAGACCACCTGACGGATGCCCCTCTTCTCGCAGAACTCTCTGGCTTCCCTGGCTTCGCGCGAAGGGAAGGTCTCGGAGGCAGCGGTGAAAGCAACCGCCTTTTCGCCAAGTACCTCATGTGCCGTCATCAGAAGGAGCGTGGAATCCACACCGCCGGAAAATGCCACTGCGCAGCTCCCCATGTCCTTCAGAATATGCTTCAATGTCTCAAATTTCTGCTGCGTTAATTCTCTCATTCATCCCCCTTAAGGAAATCAGGAAAACAACCCTCCTCTCATATCGGAAGGCTTTTCAGAAATAGGCCCGTTCCGGCGTGACCACCAGATCCATCGGAATGTCATCCTGTCCCATCGGAACCTCCTCAACGATCTGCTCCTTAAATGCCATGCCGATGGTCATCTTCTTGCAGAAGCCGGAAAGATAACGGTCATAGTAACCGGCACCATAGCCAATCCGTCCAAGCTTTGCATCAAACGCAAGACCGGGAACGAGAATCATGCAATTCTCTGCGGAATCCAGTGAGATGTGAGTGGTATAGGGAAAAAGCCTTGCCGGATTCGCCTCAGGCTCCAGAATTCCCTTTTCATTGCGGACCAGAAGAGAAAGATCTTCACACAGAAAAAAGTCCATTTTTCCATGAGGAAGAACCTTCGGCACGTAGACTCTCTTGCCGTCACGAATGGCCTGACGGATCAGCTCCTTCGTGTCTACCTCAGAACCGAAAGAAACATAGCTCAAAATACAGGATGCCGTCTCATAGAGCTCTGTATGCAGAATGATATTCGTAATGGTCTTATTCTCTTCTTCCCGGACCTCATCCGGAATGGAGTCACGGATTTCCCTCATTTTTCTTCGAAGCTCTTCTTTTTGTCTGTCAAATTCCATCTGACTTGTCACCATCAGTAGGTTTCCTCCACATATTCCACCAGATCAAATGCCGGATCCTCCTTCGCACAGAACAAAGTTCCTACATTTTCTCCGTTTACTGCATCCGCAATGACACGGACACCGTTTTTCGTATTTACAATAAGCATATCACAACCGGAGGCTGTCGCCATTTTGGCTGCATGAAGCTTCGTATTCATCCCGCCGGTTCCGACACCGCTTCCCGTGGTCTCCTTGCCCATGTTCATAATCTGATCCGTGAGCTCCGGAACATATTCGATAAACTTCGCATCCAGGTTGCTCCGCGGGTCGTCTGTATAGAGGCCATCCACATCCGAAAGAAGAATCAGAAGATCCGCCTTCAGAATCGATGCGACCATTGCAGATAAGGAATCATTATCTCCGAGCTTGTATTCCAGTGTCGCCACGACATCATTCTCGTTGACAATCGGAATCACACCGATGGAAAGCAGCTCTTCAATGGTGCTTTCCAGATTCTGACGGCTTGTCGGATTGACGATGGTGGTCTTTGAAATCAGAATCTGGCTCGTGAGCTGGTTGTACTCCTCGAAAAACTTCTGATAAATCATAATGAGTCTCGCCTGCCCAATGGATGCACAGGCCTGCTTGCGGCTCATTTTACCGGTTCCAAGCGCCAGAATTCCGCGGTCCTCTCCGAGAACCTCACGGCCGACCGCCGTAGCGCCGGAGGAAACCAGAATGACTTCCTTCCCCTGATTCTTAAGATCCGACAGCTCTTCCGCAAGATGATCGATCCGGTGATAGTTCAATCGTCCTGTCTCCGGGTGAAGAAGGGAGGACGAGCCGATTTTGATGACGATTCGCTTCCGGTCCTTCAGCGATTTCCGATAAGCCATATTCGCGTTGACTTCATTCTGTACAAAAAGCTGCTGACAAAAATGCATGGTCTGTGCTTCCTTTCTATCATCATGAGCGTTCATGATGCATTCTTCCGGTACTACCTGCAAAATGCTTTTGCTACCCATTCGGCGGTCCGGATTCCATCCACGGCTGCTGACATAATGCCGCCCGCGTAGCCGGCTCCCTCTCCGCATGGGTACAATCCCTTTATGACAGACTCTCCGCTTTCCCCGCGAAGGATCCGGACCGGAGAGCTGGTACGTGATTCCAGTCCCACCACATAGCATTCTTCCTGATCGAACCCTTTGATTTTACGTCCGAACTGATGCATACCCTCCGCAAAATCTTCGGAAAGCTGCGAGGGAAGAAGCTCATGCAATGCCCCCGGTGCGTATTCTCCCTTGATGCACAGCTCCTCCTTCGGCGGAAGCTCCGTATCTGTTTTCTTTTCTTCAAAGGAGGAAAACCGCTGCACCGGAACTTTTCCGTCTGCAAGGCGAAAGGCCTTCTCTTCCAGCTTCTCCTGAAATACTAGGCCGTCCAGAACACCTTCGCCTCCGAAATCCTCCGCACCAACCGTCATCACAATGGCGCTGTTTGCCCGTTTTGCATCTCGTTGATAATCGCTCATTCCGTTCACGGCAAGACGCCCTGGCTCTGAGGAAGCATTGACAATATATCCGCCGGGACACATGCAGAACGAATAAACGCCGTGTCCATCCTTTGCTCTGGCAGTCAGCTTATAGCTGGTTGCTGCAAGGTGAAGCCGCTTCATTTCCTCCGGATCCGAGATTCCGTACTGCGCCTCGTTGATCAGCGCCTGCGGGTGAGAAACCCGGAACCCGACGGCAAAATTCTTGGCCTCCATCGGAACCTCAAGTTCGCTCAGCATCCGGATGGTGTCGCGCGCACTGTGTCCCGGTGCAAGAACCACGGCATTTGTCCGAAGGATCTCCTCGCTTCCGCGAAGCTTCACTCCGGCAACCTCTCCCCGGTCGATCAGAATTCTTTCCGCACAGGTTTCAAAACGGATCTCACCGCCAAGACGTTCGATTTCTTCCCGAAGCTTCAAAATCACACCGCGCAGGCGATCGGTTCCGATATGCGGAATCTGTTCGTAGGCAATATCCTCCGGGGCTCCCGCCCAAAGAAACCAGGATAAGACCTCCTTTACGCGGCCTTCTTTGTCCTTGACGTTGGACGTAAGCTTTCCATCGGAGAAGGTCCCGGCGCCGCCCTCACCGAATTGAATGTTTGATTCCGGATTCAGCTCACCGCTTTGAAAGAAGTGCTCCACCGTCCGGATGCGGTCTTCCATTCGCTGCCCGCGCTCAAGAACAATCGGGCGATAGCCGGCTTTTGCAAGCTCCAGTGCACAGAAAAGTCCGGCTGGTCCAAAGCCGATGATCACCGGACGTCCGGTCAGAGGCCTTGCGCCTTCCATTGCTTCCGGAAAGGAATACGCCTTCTCTGTCACCGGACGAACATGGGAAGCTCCGCCGGAAAGCTTCTGAATCAGCTTTTTCTCCTTTTCCTTCGAAAACAGCTCCACCCGTACGCTGTATACATCATAAAGAACCGGCTTTTTCCTCGCATCCACGGAATGATGCGACAGCTCAAAGCGAAAGTGCTCCTCCCTGGAAAGCCGCAGAAGCTTCCGTATTTTTCCTTCCAGCAGGGAGGGATCACTCCCGCAGGGAAGCTTGATCTGACTGATTTCAATCATTTCGGTACCTCAATTCCGATTCCGGTTCCGCACAGCATTTCTCCCTGCCAGTCTGCCGGAGTGCATGGCCCACGTAAGATTGTATCCTCCGCAGCAGCCATCCACGTCCAGAAGCTCCCCGGCAAAATAGAGTCCTTTTGCAAAACGGGATTCCATTTCCTCCGTGATCTCCGACAAAGGAATTCCTCCAGCCGTAACCTGTGCCTTTTCAAAGTCTGCCGTTCCCGTAATTCTTACCGTCTTGTTCCGCATTCTGTCCAGAAGCTTTTCCGGAATGCTGCGATCCTTCAGATTGCTGATTTTCCGTTCTCTGACCTCAGAAAGATCCGCTATGAGATACGATGCAATTTTATCCGGTACCAGTCCAAGGCAGAAATCCCCGAGGGTGTCCTGTTCCGACATCTGAAGAAGCCGTCTCTTCTTTTCCCTCTTCCATTCCTCTTCCGACAGCTCCGGAAGAAAATCCAGAACGGCCGTGATTTCCTTCTTTGGCGTATCCTTCAGGCTGCGTGCAGCAAAACGCGAAATCTGAAAAACCGGGATTCCGCTGATTCCATCTGCAGTCATCTGAATTTCGCCGCAGTCCTCTGCCGCTTTTCCGCCATCGATCAGAAGCCGGACGGCGCAGGCCGTCCTTACACCGGCAGCGATTTTCCGATGGGGATCATCCGTAAAAAGCGCGCAGAGTGCAGGGACCGGCTCCGTGACATGATGTCCAAGTTCTCTTGCCAGCCGGTATCCGTCTCCCATGCAATGATAAGCCCCGGAAACCATTCCGCCGGTTGAAAGAATCACGACGTCCGCAGAAACAGCGCACGTCTCCTTCCCGCGGCTCCAGGAAACCTGATATCCACCGGACGCTTCCCTGCGGATTTCCCTCACACGGCATTCTCTTAAAACCGTTACTTTTTCTTTCTGTATCCTTCGCAGCAGTGCTTCACGCACCGCAGCTGCCTGATCACATCTGGGATAAACATAACCATCTCTTTCGTGCAGAAGAATTCCAAGAGACTCCATAAAATCTGTCATCTCAAGATCCCAGCCGTCCGGATGAAACAGAAAATCCGCCTCCTGGTCTCCTGTCCGGTAAAAGGCTTTATCCTGTCTTCGATTCGTCAGGTTGCAGCGCCCGTTTCCCGTCGCAAGGATCTTATGTCCAGGCTCCTTTCCGGCATCCAGAAGAAGAATCTCACCCTTTATATTGTCCTGCATGTGCATGGCCTCTGACGCAGAAATGGCTGCGCAGAGTCCTGCCATTCCGCCTCCCACAATCACAAGACGCCTCTTATCCAATAGCTAGTCCTCCCGCTCCATCACACCTAGCACCATCGCAAGATTCAGAATCCAGCCTCCGCCCGGAATCCTGTGGAGATTCCGAAGATCCGCCGCATGAAGGAAAAGACTCAGAAGCACAAACAAAATCCAGAACACGGCCAGCATCACAAGAAAGGCAAGCGGCGCCGGAAGGATCGCAAGCATATAGTCATTGAGAAGCAGCAGCGGGATTGCTGCACCTGCGGCGCAAACGGCAATCAGAATATCCTCTGTAAGGAACGAGGGATCGACTCCGTCGGCAGCGCCGCTTCTTCCTGCAAGATACAAAATCACCAGGAAGACCACTCCCATCACGTCCAGAGGCCAGACATTCATCGTAATTCCAACCCCGGAAATCTTCAGGACAACGAGGAACACAATTTCCGCAAAAAAAGCTGCTCCAGCTGAAAACACAATGACACGCTTTTCCTCACATCGCCAGAAAAAAATGAGAAGGAGGATCGCCGTCTGAACCAGAAAAATCAGAAAGCTTCCTGCCTTCAGGGTAAGAACTGCGGATTCCTCTCCCTTAAAGGTAAGCTGGGTAAACATGCCTGCAATCTCCTTGGCTGCGGCAAACACAAAAGCCGAAGCAGGAATTCCCATATAGGCCGACAGCCGGAGCAGAAGAAGAAGCCGCATCCGCAGAAGCTTTCGTTTCTCCTGCTGGCAGGCACGAACGCAGGACACGGTAAGCTGCGTAAAGGGCATTGCCAGCAGGAGGCTCGTCCCAAGGCAAATCGGCAGCCCGACACCCGTGAAGCCTCCCCATACGGATTTGACGATTGCCGGTCGAAGGCTCCTGGAGCCAAGCCACATCCGGTACCCGATCACAAGGGCAAGAAGCATCAGGATCCCGAGAATAAATCCCGGCAGCAACTTCATGGCGCAATAATGAAACAGCTCACCGGAGCTCTCGCTCCTTCTTCCCTCAAACAGATCCTCCCTGCGATAGCGCGAGCTTCTCTGCAGGCTGCGGACAGACAAAAAGGTCAGAACCACAAGGAACACAAAGCAAATCATAGCTGCAGCAGACAGTCCTGTCCCGATTCCGCAGGCACAGTACACCGCCATCATGTCGTCATTTCTTAAAATAGCAGCAACCTTGCTTCCTCTGTGCGCTCCGATCAGACCGAAGACCGGCCCGAACATAGCATAAAAAACCGTGAGAAGCCAAAGCGCTGACCGGGCAGCGCGTCTTTTCCCGATGCCGTGAAGGAACCCCTTCATGGCTCCCAGAAAAGGAAGAAGAACCAGCGCCGGTGTAAATGCACGCAGAATCGGTGCAAACAACGCATTGCCAAGAACCGCCTTCCCCAGAATGCCGGACCCTAAATAAAAAATAACAAAGGTTCCCGCTGCACAGGCCGCCGAGAATCGAAGTACACTGCCAAACAAAGTCAGTGCATCCCCGTACTTCTTCCGCGCAAGCCTTCTGGCCGTCTGCTCTCTGGTAAAGCCATCCGCACAGATCATGGAAAAAACAGCGCAGACCGCAGAAAACAGCATGGGGAATCCTGCATAAAACATAACATCGCTGCCGTCTTTCAGAGAAAAGACGACCGCGATGATGCAATAGATCAGAAGAAACAAAAGAAAAGAACACAGATCCGTATCAAATTTTCTCACCCGATTCTTCTCTGCCACGAAACATCATCCTTTCTTTCATCTCACAGGGATCGGTAATAAATCCTGAATTTCTCACTTCTTACTTATTGTCTGGTGATGCCAAGCGCCTCCAGAACAGCCTCCTGCCGTCCGAACATCACCTCGGCATCCGCTTCCGTCATATGATCATAGCCGCACAGATGGAGCATGCTGTGCGCAATCAGGAAAGCAAATTCGCGTTTTCTGGAATGGCCGTATTCCTCCGCCTGCAGAGCGACACGATTCAGGTTCAGAACGATATCTCCCAGAACCAGATTGCCGCTTTCCGGATCCAGACAATCTGCCGCATCCGCACAGACATCCTCCCAGCTTCCGGGACCCTTTGCCCCCTCAAAAGGAAGGTTCGGAAAGGAAAGAACATCCGTCACCTTATCGATTTCGCGATAATCCCGGTTGATGCTTCGGATCTCCTCGTCCCCGGTATAGGTAAGAGAGATTTCCGCATCATACGGACACCCTTCCGTTTCCAGCACCTTTTCACAGACCGCCTGCGCCACCTTTGTCTGATCAAAGTCAAACACAAGCTCAGGATTTGCGGTATTCTCTTCGCTGATGGTCAAAACGACTCTGCTGTTTCTCATAGTCCTCATAAGCCTTAACAATCTTCTGTACGACAGGATGACGAACAACGTCCCGGGAATCCAGTGTCACAAAGGAAATTCCCTCGATGTTCTTTCTGGAAAGCACTCGGGTGGCCACATCCAGGCCAGACACGGTTCCCTTTGCAAGATCCTTCTGCGTCGCATCGCCGGTAATCACGGCATGCGATCCGAAGCCAAAGCGCGTCAGGAACATCTTCATCTGTTCCGGAGTCGTGTTCTGTGCTTCATCAAGAATAATGTATGCATTGTCGAGCGTTCTTCCGCGCATATAGGCAAGGGGCGCCACTTCAATCAGCCCCTTCTCCATATTCGCCTGAAACTTTTCCGCGCCCATAATCTGATAAAGAGCATCGTAAAGAGGACGAAGGTACGGATCCACCTTGCTCTGAAGATCTCCCGGAAGAAAACCGAGCTTTTCACCGGCCTCAATGGCAGGTCTTGTCAGAATGATCCGCTCTACTTCCTTGTTCTGAAATGCCGTAATCGCCATTGCCATTGCAAGAAATGTCTTTCCCGTTCCGGCAGGACCGTTGGCAAAAATAATCAGATTATCCCGGATCGCTTTGATATATTTCTCTTGCCCGATCGTCTTCGGCTTGATGGGCTTTCCGGACGTCGTGTGACAGATCACTTCACTGTCCAGTGCGGGAAGAAGATCCGGATTTTCCTCAGCTTCCTTTTTCATTTCAAGCACATAATTCACGTTCTGCTCCTCAATGCCGGTGCCCCGTTTTGCAAGACCGGCCAGCTGATTCAGCGTCAGCACAGCCTGGCGGACTCCCTTTTTTCCTCCGGAAACAAGAATTGCACCGTTTCTGGAAAGAATGGTTACCCCCAGCTCATTTTCGATTCTGCGGACATAGTCGTCCCGCTGACCGAAAATTTCTCTTTCAATATCTGCACGGAGGAAAAGCTCCTCCGTGCAGATTTGAGACGTTTCTTCGCAAAGCTCCTGCGCCATATCCATCCTTTACCCGGTCAGACCGATTTCAGATATTCGTCGATTTCCTTCGCTGCCTGTTTGCCGGCACCCATTGCAAGAATGACCGTTGCTGCACCGGTCACGGCATCACCGCCTGCATAGACACCCTTCTTCGTGGTCTCCTCCGTGCCTTCCTTCACGATGAGGCGTCCTCTCCGGTCTGCCTCCAGTCCTTCCGTTGTACGGTGAAGCAGCGGATTCGGAGAAGTTCCGAGGGACATGATGACGGCATCGCATTCGATGTCAAATTCAGAGCCGGGAACCTCAACAGGACTTCTTCTTCCGGATGCATCCGGCTCGCCAAGCTCCATGCGGATGCAGCGGCAGCCCTTTACCCAGCCGTTCTCATCAACAAGAATTTCCACCGGATTGCAGAGAAGGTCGAATACAATGCCCTCTTCCTTGGCATGTCCGACCTCTTCCTTTCTTGCAGGAAGCTCCTCCTCACCGCGGCGGTACACAATATGTGTCTCTGCGCCGAGTCGAAGGGCCGTGCGGGCAGCATCCATGGCTACGTTTCCACCGCCGACAACCACGCACTTCTTCGGACGCATGATCGGTGTGCGGGACTCCTCGGAATAGGCTCCCATCAGATTGGAACGGGTCAGGAACTCATTGGCAGAGAATACGCCGAGAGCCTGCTCACCCGGAATGTTCATGAAGCGGGGAAGGCCCGCACCCGAACCGATAAAGACAGCATCAAAGCCTTCTTTGTCCATCAGATCCTGAACCGTGGTGGAGTGTCCGACAACGCAGTCGGTCTCGATGGTAACGCCAAGAGCCTCTACATTCTCGATTTCCTTGGCAACAACTCGCTCCTTCGGAAGACGGAACTCCGGAATTCCATAGACAAGTACGCCGCCGGCCTTGTGAAGCGCCTCAAAAATGCGAACCTCATAGCCAAGCTTTGCCAGATCTCCTGCGCAGGTAAGACCGGAAGGGCCTGCTCCGATCACAGCAACCTTCTTCCCGTTCGGTACGGAGTGATTCTCCGGACGAATGCCAAGCTCCTTGGCGGTATCTGCCGTATATCTTTCCAGCTTGCCGATGGAAACTGCCTCGCCCTTGATTCCGCGGATGCACTTTGCTTCGCACTGACGCTCCTGCGGGCAGACACGTCCGCAGACAGCAGGAAGAGCGGAGGACTCACTGATGATTTCATACGCGCCCTTTACGTTTCCTTCCTTCAGCTGCGAAATAAATCCGGGAATGTTAATGGAGACCGGGCATCCCTGCACGCACTGCGGATTCTTGCAGTTCAGGCATCTGGTTGCCTCTGCCTCTGCCTCTTCCTTGTTATAGCCAAGACATACTTCTTCAAAATTCGTTGCACGGACCTTCGGATCCTGTTCACGGACCGGGACCTTCTTCATCATATCAACCTGAATTGCCATATTCGTTCCTTCCTTGCCGCAGTCAGTCTGCGGCAGTCCAATGAATAATTCGTAACCTGATGACATCTCCGAAGTGACGGCATTTTAATCGTGGCAATAGCCGCAGCCGCCTTCGTGCGTTTCTTTCTCCTGCTCTCTCAGAAGAAGGCGTCCCTCCTCCGTCTTGTACAGACGTGAGCGCTGCATTGCCTGGTCAAAATCAACCTCCCAGCCGTCAAACTCCGGTCCGTCCACGCAGGCGAACTTTACTTCCCCGCCGACCATCAGACGACATGCACCGCACATTCCGGTTCCGTCCACCATGATGGTATTCATGCTGACAACCGTGGGAATTTCCAGCTTCTTTGTGAGCTGGCAGGCAAATTTCATCATGATCATCGGTCCGATCACAACGCAGTGATCGTAACGCTTTCCCTCGTCGTAAAGCTGCTGAAGAGCTACGCAGACATTTCCATGGATTCCATAGGAGCCGTCGTCCGTCGCAAAATAAAGATTTCCGGTCACCTCATCCATTTCCTTCTCAAGAATCAGAATGTCCTTTGATCTTGCGCCCTGAATGCAGTCTGCATCCACGCCGTGCTCATGGAGCCATTTCAGCTGATGATAAACAGGAGCGGTTCCGACGCCGCCCGCAATGAAAAGAAGCTTCTTCTTCCGAAGCTCTTCCAGCGGAACATCCACAAGGTCGGAGGGATTTCCGAGCGGTCCTACCACGTCTGCAAACCGGTCGCCCACCTCAAGTGTTGCCATCCGCATCGTCTCCGCGCCAACCGTCTGGAAAACAATGGTAATCGTTCCCTTTTCCTTGTTGTCATCGCAAACCGTAAGGGGAATTCTCTCACCCTCGGCATCCGCGCGTACGATCAGAAACTGACCGGGGAGCGCGCGCTCCGCGACTCTCGGTGCCACAATGTCCATCAGATAGACCTTGGGTCCCAGAAGCTCTTTTCTTGTGATCTCAAACATATTCTCATGCCCCTTTCCTGTGATTACTGTGAACTGCTGTTCTGTTAATCGTTTTCTTTTTCCGATCTATCCAATCGGGAACAAGGTTCCCGCCGAATATATATTTACCGTGCCGTTTGTCGCATTGACTGCGTAAATCCGGCCCGTGGAAACCGTATTGCCGCCTTCGTCGGTCAACGCCTCCGAATACATCAGGAAATTCCCCGTGTCAGCAATCTGCTTCAATCCGGTATACGTGAAGCTGTAGTGTGCGGTTCCGCTCGGTATGGCCCCCGCCGTATCCACAATCTCTCCGCGGTGGATCAGCGCTACAAGAATGTAATTAATCCCGTCAGCTGATCCGATGGAGGAGGAAAGCTTGAATGTATAATTTCTCTCCACAACCTCGGAAGAAATGCCGGCATCCGAAATAACCGCAAATCGGAAGCTGGAATCTCCCTCCGGCATTGGAATGGGTTCCGTGTATTCGGAGTCCTTCACTGTCGGATCCTTCCCGTTGGTTGTGTAATAAATCTTTCCGGTTACAGCCGAAGCCTTCTCTTCTTTCTGCTTCTTCTCTCCGGAAGCTGCCTTTCCGCTCTTGTCCTTCTTTTCTTCCGTACTCTCGCTGCCGCTGTCTTCTCCCATCACAGAGGCTTCGATTTTCATCTGCTTCGCATAGGTTCCGGACTGAGGAGTCACGTCCGGCGGTGCGGGAACCGAGCTGTTAATCGTATACGTCTTCGTCACCACATTGCTGGACAGATTAAAATGATTCACGTAAACAGCAGATACCGTATAGGTACCCTCCGTCAGCTCGATCGGACCGTTATAAAGCAAGGAAGAGGTATCCGGAACCGAGCCATCCAGCGTGTAAAAGATCGATCCGTCTCCCTGGTCCTTGATGGTAAGCGTCAGTGTATCCTCGTAGGTGCCCTCGTCTTCGGAAAACTCCGGGTCGAACAATGCGTACTGCAGATAGTTGTCTACCACCTGCGGCCTTGTACAGTTAGACAGGAGCTCTGCTATTTTATCATATTCCTCATAGGACGCGTAGATTGCAATCATGCGGCCGTATGCCGCAACAACATCCTCTTCGGTCGCTGCATCATCCTCAAATGCCATGCTGGCAGCGCCAAGCGCAAGTCCCTCTTCTCCCGCCTTCTGAAGGTACTCGGATTTTCTCAGGTACAAGTCCACATCGCTTAACGCTTCCCCCGTCGCCTCATCGTGAGACGGACCAAGTGCAATCGCCTTGTCGATTTCATCCGCAGCCTGCTGATATTTGCCGTCGCAGGACAGCTGATAAGCTTTTCCGACATAATACGATTTGGAATGCGTTCTCTGATACAAATCACCGGAGTAGAACAAAATAAGACACACTGTCGCAAAGAGTGCTCCGATCATGAAGACAATCATGAATTTCACATATCTGCGTCTTGCTGCGTAGCGCGCAAAACGTTTGGCTCTTCTGGCAGCCTGAAGCGCTCTTTGCTGATTTGCGGACTTTTCCGGCCTCTCATCCGGCAGCTCATCCGTTAAATTCTCCGGTACAGCGTCCTCCCCGGAATTTTCCGGAGCTTCCGCCGGAGGGAGCTCTCCTTTTTCCTCTGCGATGACCTTGGCAGCCTCTTCCATGCCAAGAATGATCTGCTCCTCCAGCTTCGCCTCATATTCGGGGACCATTTTTATCTCGGTGGCACAGTTCTCACAAAACAGCGCTCCATCCGGAATCTCATTTCCACACTTGGGACATTTCATCCGTTCGCGGATCCTCTCTTAACTGTAAATACGATTATGCTTCACGCTGCAGACGAATCGCTTCTACACAGTTATACATCAGCATCGCAATGGTCATTGGTCCTACGCCTCCCGGAACCGGAGTCACGGCGCCTGCTGTCTCCATAATGTCTTCTGTGTTGACATCGCCGCAGAGCTTTCCGTTCTCGTCCCGGTTGATGCCGCAGTCAATCACGACGGCACCTTTTCTGACATACTCATGGTTAAAAAACCTGGGTTTTCCGATTGCGGTAATCAGGATATCTGCTCTTTGGCAGACCTCCTTCAGATTCTTCGTATGGGAGTGTGCAAGTGTTACCGTTGCATTCTCCCGAAGCATCAGCATGCCCATCGGCTTCCCGACGATATTGCTGCGTCCGACGATAACACATTCTTTTCCGTCACAGTCGATTTCCTCGCGATGGAGAAGCTGAATGATACCGGCCGGTGTGCAGGAAACAAAGCCCGGAAGCCCGATGGAGAGCGCTCCGACGCTTTCCGGATGAAAACCGTCCACATCCTTCTTCGGATCAATTCTCCGGATCACCCTGTCCTCATCCATATGCGAAGGAAGCGGAAGCTGAACCAGAATGCCGTTGACGGAAGGATCCGCATTCAGCTCATCCACCTTTGCAAGGAGCTCCTCTTCGGATGCCGTTTCCGGCAGCAGGATTTCTTTGTTGATGATGCCGCATTCCTCGCAGGCACGAATCTTATTGCGCACATAAACCTTACTCGCAGGATTCTCACCGACCAGAACCACCGCAAGGGTTACGGAAATTCCCTGGTTTCCAAGAGCTGCAACCTTCTCCTTCAGCTCCGCCCGTACGTTTGCCGCAATTTCCTTCCCGTCTATGATCTTTGCTGACATCTCATTCTCCTGTTGTTTTCTGGAACTCTCACATGCCGTTATCGCTGCAGTATTCTTCAAACTGCGCCGGCGTCATCAAAATTGCCCGGGACTTAGTCCCCTCGGAATCTCCGACAACACCTGCCTCACAGAGCTGATCCATGATCCGTGCAGCCCGGTTGAAGCCGATCCGGTACCGCCTCTGCAAAAGGCCTATGGATGCGTTGTTTTTCTCAATAATAAACTGACCTGCGGAAGAAAACAGCTCGTCCACATCCGACTCATGCGAAGCTGCTTCGTCTGTACCTGTGACTCCGGCATCGCCCACGCCGCTTCCGGATTCGATCGCATCAATTTCTCTCTGATGACGCTTTGTTTCTTCCTCAGACACCGGATCATTGACCGCAAGGAAATTGACAACATCGGTTACCTCGTCATCGGATACAAAGCAGCCCTGAACACGATTGGGCTTCGGCAGTCCCTGCGGGAAAAAGAGCATGTCACCCTTTCCGAGAAGCTTCTCCGCTCCGTTCATATCCAGAATGGTTCTGGAATCTACGCCGGATGACACACGGAAAGCAATACGGCTTGGCATATTCGCCTTAATCAGACCGGTGATGACATCTACCGACGGCCGCTGCGTTGCAATAATCAGATGAATTCCCGCCGCTCTTGCAAGCTGCGCAAGCCGGCAGATCGCAGTTTCCACGTCGTTCTTCGCAACCATCATAAGATCGGCAAGCTCGTCCACAACAATCACGATCTGCGGCATAAAGTGCATCACAGCTTCCTTTTCCGAGCCCCCGGCCTTCTGATGCTGCAGAACAAGAGCGTTGTATCCCTTGATGTCACGAACCCTTGCATCCGCAAAGGCACGATACCTTGCTTCCATCTCCGCAACGCCCCAGTTGAGAGCCGCTGCCGCCTTCTGCGGATTGGTCACCACCGGAATCAGAAGATGAGGAATGCTGTTATAGACAGAAAGCTCCACCACCTTCGGGTCAATCATGATGAGTTTGACCTCGTCCGGCTTGGCATGAAACAGAATGCTCATGATGATGGTATTGATGCAGACCGACTTACCGGAGCCGGTGGCGCCGGCAATCAGAACATGCGGCATCTTTGCGATGTCTCCGTAGACAGGCTTTCCGGCAATGTCCTTACCGACGGCAAATGCAAGCCTTGACTTCTGACTGCGGAACTCCTCCGTGTCCACGATATCCCTTAGCGCAACCGGCTGTGCTTCCTTATTCGGAACCTCAATACCGATTGCCGATTTCCCCGGAATCGGAGCTTCAATACGAATATCCGTTGCAGCAAGTGCCAGCTTGATGTCATCGGCAAGAGAAACGATCTTACTGACCTTGACGCCCATCTCCGGAAGCATCTCATACCGGGTGACCGAAGGGCCCTGGGAAATGTCTGTGATGGTGACGTTCACGCCGAAATTGCGAAGCGTTGTCTGGAGCGTCTGTGCTGTGCTGCGAAGCTCATCATCGGAATCAGCCCTGGAGCCGGCTCCTGGACGAAGCAGCGAAACCGGCGGAAACTGATATTCTCTTTTCTTTGCAGGCTCTTCCGTCTGTTCTTTCGTCTGTTCTTCCGTCCGTTCTTCCGGCTCATCCTCCTGCGCTGCGTTCAGTTCAGAGGTGGTGTTCTCGCGCTCGGTATGAACCGGCACATCCTGCATGGGCGGCTGATCCTGAGCCGGTGCCTGCGCCGGCTCAGGATCGGATACAGGCTCGTTATCTTCGTGATCCGTTTCCGGTGCTCCCGCTGCTTCCGGCGTTTCCTCCTCCGGCTCATTCCGAACCACGCGGATCTCCGGAACCTCTTCGTATCGAAAGAAATCAGCGTTCTCCGAATGATTCGAATCGAAAGCATCGGATTCTGAAATCTCAGAATCCGGGCCTTCTGCATCCGCGTCCCCGGAAATCGGAACATCCGCCTCTGCGGCAGACCCATGGGAAGCCTCCTCATCCGGATCCTCACCGTCCCGGTAGATAGTTGCGCGAAGGACCTCTCCTCCCGCAGCTGTATTCTGCGCATAAGGACTGCGCGGAAGCTCATGAACAGGGAGCTCTCCTTCTTCCGAAAGCGACTCTTCCCGGGACAAAATTTCCTCATCCCAGTAATCCTCCGGCCGGATCTCGTGAAGCTCCTCCGAATCACGCCTTGCCCGAATCTCTTCCTTTCGTTTTTCTTCTTCCAGAAGTGCAGGATCCCGGATTTCCTCTTCGGAAGGCGAAGAAATCGTCTCTTCTTCCGAAGAAGCGGAAGGAATGCCAGCTGCAGGTACTTCCTGATGGATGTCCTGTCCGGATTTTTGCTCCGGAATATCCGGCATTGTGTCCTGCATGCCGACATCGTTCATTTCTTTCCGGGTCGCAGTGTCCCCGGCCGCATGCCCGTCCATTCCGGAAAACGCTTCATCTTCCGACAGATCGGTGTTCCACATGTTCTGCGGCGCTTTCCGTCTTCGTTCCTCATCCTGAAGACGCTTTCGCTCTCTGCGCTCCCGCTGAAGGTCCTGATACCTTGCGCGGCTCTCATCATAGTGAGAACGCGGAGCTTCCTCATAGGAATCCTCTTCCAGATAGTCGTCCTCTTCGAACTCTTCCGGATGCTCCTCGCGGTACCGCTCTTCCTCTTCCATTCGCTCCAGACGGTGAAGGCGCGCATCCATTGCCTTGTCCCTGGCAAGCTCCAGAATGGATCTCTGCGCAAGAACATAGACACATCCCACTGCTCCCACCAGAAGGACCAGAATGGTTCCAAAGGTCTTCAGAAGCCGGTACAGAACAAAGGCAATGGTTCCGCCGATGATTCCGCCTCCCGATCGTCCCTCCAGACATCTCGAATAGATTCCTGCCGGATCATATCCGGTCACAGCAGAAAGATCGGTTCCGATCAGTTCGGAAAGAACACCGATGATCAGGAAAAGGCCCAGAATTGCCAGAATCTTTGCCGCAATCTTGGAGTCCCGCTGACTCATCAGCACATAATAAAGATACAGGCCAAACCCCAAAACCGGAAGAACATAGGCCATCACTCCGGTCAGGCCGAACATCAGTCCGGAGAAAAAGCTCCCTACGATTCCAAGATTCATGAAATTGCACAGGAAAAGAAAAATCATCAGCGCAAAAAGCGCGATTAAGGTAACATCGCGCTGCACGACAGAAGGCTGATTTCTGCGTCCGGAATTTCTTCCCGTCCCGGAGCCGTTTCTTTTCTTCGAAGCAGATGAGGAATGTGCGGAAGAGCTTCGGGAAGATGCCGCGCTCCTCGCAGAAGATGAGCTTCCTCTCCTTGTCGGATTTCCGGTACCTCTGGCGGTTCCTGCACGTCCCGCTGACGAAGAACGGCTTCCGCCTCGGGATGCTGTTCTGGATGAAGTTGTTCTCTTTCCGGTATTTGCTGCCATGAATGAATTCTATGCTTCTTCTAAAATCAATCCTGCAGATGCGTCAAGGATCTCAGAGGTCAAAATCGTCTTCCTCTGAGATCCGCACATCAAAATCATCTTCTCTTGCATTTTTCAGATCTTCCGGGTCCGGAAAATCCATGGTATCTGCAAGCTTATCCCAATCTCCCTCTTCCACGTTCTGAATCGGGAATTCCAGCTCCTGCCTCCGGCCCTGCACAGGGTCCGGAAGCGGATTGTCAATTTTATGATTTTCAGTCATCGCTGTCCTGGTTCTCCCAGTTGTGATATACATTCTGAACATCATCGCTCTCGTCAAGCTTGCTCAGAATGATATTCAGCCCCTTGATCGCATCGGCATCGGTCACCGTCACATAATTCTGTGGAATCATCGAGATTTCAGCCGAAACCGTAGGAATCCCTGCTTCCGTAACTGCCTTCGAAACCGCATCAAAATCCTCCGGAGCGGTCAGGATCACCAGAGAATCCTCATCCTCCTGAATGTCCTCTGCACCTGCATCCAGAACAATCATCATCAGATCGTCCGCAGATCCGTCATACTCCTCACGGTCTACCACAATCTGTCCCTTCTGATCAAACATAAAGGAGACACTGCCCTTGGTTCCCATGGAACCATTTCCCTTGGAGAAAGCAGCACGTACATCCGAAGCGGTACGATTTACGTTGTCGGTCAGAGTTTCTACGATAATCGCAACTCCGCCAGGGCCATAGCCCTCATAGGTGTTCTGCTGATAATTGACGTTGTCGACATCGCCGGCAGCCTTCTTGATTCCGCGCTCAATGGTGTCATTCGGCATGTTGGCTGCCTTTGCCTTTGCAACGACCTGTGCAAGCTTGAAGTTGTTGGCCGGATCCGGGCCGCCTTCCTTTACGGCAACGGCGATCTCACGGCCGATGATGGTAAATACCTTACCCTTAGCCGCATCGTTTGCTTCCTTCTTATGCTTGATGTTTGCGAATTTAGAATGTCCTGACATGATTTCTCTCCTTCAAATATGTAAAATGTATTCCTTCTGAAAACTAATTCTGACCCTTTGCAGACGGAGGCAGTCTGGTCAAAGCAACCCTCTGCACCTGTCGGTCCGCAACCGACAGAACGTGAAAACGGAACCCTCCGTAATCCGTTGTGAAATGCTCATTGGCATCGGGAACCTTATCCATTTCTTCCATCAGAAAACCATTCACGGTTTCATAATGATCATCCTCGAATTCGATGCCGAAGCGTTTCGTCAGATCCTCCAGAGGCGTTCTTCCATCGATGATAAATTCATTCTTGTTCCCGGTCGGCGTGATATGATTCTCATCCACGTCATACTCATCCATGATGTTGCCGACAATCTCTTCGAGTATGTCCTCCATGGCAATAAGGCCTGCCGTCTGGCCATACTCGTCGATGACAATAACCATCTGGATCTTCCTGCTCTGCATCTGGCGGAACAGGTCATCAATGTCCTTGGTTTCCGGAACAAAATCCGCTTCCCGGATCAGACCCTCGCAGGAAGCAAGCGGCTTGTCCTCTTCCTCCTGGTGTTCTTCCCGGAAACGTACCGCATCCCGAAAATGCACGATGCCCAGAATGTCATCGATGTTCTCATGATAGACCGGAAAACGGGAATTATGCTGCCTCAGCATAAACGCCAGCGCATCCGAAAGCTTCATGGAATCCTCAAGAATGATCATGTCATTCCGGTGCGTCATAATATCAGCGGCTTCCTTGTCCGAGAATTCGAAGATATTCGTAATCATCTCCGCCTCAGACTGATCGATCACACCCTGCTCATGGCCTTCATTCAGCATCGAGCGGATCTCTTCCTCCGTCACATCTCCCTGAACCGGCGTTTTCCGAATGCCGAACAGAAACAAAATTCCCCTTGCCGTTCCGCTGACGATTCTTGTCAAAGGAAGAACAGCGATCATCAGCACATGAAATACACCGCCGCATCGAAGAACCCATCTCTCCGGATGCGCACCTCCAAGGCGCTTGGGGATCTGAACGCCAAAGACAAGAAGAACATAGAGCACGATCAGCCAGGAAAGAATCAGAGAAAGCGCGTAAGCCCAGCCTTCCTGAAGCCCGGAAGGAAAGAACTGCTCCATGCGGACCAGCAAAAATCTGGAAACCGCAATTCCGTAGACCGCACCGACAACCATGTTGACACAGGCCGTCACCAGCTGAATGGTATCCGCATAATCCGCCTGATTCCTCATCACGGAAGAGAGAATTTTCTGCCTCCTCGCACGAAGCTTCTGCTCACGTTCTCTGGACGCACTCTGTTCAGAGCCTTCCTCGTTCTCATCCTCCTCCGCCTGCGGACGGAGCATGCGGACAGCAGTGCCAAAACCATATACAATTGCATCAAGAATCAGCAAAACAGCCAGAATCAGAATCAGACTGACAGCCGACAGATCATCCATAAAAAAGCCTTCACCTCCCGAAGTCTCACACGATAAACAGCAACGCCCTGTATGAAAGCGTATTGCTAAACCAAAATTTTAGCATAAAATACCATCGCTTAGCAAATCACCTCTTCATATTACATCTCTCCAAGCTTCCGAATGAGATCGGTTGCCATAATGGACCTTCTGCTTCTCTCTTTGGCGAGTGCATCTGCCGCAGCACCATGAATGTATACCGCAGCCGTTGCCGCAGCAAAGCCTTTCATTCCAAGGCCAAGACAGGCCGCCGTAATTCCCGTAAGGACATCTCCGGAGCCAGCCGTGGCAAGGCCATCGTTTCCCGAGGTATTCAGATAGCTTTCCGTATGTCCGAACGAAGCCACGAGGGTTCTTGCATCTTTGCCTGCAATGGTGCAGTGGAACCGGTCTGCAAATTCCGGAAGCCACGCAAAGCGATTGGCAAGAACCTCCGAAACCGTCTTATGAAAAAGTGCCGCGCATTCTGCAGGGTGCGGCGTCAGAATCACAGGAATCCTGGAGCCTACAGACAAAAGCTCCCCGTATAGACCATCTCCCTCTGCCAGGAGCCGTATGGCATCCGCATCAATGACAAGCCCCCGCGGCAAAGCGTCTGCATGCTTCAAAACAAAGGCAAGAAGCTGTCTGCATCCCTCTGATCTTCCAAGACCAGGTCCTATGACTGCGGCATCTGCCCATGACAGACAGGCCCCAAGCTCCTGTTCCACGGATGAATCCAGCTCCGCGAAGGCATCCCCGGAAGAAGTCCGTTCCCGGCCTGCATTTCCGGATGGATCCTTCCTCAGAGAGGAATAGGTACTGCACATGGCTTCCGGAATCGTCTCCTGCAAAATCACGCGGTTGTCCTCATGCGTAAATACACGCACCATTCCGGCGCCCATCCGGAGAGCCGCCTGCGCACTCATCGTGCAGGCACCGGAGACGCCGCGGGAGCCGGCAATGACAAGTATTTTCCCAAAGGTTCCCTTGTTGCCGTCCGCTCTTCTCTTCGGAAGCAGAGACATCGGATCTTCCTTCCGGTAAGTAAAAATCTCCGGTACCCCGGTTTCCGCAAAAGCCCGCATTGTAATTCCGATCTCCTCCCGAATCAGCCTTCCGCACAGATCGCTGCCGGGAAAAAGGAAATGTCCTCTCTTATAAAAGGAAAACGTAACCGTCACATCTGCCTGTACCGCAGTTCCGAGAAGCTCTCCCGTCGTCGCAGAAACACCGGACGGGATGTCCACGGAATAGATCCGGGCTCCCTGCTCTCTCAGACAATTGACCGTTTGAATGGCTTCCTCCGCTTTGCCGGAAACCGCTCTCGAAAGCCCGGTTCCGAAGATGCCGTCAATGACCGCATCCGGATGTTCATTTCCCGAAAGCCCGGAGAGCACCCGGCAGCCGTAAGCCTCCAGAATTCCGCGCTGAATGTCCATCGAGGATTCTTTCACAGATTCTTTCCGGAAATCTTCCGCGGATTTTCCGGAAAGAGCCACCTTCTGATCACGTCCGTCATCCAGACCGTAAAAGGTCACGCCATATCCGGCGTCCAGAAGAATTCTCCCTGCTGCGAGAGCATCTGCACCATTGTTTCCCTTTCCCGCAATGACCAGGATTTCGGTATCGGAAGCATCGGGAAAATCTTCCTGTACGGCCTTTGCGACTGCAAGAGCCGCCCTCTCCATAAGGACAATGGACGGAATTCCGATCTTTTCGCTGGTCGTTCTGTCAGCAGCAGCCATCTCGGCTGCTGTCAGTAAATATTCCATGGATCCTGATTTCTCCTTTTCCTGCCGCCTGTCGAACCAAGCGCCGTTTCGCCCGCCGTTCTCAGATCGAAAAGGGCCTCCCGAAAGGGAGGCCCTGCATCACTTTTATCCCTCGCTGAAAGTGACATATCGTTTTCACCTTCAAACCTTTTTCTCCGGCTCATGCCGCTTGATGTTGTAGGAAAGCCGCATCAGAGAATCTGACAGATGGACGTTCTCTACCTGAATGGAGGACGGGACGTGCAAATCGGTGTGAGCGAAGTTCCAAATAGCCCGGATCGGACATTTGCACAGCTTCTCTGCAACCTTGACCGCCTCCTGCTTCGGGATCGTAAGGACCACAATATCAATCTCATTGTCCTTTACAAAGGCCTCCAGCTCATCCATCCCGTGAACCTCAACGCTTCCGATCTTCCTTCCGATCAGCTGCTCATTGCGATCGAACGCTGCCTTGAAATAAAAGCCCCGGTTTCGGTAGTTCATATAGTTCACCAGTGCTGAGCCAAGATTTCCCGCTCCGACCAGCACCATATTGTGCGTCTGGTCCAATCCCAGGATCTTCCCGATCTCCTCGTACAGATACTGCGTATTGTATCCGTAGCCCTGCTGTCCGAACCCGCCGAAATGATTGAAATCCTGCCGGATCTGCGATGCCGTCACATGCATCAGAGTCGACAGCTCCTGTGAGGATATCCGCTCTACTCCCTGTTCCTTTAAATCTCCCAGATAACGATAATAGCGAGGCAAGCGGCCGATCACCGCCTGTGAAATCTCCCTGCTCTCCACTTTGTGTTCGTCTCCTTTGATCGAGTCAGCAAAAATACTGCCAACGTATATTATAGAAATTTGTTAAAAAATCGTCAATCATAGTCTTTCCCCGCCCCATGGAAACGTCTTATACTGATTTACATGAAAACAAAACTGACATTATTTCTTACCTTTCTGAAAATCGGAGCCTTCACCTTCGGCGGCGGATATGCCATGCTCGCCCTCCTGGACCGGGAATTTGTTGACAGGAAACACTGGCTGACCAAAGATGAATTTCTGGACATGACTGCAATTGCAGAATCCACTCCGGGGCCCATGGCCGTCAACAGCGCAACCTTTATCGGTTACCGGATCGCCGGCATTCCGGGTGCGGCCATATCGACCTTTGCAGTCTGCCTCCCATCCTTTGTCATCATTTATGCGATCTCCCTGTTCTTCGACCGTTTTCTGAGTCTTCGGATCGTCTCTCTGGCTTTTCGCGGGATTCAGGTCTGTGTCGTCTATTTGATCCTTACGGCCGGATTCAAGATGCTGAGGAGCCTGCAGAAATCTCTTTTTAACAGGACGATCGTTCTGCTTGTCCTCGCAGCTATGATTTTCTGTTCTGTCTCTTCGGTATCCTTTTCCTCCGTGTTTTATATCCTGCTCTGCGGAATGGCAGGACTTTTTGTGTCTCTTCTGAAAAACCATGAAACTGACAGGAACTGAGGCGTTTATGATTTACTGGAAGCTTTTTTACAATTTTCTTCTGATCGGCTGTCTCTCCTTCGGAGGCGGATACGGAATGATTTCTCTGGTCCGTGAAACCGTGTTGGAAAATGGCTGGCTGACCGAAACGGAATTTATCAATTTCATTGCCGTCTCGGAATCAACACCAGGACCGCTCGCCGTCAATATGGCAACCTTCATCGGATCCTCGCAGGGCGGAATTCCAGGCGCCATCCTTGCAACATTCGGCGTCGTTCTTCCGTCCTTTCTCATCATTCTCCTGATTGCCTCGGTGCTGACGAATCTGATGAAATACAAAGGGGTGAACGCCTTTCTGTCCGGCGTCCGCCCCTGCGTAGTTGCCATGATTCTCGCGACCGGAATCACCATGGCGCTGTCTTCTCTTTTTTCTTATACCGGTACCGGCACGACACCCTCTCCCGACATCAGAGCCATTCTTGTTTTCGCCCTTCTGCTCCTGATTCACCTGGCCTGCAGAAGGCTTCGGAAAGCCGCCCCTTCTCCCATTCTGATGATTGTTCTCTCAGCTCTGCTCGGCATTTTATTCTGGAGATAACCGGCACGCCAATGTCCTTTAGGGTCAATCCTAAAAGTTGTGGGATTTAAAATCTCACCCGAAGGTAATTCCGAGAACGCGATCCCCTCGGCGATGCTGATTTCATCCCTGCGAATAAGAATTCTCTTCCGGGGATGATTCTTCCTCGCTGATTGCATCTCTGCCAATAAGAATTCTCTTCCGGGGATGATTCTTCCTTGCCGATTTCATCTCTGCGGATAAGAATTCTCTTCCGGGGATGATTCTTCCTTGCTGATTTCATCCCTGCGGATAGGAATTCTCTTCCAAGGATGATTCTTCCTCGCTGATTGCATCTCTGCGGATAAAAAATCTCTCTCCGGGATGATTCTTCTCTGCTGATTGCATCTCCGCCAATAAGAATTCTCTCCCCGGGATGATTCTTCCTCGCTGATTTCATCTCTGCGGATAGGAATTCTCTTCCAAGGATGATTCTTCCTCGCTTATTTCATCCCTGCGGATAAAAATTCACTCCCAAGGATGATTCTTCCTTGCTGATTTCATCCCTGTTATGAAGTGACCATTGTCAAGAGACGATTATAGGAAATTTTCGTCTCCGGCAAGCCACATTTGTATTTCTCTGACAGCGTCTGG
>JABLTN010135741.1_pt1 | contig 175191 bp, 183 predicted proteins | sample 7160141 | NCBI WGS metagenome assembly JABLTN01 (sample SAMN14651226, study PRJNA627086) | human gut metagenome | isolation source: feces | host: Homo sapiens | reverse complement strand
GCGATATTCAGGTAGCGGATGCCGTAGGCGTAGTCAACAGACTGACCGCCTACCACCCAACCGCCCAGGTTGCGGTTGTTGATTGCGTATTCCAGCCAGATAGAGTTCATATACGTCAGGTTAATGACCTCATCCGGATAGATCTCAAAGTTGGCACGGGCCGTGCCGGAGTTGGATTCCGCCTTCTTTACTGAGACGAAGAAGTGGGGGTCACTCTCCCATTTCGTCTCGGTGATCTCGCTATCCTCGCTCAGGCTGCTGCCGTCTCCGTTGGTGACACAGCGTATGCCTTTATAACGGTAATAGGTGCGCTGGCGGGGCTCGTCGTACTCCACCAGATTGACGGGATATACATGGCAGTCCGAGACGGAACAGTCCCAGGTACGGTTCTTCTCGCCACGGCCGCGGTCGTTCTGCCACTGGCGGCAGATGTTGCGGTTTTCATATTGGGGGCGCAGGAACTGAACAGTGAGGACGGTGTCGCCTTTATGCAGCTCCGGTTCGTTGCAGCGCTTGACGATGTCGGCGAAGCTGCCAAAGCGATTGTCAGACAGCCATTTGTCGGCCATGGAGAACTTGACATACTCGGATTCCTTGGAGATGGTGATGCCCTCCGGGAGGGACAGCAAGTCACTGTTGTCCACGATGCCCTGCAGGATGTTGAAGATGAAGATGCGGGAGACCAGTTCCGAAACGATCTGACGGGCATTGGTGCGCTCCTGAATAAGGCGCGTCTCTCGCTCGGATTCTGTCTCCTGGCCGATGAAGTCGTTATTCACATGGAAAGCCTTGGGGTCTACCTCCATGATGAAATCGTCCGTAACGTGGACCTGCTCGGCGTCTGTCCAGCCGATGTAGACGTTCTCGCCGTTGCGGATTACGATGCCCACGGTGTTGCCGTGGTACAGGCGGTATTCCTCCAGCATATTGGCATATTTCTCGGACATCTTGAATCGTCTGCCGGTACGGCTCAGGCGCACCAGGGTGACGCATCTCTCGTTGGGAGCGAAGACGTCCAGGGCTACCGGGGAGGCAGAGAGGAAGTCCTCGAAGTAGTTGAGTTCGCTGGTGTCCATTTCGTAGATGGACGTCAGACGGCCCATCTCCTCATCCAGATAACGCAGCTTCTGATGAAGCACGATGGGCTCCGTGTCCGTTGCATTTCTGCCCTTACGAAGCTGGGCGAAGTTGACCACTTCACCGGCGTAGCAACGGATGGCGTAGATCTGAGATTCCAGAAGGAAGATCTGGTCGTTCATGACCTCGACCTGCTGCTGCAGTTCTTTCTTCTTGGCGTTCAGCGTGTCCATGAGGGCTTGCTTCTTCTCTTCCAGTGCCTTCATGGCACGTTCGGCTTCCTCTTTCAGGGCGGTCAGCTCGGCGCTGCGCTCTTCCCTGGCGTCCTTCAGCTGGGACTCAAGATCCGTAAGCTGCTGTTTGGCAGCATTCACATTCTCGTGGATGAGATTGGCGGAAAGACCGTCCGGGACGGTGGCGGGGACCGGTGTGGAGACGTTGGTGCCGCTGGAGAGGGCGCGGATCTCGCCTACCGACATACCGGAATAGTCCTTGACCGGCATATAGTCGCGGAGATAGTCCTCATGTTCCACCAAGAAAAATTCCCTGTTCCCAAGAGCGACCCATGCGCCGATGCCTTCATATACGGCATAAACGTTCAGGGGCTGGTCGTACTTCTCTGCATAGGAGACGGCTTTTTTCAGGTCCGCCAGCTGACAGTCCAATTGGGACTTGCAGAAAAAATCGTCCGGACTGCCGGAGAAATAGCAGGTTTTCTGGCAGATCCAGTTATCCAACAGCTTGGCGGCCTCGCGGGACTGCTCTCTCAGCTGAGTAAGCAGCTGCTTACCGGTCTCATTGTGCCATGCCAGGTCCTTGCTGCGCCAGAAAGCGTCGTAGGCCTCATAGTCCGCAAAACGGGCTGTTGCGATGATCGTTCTCTTTTCGGACATGAGCAGCACCTCCGTGTGAGCTTTTTCTAAAACGAAATGAAGTGAATGTATTTTATTTCCTTTTGGGTATAATCTTGAGAAAAAATAGGCGGCCTCCATATGACCGCGATGCATAGTGGGAGCTTTTGCTCTTGTACATATACTAACATATATGTCTATATATGTCAATACCTGAAAGTGCAAAATGTAAAGTTTTTTGGTGCGGTGTTCGGATGGGAAAAAACTTGCGCAGCACAGGATATTGAAGTTTGCTCTTGATAGCGACAACATGGACTTTCAAGGGACCGGACAAAGAAAACGGGATGTCTCATCAGCTGATGCCTCTGTGCGTGAAGGACTATGCTTCCAATAAACGAAAATTGACTGTATCATGGAAATAAGAAAATCCCGACGAAGACAGAGATAAGAAGCCGCAACAATATGGGGATGATGCAAGGAGAGAAAACTATATGAGAGACCCTGCACGAATAGATCCATTGCTGGAAAAATTGGGCGAAGCATGGAAGAAATACCCAGATATGCGGTTCGGCCAGTTTATGAATAACTTTTTCAGCGTATGCGAACAGAATGTTTTTAACACGGAAGACGATGTGTGGGAAGTAGCCTTAGACGCTTTTATCCGGGGCGAACGACCACCTGCTGCCATAAAGAACTATATTAAGACACAGCGAACAAGGTAAAAGAAAGAGAGCCACCCCCTCTGGGGCGGCTCTTGTAATATGTTAGGTCATCGCTGACAATCCACGCTTGCCAACGTTTTCTCAATTACTGACAAGGTGCTATAGTATGCACCGTCAAGCTCACAATAAATTCGCACATCAGATTGCAGACAAGCATCCGGATCTTCAAAGTCAACTCCAATTTTTCTGCAATAATCATCAATTTGACAGCATACAGACATCAGCTCACCTGACAGCTTTCTCCGCCTGTTCAACAAGCGAAGAACATATTTCGGAACGGTTTTCTTTGGCATCCTCGCTTCTCCTCTCTTAACCAGGAATCTGCCTGTACAAAGCTTTTTATACGAAACTCTCATGAAAGGGACCAGTCTATGCGCTGCGCACCATGATCCACCAGAAATGCATTCGCTTCGGAGAAGGGCTTTGTTCCAAAGAAACCACCTCTGTTTGCGGAAAGCGGACTGGGGTGGTTGCCAAGGATCTTGACCTTACCTTCCCTCTTCCCTACTTTGGCGCCGATCTTCTGCGCGTTGACGCCCCAGAGAATATACACAATGGGCTGCGGAAGCTGCTCACAAGCTTCCAGAATGGCGCCGGTGAAAACGTCCCAGCTCCAGCCGATACAGCTATTGGGTTGACCTTCAAAGACCGTGAGGGTGGTATTGAGGAGCAATACGCCCTGCAGCGCCCATTTGGTCAGATCTCCGGAAGCAGGGGTCTCGCAGCCAATGTCGCTATGCAGCTCCTTGAAAATGTTACGAAGTGACGGAGGAAGTTTTTGACCGGGATTTACCGAGAAGGCAAAGCCGTTAGCCTGAGAGGGCTGATGGTACGGATCCTGACCGAGGATGACTACGCGCACTCGCTCGGGAGGCGTCTGCTGCAGCGCAGCAAAGATCTGATCGCTGGGGGGATAGACAGGACTTCTCCCCTCTTCAATGGCCGTCAGGGCCATATCGTAGGCGTTCAGGGCCGCCTCGTAGGCAAACTCAGAGATGTGGCGTTCCCAGCCGCCAAGGTTGGGTAAATGACGTGCAGGCATAGGCACCTCCTTTCGTAGAATAGGGATCAGATCAAAGCCCGTATCGTTCCGCACAGAGAAGTTCCGGGGCGTCAAGATTGTTTTCATGGAAGATACTTTCGAATTTGACAGAAAGCTCTTTTTTCCACTCGCGGCTAACAAGCAAATTATCGCTCCCGCCCCCTATCTCCTCATTCAGAGCGAGGCCCTGGACTTGCGGGCTGGCCGTGAGATCTGACAAAACATTCTGGACACGCTGGCAGGATTCTCTCTCAGCGCGAGACAATGTTTTCCGGACTTCTTGCGCTTCAGCGCGTCAAATAGATCCATGACGGGGCAAACGCCTCAAGCCAGAAGAAAGTAGAACATAAAAACAAGGACAACATAAACTATGTATCCCACTTTTGTAAATTGAGGATTTCAAACGCAGGGTCAATAGACACACCATAGACGGCATGTACTCTTGCATCCACTTCACACGTGTTGCCGTTGGGACAGTTCATTCCCTTTGCCACCCCGAACAGGCGGCAAATAATAGGACGGATCTCATAGATCAGGCAGCGTTGCTTGGCGTTATCACGAAAAGGACAGGTGACCTGTCCTGCATGTGCGGCTGCATACTGCAGTACAAACGGATGGAACTGCAAATATATACGAATATTTTTGAGCTCATCACGGGAGACGGGTATGACTCCGCAGCAGGCGCCGCAATTACAACAGTTGGTGTGGGGTGGAATCTGAGATGAATCAGAGGATTTCATGAGATGGAGACTCCCTTTCGAAGTTTGAGAGGTTGTCCGTGGACTTAACAAGCTGGTCCTTAAATAGACCGTAAAACTGCTCTTTCGGGATGGCAAGCACATACGGGGAATACTCACCGGCTCGCACAATGCGAAGGGCCTCCTCCGGAGGAATATGGTTGCTGTTAAAAAGGATCGTTTTCACAGAGAGCAAGCGATCCCCGACGTAATACTCCACATCATCCAGCATCATGACGTCATCAAGCAAACCTGGGGCAGGAAACCTCTCCCTTTCGGAATCAGCACGAGTCGTTTTCAGAATGGGTTCCATGAGCACCTCCTTAATTGCTGTCAGGACCGGACAGATAGCCATACAGGCTGGAGTCGGCCGCATCCCAGAGGTCGTAATACTTACCGTCTTTCAGACCTACCAGATGGTGAGCGATCTCCAGAACGTAGACGCCGGTCTTGTGACTGGCAGCGAAGCTCGCTACCGTGGGCCGTTTGCTGCCTTTCTTATTGCTGACGCCGGTGCGGGTGAAGCCGAAGGTGCTGAGGTAGGCGCGAACACATTCGCGGTCGTTGGGCATGCGCTTGAGCTCGAAACCAATGTCGCAAAGCGCGCGATATACCTCATCCCAATTCTTACCGGTGGCTACACAACAAGCACGGACAGTGCAGTCTCCTACTTCATGCTTCATGGGATTGGGATTAAAATAGACATTTCTGGTTTTGGACATCTTCCGAACCTCCCGCTTTTAATGTTTCTACCTTATATTAACATATATTGCTGTATATGTCAATATGCAGAGAAGTATAATTGGGAGAAAGAATCCCCGAAAGTGTTGAACTATCGGGGATCTGAAACTGTATGTTTTGGGATGGTGCGATAAGCGACGGCCGGAAAGAAACGAATCAGAAGCTTTTGCCTGTGGCGGCTGCGCGGGCCTCACGGATATTCTTCATCTTACCGATAAACACGATCTTATAGTTGTTCATGTCCAGTGCGTTGCATGTCATGTAATCGGTAAGACTGGTGAAGTAGCCGCCTCCGTCAAGATGAGCGCCGTCAATGATGAAGTCGTTGATGTCCTGGTTCTCAATGTTCTCTACCGGATCGAAAGCACAGGGATACGAACTGTTCTCGGGAGGCTGGCAGCTGATACGGTCCTCATCGTCCGGATGAGGGGTGCGCCGGCAGACGTCGCACAGCTCACGCCGGTCAGGATACAGGGGCCAAATAAACACCAACCCATCCTCATCCAGCTCCAGAATGCTTTGCGCATACTGGAGCGGACCGCCCGTCGCTTTGATAGACTCCTTCCGGCTGATATGCCAGTATTCCTTCGTTCGCAACATATTCGGCGCTCCTTTCACTTCTTTTTCCCGTCGTTCAGGAATTCGATCTTATACTGCGGCCATTTGCCGCTGAAATCTGCGGTGACAGCACAATTGAATTTCTTGCCGGACTTCTGGGAGGTACAGTCTTTCAGATTGACCTTGCCTTTGGACAACAGCGATTTTACAATGGCGGCTGTGGGTTTACGCCCAATACCGGCAAAGAAACGGTCGTCCTTGAAAATAGCCCAGCGGCATTCCTTGTTGCTGCACCCGAAAAGCTTCTCACGCTCCACCACAGGGCTGCCGCATTTCGGGCATTTCCCGATAGACAGGTCCTCGGCATCGGCGAACTCCATATTGAGATTCACATACTCGCCGCTCAGATCTGGCGTGATCGTGCAGTTGAAGTGATTGCCGGTCTTGGCGGACGTGCAGTCCTTCAGCAGGAACTTCTCGCCTTTCAGAATCTGCTTGGCGATACTCTTATTCAATTTCTTGCCAATGCTCACAAGGAGCCTATTGTCCTTCCAGAGAACAAATTTACACTCCTTATTACTGCAGCTGAAGGACTTATCCCGCTCAATGACGTCGGCGCCGCACTTAGGACATTTACCTACCACTTCCGGGCCGGCGCCTTTGGGCAGATCCGAAGCGTCTATCGTAACACCGGAAGCCGCCGTGAAGCTCTGCCGGATCTCCTGGAAGGCGAACGTGACGCTGTCCTCAATGCTCAATTCACCACGGTATACGCGCTTGAGGGCTTTGCCCAGCTCGGCCGTCTTCTCCTTATCCATGTTGATGTGCAGCTTGCGGATGGACTCAATAAGGAATTCGCCGCCCGGAAGAATGGTATATACGTTATTCTTCAGTGCAATGTACCCAGTGTGAATGGCCGTCTCAATGATGCCGGTACGGGTGGCTTCCGTGCCCAGTTCCACACCTTCAAAGATGGCTGCGTATTCCTCATCATCCGCAGCGAGGCTTTCCTCTGCAGGATCCTGCTCTCCATTACCGTCTGGATCCTCCTCACTGTCTCCCTGAGAAGATTTCTCTTCGCGGAAGGGGTTCTTCAGATACTTGTTCAGACTGTCTACCGTATAGTGGGCGGGCGGCTTTGTCTCGCGGTCTACAGTCTTGAAATCGATGTTCACTGTATCACCAACGGACAGAGAAGGCAAGACCTTATCCGACTTTCCGTTGTCGTCATACTGCATCCAGCCCTTGGAGAGAAAAACATCGCCCTTGATCTTGAAGGTTTCCATGTCGCCGACGCGGATCTCAATGGTGGTACGGTCCACCATACAGTCCTCAGAGCAAAAGACGGCCAGGAAACGATTAAAAATGGTGCTGTACACCTTCCACTCGTTCTCCTTCAGGTCTTCTTTCTTGGCAATTTTATTGGTGGGGGTCAGGGCGCTGTGGCTCTCAATTTTCTTGTCGTCATAAATGCTGCCCTTATGGTCTTTGGGGCAGACCTTATAGCCGTAGTCCTTCAGCTTGGCAAGAATGGCGTTGATGCTTTCGCGCTGGGTGGTGGCAAGATATTCGGAGTTGGTGCGGGGATAGGAAACATAACCGGCTTCGTACAGATCCTGTACGATGGCAAGGCTTTCCTTCGGGGACATCTTGAACTTCTTGCCTAAAACGCCCTGGAGCTTGGACAAAGAATAAAGCTTGCCGGCCTGAATGGCTTTCTTCTCCTTCTTAATGTCACTGACAACGGCGCCGGCATTGTTATAGGTGCCACACAGGGCGTTGGCACGCTCACGCTCCTCCAACTCAAAAGTGCGCTTGCTATTCAGCTCAATGACTTCTCCGTTGGTCTCCGCTTTACTGGAAATACCAAGATATTTATGAGGGACGAAATTGCGGATCTCCATGTCCCTGTCGTAAATAGCCTTTACGATGGGAACAATAACACGGCCTACACGGAGCAGTGTGCCGCTTTTCAGCGTAGCAAGACGTGTGAGATTGATACCGTACAGCCAGTCGATGTATGTGCGGGCATAGCCTTCATTGGCCAAATTGTCATAGTTCTCATCCCGTTTCAATGCACGAAGCTCGCTGCGGATGGTATCCGGCGTCTGATCCGGCATCCAAAGGCGCCACACAGGCTTCGTATTGCCCGCCTGATCAAGAATGATGCGGACAATGATCTCACCTTCTCTATCCGCGTCTCCCGCATTGATAATCCCATCTACGTCGCTGCGGGCACACAGCTTTTTTACGGTCTCAAACTGTTTCCGGACGCCGGCGTCTACCTTACGGGTCTTAGCATCTTTACGCAGACCGAAACGAAATTCACGGGGACGGAACGGAAGACCTTCCATGGTCCAAGCGGGTTTTTCATCCTCGGAGGCCGAAGAAGAATACTCCTCCAGATCCAGAAGACCGAACAGATGGCCAAAACCAAATGTAACGATATAATCAGAACTTTCAAAATATCCATCTTTCTTCGTAAACTTGCTGTTTCCGATAGCCACTGTAATATTACGGGCTAAGCTGGGCTTCTCAGCAATGATAAGCTTCATATAAACCTCCTCCTTTTGAGATGATAATTTCTGCTGACATTATACCCCAATGGAAAGAATAAATCAATGACTGTTTTTGAAAAACAAAGAACAAAAAACCCACCAAATATGCTGTCCCAAAAAGGGAAAACATAAATGATAGGTTTCCACATAAACCCCTCCTTTTATTAGAGCTTTTTCAGCTCCGCCAGAAAGGCAGCCGCCGTCGCCCGTACCTGGCGCAGCGCCTTATCCTCGGCCTTAGAAATCTTTCCGTCGTCCTGCAGGGCTGCAATCTGACAAGCCTGCTCAAAACCCTGCACCGTGACGATCATATTCTTGATCTGCATGTCCAGAAATGTATTGACCATACTGACCTCCTATTTCTTCAATGAAAATGTCTTATACACGGTGCCGGTGTCCTCAAAGCCCCAGCTCTCCGTTACCTCTACATCAATGTCGGACATATCCTCAATATAGAAAGCGTCTTGCACCTGAATCGAAGCACCCGGGCGAACACTTTTCAAAGCGGCCTCATCATCGTAGTTTTCAGAATATATAAAGGCCGGCTCCAAAGAAACACCGTTTTGAAATACATTTACGTCCACAGCAGATTTGGCGGATGTGGTCTCATCGCTGTTGTTGGTCCACATATAAGTAATGATAACGGCCTTTTCGTCATAGTCCTTGACCACCGCTGCATCCTTCAGGACAATGTGATAATTCCCCACATCGCCTTCTTTCTCCTGACGTAAAGCTGCTTCCTTTGCAAGAGACGGAACATCTTCGCCGACAAATGTGTCCTCCACAAATTCACCGCTGAGCATACCGCCTAAAATGGCGTCATAGAAGTCAGCAGACGGTTCGATCTCCCATTGGTCACCAATGTAAGACATCTGCACTTCAACGGTATTGGAAACCATTTTCACGTCCTCACGCTGGATCTCCTTGGAAATATGAGCCAAGAACATCTGGCCGTATTCCTCATCCGATATGTCCTTACCATCCTCTGACATGGCCTTATCCAATGCTTCGGCAAGATAGCCGGTGAGGGCTTTTTCCAAAACGGAGTCCATATCCACATTGGAAATTTTCACCTCAGCGGTGGCCTTGTCTTCTTCCTCCTGAACGGACAGGATCTCGTAGGAAAGCTTGGATAAAAGCAAGTCCGCCACGGCATCGTCGGTCAGATCCATCTCATCTATAACTTCTCTGGCAGAATCAGAATCCTCCAAAAAGGCGCCGGTGCGGACGTCCTTCAAGTATTTTTCCAAAGCGTGCTTCGCGGTTGGACGGCCGCAGCCTGTCAATACAAATACAATGGAGCAGCATAATAACAACACAATAACCTTTTTCATGATAGAAAACCTCCCTGGGAATCAGTTTTGTAAATCTTGAAAAATCAGGGGTTACAGCGTTTGCATGGGACATAGCCTGCATCAACGGCAGCACTGCGGCTGTCAAAATAGACGCGGTTGCTCTCCTTGGGAAGAGAGCTGCAGCTTGTCCGGTGGAACTTCAAACTATTGATATTGCCAATATAAGTGCCAGAGGTATCTTGGCTTTCCTGCCCGCTGCCGTCCGCAACGGTGGGGTTAAGCTGCTCCGCATTCGCCTGCTTCTGCGTCTCAAAGGAAACAGTCTTACCATCTGAGGAGCAAAAGATATCGCCCTGCAGATCAGTACGAAAAACTTCAACGCCTGCGTCTCTGAGCTTACTCAGTGTGTCATCTGCTGGATGACCGTAACTGTTGCCGGCCCCCACCGATATGACCGCATACTGTGGCATGACGGTGCGAAGGAACGGATAACAGGTAGACGTATCGCTTCCATGGTGGCCCACCTTCAAAACAGTAGCGGAAAGATCTGCACCACGATCCAGTACGGCGTGCTCTCCATCATACTCGGCATCTCCCGTAAACAGGAACGATGTCTCACCGTATGTGATCTTCAGTATGATGGAAGTATCGTTGGTGTCCTCGCCACCGTTCAGCCCGAGGATCTTGACCGTGGCGGAGCCAAGTGCATATGTGCTGCCTGTGGGCGGGACGGTAAGACCACTCCCCTTCTCTGCCGCCTTGGACTTGAAGGTCTCGAAAACCTTGCTGTCATACTCTGTGACAGGACTCAAGACTAAGTCGGCATCCGCTGCCTGAAAAGCGCCGGGAAGACCGCCTATGTGATCCTCGTGGGCATGACTGCCGACCACAATATCCAGATGATTTATACCGGCTGCCTGCAGCACAGAATAAATGCGGCTGGAATCATCCCGATTGCCGCCGTCTATGAGCATGTAATGATTATCACAGGAAATAAGAGCGGCGTCTGCCTGACCGACATCAATGAATTGGATCTGGAATGTAGAGCCTTCCGGAGGTATAGATGCAGATATATCAGGTACAGCAGATACGTCTTGTGCGTCCTCTGCATTGCCCGTGTCATCTGTAGGCTCAATGGGTGATTCTATACTGGGGAGCGATTCGTTGGGGATCGTCCCTTGGGACGAAGGATCTCTTTCTGCGCGGGAAGAAAAACAGCCGATAATAAAGAAAATAACGAGGATAGCAGGAAGTATAATCTTCAACTTCTGTTTCATATCACTTACCCTTATTTGCATCTTTAGGCTGCCATTTGTTCCATCTCTCACAGTCTCGGCAGGGCAGCTTCGTGGTGGGCGTCTCCTTGTGGAGACAATCCAGGCAGCCGCGGCCTACATCCGGATTGGGATTCGCCATAAAACCACCTCCAAAAATGTTTATATCAATATTATACCGCATTGGGTATAAAAATCAATACGGTGATTCCTAAAAAGAAAGATAATTCGGAAAAACCGAATTATCTTTTGCGGCAAAAAATAGGCAGTAACCGAGGAATCCTCGGTTACTGCCTATATAAAACTATAATCATTAACCTGCGGCCAATTCAACTTTTACAGTATTACAAGAAAGCGTAATACTATTGTAAAAAATAATAAATTCAATTGAAATTTTCTCATGCGGTGGTATAATGTGATAAAGAAAAACCACACAACGTTATCGTTAAGATTTAAACTTCTTTTCGTGATAATATAAACAGAACATGATTATCATACCCTGCCTTGTGGTCGTAGTTCCCCATCTTCTCTCGTTATGGTATAAGCCTGACGACGCGACCGAGTACAAGTGCATGGTCGTAGTTCCCCATCTTCTCTCGTTATGGTATAAGTAATTCTGACCAGTCCAACTTGTAGCCGCCGTCGTAGTTCCCCATCTTCTCTCGTTATGGTATAAGAAGCCTCCGGCGATCCAGCAGAGCGTAACAGTCGTAGTTCCCCATCTTCTCTCGTTATGGTATAAGCATCAGATGAGCAATGACATTCTTCCGAGGGTCGTAGTTCCCCATCTTCTCTCGTTATGGTATAAGCTCTGTAAAGCACTGGCGGCTCTGTATGAGGTCGTAGTTCCCCATCTTCTCTCGTTATGGTATAAGCGCCATGAAGGGGAACCTACAAATCAGGTACTTTTTATGCAGCTTTATGTATAAAAAGCGCCTGATGGCAAAAGCAAGAGAGCGATTCCAATAAGGATCGCTCTCTTGCTTTTTTCTAAAAAATCATAAGCTGCTCAAACTGCTGAGGTTTATCATAAACTGTCTGCTTCCCTACAAGCAACTCAATCGCACCATATTGCTTCTCTGTGATAACCAACATGCGAACAGAACCTTGCAAGGGAAGCGCCAACATAATACGGCGGCGATGCGCTTCCACGGAATCCCTCCCGTTACATATACGAGCATAAACAGAAAATTGCACCATATGATACCCATCACCCACCAGAAAATTGCGGAACTGCGCAGCGCTACGGCGCTGTGCCTTCGTTTTTACCGGCAGATCGAACATAACTAATATTCTCATAAGCCTATTCATAACAGTACAGTTCCAACGGAAGCAATTCCGGTAACTCAAGTACAGACTCAGTTTTACAAATGACCGAGGCCAGAGACATACAGGTTCGTCCTACAGCGGACATAACCCTGTATCGTTTGCCAACCTGTTTTACCAAATAATTTGTTATGTTGAACAAGTAATTTTTCAACTTGGGTGTCAGGCCATCCTCTGACTCATGGACATATGTTGCCACAAACAGGTCAACGACTGGGCGAAAAGGCTCAATTATATCATCTGCCAAATTGAAGTTATTCAACTCACTGCGATGATGGAGCCCTATACAGGGCTCCAAACCATGCATTACCAGATTACGTGCAATCGAGCCACGCAATATGGCATACCCATAATTAAGAGCAGAGTTCCGGACGTCCTCACTACCACGGGAAAACCCATATCCAAAAAGCGCAGGAAAATAGATTGTGGCCGCCACAGCTTCCCGATTGTCTCGGTCACCGGACAATACAGAATGAGCAATATCGAAAAGAGTTCCTGACTGTTCGCGGCCTAAAAATTGTAGACACTTTGCCTGATTTTGAATTTTACGAACCACGATTTGCTGCCACAACTGCTTTTGCAGTGGCTTTCCAATATCGCACTGTGCCATAAGCAATTTTCGCTGCCGGCAATATTGATTAACAGGAAGAATTTGACAGTTCGGCAGATGCTTCTCGTCGCAGAAAAAAACCGTAATGCCATGATCTGCCATGGCGGCAGCGGCGGCAGATGTGATCTGTACCTGCGGAGACTCTATCAAAACAGAGGAAATATCTTCAAGAGGAACGGTGTACTTCTCTATTTGCTCAATAACAAGTTGGCAGCGCGTTAGGCTAAGTCTGGCAGGATTCGCAATAAAAATATTCCGAAATTCCATGTTACCCATCCCTTCGAAACAGCAACCGCTTTTCGGGTAAACGGACTTTATAGCAATTTCCCAGGACATCCACCTGATACTTCTCAATGGACAAAAGTGTTTTGATACCAAGACCCGCCTGATTATATCGCCGATCGTGCGTAGTCAACTCAACCGTACCTGAAGAAATATCTGCCCCCTGATAGTAGCATAATAATTCCTTTCGGAAAATTTTAGGATCACCACTGCCACCCTTTGCCACGTTTAACGTAATATTCCGCCTACTGCGAACAAAGATCAAATCACCGGGATAAAGCGAGAAACAGAAGTCCTGCTGTTGCATTTTCTTCCACTCCGCATAGGGCTTATGTGCCACCACAGCCTTATCAGGCAATTCCGCTTTCTGCGTGTCTGCTACATAAATAGGAACGAAATAATATCCGTCATCCTCGACATAAAATATATCGATACGAACCATGCTGCCATTAGCAGCCACGCCTTCATGAACCGGCAGATTCAATGTAGACTTTTCCATAATTTTCACCTTGTCTACCTGTGGACCGGACGTGCCATCACGCTTTGGTTTATAAAACGGCTGAACAAATGCCTTTGCGCCGTTACCATCATACGCTTTGAGCTGTTCCAGAAGCGCATTATAAAGAAGCCGGTCGCTTTCCGGATTATAGTACCCATCAATCTCGCCCCACTTGTTCAGCTTCAAATTAGTGAGCGCCGTTTTCGTCACAGTGTGTCCGGACTTTTTACCGCTGCGGATCGTTTCTGCATGAGCAGCGCCGGTTACTTTATGATTGGGCATACGAGATACAAACACCGGCTTGATCTCCTCGTTCGTTTCATAAGTGGGGAGATGAAGATGCAGGATAGCACGCTGCGGATCCACAGGATCTAACCGAGCTTCCAATTCCTGACGGAAACGATCCCACGGTACCGGAAAATCGGGGCTGTATTTGGCATCGTACTCGCGCCTTGTTAATACTTCGCCGGTGGCAGGGTCCACATAACCGGCTGTGCTTTGCGCATTCTCACGCTGCTGATTATAGCGAGTCAGTTTTTGGACCATTCCGGGGCTGGTAACTGCTACCACGGCCGCGTCTAAACAATGGTGCAGATCACCATCCTCACGAATCTTGGTAATTCCCCAGCGACCGCGCAGCATAGCGGTCACAGCACCATTAACTGCTTGGACGGGCTTCTTCCCATAACGTGACTCTGCAAACTCCAAATGGTCCAGCAGCAAACAATGAATCGCACGGGTAATATACTGCGTGTCTGTAAGATTGCGCTGAATAAATTCATGACTTTCTTCATCTGTCAATTTCTTTTTCAACAGCTTCTGCCGTTTACGATAATCGTGGATCAACGTTTCAGTCCGTGTCTCAAAAGCAAGCCAACGGTCTGCATCGTGCCCGAAATATTCATAAGGAAGCCGATTGCCTTTCTGCCTGTTTTCGTTGGAAAGGACCAAAACTTTGTTGCGATAACTATCATCAAAACAGCGACTATACGGAATGATGTGGTCCACATCCACATAGCCGGGTTCAAACAAGCGGCTGATATCAAGATTTTTTCCCGAATACAGGCAAACACCATCCTGCTCACGATAAAGCTTGAATTTTACAATATCCAGACCGGTGGCGTAGTCGCCCTTGTATTCAACAATCTGCTGCCGCGCTTTCTCGTTGGCTGCCCGATTGTCCTCTTGCCGTTTCTCCAATTTACGCCGCTCATCAAAACTGCGGCCCATCTCCCGAGCCAATTCAATTCGTACTACGTCAGGATTCCCGTATGTCCGAACAATGGCGTTGACTACTTTAATCGCCTGCGAAATAGCACGGCGCACCACAGGATTTGTGATCTCCTTCATGTCTGCAAGAGAAAGCTTAGTTTTCTTGACCTGAGTGCCGAGGCATCGATGGTCTCCGTAAACCTCTGCGCACGCCTGATCGTAGCGTGCTCCCAGTTCCAAATGCGGCATCAGCTTGCGCATAGCTTTCAAGGAAAGACTGCCGAATTTACTGAAGGACAGCGGCAGAAGTGCGGGATAAAATATGTCAGGGATACAAGCCTCCTGTAAAGCCGCAATACGACAGTCATCACTCTTATAAAGTGTCAGGATCGTTCCGATTTGATCCAGCTGCTCAGTAGTCAATGTTTTGCTCGCACCCTTACTTGCTTTGTCCAGCGCTGCCCTCATCTTATGATAAGACTGCATCTGCGGCCATTTACGCTTTTCTGCATCTTCCACGGAAGTATTTCCATAATGAAGCCCAACAAAGAACGCATCGTCACTCAGACACAGCTTTTTACGAAGTTGACCGAAACTGAGGGAAGCACTTTGCACAGCTGCCGCTTTCAAAATTTCACGTTGCTCAGACGTAAGAGAAAATGTCCCATTTGGGCCGGATAACCGCATATGGTTCAGATCCTGCAACAGTTTGAAATATTCAAACGTATAGGTTGCTTTGGCCGCCCGTGGTTCTTGAGGATCTTTTTCCAAGGTACAGATACCGACTTTAGACGCAATTCTGCCGCTGAACGGGCTACCCGGACCGGGGCCTTCATCAAATCCGCGCTGTCCTGACAATATCGTCATATAAGATTCTTCCAACTCAACGGAGGCATATGAAGGTCCCAACTTACGCTGCATTTCAAAAATCAGACGAGCCTCATTCAAAATATCATCACGCGACACAGTAAAACGATAATCATCAGCCTTATTCCGTGTCTGATGATAACGGCTGCCATCGGGGTTTGACTGCCAAAACGCTGGGTCCCGATACATCATCTCACCAACAGTACGGTAACCGCCTTGAGCCATACGAGACTGATTAGCTTCCAATGCCTGCTTGACCTTTCCAGTATCCTTTTTATCCTTTGCCGATTCCGAGGTACTATTGGAGCGATAACCGCGCCGCTGAGCCAAATGAATCAACACTCGTGCAAATTCCTCCGCGTTCAGAGAACGATCCAGCGCCTCGGCGCGGAGCTGATAGGGCGACTTGGCAAAACCACCTTGGTCAAAAAGCACCGCTAAAGCCTCCCGCGAAATAACTCCCTGGGCCTCCAGCAAATACCGGATCCGTTCAAGTCGATGACGGTGGCGACGCATACGGCGGCGGGCGCTACGCGCAGCGCGTCGCGGGGCGGCCAAACTTTCACCAGTTTTCGGCTGTTCTGCCTTATCAAATATCCGAACGCCCAAATCCTGAATGCGGATCGGCTCTCCATCGGCTCCATTCTGCAAAATCGCCCAGCCAACTGAGCCGATACCAATATCTAACCCCAGAGAGTAGTGGATTTGCTCCATGTAGCGGTCCTCCTCTTTCTTTAATACGAAGATACCCCAGTCGAAAAACGACTGGGGTAGGGCTCCGAGGTGTTCTACCTTATCGCAGTAACACCATCTTCTCTCGTTATGGTATAAACCATTTACAGTCATATTATACCACAAAAGAAAGTAATTTCAAGTATAATATTTCTATAAAGGAATAATAAAGAAAAAATTTTTCAGCAAGGATTGAAATTTTGAAAAATGCTTATAAAATAAGTGCAGATTTGACTCTGATGGGAGGTGGCGCCGTGGCAGAACTGACGTACAAATACCGCATCTACCCCACGAAACAGCAGGTATCTGATATACAAAATATCTGCGGCGCCGCCAGGTTCCTTTACAACAAGCTGCTGGAAGACAGGACGCGCCATTACCGGGAAACGAGACAGTGGAAGCGGCTGAACAGCAAGCCGTTCATTGAATTCTTCCCTTTCCTGGCACAGACGGATCAGGGCGCCTTGGCGTGGACGGTCAACCGGCTGGAGCGAGCGTATCAGCATTTCTTTTTCATTGAGAAAACGGAGACGGACAGGTATAAGCCGGAATCACTGGAACGGGCCAGAGTAGATACGAAGTATGTCCTGCTGGATACGGATCTGGTCAGTTACCCACGATTCAAACGGAAGAAGGATACGAAAGTAAGCTATACCACCATCCTCAAGAATATAGATGTCCAAAATAAACGGATCCTCCTTCCTGTTCTCGGACGGGTCAAGATAGCATACCACCGGCAGATACCGGAAAACGCGCGGCTAATTGATTGCACCGTTCTAAAGAACAAAGCCGGAAAATACTTCATTCTTCTGCGCCTATCCCTGCCGAAGCCCAAAAAAATAGAGTTACATACAGCTCTCGGCATAGTGTTCGTTCCGGGGCAAGCGGCTGTACGGTCGGATGGGGAGCCTGTATTGATTCGACATCAGAGCAAGGAACGGGAAGAACGGATCCAAAAAGCGTACAAAACCCTAAAACGACGAAAATACGGAAGCCGGCGCTATGAAGCACAGCGCCGATATCTTGCATCTCTATACGAAAAGAGAGTCAATCAGCGAAGGGATGACCTGCACAAAACAGCGCGGCAGATAACCAATGCCGCAGACGTTTTATATCTGCAGCAGCCCAACGTAAGAGAACGGGCCGCAGAACAGAAAACAGCACGAGCCAGAGCTGCTATCTGGGATGAGGCGTGGTTCACCCTCTTCTCGTTCGTAAAATACAAAGCAGCGTTGGACGGGAAGAGTTTCTGGGGAGTTCCGATAGGATACCCTGCCTACTATTTCTGCTCCAACTGCGGCTCCTATGACAAGGAACCGGGAAACTACGCATGGGTATGCCCCTTCTGCGGGAAAAGGATGGACAAACATCTGAATGCTGCCATCAACCTACAGCTGATGGCAGAAAAACATATCCGGGAATGGAATAAACAGCAACAAAAGAAGTAAGGGAAATATGACCAACCGCAGGGTATGCGGAGTTAGCCCGGGACATCAGCAGCGAAACTGCTTTGACCGGGAAGCCGGAAACGGCATGCCACGAAGAGAACATGATGAGGAGAAGGACTGCACAATTGTGCAGCCCTTCTCCTTTTTGCAGCCGGCATCTCCTCACGAAGACAGCAAAAAGCCCCCGGGATTTTCCGGAGGCTTTTCTTTAGCGATGATAGCCCTGAAAGGTCTTGCCCTTGGCCGCAGGCGCCGGCCTCTCCCCTGCCGCCTGATTTATCTGATCTTTCAGTGGCCGGTGCTTCTTCGCCTGGTGCTCCTGCAGGTTTCTATACCACGCCGTATCGCGGGCGGCAGCCTTAAAAGCCTCCTCATCCTCTTCATAGGATGCCAGCAGCCTACCGGTGCGGAAAGAGGATTGCAGGCCGCCCACGCCATTCTCGTGCATGTAGGAGACCAGCTCCGGGTGATTGGACAGGTAAGCTGTCCATAATCCGGTATAGAAGCCCTTGGCTTCGGTGTAAGGAAAAGAGGTGCCGGTGTAGGGGCAAATGAAGTGGTCGAAGGGAGCGCCATGAGGCACGGGCATGTCATTCACATCGCGCTTTGCCTTCTCGAAGAAGCCGTCTATACTGTCTGTCTGACCGTTGATGCAGAGCAGGGCACCTTCATCCGAGAGCTGGATCTGCTCTGGAGACATACCCTTTTTAACGGGCGGACTGCCGTAAGGATCACTGAAGCGGATGACGGGCTGTTTCATGCCTTCCTCCAGTGTCCGCTTGAAATCCTCAGACAGACCGCCGTTACGGGCGGCAGCGGCGGCAAGAGATGCCTTTGTAACATGCTCTTCCCTATCCCTGCGGCCGCCTATATTGGCTTTATCAATGATGCTTTTGATATCCTTCACCTGGTCATCGGACAAGACGGGTTCGTCGGTAGCCCGCATCTGGATAGCGGCATTCAGCTTGCTGAAGTATACGACGTTCGTAAGACCAGGGGGCGAAACTTCACAGTTGTCCGAAAAGGCAACGATATTAAAGATAGGAACATTGGGGTATTTTTTCAGCAGCATTTTCAGAGCATCTACATGCCCCTTGTTCTGCATAACCGGATTCAGGAATGTACCGGTCTTGCGGCCACCGGCATAAGAGTGTGCCCACATGATATCATTTTCCCCGCCCAGCACTTCGCCGGAATAGTTCTTCGTCTCGATGACAAAAATGCCATAAGGCGTGATTAGACCATTGTCTATCTGTGCCGTCTGATTTTTGCCGGGGATCATGATATCCCGAAAACGCTCACTTTTACCAAGGGCTTTTCCGGCGCGGCGCAGGATCTTATGGACTGCACGTTCACCGGCAATGCCCTTGAACTTGGACTTTAAAGCCGGTACAATAATGCGTTTTACCGCCCAGCGTGTTGTGAATATGCCGGCAATAACAGTGCCTACCAATACAACAGGGTCCATGAGATGCACACACTCCTTTCAGCGGATCTCCTTTAACCATGGGGGATGTCAAATTCCCAGACCATCTTTACCTTTGGCGGGGAGAGTATTGGTGATATGCGTTCTGGCGGCAGCACCCTGCATCAATGAAGCAAGCGGCGAAGTGTCCGACACTTGTCGAATAGAATAATGCGGAAATTTGCTAAGCCTTTGCGCTAATTGATTCTGCCGGTCAAAAATAAAAGTTTTTACAGCAGCGGTGTCATACGAAATGGGAATGCTCTTTGCAATTTCTTCAATTTTCACCCTGGACAAGATCGGTTGGCAAAATGGGATCTCTTGATCTTCAATAAAAGCACAGAAATCCAGCATCAGCATGTCAGTAGAAGAATGGGACGTGAAGGGAGCGGCATCTTTTGAGAATAGTGCTATGTTGTGGTCAAATAAAGGTGCAAACTGGAGCACCTCACCGGTCTCAGCTGAACGCAACAAGCCGTAATTGTTCTCATGCCGGTCTGCATTGAAACATAAGGCATCTAAATACAACATATTAACGTAACTTGCCGCAATTTCAGATGAAATATTTTTGAAAATGTTGTAGTTTAACTCATAGTCATCATAAGCGCCACCGATAAGTCCGGAAGCATGATCCAAATTGACAGAAGCATCATCCGTAATGTCTTTGGAACGGATGTACTTCCCATCTTCCGCCATTTCATAATGTGCCATAGATAACCCGAGCACACGTCCGATCTGCTCGATAAACAGTTCAGCATAGAACCCGTCAATATCCCCATTCTTATATAGCCACCAAGAGCCGTTTTCTCTTCTCCAACACTTTTCAAAGCTACCAGTGTTGGTAAATTCAGGGGAACGCCGAGCATCCTTCCATCTTCCATCTGAGAAAGATTGGAGAGACCCAAAAAGAGCCGTATCTGCAAGGGGGTTCTGCTTAAAACGAATCTGTTCATAAGTCAGATTTTCCCCGTCCCTCTTGACCCAAAAATTGTCCGTGATCGTGGCGGCGTGGACAGCCATGGAAACATCGGGATCCTCAGCAGAAGAAAGACGAAGCATGCGCTTGAGCAGACGGGAATGTGTGCGATGACGATCTACTGCACGAATCTCAAGCCAACCGTACAGGTCATTGCATCGCCGCAGATAAAACGGCAACCTTACATAGTCGGTATCGATAAGCAGCCCGTTTTCAATACGGGCAATGCGCCTATCCCCGCTCATCAGGTAGCCGTCCATTTCATATCGCATATGCAACCCCTCCTTTATCGTTCGGAACCAGTATCCTTTTGCTTGTTCTGTCTCATGCATTCATTAGCTTGCCTGGACTGAAGATCCTCTCTTCGTGCATTGCATGTATGGATGACATTATCCAAAAGGGCTATTCGTCGTACTCTTTTTTCATACCTGCTCGACAGGGACGAAGGAGATCTGCAGGTGCATATCCATACCCTCTGCGATGCGAATGAGCGTCTTCAGAGACGGGTTGCCCTCGCAGGATTCCAAGCGACTGATGTCAGACTGGGCTACGCCCGTCAACTTGGAAAGCTCCTGCTGCGTCAGATTCCTTTCGATCCGTGCGCCGACGACAGCCTTAGCGAGATCCGCAAACGGCTGCATCTGCTCGGCATACGCACGGAATTCAGAATCCTGCATCTGCTGCTTCCTGTAATCAGACAAGTTCATGTCTATTCCTCCTTTATAGGTTATAACCTATATCTGCTATCCTGAGTTTATAGGTTTTATCCCATAATGTCAAGAGAAAATCGGAAAAATCAGATAATTTCTCAGCGATCTTTTTCCTGGCTCACGATATCACGGGGAAGAGCAGGACTGCGGCGGGCATCTGCGGCAGACATGATGTCATCCAGCTTTGGGCGCCACTGGGGTCCGGAGGTAACGCGAGAGCCCTTCTGCGGACGCTCCGGCTCCTTCCTGCGGGACAAATAGTCTGCCCGATACTTCTTCGCAAGCTCGAACTCAGACATGGGCATTTTCTGCGTTTTCTTGACAAAACCGTTGGTCAGTACGATCTTGCGGTTCTCATCAAAGAAGAACATGATACGGGTAATGTCCGTCTTAGTCTGAGCACGGAGCTCAAAAATGCCCTCATCCACGAATTTACTGTAATCTCCACGAGGATGGTTGCCGTATAGTTCCAGAAGATCCATCTGGTGCATCATCTTGAAACGCATGACCTTGTTGAGACTGTCCAGAAAATCGCTGACCGGACACTCCCCGTTGCCTCTCTGGTAAAATACGATTTCAAAGTCATTCATGGCAATTGCTCCTAAACGATAGATGTTTAGCCTTTATGCGTTATATACGCCCAAAGCACCGGTTTTCCCAAAAATATTTCCACATTGAGAAAAAAGAGAGCAGAGGTTTCCCTGCTCTCTTAAATTTAGACGATCAGCGTCCGTTACCCCAATGCTTCTTGCCCCAGTCAGGATCCTGGGTGCCGGGTATCTGTACCAAAGGAGGTGTATCCGACTTGCCACCCTCGTCCGTCTGTGCAGCAGCGGTCTGGATCTGCTGGGTCAAACTGGGTTTGATGGGACCGACCTCCGACTTGAGGGCAAGAGACCACTCGAATTCATGCGCATCCTTGTACGACCAGTTGTGCTCCTCACAGAACTTCTCACACTCCGCAGGTGTGCCGCGATAGAACTCCTTCTTGACGCTGCCGGACATAAGGTAAACCATATCCATGTTAATGCCAGGATCGAAGTTGCAGGCGTATGTACAAGAACTCTGGCGGTCTCCACCAGCTATGTTGACCATGCAGTGATGGCGGCCGGCCAGCTTGCCAAGAAGCTCCGTATCAGCCAGGACTTCCTCCTTAGTGGTGCGCCGATCTGCGAAATACTGGCCGTTCTGCTGAGCCAGGTACTGCCGGATGTCCGATAGAGCATCCTCCTCGGTAAGAGCTTCCCGGCTCTCCTCGTTGTCGATGCTGTAATAATGCTCATTAAGATAGTCGCCGATACACTCATCCATAGCGTCATTGTCCAGACAGACATCAAACAGCCTTTCGGCAAGCGTAGAAATAAAATCCGGAGCAAGGGTATCGGGGTCGATGTCAAAGTTATCACGCAGACGGTACGGGACTTCCTCCAGGCAGAACTTACCCAGCGCTGTTTCAGCGAAGTTCCAACGAGCTTCCTCCTTGGGAGGGTACGCCTCGATCAGAGACTTCTCGGCGAAAGCGTCAATGTCGGCCCAGTAATCAGGGGCGGCCTCCCCTTTTTTCGCCTGAGCATTGTAGTCAACGCCCTTATGAGACTCCTCAAAGGATTCCGCCATGGCCACAATATAATCTTTCAGCTCCACGTGGTCCTCCACGGAGATCTTGCCATCTGCCATCAGCTTGCCGGCCATGAGGGAAATGTTGACGATGTTCTCGTTGATAAAGTTTCTATTGTATTCCATAATAGCGCTCCTCTCAAATCATGAATTCTATTTCACCGCTCGGCTGCCTTACCGGGCTGAGAACCCCGCTTGGCATTGGTGCGCTGGCTGGCGTCTGAAATGGCGCGGTCCAGCGGCTTACTGCGGGTGCGGTTGGCAGGCAGCGCACACTTGTCCGGGTTGTTTTTTACCCATGCATCCAGCTTCTCCGGCGTGGTGATATCGATGCCGTGACGCTGCAGGTAGCCGGTGATGAAGTCGCGGTGCTCGCCGCGGAAGTTGTTGGGGAGATGGTCAAGACAGAAACCGTTCATATAGACCAGCGTCTCCACCAAATCGTTCTGCGCGCTGGTAGTAATCGTGCTGTAGTCGCCACAGAAATGGTGCTGAACGATGCCATCCAGGCCATTACCCTTATGGACATCCGACACGGAAGCAACGCTGCCGCGCTCATACGGCATACGGGAACGCTTCAAGGTGCTTTCGCTCTCTGGGGTAAAGCTGGTGATACGGAACTTCTCCATCTTGTCAATGACTTCAATGATACCCTCAATGTCAATGGGCGTGTCTGCCTTCTTCCCAAACACCTCGCTGCTCTGCCCGTTCGCTTCAATAAAAGAAACGAGCTTCGCGGGGACTTCCTCCAGCTTGCAGTAGCACTCCCAACGGTTGATGAAATTCCTGCGCTCTCCGACCGTCACTTCATAGCCGTAGCTATACGGGGCTATCTGTCCATGATGAATATCCAGAGCACCGTTGACAATGCCCTGCAGGAGCTTGTCAGCCAGCTCATCACGGGTCAGGCCGCCGCGACGGGCGGTGGCGACACGCTCAGTCTCTGCCACTTTCTCGCAGGCTTCTACCCTTTTGCGGAGGTCGCCGAAGTCCAATTCTACGTCGTCCTCGAAGACGGCTTGGGCGATGTCCTCTGCTCGATCATAACTGTCGGTCACTTCGGGACCCAGCAGGTCATAACGGATAGCCCTGTTAAGCAGGGCTGTCAAATCTTGCTTTGTCATAAACTCATTCATGAGGAAGTCTCCTTTCAAAATATCAGTGAGATGTGTGAATACATCCGTGATCCGCAGCTTACGGCATGGATACGATTCAATGGCGTGGATCATGTCGGCAAAGCTTTCATCCATATAAGAGATGAAACTATTGCTGTCACCACGGTCCTGATAGCGCTGGAGGTAAGCATCCTTCAGCGTTATATCCGGGTATATCAGAAGAAGGCTTTCACGGGGTAAATGCTGCAGCAGGCTGATATGGCAATTCAGAAGGATATACCGACTGTCGGCGCTACGGATGTAATCCAGATAATTTTGAGGATATGCCGGATCGGGAACGGTGCCGGTGTGCTCAGCAGTGTTATGAAGCGTCCCAGAGGATGCGCCTGCAAACTGGAATAATCTGCAATCGGCGTCCAATATATCCGGAGATCTCGAAACGGAGGACTTCCCTATACCGGGGAAACCCCAGATATAATACCGATCCATTGGCTGTACCTCTCCCCTATTCATCATTTGAAAATCTCAACCGCCCGCTGATTCATGGAAGAAATGTCGGCAGCAGAAACGCGGCTGGATGCGTCTGAAATAGTGCGATCCAGAGACTTACGGATAGGCTCACCATGTTCTGTAAAGAAAAAGAGCTGTTTAGGCGGGATAGGCTCCGTTACATAGCACTCATACGCCACAGAGGGATCATAATGGACAAAGATGTCCTTCGGGAGCGATACCTTGATAATAGCCAGCTCCACGTCCGGGCCGTATGCATCTTCAAACCATTCCCCCAACCAATTGGAAAGAGCATTGTCCACATCATCTTTCGTAGGGAAAAGATAAATGGCTGGTGCCTCCTCGCCCTGCGCACCTGAGCGATCCCCTATCTGCGGTACAAGGCCGTGCTCCATAATGCTCTGCACGTTCTGGATCGGTGTCACATGAAAAAGGCAGCGGGCTTTATCCTTCGGGAGCTTTTGCAGCAGCTCCGAATGACTGTACTGGGTCGTGCAGCCCTCCGGGAGGACATGCTGGAGACCGCGTTGGGAAATGTAAAACATGGCTATGTTCACGTTGAAGCGCACGCCTTCCGGCGTGATGCCGAAGGCGTCTCCCACCTCTTTCAGTGTGGCGCCCTGCGAGCGCATTTCCAACATGCGGAGCTGACGTTCCGTTATTTTTCCGCTTCGGGAACCCATATGATAAGGCCTCCTCTTACTATTTCTTAATTAAACCGCAACAACGTAAGTAAAAACATAAAAAAGTTCTTACACTTTGTGTTACGTTCTTATGTTACATGCCGCGGTTATACCCACCGCGAGGGAATAAAGACATCTGCTCGGCCGGCTTGTCCTGCTCCGCCTGACGCTCATGGGCGTCCTGAATCTTGGCATCCAAAGCCGGCTTCTTGGCGTGTTCACGCTTGCGGGCCATGTTCTTATACCAGTCGCTGGCTTTGACCACGGCCACATAGCGGTCTCGGTCGCCCTTGACATACGCGCCTACGACCTCCTCAACGCTGGATTCCAAGCGGGTAAGATTGAACTGGCCGGGGCCGTGGGGTAAATCTGCCGCGCTTTCCGGCTCTCTGTACTTGTTGAAGCAGTTGGTGAATTCATCAAACTGCTCGGCGTACTTGACCAGCTCCGGGTTCTTGGCAAAGTATGTGATCCACAGACCGCGGTACATCCACTGTGCCTCGGAGCCGGGCAGCTTGTCGCCGGTGAAGGGGTCTACGATGTAATCAAAGGGCTTGCCCTTCCCTGCTTTCCTGCCATCTGCGGTGCGCTTGGCGTCCTGGAACCACTCCTCAATGCTGCGCTCCTTGCCGTTGATGGTCACCTTAGCGAAAAGTGAGGAGAAGCGCCGGTCGCCGCGAATGGAGCACTCCAGCACCTTCTTTTCAGGCGCTGCTTTTTCAGGAGACATCTCCTTATGGAGATCTGCCGCCTCAATGGCCTCGCTGGCGGCTTTTATGGCCTCCTTCTGAGCATCGGTGGCAGCCGGGGCGTTGGTCAGCGCCTCGATGCGGGTGGTGAGCTTATCCCGAAGATCTGAAAGGCTCTCATCTTCTTCCCTGACAGGCTGCTGCTCAATCTGCTGGGCGGCGTCATAAACCACCTCAAGAGCCTCACAAGCGTCTTGAAGAACTTCGCTTTGTTCACCGGATACGTCTTCCGAGAATGCAAGATTTCTCATGTCCAGATACGTGTCCGCAAGGGACGTACCCCTCTGCTCGTGGAACGCTGCGAGAGCAGCAGTGGCCTCCGGGCCGTCATGGACGGCTTCCAGCGCGTCCACCGCCACATGAAGGGTTTCTCTCTGAGTATCCGTGGTGACCTTCACGTTGTCCAGTGCCTCGATGCGGGCACGGAGGGTATTATAGGTGGCGAGATCCTTCTCGATGAGGATGCTGTCCCGATGCTCCAGAAGGGCGGCCTCACCCAGTACGCCGGAGCCGGCGAACTGGTCCAGTGCAATCTCATCCTCCTTCGTTACGAAGCGCAGGATCTGACGCAGCAGCTCCACCGGCTTCTCCGCCTGATGGATCTTGTCCTTCTTGCTGGTGGGGGCGACGTCAAAAACGGTGGGCAGCATGCCGGCAGCACCGGACATAAAGTGCTCTACGCCGGGCTCAGCCTTATCTTTCTTGGCGTCCGGGCGGAGGTCACGGGCACGACCTTTGGAAAAAAAGCAGATGTCCTCTGTATTCTTGGACTTGCGGCCGGTGTTGGCAACGAAGTCTCCCTTCTTCCAGGGCACACGCGCATAGTATTCAAAGCCGGCTTTACGGGCAAGGTCTTTGACATGGTACAGGTATTCGTAGTTGTCGCCGTTCTCTTCCGGGAGGAATTCAACGAGGAAGTGGCCCGGCTTGAGAACGCGGAGCTTCTCCTTGAAATCCTGCTCCGTATACTGGAACAGGTCATAGTCCGCGAAGTTGCGGTTGCCGCCTTTGAGACTGCTGGTAAGCTGGTAGGGGTGGTCCGTGATGATCCCGTCTACTGAATTGTCCGGCAGGAATGACAGATCCCTGCCGTCTCCGTTGATGAGCAGGCATTTGTTCTCCCGCCCCTGCTCATCCGTCCTTGTGACGGTATACAGGCCCTTACCGACGCGCTCAAAGAGACCCTTCTCAATGCCCTCATAAATGCGGGCACGGATGCTGGGGATGTTCACATCGCGCTTCTGGTGATCCAGGACGTGCTCTTCGGCCTCCTGGAGGGTGAAGTATTCAGTATCCTGGAAATAGTCAAAGAGGGTGGCCTGGATGCCTTTCTGGGCTTCTGCCATGAGGGATCAGCTCCTTTCTGAGGTTAGAGTTCTGGACCTTGGCTTTTGACCGGAACATCCGGTAAAGCGTGGGAATCGGCGGCGCGAGCGGAGGCGGACTGGATTTGTTCGGAAAGAGAAAGTTTTTTATTAGTCTCAAAATGATTTCCGAAAACATTTTGAATCTGTGCCCACAAACGCAAATTAGGAACATTCCTTTCTTCTGAAAGATTGGTAACAGCCCGATAGAGATCTTCTACTGCTCCTTTTCCCCAACCAGGCAGTTTAATAAGATCTTCTGCAGAAACACCGAGAAGATCAGCAATAGAATCAAAAGATGTTTTTCTTAACGCCTTTGATGTATAGCCATTTATTCGAAGCGAAAGTGGATTAGTCGCTAAAACACCAGCTACACGTTGCAATTCAGGTGCTGATTTGTAGACAGTTTGGTCAAGTAATTTTGCGGCCTTTTCAAATGCTTCCTTGGAAATGCTTGCAGGAAAAATAACCGCCAACTCATGACTGGATTCAAATCCCAATTCTTTGGCCAAATAAATAGAGGCGCTTTCAAATCCTGAATGAGAACGAATGGCTGCAGCATCAACCATAGCGCTCATAAAAAGATTATCCATCGAAAGATTACAATCTTTCGCAAAGCATTCATCATACTCGTTGATCAGTGCAATGCCATAGCCTTTTTCGGTTTCCACAAAATAGACTCGACTTCCATATTTCTCAAAACAATCAAGCTCATGATATGCTTGCCTTAATTCTTCAGGAAGTTCTTCTTCCGTGATATCATATTCCCCATGATGATGAAGTTCGCCCATAGAATTAGACCAATATTTAATTGCAGAATCATATGTAAGAGAATCAGATTCGTTGTTGAAGAAAAGATTGATTCCCAAAGAACCTACCTTCAAAAAAGTTTGTAAAGCCGGGGTGATAGCTGTTACCTGCATAGCTTTCCGAGGATAAGTATCTACATGGTCACATTCAGCTTCAGACAAATAATCAGAGAGCCATTCCAAGTTATTCTTTCCTTCGAGCCAATCCACAATATAAGGGGTAGGCATTTCAATAATTCTTCTCATAAAATCATTAGAGGAAATAGCCCAGATACCAAAATTCGGATTAGCAGCAATAGCTTGATTGGCCATTTCCTGCAAGCGAGAGAAATTATAATGGCTTTCAAAACTTGCTACTTTTTCCATAAAAGCAGTCATAAAGTCTTGATAAGTCATGGTCATACATGTGAGATTGTTTGCTTTAGCAAAATCACACGCTTCCTTAAAGCTATTAAAATCCCTTTTTGTTAATCTTTCATCTTTATCAAGAAATTTATAAATACTCATAAAAACCTCCTAAGTTATATAGTTACAATGGTAATATATATACGAAGTAAAATACCTTGTATATCAATCGTTTATCTCAAGATGGTCGATATATTTTTCCAGGGCACCTTGGCGTAGTATTCAAAGCCCGCCTTGCGGGCGAGGTCTTTGACACGGTACAGGTATTCGTAGTTGTCGCCGTTCTCCTCCGGAAGGAACTCGACGAGGAAGTGACCGGGTTTGAGCACGCGAAGCTTTTCGTTGAAATCCTGCTCTGTATACTGGAACAGGTCATAATCTGCGAAGTTTCGGTTGCCGCCTTTGAGACTGGCGGTAAGGCGATATGTGTGATCGCTTACCAGGACATCAATGCTATTGTCCGGGATGAAGGAGAGGTCCCTGCCGTCTCCGTTGATGAGAAGGCACTTGTTCTCCCTTCCCTGTTCATCCGTCCTTGTGACGGTATACAGACCCTTACCCACGCGCTCAAAGAGTCCCTTCTCGATGCCTTCATAGATGCGAGCACGGATGCTGGGGATGTTTACGTCACGCTTCTGATGGTCCAGAACATGCTCCTCGGCCTCCTGGAGGGTGAAGTATTCAGTGTCTTGGAAATAATCAAAGAGGGTGGCTTGGATGCCTTTGATGGCTTCTGCCATGGGGCTCACTCCTTCGTTGTGGGATAAAACAAATTAACGTTCGGGAATTTTCGAGGGACCAGAATGGGCGGAATGCTGAGAGGATGCGCGAGCTGCTGCATCTTGGATTTGCATGTTTAGGGCATTCTTGGGTTTGTCAATTCCTTTCATAAGGCGAAGATATTTCTCGGCCACAGCAACAGTATCACAATCAATATCCCCTTCACGCCAACCACCAGCGCCATCAACATCATCAACCCTCCAATCGCCGGTAAGCATATATGCAGTATCATCAGCTACCAAAATGGCTTCGCCTACAATAAAGGCATCACCAGCAAGAATGTTCGAAATATTATCCCTCAGAATACGAGGCGTTTCTTCCCCGGGAAATTGGACACAAGGGTAATTATATTCATTCAAAAAAATCTCAGCGCTGTCAAAATAGATTTTCCCATCCTCGTATTTGAGCAAATTGCTTGCCTCGAAAGTGTGATCTGTGGTCTGCGGGAGAACAAAACATTGATGGTCGAAATCATCAAAATCACAATTCTCGCGATCGAGCTGATCACTGTCTCTTACATATTCTAATGCCCCAAGTGGAATTTCATCGAGATGAGCTTCTGCATAATCAAGAGCATCCTCAAGAGACATATCTTCAGGAACCTCGATGGTACTGTTATAAACTGCCATACATTGAACTGTAACATTGAGTTTTTTCATATTAAAACCTCCTATGATTTCTATGGTTATATGTGAAGTTCGTAAAACTTACTGTAATGCAAGCATTTCGCCTGCACCGGTCAATATATTCTTCCAGGGCACCTTGGCGTAGTATTCAAAGCCCGCCTTGCGGGCGAGGTCTTTGACACGGTACAGGTATTCGTACCTACGCGCTCAAAGAGACCCTTCTCAATGCCCTCATAGATACGGGCACGGATGCTGGGGACGTTTACGTCGCGCTTCTGGTGGTCCAGGACGTGCTCCTCGGCCTCTTGGAGGGTAAAGTTATTCAGTGTCTTGGAAATAGTCAAAGAAGGTGGCCTGGATGCCTTTCTGGGCTTCTGCCATGAAGGACCAGCTCCTTTCGCCTGTACAAAAAATCTCTCTATAGGGTATATACGCCCAAGGCGCCGGTTTTCCCAAAAATATTTAGGGAAATTAAATCTTTAATATAATTTCTTTTTGGGAACTAAGCCGACCGTAGAGGAGATAAAAAGGACAAAAGCAAAAGCCACCATACTGGTGGCTTTTGCTTAAAAAATTTAACGTCCGCCAGGGACATCCGGGCCAGATTTACCGTCATGTCCGGTAGAATGAATAGTCCTGGATTGCGCCCCGGAAATCTGATCTGCTAAAGACGCTCTACGCAAAGATTTAGCAAGCGACTCCACGCTCGCAATCATGGAATCAGTACCTTCCTTCCCTGCACACCACTTCAAAACAATGGTTTCCGGGCGTCCATCAGAAACAGGGCAATAAGAAGCGTCTCGAATAACTAATTTTGAGTCGAGGTCAAGATCGATCCGCCCCTCCTCATACGCCGTAACAATCCTGCCCAACAAGTCCAGAGCTCCTTCCGACATCATACCCTTCAGATAATCGTAATCTGGAGTGTTCTCGAACGAAAAAGCGGGAGATTCTGCCGGCTGCTCAACTTCAAAATGCGCAGGAATAATAATTCGAATGTCATGCAAAATTCGGTCGATCTGATTATTAAGCTGCTCGTTCAGCGTCTGCTTTCGCAGATCTGAAAAATTCGGACACGCAGAAAAATCAAATGAAAAGCCTCGCAGGTTTTTCAGATCGTTTTTAATCTTCGGTGTCAGCATCAGGTGCGCCATCTCATTAAAGTCTTCGCCGATCTTAGGACCAATCGAACCTAAATACTCGTCGATGTGCTCCAACTCGGACTCTGTTGCGTAAACAAGCAAAGATAGATTATGATCAAACACCGGAGCTGCCGTCTTAATAGTGACCTCGTTGTTATCAAACAGGAACCCATAATTTCCTCTGTGCCGATCCTGATTCAAAATAAGCGCATCCAAAACGACCATGCGACGGAAATCTTCTTCACGCCCTATACCTTTAAAGTATTCAAATACGGCATTGTCCGATACATCCTCGCCCAATACATTCAAAACGGAGATATATCCGCGGTCTTCGTCTGTGAACAATTTGCACTTGGAAACATCATGCCCCTTAAATTTTGCAATATCATAGTGCAATGCATTTGGACAAAAAATGTTAGAAACCTGAGACGCCAATCCCTCGCAAAAGGGTTCAAGACCGGCATTAACTGCGCCTGTCGAACCGCCCTTCAAAAGGTAAATCTCATCATTTTCCCGAATCCAACACTTCTTATAATTCCCGGAAACACCAAACTCGGGTGAGGTGCTGCGAAAATGTCTTCCGTATAAGCCACCCTCAAACGCAATTCTTGAAATGACCTCGTTGAAAGGATTCGTATACAAAGAAACGTCGCGCCATTTCAAGGCGCTGTCTGTTTCCTTGACCCAAAATGTATCGTTGAGGGTTAAGCCTCGCGTGGTCCGCAAAAACCCCTCAAGGTTTAAACAGCCCATTTCTTTCAAAAGCTTAGCAATGGAATCACGGTGCTTGGAAGCCTGCCGGCTCCCCAACCACCCGTTTAATTCGCTGTAGCCAAAGGGCTTCAAATCGGGGCGAAACCATTCGCTTTCTTTAAAAACCTTGCTGATTCCCTCTTGTACGTAAGCAAACTGCAAGACAGGAGTGTCCTTATTCATCAACAAAAACTCATTGTTCAAAAACATAAAATCAACCTCTCTTGAAGACAGCAAAACGACTCTACAACTATATTATATGCAGAAAATTCTGAAAGTCGAGATGCAATCTCACAAAGATCCTCCTCGATGCTCGCATAGATGTTTCGGTGGTTAGCGTTCGGGGTCTTGATTCTTGACCGGCGTATCCGGTGAAGCATGGGAATCACCGGTGCGGATAGATGCGGACTGGATCGTATCATCTAAAGCCGGCTTTTGCATGCGAATTCTTTTGAGTAAGGATTCTTGTTCTATGACCATTGTCTTTTGGGTCGGATAAATTCTGTTAAACCTTTCATCCAAAGACTCGACTTCAACCATGGTTTTGGGCGGAGAAATGAGCATATTTGCAAAAATGCCGGAAATCTTAAAATGTCCAATATCCTTACTGCCGCTAAAAGTTGTCCAGCCACCATAGCCCTGAGCGCGTTGCATTTTATTATGAATATCATACTCAAAATCAAGTTCCTGTCCGATAGAAAACGGGGTTTCGACCTCCAAAGCATCGGGAACACGGTCATCACCAAAGTGTTTCATGGTTGGCACAACAATTTTATTCAAAGACATACTCAAATCCTCCTCTTTAATACAATCTATATACCGAAATTCCGGCTTTTGTAAAAAAATAAATTTACTTTTTCAATTAAAATCCATTAGTCAATAACTTTATATTATCAACAAGCCTATCATAAGAAACTATATGTAACCCCGGCGTTTCTCTTTCTAATTGAGCACGCATCTGCCTTGAAATATCATCCATCCTCGACCGGCGTCCCACAACCAAACAAGAAGGTGGCCTGGATGCCTTTCTGGGCTTCTGCCATGGGGGATCAGCTCCTTTCGGTGGTTAGCGTTCGGGATCTTGGCTTTTGACCGGTGTATCCGGTGAAGAGTGGGAATCGCTGGCACGAGTGGAAGCAGATTGGATCTGATCGGAAAGAGAAACTTTTTCCCCCTCCGCGATATGCCGGCTGGTGGCGGCCATGGTCAGAAGCCCGGCTTCAAAGGAACTTGAGCTTGCCTGCACCATCTCTTCCATCTCATTGAGCAGGGGGTTACCGTTGCCATGCTCGGTCTGCGGATCACAACGAACCATCTCCGGCATAAAGACCTGGATGTTTATGTCATCAAATTTACCGAGGGATTCCGTGTCCCCGCGCCGGGTAGCAACAGTGGTAGCGTAGGCAATGGCCTCCTCACGCTGCAGAGCGTTAAAATAGTTGTTCTTGCTGATATTGGGGTTATAGAAGTTCTCAATAAACATAGCCGTGCCGCCGTGATTATGACCCAGACCGAAGGTGCTGACCAGGTAACGGGGCTCGCCGACTTGATCAAACAGCTCACCGTCTATAAGGATATGAGAACCCACAAAATCCTGAAGGACCTCCAGCGCGGCTTCTTTGGTTTTGCTGCACCATGGAAAACGACGGGATTAGTAGTCGTAAGCGTCCTTTATAAACGCCTCTAACGAATAGGGGCCTTTGTCCAGCGCACCGGACATGTTCCTTTTGCGGGTAAAAAGGTTCTCTCCTACTGCCAGAACAGGTGTGTCCACCAGGCCAAATTGATCTTTCCCGTCTGCATCGAGATATGACTTGTAGTTGGTCACGACCATAGCCAGCGGGGCATCCGCCTTTTTGAGCTCGCGAAGCTCAACAGGCACGATCTCCTCGATCTCACGGACGCGGGGAATGCGGTGACGCCTGGTGGGGAGATATTCCTCCTGGTACTTGATCTTAGCATCAAATTTCATGTTAAACCTCCTTAAAACCTATCGCTCATGTTTGGCAGGACATGGCTTCATATCAGTTGGCACGCGGATGGAAGCGGTTCGGATCTGCTCTGAAAGTGCTGGGCTTGCCTTCGTCTTCCCTTCCGGGAGCTTCCATACCGAAATCTCACCGGGGTAATAAACGCGGCAATAGGGGAATGTCTCTGCGACCAATTCCCTTGCCGCTTTGTCAGGGACGCAGGAACAGACTGCAAAGACGTCCGTGGGGTCGATACCCAAGGCGGGAAAAACGTCCTTAATGAACGCCTGAATGCTGATGAAATAGAACTCTGAGTTCCCCGTATGGATAACAGTATCGTTGTTGCCACAGGCATCTACGCCGATATACTTCTCATTTTCCCGGAAGTAGTAGCTCTGCGCCGCATAACCGCAGCCTAAGTCGATGATCGTCTTGTCTTTCGGCACGAAGTTTAACACGTCCCTGTAGACGTCCTCGAAGCCCAAAAAGGTGTAGTCAAGCTCTGCGGAAGCACCGGAATGCTCAAAAAGATAGTCCAGCTTCTCTCTGGGGACGAGGGAGAAGAGTTCGCACGGTTTCATGGGCGCTCTCCACTATCTTTCTACCTGACGCGGAACCGGGGGATACGGAGGTTCGTGGACACGCAGCACAGGATCGTCCTCCGAAGGCTGCTCTTCCCGCTCGGGGGCGGGAGGAGTGCCGGCACCGCCACCACCGGGGCCTTTGCCGGCTTCAGCTGCCGAAATTAGTTCGCTCAAGGACGGACGGCGATCAGCTATCCCGCAGGAAGCCTTCGCCTCAGCGACAAACTCATGCACCTCTGCGGGGTTATATTCCCCGGAAAGGTACGTCCGAAATGCACGGGCGACGACATCTTCGAGAGCGTTCTTTCTCTTATCATTGGAATAATGGCTGAGATCGATGTCATCAAGGGAAAGACCTTCGTCCTCAAGGTACTCCTTTACCTGCAGAGCTACAAGCCCGAAACACTCATTTTTGGAAATGGTGTTAAGGTCTTTCCAGGAGTAATCGAAGGTCTCGCGGTTGTCGGAAATAAACTGCATCAGATCGGACCAATCTGTGTCTCTACTCAAAGTGAACTGACTCATTGTTAAGCTCCTCTCGGTCATATAAAATCTCTCTTTAATCTATATACGCCCGGATCGCTGGTTTTCCCAAATATATTTTGCATACCCTAAAGCGCTTCTCCTGCATCACTACTATAAACAAAAACCACAGTCAAAAGACTGCAGCTTTTGTTTGTCAACGCTCGACATCAGGCGATTTTGCCGGTAAAATCAAGGAAGTGTGGGGCTCGCCCATGCGGGCGGCGGCGCTCCCGATCTGATCTGCCAAGGATGGCTTAACGCCGAGATCCTCCTCAAAGCTCCTGCCCGGAATAGTATAGATGGATTGCTTGGGAGCATCGTAGAGAGAAGGCAGAATACCGTCGTTGATAACGTGAGTCTCAAACGCCTCTCTGCAATACTCCTCGACAGCCCCTTCGCTGGCAAGATCCAGCGGATACATGTCTTCCGGCAGGAAAATGTTCGTATCCATCTGCAGATGGCGGAGCTCGTGGAGGACGGTGGTCAGAAAGCCGGTCTGCACCTGGTTTTCGAATGAGAAAAACGGGTCTATGTCCAGCAGGTCTGCATTTTGAGCTGCGACCTCATCTGCTGCGCGGACGATCTCGCCCATGTTGATCACCGCTGTATTGCGCTCGAACCAAAGCTGGCCTAATACACCCGCCCCTATTTCGATGGCACATTCGTCCGAATACTCCTCATACAGACGCTTGCGCTGTTCGTCCTCGAAATCAGAAGGCTCAAGAGTTTCGGCATTGTCCGGCTCAGACCATACTACAACGACTTCCTCAAGCGTAATAAAAGCGTTGTGGTCACAGGCGTTCCAAAGGTACTCCGCGAGAGCTTTCCTGTCTGCCTGGTACCGCTCCGGTATATCTGAGCTGATATGTATTCGCTGCGTCAAGTCCTCCAACGTCATAGTCTCCTGGAAATGGACAGGCAGCAGCTTCGCGTCTTCGTCGTCCCATACGACAAGGCTCTTGCCGTCCGAGGATTCGATGCTAAGCTCCTGTATCTCGGACACCTGGGATAACAGATATTCTTTTGCGAGGGGTTGCGGGGTTTGGGACATGAGGGTCAACTCCTTTGGGTGTCTTGTATTGACATATTTCTCTTTTGGAATATACTGCAAGTAGCTGGAGGAGTTTGGAGTGAAAGTCTACAAAAAAGAGGAGCAAGACGATATAACCTTGCTTAGCATTGCGCAAGCGCGCATGAGCAATTTTGATCCTTCCGCGCTGATGAGTCAGGCGGAAATCGATGCAGAGTTCGGATTTACACCGGAAAGCCTTGCCGAAGTTGGAGAGATCGAATTTGAGTAAGTTATACGCAAGAATACTGAGAGTGCCGACAGCTAAGACGGCACTCTCTTTTTGATGGACGCAATTATCGTTCAGGTTCTGCTCCCTTTGTGTTTTCTATTGCGCCAGTGCGGGACTCTGCAGACTTGATCTGATGGGAAAGAGACGGCTTTGCCGGAAGCTCGGCTGCCAGTGGCCGGTCATGTTCGAGGACACCGATGGAAAAGCTATGGGTAAAGTCGTCCGAATCCTTGTCGGTCCACAGACGTACAGAAATGCCCTTATCCGGTACAACTTCGTTTCTAACGGAATCGGTATTCGGATCATAATGGTATTCTTGACCGATAATGGCCAAGGGCTGTTCAAGACCAGTTTTTGCATCCTCCAGGAGTACAAAGATCTCCTTGTAGGCGGGGTCTCCCCCGCTGACAGCCTGCAGCTTACCAAAACCCAGGTCAATGTTGACCATAGGCTCTGCCATGCGTTCAGGGAAATCTGGGGCGAAGATGCTGCGTTCAGTGAAAAATACACCGTCATAGGTGGCAACCGCAGTGCCGTATGTAATAAGACCCTCACCGGCGAAAACGCGGGGCATAACGTCCAGGGAAACGATGGAAGGCAGCGCGCAGGGATAATTGGAATCAAGCTGAAACTCGGACTCCGGCTCGTAGAAGCCGTCCTTGTCAAACTCCTCGTACAGCTTGGCAAACGCCTCGAAATCGTCAGCCTTCAGACCGGTGAGCTCAATGCCGAAAGAATCTTCGTCACGGCTGCCGTTGGCACGAACATGACTGCCAAAATATTCGCGTGCCCAGTTGTTGATAGCGGCGTCCAGATTGTCCCACTTGACGAAGATAGACTTACCCAATGAGGCACAGGCGTCCGGAGTCTGTTCGTGCTGATTCTGCCGGGCTTTAAAAACCTCAACGATCTTTGCCTTGGAGTTCGCAATGACTTCCTGTGCCAGATCATCGTTACGGGCGATGGCGTCCACATAATCGACCATGACATCGCCGTGCTTGCTCAGCAGCACCTTTGCGATAACATAACCTTCCTCTTCTCTCTCGCGCCAGGCGTCAATGTAATTGACAGCAAGGACATCTCCATCCTTGAGAGACAGATTCGTCTCCGTAAAATCATTCTTGATCTCAGACCAGTAACTCATAATAAGTTCCTCCTTAAAATTCGTCGCAGCGGTTAGCCGCGTTGCTGCGACTTCAAGTGTCCCTGTTCCGTGGCAGGGAGGCTTTCTTTTTTGCTCTCGGCTGCCTGGATCTGATCGGCAAGGGTCGGCTTGCTATCCATTGCTTGTGCTTTTGCAAAAGATTCTTTTGGCGTTACCGTGTTTTGAAAGTCAAGTGAATGGCAAACTGCCTCAAGAACATTCGAAAAAAATCTTTCAACTTCATGCTTCGGATATCTTTTGTGAAGATATACACCAACATCACTATCTCCCAAAAGAACCGAAAAATCATAAGAAGAAGATGTTCCTGAAAGATGATCCATTACCCTATTTCTAAAAGCTCTTAATTGGGAATAATTCAAATTCAAACTAAAAACAACATAGGCATGGTGCTCTTTTTTCGATGGGAAAAAGCCTTTCTTGTGTCCAACGCAACATCCTCTTGTCATAATGTCGTTATCCCAAAGAAAAAGAAGAAGATTCTTAAGTTCTTGAGAGCCTTCGGCAAAAACTTCTGCAAATTCTTGCCTGTTTGATTTAATAACATCAAAAGAAGAAAGAGACTTACCAAAGTCGTTCGCTAAATAATCCCCAGCATTTGTTGCGAAGGAGAGTCCCATCTAAAAAACCTCCTTGGTACAAAATCAGCGGGACATTTCGAGAGATACATTCTCCGCCTTGTCCGGCTGGGTGCGCTTTGCGGCAGACTGCATCTGCTGGTCCAGCGTGGGACGCTTACCCAGCATCTGGACGGCAAAGCTCTCAATGTCATCCGCTGTAAGCCATTCCGGCTTCTCATTATCCGGAAAACTCTGATACAGCGCTACCATGTGAAGGATCTGACCTGCCTCGTTCCCGCGGGCCCAAAGTGCGTTCGCACTGCGATTACCGTAACCGAGATAGTATTTACAGTCACTGCGAAGGCGGTCCAGCATCTGATAGCGGAACTTATCATCCTGACCGACTGTGAGATCAGTGGTGAGCATATCATCCACATTTTTACGGACCCAGAAACGAGGGTCGGCGTTCTGTGCCAGGTCGCTGGAATGGATGTCAAAGCTGCCCAGCTTACAGGACATATTGCGATCTGCAAAAACATTGCACCGATAGCCGGGGCCGTTTCCTACCACATCCGGGATGGAAGCAATGTATAAACCTTTATATTTCATGTTCGAGCCTCCTTGTGCTTCTTTTTCCGGCTTTACAAGCCGAGAAAACTCCTCGAAGGGTATCTCCTTCTCGGGGTATGGTTCATGGTCGTAGCCGTACAATGTGCCGTCATAGCCCAGATCCGTAAGGATGACAGGCCCCGGCTCGTAGGCATCGATGTAGCTGCCCGGGGTAAGGTCTTTACCGTAGAAATTCAGCACGGTATTGGGGTCTGCAAGCCAGAGGGCATGGGTAATGTTCACACCGGTGACCTTGCTCAGATCCTCCAAGACCTCGCGGAAGAAATCAACCTTCTCTTCCCAGGACATATCATCTACAAAGCCGTTGTCATCCAGCTCTTTTGTGATGGTCTCCAGTGCCGGAGCAATAGAACTGCCCTTCAGCTGATGGCTGCACAGGTATTCGGGGATATCTGTGTTGCCAAGCTCAAACGTTTCAAAAGCCATGACTTCAGCGGCATCACGGGAGCCGGTGCCACTGAAGGATTCTGTACGGTAACGAAGCATATCTGCTCTCTCCTTTCCGGAGCGTATCAACGCTCCGGTTCTTTTTCGTTGTTCAATTTATCCTTGGCGGAACGGGACTGGGCATCCTGAATCTTTGCGTCCAGAGGGCTTTTGGACAGCTGCTTGACCACTTCGTGCTGGGGGTGGATGGCTGCAAAGAGATCAAATTCCATGTCTTCCAACCCCTTGTTCTCCTCTATGTCCGGGAAGTAAGTCTCACCGTTCAGAAAAACCCTGCCCTCCTTGCCCTGCAGGGCGGCCGTCAGAGCGCTTTTGTCACCACCCTTGAGCCGAGTATAGGTTTTGGGAGAAACATCCAGAGACATGCCAACACGAGCCCAGAGGCGCACCGTACCGTCCTCCTGCTGCAGCAGATCCGCAGACGGCGCGGGAATAGACTTATCAGTCTCAATCACCGGTGCGGCCTTTGCCGCTGTCGCTGCATACTGTTCAGCCCGATGTTGGAGGAGGTCTGAAACAAATCGCATTGTCTTGAGTTTTGCCGACCGAGCTTCTCGCTGCTTTTGGTTCTTGTCTGTAGAACTCAAAATTTCAGTGGCATGGATTTCTTCATCAAGAATGCCCAGGACTTGATCTAAGCTCAAATTCCGGGCAGGCGGGAAATAAGCGGAAAGATCCTTGTAATCGGCAAAATCCTCGCCAAAGCCGCCTACGGTATAGTCGCCGTTGTGATTTGCCTTGGAAAGAAGCTCCTCCCTGGTAAGGCCCTTATCCTGGCACAGCTCAGCCAACTGCGCTTCGCTCATGTCCTCCACGAAATACTCCTCATAGTCAACGCAGTCGAAGGTTAGGATGTCACCCTTGTTGATAAGGACGTGTTCTTGAAACTGATTACCAGGCTCGGAGGAATAGCCCTCCACGACAAGGCCGAGACGCTTGGCTTCCGTTGCAAGGGTGCAGTTGGGATTATTACCCGGCAGCATAGATTCACGGATGCTCCATGCGCAATCGCCGGAGATATCGGCGTAACCTATGCTCCTATTGCCGGGGTAAGGGGTAAACGGTTCGTCTTTATTGACGGAAAATACGCGGCCCAAACGAATGGGAGCCTCGCCGCTGAGCATGGCAATGAATTGTTCCACAGACTCTTTTCTACCGGCGATACGCATCTGATACCAACAGTTATTAGCCATGGTGTTACCTCCTGTCCTGTTCAATGTTGTGGGTTTCCTTCTCTGCATTGATGGGCGTAGTACGAGCTTCGGCCTGACGGATCTGGTCGCCCAATGAAGCCTTTTCCACACTCTGCTCTTGCGGTGTGAGTCGGGTATACCCGATAATGTCCTTGGCGGGTATACCATGTGGACACGCAGCTTTCGGAATAAGAATGTATCCTCCTTGGGAGCTATGCTCCACGGAATCGACACACTCCACATACCGACCCTTATAGCGGAACTTGACCGCATAGACATGGCCCAAGGTCTCTGTATCCACGACATCATCCAGCACTTTATGAATCAGCCTCGCGTCGTTGCGGACCGCGTAGACGCCAGCTCCATCGTCTCCCACCACGGCCATATCGCCGTAGGCGGAGGGACGGATACCCGTCTCCAAGATGGAACCAAGGCGGTCTTCTGTGGTCACATGGACGAGCTCAACTTCATCGCAGCGTGTCACGAACTTCATTACTTCGTGGCGATGCTCGGAAGTGTCCTTCAGCTCGGTCGTAAGAGATGCAATCTCCTTCCGAAGATAATGTTCCGGCAGCTGGAATAAAGCAGACGTATAGGGGTCTGTCAGGATATCTTCCTCAAACCAACCATTCTCATGGCTGTCGTAGACAATCCGGGGTTCATCCGGCTCATCCAAATTCTGATGAGAATCACGGGCAGCGACACAAACCTGACCACGCCCGGAGGAAACCGCAAAGGCGTCGCCCTCCTTAATGTCACGAATGTCTGTCCGGAAAGGAACATAGTTTGCAGCGCCTGGAAGCTGACACATAAAGCCGTCCGATGTCTGCAGAACTTTGACGTCACCCAGATAGAAGGCTTCCGAACGCTCAGGGCCGTCAGGCTGCATCTTCCCTAACGGCACAATTTTTCCATCTATGTAATCGTAAGGAGGAAGATTGATTGCCTTGTCATCAGGCAAAACGTCAAAGGGAAAAAATCCCCGATTGCCGGCATCATACGAAAGTCGTGTGCCATTTGCGCGTATCATACGCCAGCCAATAGCGTTGCCATTCTTGTCAATAAAAAAGGATCTGGAGATATCATCTGGCGCCATCTCCTCATAGAAGCGCTGTTTTGCCAGCAGATTGGATTTTTCAGTATATATGTCCATGATACGGTGCTCCTTTCAGCGCTGTATATCGCCCTTTTCCGGTGCGGCGTCCGCTATAGTAGTGCGGTCTGATGCCTTCTGGATCTGCTGGTCCAGCGGCTCCTTCACCTCGACTTCCTTGCCGTATGCCTTGGCATACTTGGCAAACATTTCCGGGTCGATCTCACGCAGCTTGTCTTCGTTGAAGCGGAAGACCGGGAAGCTCAGAAAGCCGCTGGGTATCCACTTGCCAGTGAATTGGGCAATGCCCTGCTCCTCCAGGAACTTTGCATGCTGTTCACCGCCATACTCAATATTTACACAGCTACAAAGATAAGGCAGCTTATAGATGTTGACTGTGAGATCGCAGTAATCGTCTATTCCGCCAAGGTCTTCATCAAAAGAATCCAGACCAAGGTACAAATTGTCATCATCGGCGTACATATTGAGCTTCGGGTATACGGTAAGCTCATCGCCGAAGCTGTCCTTGTAGGGATAGCCTTTCTTTTCAGCCGACATGGGATTATCCTCCTCTCCGTGCTCTTTACAAATATTTACACATCTGATATAATGTCCCCGTGGATCGTTCTGCGAATGCTCGCGGGGCCCGCAGACTGGAAAGGGAACTTCCGAAAGGGAGTTCCCTTTCCTTGTTTTTATCTTTCCGGGACGGTTTTCGCCGGTTCCGGCGCTGCATTCGGCGCCTTGGTGCTGGCGGCCTTTACCTGCTCATCCAGCGAGGGCTTCTTGTTCATGTGGGACTCATAGACGCCCAGAGAAATACCAAACTGCAGCGGGCGCCAGAATCGGTCATAGTAGGCCCTGCTCTGGCCGGCCAACTCGGCAGGTATCAGGGTGTCTTCCTTGCTGAAAAAGTCGTACACGGAAGGCGGAAGGTGCTCAAAGTTGTATAGGTCCGGACGGAAGTTCCAGAGGAAGCGGGCGCCGTCATGATTGGCAACACCGCCGTCCCAGGCAAGAATCTCCATCTTGGAAAGGTCGCCATCCTGATACTCCTTCCTACCGATGTCAAGGAGCTTCTGGAAATTCTCTTTGTTGTACGGACAGATGAGCTCGTAGTTGTTCTCCGTCATGCCGGGGTTTTGGGCGCGTAGTGCTTCCGGCATGGGCAAAGAACCTTCGATCACACGAGCGCGTAAAATCTTCATGTTTTCCTCCTCCTACCTCAAGCCAATGTCGGTTCCCTATCTTCGCGGGAAACCTCTTGTTTGTCGTTTTTCTGGGCAACTGCCGTTTCCCGCGCACGAGAGATCTTGCTGTCCAGAGCTTCACGCTTTCTCTCCGGCGCGGTATCAGCCTCTCTGCTGTGGTACTGTTCACAGACCATGTCCAATGCCTTCTCAATGGTCAAACGGCCATAGGTGCTGCCGGATTGCACCCTGTCCCATTTCCCATCTGTCCTGCCAAGACCGGAGTTCCTGTAGATGCGGTCTATCTGATCCGGGTCTCTGGTGTAGAACGCCAGCTTGGTACAGAGCGCCATGTCGGCGCGGCTCTGGTCGTTATCGTAATCGGAGATGTCACCATCCAGCAGAGCACCGAAGCGGGAACTGTGCTCGACTACCAGACGAAGAATGTCGTCGTCTGTAAGATGCAGGTCGGTAAACTCCCCCTCTTGCCGCTCCTCCCTATCCCACTCTCGACGGCGCATATAGGTTTCCAAAACCTCGGAGAGCTGGCTGCTGCGCTCCTGCAGGTCATGAGGACTGCCTACGAGACGCTTGCCGGTGATCGTCACGAACTTGTTCGTAGCGCCGGCAATATACGCCTCTATGCCATCGGACTGGTTGTTGATGTAATATTTCGACTTATCGTAGTCGAAGTGAGGGGCACGAAACAGAATGTGAACGCCTCTGCCGGACGGGGACAGCTCCGTGTAAGAGTGCATGCGAGAGATAATGTCCTTCGCTTCCGCACTGAGCTTGCCGTCTGCCGTAATGCAGTCGTCCAGGTCTATGGCGCAGACATCCCCGAAGATCCCGACGCCCAGGCCATCATAACCATAGCGCTCCATAACGAGGTGCGCGTGGGCAAAGGAACTGAAAGACTTTGGGTCGTTACTGGCGCCAAAGCTGCCGGTATGGGGGTCATAGGGGCATTTCGTCTTGTGACCATCCCTGTCAATGTACTTCCAGACACAGAATTTGCCATCTTTCCGAAGGCTCTGGGGGATGTTCACGGTGATCATGGTATGCACCTCCCTGTTCACGTATGGTTTGATAAAACCTGTTCAGAGGCGGGGATATCAGCGGTCCTTCTCCTGATCGGGAGCGGGGGCGGTTTTCTGCTGCTCGGTGCGCTTCTCGGCAGATTTCATCTGCTCAGAAAGGGACGGTTTACGCTCCTTCAGCAGCTGCGCTTCCCTGGCGTCCAGCCAGTCCATGACCACATTCATATCCTTGGCAGATACCGTCCACTTGGGGATGCTGTCATCAAGAGACAGCTCGCGCCTATGCTCTCCACCACCGGAAGAGAAACCGTCCTTACCCTGCAGGGTCTCCAAGAAGTAACGACCGCCTGTAAACTGGCCGTAGGATCCAAAGCTGCCCTTGTTCTTATAGTCGGCATCGTAGAACTCCACCAGGGGCTTGCCACAATTGTTTGTCATGCAGTCCTCCGAACCGCAGTGGTCGCCCGGCATAATGAGACGAACGGTCCAATTTTCCAACGGGAGGGTATTATCGAAGGTCTGGGAGAGAATATCGCCGATATCGTGGTTGTTGCGGCCAAGGACGAAACGATTCGGCATATCACCACAGATGATCTCTGCCTTCTCCGCCGTCCCCTCCTGGCGCAGGACATTGATCTGCTGCTCCGGCTTCATGTTTCTGCCAAATACGCAGATGTCCAGACGCTTGCCGGGGACGTCGCCAAGGTCATTGAAAGCTTTCAGCGCGGAGGCAGCGTCATAAATGCCGTTCCTGGCACAGTTCTTTGCAACAAGCGCCAGGTTGAGTCCTGCCTCCGGATGAGCGGCATCGATAAGGGAAGGACTCTTAGGCGTTGTAACGGGGTAGAAAAACAGCCGGCCCGGATGCATGGTGATATGGGAGACACATTCCTGAACGGTTGCCAACGCCATCTGAGCAATAAAGCCTGTATTGGGATCTTTCAGCTCCGCGCTGAGATCCAGGTTCTGGACTGCCTTGAGATCGCCCTGCTCAAACTGGAAGATACATTTCTCACCGTTGAGGTAAAGGTTATAGTGGCTGGGCTCGCCCTGTGCGCTTCCGGCAAAAGTATCATAAATGTGATCCAATGCGTCCTCGATGGAATCAAACCAGCGCTCCGTCCCGGGAGCGGTTTTGCCGCTGAGATCGGGAGGGATAGGATCGTTGGCGGAGCGGACGGAAAAATAAGGATTCCCTTTCATGAAAAGATCCATCTGTACAGCGTCGTCATGAGAGAGGCCGAGACTGTTATAAAACGCGACTTTCTCGGAGGAGAGCATCGTCCGGGTCGTCTCGTTCAGGTGGTTAAGCACGAGAGCGCCAAAACGGGCTAAGCCGTCTACGCCATACTCCCAGCCCATCTGACCGTATCGAAGGTAGACCAGGCCGCGGCTGTGGTGATCTCCCAGCCACTTCTCCATGCTCGAATTTTTCTGCTGCGCCGGTAACTCGTTCCAAAGGCGCTGCGCCAGCTCATCACATTTCAAATGGCCGTCTCTGCCAGGATACAGCTTATAAACGCTGCGGACATCCTCAAAGGTCATGTCCTTGCGCTCCACGCCTTTGTCCTCCCAAAACTCCACCGGGGCAACAGAATCACGTTGACTCATGCGTTTCACCGGGAGCTTCTGCTCCAGAAGGTAGATAGCCTCCTGAATGGATTTCGCCTCCAGGGAATGGGGCTCATATGCAGGGCTCTCTAACATATAACCGAACTTCATGGTAAAAGGCTCCTTTCGCTTTCGATAAGATCTCTCTATAACCTATATACGCCCAAAAGCCGGCTTTTCCCAAAAATATTTCGGGGAAGTTGTTTTAGGCATGAGAAGCCTTCACATAGTCTGCAAGGCAGTTGAATGCCTTGCGGGGAACTCCGTGAGGCGTGGCGGAATAGACGTCACCGGTGACGTCCTGGAGGATAAGGAGGCCGTCTATCGCCATGTCCTCAATAACGTACATATCCAGGGGGATATTGCCGTTCATGGCGCGATTCCTTTTCGTCGCAGCTACTACATCAAGCCTGCGGGATGTGGTGACGCCGGTCAGCTCAATGCCGTAGGCGGAGATGGCACCAAACTGCCGCACATAAGCCTTGTAATCAGGGGCGAATTGCAGGCCCAGGGACTGTTCCGCTTCGCTCACGGCGTCCGGGGAAGCCGGAAGCAGAGCACATAAATGGTTTAAGCCGTTAATGGCTTTGATGATATCCTCGCTCATGTAAATACCTCCTGTTCGTAAGAACAATGAAAAAGAGAGGCGGAAAAACCGCCTCTCTTAGCCGGGTTTTATGGATTCGGCTGGCTTTAAGTTGCTATATTCAATTCTGCCGTTACCTTTTCCATGCCGAAGGAGAAGCTGTGCGCGACCTCCACCTCCACCGGGTCTATACGAGAGCGGAGATAGAAGGCAGCCTGACAATTAAGAGTGGCGCCATCTTTCACCTTTTTGTGGTAGTTGGCGCTGTCATACCCTGAAGGAGGGAAAAGCAAAGTTGCCGGAGACAGCTCAATACCGGATTGGAAAAGGGTCAGACCCAGTGCAGAAGCAGCAGATACACCACTATGTCCATTGTTTGTAAAGTCAAAGGAAAGGATAAGAACGTCCTTGCCGGTGGCGGTGGACGCCACAAAATGATCTGTGATTTTCACATAGTAGCTGCCGAGAGATCCTTCCCCGCTCTGCTCAACAGACTCGGTCTTATCCAGAAAATCCGTCATGCAGCCGGTCAGACAGGAGAGGAGAAAAAGGCAGACAACCAATGCTACTGCTCTCTTCATCCGAATCCCCCCTCCCTATCACTGCTGATCGCCGCCTGTGATAGGATTATTGCAGACACGCAGGCGGATGACCTGACCTGTAATGGGACTGATCTCGGCAAGCAGGGACTGCGACTCACTCTCGCCGTTCCAGATATAGGTATCACAGGAGAAAGAACTCTGCTCATCATTGGGATCGCCATAGGCGGATAGGAGCGCTTCCTTGCTGATGCCCAGTGTGACCTCGCCGGGGAAATAGATCCTGATACCGTTATTGGGGATCTGGGAGGCGATATAGTCCAGACAGCAGATCTTACACTTGGTGACCGGCTGGGCAACAGTATCGTCGTTATAAACCCAGACCGTCAGCTTATCACTGCCCTTGACCAAAACCACGTCTTCCTTATACTTATTGGGCTCCACGATAAGGCCGGCGTTCTTTTCCTCCACCGTGTAACCGACCTTCTCCAGATCCTCATAAGAAAGAGGTACACTGGTCATTCCACCGTCAATACGGACCTGGAAGGTATCCCAGGAAGCCGTAAAGCTCTGACCTGCGTTGCCGGCCGTGCCGGAACCATCGATCTGACCGCCAATATACGGCAGAAACAGATTCCATGCATAATAATTGGCGTAAAATTCCGCATCAGGGTCGGAAGAAACCACCGTTACACGTTTGGGGGCGGCAATGGCCTTCAAGCTGTTCCACTCACCGTAATTCACCGTGAGCTCGGCCAATGTAAATGTCATGTCTGAGGATAAAAATGACTCGGAGAAATCCAGCACGAAGTGATCCGGAAGCGCCGTGGAGGCGTCAATATAAAGCGTACAGGGGAGTTTGTCATCCAACAGCCATTCCATGTTGTAGATAAAGCTGCCGAATACATTGTCGCCTAAGATTTCCTGCAGCACAGACTTGCTGACCTCGCCGCCATAAATGACGAATTCCTTTTCATTGCCGGCAGAGATCTTCTCCTGATAGTTCAGGCCGCTCATAAAATCCTTCCAGTCGTAAATAAGGCCGGTCTTGCGAGGAATAGACAGAGCGTCCGGACGAAGGACCTTGGACTGCGTCCAATCTCCGGTAGCAGCCACGTAGTCGTATCGGATGTGATCGCTGCCGTCCGGTACGATATAGCATTCGCGCTCTTCTCTGGTCACTGCACCGTCTACCTGAATGCTGGAATAATATTGACCGTGACAGGCTATGGGGGAAAAGGAGGATTCTACCGTTGCCGTGGAAGTGACGGCCGCTGTATGCGGTTCGCTGTCAATGCTGGCGCCGCTGCTGAATCGACCTTGAATATCCAGGGTGATGGACGTCTCTACAGACTGGACCTGATCCATGACTGTCATCATGGCGTCCACCGTCTGGCTGCCATCCGTGGCGTCGAAACTGCCGCAGCTTGTCGGGAAAACAACCAGAGATACCAGCACGAGGAAAAAAGAAATCGCTTTCAGCCAATGCTTCTTGCCTTTCATGGGGAACAACCATCCTTTCTGTAAAACTCTAAATCATATCCCTCTCCAGTATTTTGCTCATATTCCATATTATACCCTTTAGGAAATAATAAATCAATTATCTTTTCGGTTTAGAAATTGCAAAATTAGTGGGAAATACACAAAAATGGTGCAGCACACGAAGAAAAGAAGAGACGAAGTAAAAAATAAGGCTCCGTCATAAGACGGAGCCTTTAACAAATTGAAGAATACTTGAGTAAACAAACTAAAAAGCATCAGATCCCGCGCCACAAAAAGAGTCAAGATGAAGCTCTTCTAAAAGCTTATTCTGCATTTCTAATATATCTGCAAAAACCAGCTTATCAAAACCGTGCTGGACCAGTTTTAATATATCTTTTGCATTACGAATGATATCTTTTTGCGTATTAACACTTATAGTAACCGGCTTTTGAGTGTTCCGATCAAGATAGACATGATCCACATATTTTGCCGTTACGGGAAACATGTTTTGAATGAGAAACGCACGGGGCTGGCCTAAAACAGAACCAAAACGAATCGTATTGCATTTCGGATGGGTAATCCCCTTTAATGCCTGCTGCTCAAGTTTGTGATGAACAATTTTTCGGTATTTTTCTACTTGAGAAGAAATAGGAACACACCAAAGTATATCAGGATTAGATTTATCAGAAAAAGAAAGGAAACATGGACGATGGTGAAGGCCTTCCTTATTGCCTAAAAGTCTTTTTTCGTTATCATATTTTGAGAAAAAATCATCCTTGATAAAATAAAAAAAGCCAGACTGCATACTAACCTCTTTCGCAAAAAAAGGAGGCTCCGTCATTAGACAGAGCCTCAAAAATTTGAACCCGATTATTTGTTTAAGCTCCGCTATCGGTAAACGGAGAAACATTTGAACCCGGCCACTTATTAGGCTCCGCTGTCCGGTAAGCGGAGAAACATTTGAAACACTCTTAAATTTCGGGTAAATTATATATCAATTCATTAAATGTGTCAAGATATAAAAGCAAAAAAGCCGCCTTGCATAACCAAGACGGCTTTAAGTATTTTCTTTCGGCTTACGCCTACTCCAATTTGAGATGACAATATCATCTCAGCAGAACATATTCGCACGACTCCACATACTTGCTTGTCCGCTTCTTGACGACCTTCAGGAAGTGACGGCCCTGCAGCCGATACACGATATCAGAGATGCTATTCTGCGCCAAACCTACATGCTTGCCCAAATTGGACTGTGACATATAGATCTCACCGCTGAAGAACTTCCAGCGGAAAAAAAGATAAAGCTTCAGGTCACCATTGCTACGTGTACGACCGCTCTGCTCACACAGCTCCATGACATAGGCGCGGATATCGTTGTAGCTGAAAGACATATAACCGTCATGCGCCGATACGATACGGTTCGTATGATATGTATTGGGGATCTTCAGCTTCGGAGCGCCGCGCTTCAAAAAGCAATGGCCGTCCTTGATAAGATGCTGTAAGGCCGGACGCAGATTTCGTGTGCTGACGCCCAGCAGCTCCGAAAGCGCCTCCTGACTGGTATCCTCATCCGTGTGCTCCAAAAGCTTTATCCCCAGATATAGCCGGACTTCCGCTACACTCAATTCCTCAAAATCCTGGAAAAAGCTGTTCGGGATATGAATGCTCTGCTTACGCAGGCGGATCATCTGCTCGAAGTCGATACTGCCGAACTTCTTAGCCAGCGCCGCATCATAAGCAAGGCCGTTGTAATTGTAGTAGAGACGGGAGAAGTCGTCTCTGTACTCCTCTGTCGTATAGGCAGGGTCGCAGGCTTCGCGGCTCCAGATCTCCAGGATCTCGGAGATCTGCCGCTTACCCAGTTTGTATTGGTTCTTAAAGAACCGGATCAGGAAGCCAAGGCATTTGTTGCGGTAGCCCTGGGGCGTATGCGCCAGCATCCGTTCCACCGCTTCCGGAAGGTCGAATTCCGAAAGATACGGATATTCAATACGGCGAAGCAGCGCGGTGTCTTCCTGCGGCTGGGCCGGCTTGCTCGTCACTTTACGCTTTTCTTTCTTTACAGCGCCGGTAAGCTCTGCTTCGTCTTCTTCGCTTACTGTCTCCAGAGTGTCCAGCTGGTCCATGATAAAGGACAGCCCATAACGCTGGCTGGTATCCTGAACCACCTCACAGCGGGGCGGATTCGCCTGCTCGGCGGCGTAGCGCTCTTCCTTGAAGCACTTATTGTTAAATGTGCCGGGCAGGCGCATAACACGGGCAGGGTCCACGCAGTTAGCATCGCAGGGGAAACCCTTGGAACGGAATTTATAGACAAAGGTGCGCAGCTCGTCCTTACCCAGAGGCTCGTTCAAAAGGATGTGCGCCTGGTAACCATGCCCGGAGGATGTCCATAACGCATAGATGCCCAGATCCTCAAAACGGTCTACCAGTTCGGTATACTCCGTAAAGCCAATGTCATCAAAGTCCAGTGCGATCTCTTGCGCTTCCAACGCCGCTTCCGACGTTATCTTCCCCGGCTTGGCCGGAGTCCCCTTATTGGTGTGGACCTCTTTATGATTATCGTATGTAAAAACACTGTAAAACAAACACGTCGGCTCACCGTTATGGCGCTCCAGGAATTTCCGCAGGCGGTCTATGCCCGCCTCATCCAACTTCCAGAGATTCAACGACCATGTCAGCGGAAAATACCGCTTGTCGTCCTTCTCAATGCCCCGCGGAATGGGACGAAGCTCCACACAGGGGTGGAAGCCATCTTCCCCATCCAGACTCGGATGCACAGCCTGTAAAAACGATTGGATCGTTTGGAGTTGCTCTTCAATTTGGGCAGCCGTCAAATGACTGCCATGCGCTTTATTATTATCCATACCATGTCCCCATTTCCAAAAAAATCCTTTTGGGGGCAAGAGAAATTACACGGACCCTATTGCAATTTACAAAATATATGGTATAATAATGGCATATGAAAATCGTATTATACCCATTTCGTTAGGAGTTCGTGCCGCAAACAAGTTCTCCTGACACCCTAAGTCCGGTTGCCAGACCGGACTTAAAACCTTACAAGAAACAAAGGGAATGCATATCCTGCCAGGGATTTGTGTTCCCTTTGTTTTTTATATCAATCAATTGCTTCTCAATTTTCGCTCATGGCCCGAATCAGGCTCGGGTTGATCGTCTGTCCTGAAAGGAAGACCGTCTACCAATAACGCCTGATGTATAAACATCGTCACCGCTGCAGAGATCGTTAAACCATTGCGCTCAAATACCTCGCGGGCCTTCTCCTTCGTTTCCGGCGTCACGCGGACCTGAATCGACTCGGTTTTCTTCGGCATTTCCGGCATACTGACAAATCGCTCCTTTCGCATCAGAGTGTGTTTATCTTACATCAGAAAAACGAGTTTGTCAAGACAATGTCGTGACATTTGCGGGTAGCATCCGGAAAGCGAACTCATCCTTGATGCAATCTATACAAACGTAAAAAGGCGGTTTCCAATTGTTCGGTAATATCAGCTGCAAATACAGGAATCTCATCAGACGATATAAGGAAAATATCACTTTTTTTGCGAGGGTCCTGACCCTGATAAACTTCACCTGCAGGTGTCATCCACAGAGGTCCTTCCGTGGCGCCAATAGCCACCGCATACAGCATGTCGCAAAGATTATCATAGTACGTCTCTACGTTTAAATGAAAGTCATTTATGTACTGGGCACGGTCCTCCGGTGTTGTATCCATGAAAGCGAGGTGGCGAATAATTAGTTTTTCGAATTGGCGTTCAAAACTTGTTTTCATAGAATTCTCCTTTAAAACAGAAAAAAGAACATAGGTATCCCCTGCTGCGGGATATCGCCCTGTTCCCAAGGCGCCTATGTTCTTCGATCATGTAATTTTTTTGATTTAAATGATAACTCTAATTTTACTGTCTTTTCTCAAAATTGAAAAGTAGAAAACACATGGTAAATGAAACCAAAAAAAGAGAGCCAAATACCTTGGCTCTCTTGCTCATGTCTATATTATTATCTCTGACCGGACGTAGGTTTTCTGCTGCTGCCGCCTACCGGATACGGAGCCGTTTCAGGGATCGCCCAGCGGTTACCTATTCTCTTTGCTCCAGCGATACGGCCCTGGCGGCAGTATACCTTTACGATCTCACGAGATACATTATACCGCTTTGCATATTCATCTGTAGATAAATATTCCATAAAGTCGGGAGACTCAGAAACAGCAAAGGAAAACGGTGCAAAATCGTAAATGACGAGTTGAAGCGTATCTGTAATGTACGCAATATTTTTTCCCGGATAGGAATTCATGTCCGGGGCCTCAATATCCCATCTGCCGGCACCGCCGTCAGAAAAACTGGATGTTTTGAAATTGGTTAAGAAATCAAACAGCAAAACCTTGGAACAAATGGCAAGCGTGCCGTCTTCACAAAGAAGCCGTAATTTGTTGTCCTTCGTCTTTATTAAACGCGCTTTCATTCTCATCCATCCTTATTGTTAGTTAAGTTTATCTTATACCATTACAGAAATAAAATCAAGGAAAAGGTTTTACAAAGGGGAAAATAAAAACAAACTTTGGCATCTTCTCCATTCTTGTCAAGTTCCTCAGTACAGTTTTGTATAATATTACCAATAAAAAGACGGACAGGCAGGGTTTTCCTGTCACTGTCCGTCTTCGGTATGTAAAAAACTACTGATTCTCCGTATGTTCCGGAGCGGCGGCCTCAACGGATGAAACATCCTCAGAAGCCCCGATTTCCACATCGGCCGGCCTCTCTGCTTTCCTGCTGGCGCGAAATGCTTTTACCGTGTAGCACAAAAGAACAATAGCGGCCAGGAAACAGATCAGCATGATTTTACCTGTGGTCGTCTGCCATTTTGCCGCCAACCAAGCGGTGCCGTTAAAGACGCCGACAACCTTGGCTTCCACATTTTCAATGGTCAGCGGGAATCCATCATCCACATTATTATTGTCGCCCTTGGTATAGATCAGGCCGTCGTCAATGGCGATAATGCGATGCGTGATCAGAAGCTTCTTACCATTATCGTTCATGACATGGTATGTTACCACATCGCCTACCGCAATATCATCCAGAGAGTCAACTTCCTTCGTCAGGGCGATGCCGTTAGTCATCATGTACGGTTCCATGCTGCCTGTCAGCACCAATACCGGACGATAACCCAATAGAAATACGCCTTCACCCGTCTTTCTCGACTCGGCAACACGGAAGATGGTAAAAACCAGCAGGGCGGCCATGATAATGAGCAGGGCCCAACTGAAAATTGCGTGGAGCTTGCTTTCCTCTTTCTTTTCTTTCAAAACTTGGTTCCTCCTTGTTATAATTCAGGGCCTCTGTCCTCAATCTCCTTCAGCTTGGAAGGGCCTTGCATCTGCTCTGCGTGAAGGATGATGTCCTGCAGAGCCGGGCGATCCGCTTCGTCAATGAGATGAGAATAGGTTACCTTATCTGAAATCATACGGTCTGTGACACCATCCAGCACATCGCGCTGACTGCGATTGTAAATGACATGGATCTTGTCCAGCGATGGGGTGTCAAATTCATTATGAAGGTCAAAATAGAAATGAAGACCATTGGCTTTGGAAAGGCTGACAAAATTCATCAGATCCGATGTCGAAATGTCCACCATCTCAATGGACCCGTTTCGCATCAACACAGACAGATCGTCTGGCTTGGCGTACTGCAGCGTGACTGCATGATAGGCTTCCGCCACCAGCGCAGCGTCGGCCTCCTTATAGTACACGTCACGGAACTCCCAATAAGAAGGCTTCACATCGGCCAGACAGTCCCACCCTTCTTCCGCAAAACGCTCTTTGCGGATCACGGCGAATTCCTCGCCGGTGATACGCCGGCCGAATGGCTTTAACGGCTCCTGGCCGGAACGATCCACGCCGTGGTTTACAACATCCTTGTCGCCCTCCACATAAGTAACTTCAGGGTAATTCTTTGCCAGATATTCAGACCACAGCTTGTACTCGTGCTCCTGCATCTCCAGCTTCTTGATGTCGCTGTTGAATTCCATCATCTGGTCCAGCGAAACACGGGGGTCTTTACGCCGCCAGCGAAAATATGCCTTCAGCTTGGCGATAGGACCCTTGTCATCTGGGAATTTATCACTGCGGAAAAAGTCCAGCCAACGGCGCCGAAAACCAGTGCTCCGTTCACGCTTGAAAAACCAGTCCAAAGCTTCACGGGACTTCTGCATGACCGGAAGGGTCAACTCATAGTTCTGAGATGCATCACGATGCACCATGATCTGACGACACTCGGATTCACGAATCTTTTCCGGCAGTGGGAGGTCGTGCTCTCCATAGATCGTAGAAAGGAACTCGGAATGCCGGCAAAACTCCACCAGATCCTCGGCGGCCTTCAACTGGTCGCTGTGAGCCGTCAGGTCATAGGCCCACATGTCTGGATAAAACAGCTTCTCATTCTGCTCACGGCGCCGGATAATGGCGTCCGGGGCAAAATGGGCAGGCGGAGGGTCTTCACCAATGGCGGGATCCGTTCCCGCTATGATATACAGGCGGTTCTTGTCGCTGTACGGAATGCGGCTTGCTTCATGGTAATACACATTGCCATAAAGACCGTATTCCGCACAGATACGCTGCACATTCTCGCGTATTTGCAGCAGTTCAGCTTGCGCTTGAATATCCATGGCCTTCGCCTCCGTCTTTCAAAATATATGTAGCTTCATTTTAATGGTGGGTCTTCGGGGACTCGAACCCGGGACCGGGCGGTTATGAGCCGCCTGCTCTGACCAACTGAGCTAAAGACCCGAATGGAGCTGACAGCCGGGATCGAACCGGCAGCCAACTTGTATAGTCGGCATTGAATACCTCCGCTATCTTGCGATAGTCGGCTCTCGCTTCCTCCCACCTTGTTCGCGTCCTGGTGGGCGAGCTGACGTCAGTTTCCTTTACTTGTATAGCGCCACCAACTCCGCAAGGGGCGCTGTGGCGGTATCGGCAGGGCTCGAACCTGCGACCCTCTGATTAACAGTCAGATGCTCTACCGACTGAGCTACGATACCAAATAGATCTCCGTTCACTTGTATGCCACGAGAAAAAAACCGCGCTATGGCACCGCTGACCGGGTTCGAACCGGCACGATATCACTATTAGAGGATTTTAAGTCCCCTGTGTCTGCCATTCCACCACAGCGGCATATTACAGAAATAAAGCATTATGGAAAGGAGGGCCACCCTGCGATATGAAAGAAGAAAGAAACCGCAGGGTGGCCGGAAAGTGCGCCCGCTTAAATTGTCACACCTGCGTCATATAGACAGGCTATATGGTACTTTACCCGATCCAGTACAGGCAGTTTTCAGCGGGACTTGAGCCGGCATAATGGCGGACCATGTGATGGGGTACATGGTCCGCCACGGGGAAGTTTACTTCCAGATGCCGGATCATAGAGGAGGACCCATCCTCCCTATGATAGTCTTCCTCCGCCTTATGCTGGGGGGACGCACGGGCGGAGGAAGGATGAGCAGGAACTCTACCAAATCCCTGCACTGGCGGAGAGAGTGGGATTCGAACCCACGGATGCTTATACACCACTGGATTTCAAGACCAGGGCCTTAAACCGCTCGGCCATCTCCCCGTATGAGGCAGGGATATCAGCAAATCACTGCCCTGCCTTGCCAGAAAGGGCAGAGCCGCGCATAAGCTCGGCTTCCTCCTCTTCCTGGATCTCACGCTCAATGTTGCCGAAATCAACAGGTTCGATCTCATCTGCAACGACCAACCAATCCTCGGGGAACGTCAACTGCAAAACAGAAGGAATGCCCTGCGGACTGTTGGGCTGCAGCGTATAAAACGCCGGATTGATGCCGTGGATCTGGTACTCCGTCTCCTTCCCAACCGGGCTGAGGACCAAGTCGATGCAGGGGAAGTAGATAGGCTGTTCTTTGCCGTCTTCATCCACGTATACGTGGTTTTCATACTCCTCCTCCGACCAATAAACACTGTTTTCCGGACGACTGTACTCCTGCAGGAGATCCCACGCTTGACGAAGGTCTTCGTCGTCGTTGGACAAAAAGTCCAACAGAACGTTGGCGTAGCCGGCATGCTGGCTGATCATGACAATGGGTTTAGGCGGAATATTCAACTCGCGGTGAACTACCGCTGTCCCCTTCTCATCGTCATATCGGGTGGCATAAACCAGCGCAATGTGCGCCTTGCCATGACCATACTTGTCTGTGCCGGAGATGTCGATATAACAATCTACCGGATGCATGTGTTTGCGCTGGTGCGTATTCGCTTCATTGCTCATGTTCATGACCCTCCTTGGTTTATGATGACAACATTATACCGCAACGGAAAGAATATCGCAAGTAGTAATTTCCAAAAAACAATAATGATTTGTAAAAAATTTCCCGGTGCAGACGGATTTTAAGGGTAGGCATTAGTCTTTTTTAGATGTAGGCGCCTCATACAGCACCAATGTATATGTGGCGAAAGCACTATCCGTGCCATTCTGGAACAGGGATATCTTTACGGCGGCAGCATTGTACCGAGCATCTATATAACCGGCGCCGGAAGAAGCGGGCATTGGAGAAAGCCGCTCAAAATATCCAGACGTAAATATACCGTAAATAGGAATGATCTCACTCAAAACATAATGCCGTCCCGTAGCAATACGCTCAGCTGTGATAATGTTCAGAAATTTCTCGGGGCGGGTCGTTGTTTTAAGCACATATGGTCTTCGTATATTCAGGCGGGAAAGGATGTGATCCAATCTTTCCTCCGATATGTGATAACGGCTCCTGCGGCGTATAGCACGGCGTAAAAAGTCGCTGCGCTCCTTGTCTGTTAATCTTAGGAGATGTGGCATATAATTACCTTCCTTCCGAGGGCGTAATTTTCCGATACCTTGTCTGCGTGTTCTTATAATAAAACGCCCTTTTGTCGGTAATATTATAGGAAGGCAACATAGGCGCTGACAAGAAAAAGTAGCGTAAAAATACGGTACAAAATCTGCCAGAAAGAATGAGTCGTATATTAACTGGAACGCGGGAAGGAAGCATAGTATCCTTTACAGGTAGAAACACGAAAGAGAGGAGGAACAACGTGCATACCGGAGACATCATAAAAGCACTGCGGGAACAAGCAAATATGACGCAGGCGGAATTGGGCAAACAATTAGGAGTCAACAAATCAACGGTACAAAAATATGAAAACGGAATGGTACAGAACCTGAAGATAAAAACACTGCGTAAGCTCTGTGAGATCTTTGTCGTACCGCCCTGGCAGTTTATCTATCCAGAGCACTCCTCGATCAGTGATGAGCAGATTGTAATGAAAATACGACAAACACTTCTACTGGCGAAAATTTACCAACAGCTCACAAAAGAAGGACAAACACGGGTTTATCACTACCTGCGAGATCTTTCAGAGATACAGCATTACAAAAGTCTGAATGCGAAAACCATAAAAGGTGACTTGGATCAGATGCGAAAGCTTCTTGTCCACCAAGACGCACCGAAGCCTGTGGATGTATTGAATATCACCTGGAGAGATATCACCGGTGGTCATGCTCCGTCACAGGCGCCGGATGAACCGTAAACGGATTCTTGTTGAGACGCTGGTTGGCAGAAGAGATCAGCTCATCCAGACGCTGCTTTTGAGGAATGGGCTGGCACCTGACGGTGCTGAGATGCGCCACGCCGTCATCATAAGAAAACCGCTTGCCATCTATGGAGAAAGCACCACTGAAGCCGCCACAGTTCTCTACCCTGTGACCGAAAAACGTATCATGAGAACCTGTACCCATCTCATGGAGCTGGGAAGCAAAAGCCTTCGCCAGGGTCGGATCGGGAGTGCTTTCGGCACGTTCACGGTCCAGCCGCTTGTGTAAATGCTTCTGCTGCGACCGAATATTGTCCAGCGTAACGTGGGCGTCCTGGACCTCCTCCGGTGTATGGAGACCGTCCAGGATAGTCTTCAGCGCAGCAAGCTCAGCGGCATCCAGAGCGTGACCCAACTCATAATTGCGCTCGAAGACCGCAATGCGGGCAGAATCCTCTACACGCAGCGCGTCGGCCGTAAACTCATGGGTGGCGTAGCGGGAGCCGTATTCCTGCTGATAATAAACGTACCGGTCTGTGACATCCTCAATGCGGATACACGTACCCGTCTGATACAGGCACAGGACGTCGCCGATATTGTCCTTTGTAATGTGCATAGTAATTGCTCCTTCCTATCAACGCTCCGGGCCCTGACTATATACAGGCCTGCCCTCCTTACGCTCCGTCTGGATGGAGGCGGCAGCCTGCAATTTATCGGACAGGGCCGGCTTCTTCTCAATCATGGGCTGAAGATCCTTCCAGTCCTTATCCAGATACCCAACAATTACCTTACCGGCCTTGAAGAACGCAGAATGAAAATGCGCATCAAGACCGGAATTCATATAAGCCACATAGTCCATTGTCCGGTACTTGATGGGACAGCCGGTCTCCTTGGAGGCGGCCTGTATCTCTGCGTAGCTCACCTCGCTGAGACCGGGCTTGATCTCACCATTAGACAGAAGCTCCAGATCTTTTGCCGGATCGTATTCCTTCTTCGTCTCCCGCAGCTTGATAGAAGTATCTTTTACCGCACGCTCCAAAATGCGCTCGGCGCCGGTAAGCTCCCGCAGATCATCTGCGAAGGCAGTCTTCAGATCTCCTCTATAAAAAAGCTGAGGGTTGCCCACCTCTTTCGCCACTTGATACCGATCCCATACATGCAGGAAATAGCTATTGCGCAATTCACGGACATACGGCAAGGCGCGCTGACGGATGATGCGTTCATACGTCTTGGGATGCTTTTTCTTCAGCTCATTCATAGGCATGGCATAAGTCATAGAGATCTCATAGACGCGCTCGATGGGCATACGCTCCATATCAAAATCGAAATTCTTGGTAGCCATGTCACCGTACAAGCCGATCTGCTGATATTCCCAATCAGTAAGCTCGGAAGACGCCATGCCATCCCGGGGATTTACAGGCTCAATGTGATACATATCGGCCAACGCGCGGATGGCATCCTTGCGCTCCAATGACATGACATAGCCAACAAACGATATGGTATCGCCGCCTGTATTAGTGCCGAAATCGTAAAAAGTGTTCTTATCCGTATGAATGAGCGTAGACGCCACACTTTCCTTCCGGACCTTGCACCATGTACCGTTGTGACGGCGCTCAAACTCCACGCCTAAGCGCTGACACACATCCGTGATAGGGATCTGTTTGAGCTGTTCCAGATTATAAAAATTGCTGCAGCTTCTGCTTTCGTTTATCTCTGCCATGGGGATTACCGTCCTTTTAAAAATCTCTCTATCAGCTATATACGACCAGGACACCGTTTTTCCCAAAAATATTTCAAGAAGAATCTTTCAGGGGAGAGGGTATCACCCCCTCCCCTGCTGTATCTTTAACAACGGCTTTTACCGGGCTTCCCAGAGTCCTGGATCGGCTGCTCGGTCATAGCGCTTTTCGCCTTGGAGATGAGCGTATCGATGCCGGGCTTGGCGGGATAGGCGTTGGGGTACAACAGTTCATCCACAAACTGCTTCAGGGCCGTGTCGTTTCTATCTACACTGAGGAAGTGCAGGCCTTCCAGCAGCTTCTTATCCGCAGGGGTGCGGGCGGAAGCGTCTTTCAGGCAGGCAGATGCCAGGTCAGCGGAAAGCTCCTCGTCGTAACCATATTCATAGAGGAACGTTTCCTCCAATTCGAATACGTTCAGTTCCTTCATAGGTTTCTTGGGCGGGTCGATGATCCACTGCACGTCGATAGGTCGGCCGCAATCGAGGGAGTCATTGATCTCCGCCTGCATAGCGGCAACGTCGTAATACTGCTTCGTATAGCCGACCTTGCCGCTGGTATCCAAATAGTGCAGCTGACCCACCAGAGCCTTACCTTCATGATCCAGCGTGTCATACAAGGCGTCACAGAAGGCGTCCTTGGAATCACGCAGGACGCTGTCCAGGTCATCTGTGCCGAACTCGTTCATACAGATGGCCTGAGCACGATGGCGTGGGATACAAATTGTCTCGCCGGGTACCCTGCCGGGAAACGACAGGTTCTTAAAGTGTGGATCGAAGGAATAGAAGCGAATGGCATCCAGAAGAGACCCTGCTGTAGCTTCTGTCTTAGGAGCAATAAATGCATCCTTCTTTTCCTGGCTCCAATTATCAAAGATGGGCTCATATGCCGCATACTTATTGAAGACCTTCTTGCGGTCATAAGCGAGGCCCATGCTTTGGGCCAGCTCCGCGGAGATCATCTCGGGACGGTCGTCCACATGGACCATGGCGCCGGTCCATAACTGACCCTTCTCGCCGCCATAGGCGCCGAGCCCACGCTGGTTGATGTTGTTGTGACACTTGATGGCACTGCCGCCATCGTACATGAACAGGTTCAGGCCCTTGTTGTAGTCGTCCAGCAGGTAGTCGTCCTTCGTGGCGCCTCCCGGCAGATACTCCGCCTTGGAATGCCCGATGTCTGTGAAAATGCGGTGCTCTCTGTCGATCTCCGGCAGATAGCGATCCAACCAGGCGTCCTTCTCCACCTCACAGTACGGGGGCTCACCGATAACACGGGCGGAAACGATGAACACCTCTACGTCCGGGTGATCCTGCATGAACTGGCGGACGCCCTCCACCATGTTCGTAAAAGGCTCCAGCTCGCGGAAAAAGTCCTTTTCAAACATACGCTCCAGATAATTCGCCTGATCATGAAAACGCGCCAGTGTGCCGTCCATATCGACCAGAAGTCTTTTCTTTACCATATTGGATTCCTCCTGCGTTTGTGTGTATGTGTATATGCGTGTATTATGTGTATGTGTTATTCGTATACTTGTGTTGCTATCACCTGTCCCGTTCGGAATCACGGTTCGGCTGAGAAGATGTATGTCCCGCTCGGGTGGAAGCCTGGGAAATAGACTGATCCAGGCTCTGTTTCCGTTCGCGGTAATAGCCGTCCTTTTCGAAACGATATGCCACCGGATCTGTGATGACCACGGAGATATAGTTCCGGAAGCCCTCGCGGTATGCCTTCCTCTGATGGCATTTGTCGCCGCCAGCAAAAGAGCTGCCAGGCTTCGCTACATCGTCGAACCAGAAATGCTGCTGCACCACATAGGCCTCCGCATAGTATCTGTGGCACCAGTTCAGGAGCTTTTCACAGTTGGTGGAGAGCTGGGACTCGTAGCCGACCTTGTGGTTGCCGTATAGACGGAAGGTATAGCCAGGCAGGGCCGTCTCTTCCGGCTCAGATACGCTGGGGCGAAGGTTCCTCACAATATCGCGGATATACTGCGGCACATCGTTGGTGGTGATAAGGGTCTTGCTCATGGGATATTCCGTCCTTTCTCAGCGGGTCGGGCCTTGAGGCTGCACAGATTCCTGGTTTCCTTTCCCCTTCTCGGCGTCCGAAATAAGCGTATTAAGCGTCGGCTTTTCCTTCGCTTCTTCCGGCGCAGGAGACATGTGGTAGCGCACCATATTGTTTTCCTGGTACACATCCGCGGGAAGCTGAGGATTGCCGCCTACCGTGACAGACGGACGGCGAAGGTCATCCTCTACCTCCCTGTCCGGACGGGTGTCGGCGTCAAAATAGAGAAAATACTCATCGTCACGGTTGTAGCCGAAGGTGCGGACGGGTTCATGTTCGTCCTCCGAACGGGGCTGCTCCGTGACCGTCAGCATGATGTCTACGGAATCCGCTTCCGGGGGAAGCGCCAGCTCGGTACGAATACCGGGGTAATCCGGATCTTCATTGCAGAGAGAGGACTTCAATACGCCCGCCTTAACGCCGATGCATAAGCTGACATCCGGCGTAGGGCCGGGGGTAATGCCCATGGCGCGGCAGACTTCCTCCAGCGTGAATACCTTGCCGTAGAGAGAAATACCGCAGTCACCCTCGTGCATGGCGGCGGTGGAGCGGGCATGGTCCTCGCGCTTGAAATTTTTGTACATGCTCATGAGGTCAATAATGCTCTGACGGAAAGCTTCCGTGCTCATATCTTCGGAAAACGTCTTGCACAGCTGCTTGTCCTGCTGGCCGTCCGGGGTGGTGGAGTAGACGGAGAAGGAATAGAACTTCTCATTCTTGTCATTCTCCTCGCCCCATATGACGACCATGTCGTTGTGGCTCAAAGGGCCGAGGGGGACTTCAACGCATACGTCGCCGAAGCTCTCACGGAGCGCCTGGGCGGAGGAAATGGCCGCCATGGTCTTGGACAACGCCTCCTGATACACTTCTTCAAATGTCATGGTTCATGGACTCCTTTCTGTCTCAGCTTACTGCTCCCGCGCTGCATCCGGCACGGGAGCTTGTATAGGGCGGGATGCTGTCCTCGCTTCCGCACCCTTCATAAGGTCGTCCAGAGCTGTTTTCCCAAGCTCCGGAATATTCCGTACAGCTGCGAATACCGGCTCATAGTTCTCGGACAACAACGTACAGGAAACGTTATGCGCTTCTTTGCGCTGAAGGGCTGTGGCGACGGCCACCACCGTTTTCTCAAAAACAGACGGATCTGCAGTAAGAAGCAGCGTGCGCGTGGCTTCTTTGCCCAGAGCGGGAAGAATGGGGTACTCCTCCGGATCAATGCCATCCCGGAGAAGAATGCAGACCGCGGATAAAAGCAGGCCACGAGAAATCGGATGCAATTTCTCCGTCTGTGCAATCCGCTGAGACAGAAGCGCAGCTTCCTGCAGGGATAATCCCAGTTCCTTGGTGTGTTGCATCAGATAGCGGATGTCGATAGCCATGGACAGTTCGTCCGGTTCGGACTTATATTCCTGCTCCATACGTTGGTAGATCGCGGCGGCGCGGGCCCTTTGCCAGGAGCGCTGATGCTCTACGTCCTCCAAAGAAGTCCGGGACTGCAGCTCCAATTGTTTGCCGCGCTCACGGATCTTGGTTGCCAGCGCGGGGTTTTTCATGACGTATTGAGGCTGCATGGAGCAGCCGTCTCCGATGCAGAAACGAAAAAGAACCTCAGCCATATACTGGTTCTGGTCCGCCAGGGACAAAAAATCCCTGGCGGTGAAACCGTGCTGCTCGCGGCTTATTTTCATACCGTGAGGACAGAAACAGATGCGGTCCGGGGCCTGATGGAAGTTCTCCTCGCTGATAAAACCGGGCACCAGTTCCCTTGGGCCATCTGGCGTAAGTTCCATGTAACGGAAATTGCCATAGATGGCGTCCAACAAAGCCTCCGCTGTTCCCTTTCCGTTCTGGCGGTTCTGACGGTACGCCCGCACACAGCTTTCAATAACGTCGTCATAAGCGTCAAGAGAAACCACGCCCTTTTCATCCAGCAGGAAACGCTCAACCTGCTCCCGGGCGACCAGAAGATCGTACTCCAGATACGCCTTCTGCAGCTCTTCGCGGGTCAGGTCGAATTCCTGCTTCTTGCCGTAAATGCTGCGGCTTATAGTCATACCCATATTCGGATACGCTCCTCTCTCTTAGTCGCCGCGCTCATTGTCGCGGGCATTGTCATTCTGGCCCGGGTCCTGACGGCGATTCTCCGCGTTCTTCATTTGCTGGTCCAGCGTGGGCTTTGCCTTATTCTCCCGCTCTTCCATTAAGGCCCGAACCTCTTTGGCGACTTCGCAGGTATAACCATTCAGGAAAACCTCCAGCGCCGTGTCTGCATCGTAGCCGAGGTCCGGAAGCATGGCTTTCAGCTTGCCTGCCGGAATGGTGAAGCGGGCATCCGGCGTATACTTGCGGTCTGCGCTGCAGGGCTCCGTATACAGCACTACGGGAGAGCTATAGTCTCTCCGGACGGCTCTGTCGGCGAAGCAGAGACATTCATCCAAATAGTCCTGACACCCATCTGCGGTAAAGCTGCAATAAGATGCCAGACTCTCCAGGCGCTTTTCGTCTCCTGTCTTACGGGCGGCAAGAATGTCTGACTGAAGCTCACCCACACGGGCACCCAACTGCTCGCAGGCGCGGGCAGCGACGTCCTGCCACGTATCCGGATGTTCGGAAAGCCAATGGCCGCTGGGTTGAGCGGCGTATTCGGGAAGAGCGGACAAAGCGGCTGCATACTGCTTTGCGACCCAGGAAATGTCCTGCGTAAGGGGCATCTCCTCCAGGACCTTGGAAAGGTCTTCCTCAAACTGCGCAATATTCGCGGGGGCCGCATCTGCAGGGACAAAAGCAAGGATCTCATCTGCCGGGCTGCAATACTTATCCGAGGCGTCGCCGGTCTCAATGCCATATGTGATGTTCACGTTGTAATGTTCCAGCGCCTTCTTCAGATGAGCGGCCATCATAGCGGTCTGGGTATGAAAGACTGGAGCGTTGCCCGATTCAAACGCAGACAGATTGTCTTTGCGCTCAAAAATGTAAACCAGGGCGGGTTTACCATACAAGAAAGCACCGGCACGAGTGAAATCAGTGGTATGTTTCGGCAGCTTAATGCTGTCCTTCAGAATTTTAAACTCCTGCGGACGATCTTCTCGGATGCCTGAATCGGAGATGTCCTGACCGGCTACGTTGAATGCCCACTCAAGCATGGGGCGGCTGCCTTCCTGACGGCGCTGCTGGCTTTGGATTTGCATCTCTTTGTAGCTCAGCCAACCGCACGGCAGGTCGTGCATGGGCGCGGGGATATGCTCGAAGATCTGGGGCTCCTGCTGGTAGGCCTTCACATAGTCTTTATCCGACTCCGAAACCCCAAGATCCTCACCATAGAGATTGGCAAAAGGACCTTTCTTGACCAGATGATCTACCGTGTTTTTGCCAATGTCCGCCAGGTGCGCCAGACTGGGCGCCGGACGGACGTCCAGATAGCCGTAGGCAAAGTCCTCCTCCGGCAGCGGCTCATAATTCTTGCACCAGGCGAGACCACAGTTGACGTCGAACTCTTCGCCGTCTCGGTCCAGATCCAGGATCTCCTCCCTGCCATACAGCTCGGATTCAATGAGATCTGCGTACTGCAGGTAGTCCTCGTGGCTGATGAGATCGGAAAAATCATCGTAATCCACGTAATACTGGCCGCTGGTGGTATTGCCCGTGGCGACCTCTACGATACGATTCGCCACATTCGTTATGACATCGCATAGTTCGCGCAGGTTGTCTATCATGATAGTTCCTCCTTTTTGGTATGGAGCGCTTTTCAGCGCTCCATATTCTGCGTCGGTGCAGGTTCAGACGGCTGGGCGCCGATGCGCTGGGCAGCTGCCGAGATCTGAGCCGCCAAGGGCGGTTTCTGCTCCAGGGCAGCCGTCAGGGCCGTCTTGAGGGCGGACAGGTCGTCTGCATAGAAGGGAGACTGCAGGTCAATATTGTCCGTACCGTAAAACCGCTCGTTTTCCTCAGCAACGCAGTCGATAAGGGTAGCAAATACCTCCATGTCGCAGGACTGGAGGAAAGAGCGCATCTTGTCCGCATCCATAGCGGGAATGCCCTCAATACGGCGGGGAGCTTCCGTGCCGAACTCCATAAGCACGCGGATGGCTTCCACCCGCTCGGCATGGAGATAGCAGCAGCTGCTGGAGACATCCATCTCACGGGCTCTGGAGGCCAGCGTATACAGTTCGCCGTTGGTAAGGGGCGGCTCCAGGTCCAGCTCGCCCTTCAGGTACAGCATGTCGTAGGCGAGCTGAAAATCGCCCGGCGATGCCTTCTGCATGCTCTCCAGTTCTTCCATGCGGGAAGCAACTGCCTTGAATCTGGCGCGGTCGAGAGAAAGCTCCTCTGTGTGTTCCAAAATGTCGCAGACCGTCTGGTAGCAGTCTTTGCCCTCCGCCCGTGAGCGAAGAAAAAGACTGTAGAGGGTACCATCCGGCTTGATCAAACCGTCCTTCTGCATTGCGTCAAGGATGCCTTGAATGTCGAAGTAGTAACGGGTTCGTATGGCTTTTTCGAGCACTTCCTCTTTTTGAATAACCGTCTTCATAGATTTCTCCTTTCCTCAGCGGCCCATTTCGCCAGAGAAGGTCCTGCCCATCTTCTCCAAAGGCGTCTGCTCCTTGGACTGCTCCTCTTCCCTCTGGCGCTGGCGCTGCTGAAGCTGGCGGTCCATCTGTTCCAGATGCATCATCATGGCGGCAAGACGGGCCTGGTCTACCTCGCTGTGCAGCTCCGCCTTATAGGATTTGAGCTGCTGCTCCATGTCGTGGTTGCCGGTGGTAGAGCGAAGCATGCGCTCCATGCGCTCGATGTCCGCCATGGCGATGGTACGGTCTAAACGTTCGCGGCGTTCCTCGGTTCTTTCGTTCATAGCTTAAAGCTCCTTTCCGGTATCCTTGATCTTATCCCTTGTGGCGGTGTCCTCGCGGATCTGCTTGGCTACGTGTTCAGCATAGAAGACTTTGCCGTCAATGGTGCTGAACAGGCCTTTGCCCGGCTCCGTCTTATTGAGAGGCACGTCGCAAAAGTCGAAGCCAATGAGGATTCCTGCCGGCTGCACCAAGGCATAGGCGGCCATACGGGCATCGGAGGAATGGGGGTTCATGATATTCACCGTCTCGTGGTCGGCCAGGAAGCGGCACAGCTCGGTGCGGAGACGGGGATCTGCCGCATCCATGCAGTTGCCGTCAAAGGGGACATCGAACGGGGTACCATTCTTCAGGAAGTCCAGGCGCTGGTCGAAGGTCGCCTCGGCGAACTCGGCACGGTCGGACAAAACCGCCATTTCGATGTCGTCAAACCTGTGGCTTTCATCCTGCAGCAGGAAATGGGCCTGGTCGCAGGTCAGATCCGCCTTTACAATGGCAAGCGGAGCTCCGCTCTCGTTGTCCACCTTATACATAGGCAGGGAACGAAGCCACTCTTCGGACGGAGAATAAACGAGGCCGCGGCTGCTGCGTTCATCCGGAGCTAAATAGCAGATGGCAGGACAGACGTGCTCGCCGGCGTCCTTATCCACCACACAGACGTCCATGTCCATCTGGAACGTGTCCATGTACTCGCCCAATGTCATATGCATATCCTGCGAGACTTCCGGCTGGGGGTGGGCGGCGGCGTAATCGCGGACACAGTTGGGATTGACCAACATGAAGCGGGCGTAGTCGCCCAGGTTGTTGAAGGAATTGATCAGGCCAGGAACATCCTTGGGAGACACGCCAAGGCCGGTGATCTTGTCCATGAATTTGGTAAACTCCGCCCTGCCCTCGGACTTAACGGCGTTGCGATGTGCCGCCTCAGCAGCCATTACCTGTTCTTTGATGTCGGTCAGGTCGCGCTTCTTGATCAAAAGATCACAGAAGTGCTGCGCCTGGTCAATAGTCTCGAAGCGCTGGATGCGGGAGGTGTTGAAGGTGCCGATGCCGACATCAAACTCCAGGTAGAACTTGGCCTGATGCTCGGCTTCTGCGTGTTCGTCGCGGCAGATGTAAAAATCTGCGGTGTCATCGCCGTGGTAATGCATGATTCGACTCATCGTTCATACTCCTTTCATCGTCGTAAATGGTTGGTTGACAGCGTCAGCGGAAAAGATCTTTCGAGGATACTTGCTCAACCGTATTCGTGCGGCTGCGGGCGCCGGAAATGAGGGTGTCCAGAGCCGCTGCGGTTCTCGGGGGCTGCAGCTTCTCGGAACGGATGGCGGCACGGATAAGGACGGGGCGATTTCGGAGTGCGCTCTGGAGAAGGTACGAATCCGAATAGCGGCTGACCCAGCCGTCAACAATGGGGCCGTATGACGCCGAGAGCTCGGACAGTGAAGACCCGAGACGCTTCAGCTCCGTGGGACTGGGCAGGTAAATGTTGTCGCCGTAAAGAATCATGGCTGAATTGCTGCCGGCCACGACCACCGCCTCGCCCTGCGTGACGCTGCGGCGCCGGCGCTCCACATGGAGAAGACCGCAGGACTGGAAAATAAAGGCTACATTGTAGTTGTAGAGGTCTGAATTGTGGTCGATGCGGTCGGACGGCAGGCGAAGATCCGGCTCAAGGAACTTCGACAGCTCCTCGCGGGTCGCCTGTGTCGGGAAGACAAACGGTACGTCTCCGTAGCTGCTGATGCTCTTTGCCATGTAAGCGGCTGACACGGTAATGTCCTTGCTGATGTCCTCCACCATCTTAACCATGCGGACGGAGTAAGTATCGCCGTCCTTGTCGAAGCCGGCCCATACGCTGTCGCCGAAGGCTTCGCGGGCGCTGCGGATCTCCTCCAGCAGCGTAGCGGGGGCGTCGCCCAGCATTTGGCCAAATTCGTCCGGCGTTACAATGAAGCCGGTATCCGGAGTTTCTGCATTGCTGCGGACGCCGAAAATAAGGATATCGTTGAACTCTGCCATCTTAAAAACAGCTCCTTTCAGCGTTCCTGCTGGACGGTAGGAGTCTTCTCCCCTGCCACCTGCATAGATTTTGCATTAGCAGCTTGGATCTGCTGGGAAAGACTGGGCTTACGCTCCGGCACCTTCACCTCAATGGACTTCGGCTTCTGCCATGCACTGGATACGAGACCATACGTCTGGTCCACCGTATAGCCGTTATCGGGCTTAGCACCTTCGATCTGAATGTCATAGATGTCTTCACGCTTGAAGGTGAGGCCCCTGTCCAGTGCAATGTCCAGGACAGAACCGGAGCCGTTCCACGGAGCAAACACGCCGATCATACTGCCCTTCGGCATAGTGACCTCACTTCCCTGCTGCAGCATCTTGGCATAGTCATTCATGCTCATGTTCGCCAGCACCGTGACAACGCCGAAGGTATAGGACAGGTTGTCCAGCTCCTGACAGACCGTGGACAGGAACTTGTTATGCGTCGCGGTAAACATTTCAAAGCGCTTATCGTAGGAGATCTTCTCGCCGCTTTCGTCCGTGAACTCGAAGGACTCGGGTTTACCGTCCTCGCCGTAGAAATCGTGGAAGAAGGCCTTTGCCACAGTGCTCAGGTCGTCCATGGTGTAGCCCTGCTGCTGCACCAGACGCTTTATCATGGAATCCTGGTGAATGATCTTATCCGCTTCGGCCTGGGAGTGGATATTTGCCTCCAGGTCACGGGACAACTCGCCGGCGCCGGTGAAGTGCATAAGGGCTTCCCGGAGCATGAAGGGTATGGAGTCGTCCTCCTTGCGGTCCAGCGGCGTGGACAGCATGATATTGACCTTCATGTCCTGGGCCAGGTAATGGTCAACAGGCGGCTCGACAGGGATGTGCTCACGGAGCCACTGAACGTGCGGCTCGTAAGTGTCGTCCGTAGGATCAAAACCCGCCACACGCAGGATCTGGTCTTCGGCCTCCAGCACGGCTATCTCCCAGCAGGAGCAAATCTCCTCCACCACGGGATCAAGAACACCGTTGGCATCCTCGCGGTGGTCGTAGGCGGTCTGGAGAAGGAACTCATTGTCGTCCCCATAATCTGCGTCCAGCAGAATAGAGTAATGACCCGGCGCCTCTTTGATCTCCTCGACGTAATACAGCTTATTGGCGGCGTCTAAGATCGCCTGCTGGTCCTGGGCGGAAATCGTATTTTCGTTCGGCATTTTGATTGCCCTCCTTAAAATTCTCTCTATCAGCTATATACGCCCAAAGCATCGTTTTCCCCAAAAAGATTTCGCTTTTTTCAAAACAAATGAGAAAAGGGGCGGCCAAGCCAAAATCATATGGCCGGGGCCGCCCCATGAGGGTCATCAGAAGCCTTGCTTTTTGCGCACAATATAGACAGTGCCGAATACAATGCCTACAAACACAGATGTGCCAATGATTACCTTCAGGATGTATGTCACAACAGAACCTTTGGACTCCGGCTGGGCAGTCGGAGTATTTTCCTGCTGGGCTGCGGAGGAATCGTCCGGCGCAGGTGTCACATCAGCATCCTGATCTTGGGTATCAGCCGTGCCTTGGGTATGATCGGGCTCTTGTGTGACGTCAGGGGTGGTTGTAGATGCATTGCCGGTTTCTGCGGAAGAAGACTCCTTATCAATATCGGTTTCACCGTTTACATAGGCTTCCCCGTCTGCATTGTGAAGCACCTTGGCGTGCAGCGTGTAATTGGACTCCAGTTGAAAACTGTCTTCTTCCACAAATGCCTCATAAACCATACTGTTTTCGGAAGTATACACCTGTTCCACACTGTACTCACCATAAGGAAGCTGAAGACTATTGGAATAGTAATTAACGCGGTATGCGGTGATGGTATACTTCTCATTCGTCTCCTGATTCATCAGCAATACACTGACGGAGCCACGGAAGCCCTCCGGGACTTCCACATTCAGTTCCACGTAAGCGGCATTCGGGTCATCCAGAAAATCCTCCGATACCGTGGATTCAGCCGCAGAATCACCCGTATCGGCAGGATCCGCAAAAGCGCAGGGGATTGAAAACAAAACCAGGAAAAATGCCAGCAGCATCGCCGCACATACGCGGATGGGTCTGCAATTTAATTTCGTATACATACCTTTTCTCCTTGTCTTTAATAATTAGGCAACCCGTAACCGTAGATGACCGGATCATTTAACGGGTATCTCTTTGTACGGCACTTGTCACGACTGTTGCCTTCAATCGTATAAACATAGGTATCGTCAGACCCAACAACAAGACCAACATGGTTGATCGTGGTGTCAGCATTCCAAGAGAAGAAAATAACATCACCGGCCACAGGTGTCGTATCACCACGTTTTGCCCACTGTCCTCTTTCCACAAACCACTTGGCGCCGTCACTGCAAACAGAGAACCTTGGGATAGAAGAGTTCAAAACATTGTCCTGGTTAGCGCACCAACTGACAAAAACGGCACACCACTCAACACGGTTGTCAAAACCGTACCAGGTCCAATACGGACGCCCGCCTACCTGACCTTCTTGCCGGAGGGCAATGTTTATGATGGATTGATGCCCCGGCCGTTCACCATCGACAAACTTGACGCCGGTGAGATCCGTTTCACCACCGACTTCATCAGTGACGTTCGGAATGCCGCAATAGAGTTCTGTCCAATCCTGCTCGTAAATGGCCTTCACCCAATCACGGTTATCATCCGTCCAGCCGGACCATTCACCGGACTCTTCCATGCTCTCGCCATCGTATTTGATTTTATAGACAGGAACATTGTAGCGAGTGCCTTTTTGCAGAGCTTCCGCATGGGTGGCAACTAAGATATCAATGTGCTTACCATTGACAGCACCGCCAGTATCCTCCGCCACATACTCATGACCGTCTATGACGACGTGTGCTCCAAGTGCAATATCTTTTGGATCCACAGCGATCGTGCGGCCGGGCGTGGGCTCTGTTCCTGTAGCAGTTTTATAAGGAGGACCTGCGTTGCAGGTATGAGGATACTTTTCATTGCAATAGTAGGTAATCGTATACTTACCACGCAATGCGCCGGTAGAAGCAGTAGCCGTGCTGGAAGTCGGAGCGCCGTGCGGGTCTACCTCAAAGATCTCATCAAAACCAAGGGTACGAACATGGAAGGTGATCTGAGGATGACCGCCGCAGTGACCGCCACAGCTCCACGTATACTTCGTATACCAAACTTCCTGCACGATCTCTTTGCCTGTATCTGGATCTATCACAGTATCCCGACGAACAGCCTGCCTACTTACGACATGGCCATTAGAACAAAGATTGGAAGAAGCAGAACATTCGGCGCCGTCCTCGGAACAATATTTCTTATTTGAACATGTCTTGATATCGTCGCATGTGATGGTGGTTGTTTCAGTCCAGTACGGGTGACTGGCACGAAGAAGATCCTCAATATAAGGCTTCACCTGCAGATTCGTAAGAATATCCAACTCTTGACCGCAGCGAACAGCCATCATGGACAGGATCTCCTTGACGTTATCTGGGTTCACATCCATATCGATGACAACCTTATAATAGCCGCCCTTGACGCCTATTTGCTGAAGGTCATCCATATACGCATCCCATTCTTTTTCAAGGATCGTATTATATGTGCTAAGATCCAGCTTGCCGTCCGGCCCCTCATAAGGAGACAAAATGATACTGCCGCTTACACTGCCGCCGCTGCCGGCGATCATGGTAATAAGCTGGAACAGAAGGACGAAGATGAGCATGATCAAAGCAACCTTCGCCAGGACCGCTTTGAACATATTCAACACAGAGCTGATACCACGACCGATCCTGCCGAAAAAGTGGCTTACAGAAGAATAAGTGCGGCCGACCCAGGTGTTGGCAAACCACTCCTGCGTCTTTGCCTTGAAGGCCGAAAGGGCGCCCTTAGCACCTGTATACCGATTATAGGCAGAAGCAACCGCTGTCTTGACCTTCACCGGCGCCACACGCTGATACGTATTGATGGTGCCTTTCTTGACAACTCTGCCGGTGGCTTTTACCACCTTCTTCGGAGCGCCCTTCATGGCGGAGGAAACCTTCTTGGCCTTAGAGGCTGTCTTTTGATAGAACTTCGTCTTATTAAATCCGGTTATTTTCGCGCCCCACAGATAGGTCTTCTTGGCCGCACGAAGCGAACGCTTGATGAACTCATGGACATAGTGGTTCGTTGCTATATTGGCAAACTTCAAAAGACCCTGAGCACCGATCTCTGAACCCTCACGAATAGGCTTCATAATAATGCCATACAATGCATATAAACCACCGCGTATGGCAGCCTTGTTTTTTGCAAGGCGAGTCATCTTATTCTGAAGCGCCTTCTGGGAAAGATTTGACTCCAAACGCGCTTTTTTAAGACCATGAAGCTGGCGTAAATACTTGTTATTGGCTTCGCGCTTTGCAAGAAGATCCTTCAGCTTTTTCGCCTGTGCAGGGGTCAATTTCACTCCGCTGGCTTGCAGCGCCTTTAACTGCTTAATGTCGTTTTTCAACGCCCGGCCAATCAGTGTCCGTTGCTGGATCTCAAGACGCAAAGATCGATCGGTGGTTCGATTCAGAGCACCAAATTTCTTGACCATAGACGCTTCGCGGGATTTAAAATCCTCGCGCATCGCCTTCTGCACAGTCTTTGTAGTGATCCTGCCGCCTTCACTTGCTGCTTCAATCTGCCTGTTGGCGCGGATATCTCTTGCGTGCGCAGCCTGCATGTTACGATATCCGTGCATTTTTCGGGGTTCCATGCTGGCTGCAGCAAGCTGTGCCCTTTTCTTCAGAAGTTCTGCGCGCTCTGCCACGGTGAGGTTAGAGCCTTTCGCCGTAAGCGCACGGATCTCATTTTTCAGCTGACGGTTCGCCTTCAGCGATTCATGGATCTCACGAGTCAGCTGCTTCTTCTCCATAGTCGCAAAACGGCCATATTCACGAAATTCACGGCGACCAGCGGACTTAATGGCATGCGTGGAGCTAACCGGCTTGCGGTGCATATAGGCACTGGCAAGGCCGGCTGCGACAGTGCCATAATATCGGCCCTGCTCAAGTGTGCGCAGCGCATTATCTTCGCCGGACTGCGCAATTTGATAGAATCTGCGGGATGCCATCATAAGAGCGCCGGCAGCATACCCTTCCGCTTTACCGGCGATGATCCGGCTGTAATGTTTGGCGATACTCTCCGTTCGGATCTTGCTCTTACGATTGAAAAGATCCGCAGAAGTCTCCTCCACCTTGCTCTTATGCGGGCCGTTGCCATTGGAAGAGCCATCTTTACTCTGACCGGAACTTCCCAGACTGCCGGTTTTGTTGGAACCGACACCGCCAACCGAATTCAATACATAAGGCCGGCGTCCGTCAAGGGGAGAAACATTCTGCTGCCTGCGGAAATAGCCGGGGATCTGACTGACCTGCGATACTTCCGGATTAGATTTGGCGATATTGATATGGAAATGACGCGGCCCTGCAGGTACCGGGGAAGGCAAAGGGTTTTCCCGCAAAACATTGCGATACGCCACAGCCTTATTGATCTGAGCCACAGGATCAGGATGAGACGAATGACCGCTCATTCCGGTGGATGCAGGTGACGTGTTCGGCAAAGGCCGGAAGCTGTGCGGCAAATGCTGATAATTGCGGGCGGAAAGATTGGGCTGCACAAACGAAGGACTATCCTGCCGTCCGGAACTCAGATTGCTGCGAGACGCCGGGCGATAACTATACGTTTGTTGTTCCGCCTGGGGTTGGAGACCGGAACTGGGACGTTGTGGCTGATATGGCTTATGATCAGATATATACTGCTGCGATGTCCTTGCCGGCTCATGCTGATGCTGGAAACTACTCTCATAACGGGAAGACGGCGTGGCTGGTGGATCGCGGTGCGAATTGTAGTAAGAAACAGCACCATTCGGCGCGGCTGCCGAAATACCGGCGCCGGCAATACCGCCGCCTGGCAGATAATTGTATTGCGTAGAAACATAAGGCGTATCATAACGCCGATGATCCTCATGCGCCTTTGCCGCAAAATCCATGTGGTTTACCGAGGAACGATGCGCTACTTCCAAATTCCCGCTATGGATCTGCTTACAGGTGTCTTCAAAGGAATGACGGAGCTGCTGATAGTGCGCCTCGGCAGCTTTTGCGTCCGGTGTGCCTTTCGCATGCTCATAGGCAAGGCGGGCACTCTCCATCTCATAGCGATGCTGCTCTAAATACTCAGGAGTCACCTGCTTTGAGCCGGGGGTTGGCGCGGAATAAAATCGCTGGGAGTCATAACGGGGCGTAGACCCGATGGTCATGGGGCGTTGGGTCGTACCGCCCGGCGCGTATTCATGCGCTGTATAGGCCGGATCTTCCCTGAAATCGTAAGACTTATAGTCAGAGTGGCCGTGCTCACGACGGCCGGTCTCCCCTTCTCGGGCAGAATAATCAAAGTGACCAAACTGCTGCTCCTCACGGGTAAAACCGCCTTGCTGCCGGTCACGGTAGCGCTCAAAACGTTCATCTCGCTCCCGATGCATGGCTTCGCGGCGTTCAGCCTCACGAGCGCGTTGGTCTGCGTCACGCAATTCCTGATCTCGCTTATCTGCCGCGGACTGCGGCGTCTGGCGCCGGTCTTCATACTCGGGGTAAGAACGGGTTGCATGTGTCAGCTCCTCGTGACGTGAAGACTCATAATGCCTGCCCTCAAAACGAGGAGGCTCCGGATACTCCTCCCTGCCGGGATACGTCACGTCATGGCGCGCCTCCTCGTGACGAGACGGATAGAAGCGCTCCTGCTCCGCATAGTGCGGAGGCTCATTTTCCGAAGGCCTGCCATATTCCGGAGTGCGGTCATAGTGGCGATCCTGCTCTGCAGGATGTTCATGTACCGCAGGCTGCTCGTAACGACGATCGTCCGGATAACGTTCAAACCCACGCTCCGTCTGATCATATACAGGCGGCTCGTAGGTTGGGGGTTCAGGATAAAAACGTTCCTGATATGCAGGCTCTTCATAAGCCGTTTTGTACAGCTCAGAAGCCAGCATGGCGTCCCGGGAGCGGTCTTGGGCAAGACGATCATCCTCCAGACGCCTATCCTCCGTGCGCCGCTGGTCTTCTGCGTTCCGGCGTTCCGCCTCACGATGAGCGCGATCTTGTTCAATGGCGTCACGCTCTTCTTGCGCCACTTTCTCTTGATGCGCCTTCTTCGCAGCCTTTTTCTTTTTCTCTGCCGCTTCTGCCTCCGCTGCTTCTTCCTCGGCCATGGCGGCCTCTATCTCCTCATCTGTAGAACCGTCATGTTCATCGTCGGGCAGTTCCTCAGAAATAGAAGCATCCTCCTCTTCCGGCGCCGAGGCGGGCGCAAAGGTTCGCTCCCCTCTTCCTTCGTCACGCTCCTTTTCTTTATTATATTGGTGCGTGAAACGGCCCAGCATACGGCTGAAAACGTTATAATTGTCACTGATGCGTTCCTTCGTCAAAAGTATCTCATAGAGGTCAGGATTTGTTTGCTCTAACGGAGCATCGCGCAATATATCGCTGACGCTGTCAAACAGAGCGCGAATACGGTTAAAACGAGTCATGTAATCACTGTACAGATCACGGCTGATCTCGTCCTGCGGGAGCTGATTGATATTCGCCTCCATGGCGCCCAGCTCGCGTTGGATCCGTTCATCCAAAGAGAGCAGGGCCTGCAAATTGATCTCTTTGTTGGACAAATGACTCACCTCTTTCTAAAACGGTAATACCATAATAAAATTATACCCCGATGGAAAGAATAAAGCAATAAGAAAAAAGGAAAAAAATGGACCCAATGCCTGTAAAGAGAGCATTTAGGTCCATTTTTTTCATCGACAGGAGATGAGATTGCGAACAATAGAACGGCTTATATCCAGCTTTCTGGCGATGCCGGCAGGAGACAAACCTTTGGTATACTCCTGTTGAATACGGATGCGAAGATTGGCACGATGCTCCACGATATGCTCGGCGCTTACAGAGCGGTGGGCCAAAATGATATCTGTATCACTGAGAGATAAGAGATCCACCATGCCAAAGAAGCTGGTGCCGGACAAATAGCCTTGTAAAAATTCATCCTTATCCTCAAACACAAGATCTTTCGGGACTATAATAGTCACCGCCCGATGTCCGCGCTTACCCTGAAGGCCACGGCGTTCCACAAAATCACGGACAGCATGGAAAGATACGTCGCAAACAGTCTCTACATCCCGATAATATATGCCTGCTTGAACTAAGAGCTCAATGACCCTCTGGGCTGTGTCGCTTAAAGCGCGGAAACCGCGGGTGTCCTCTCCTGCATTTTGCAGGACAGCTCTTGTGCGCAGGACGGAGACGTTGTAACGGCTCACAATATCATTTTGAGAATAACCGGCACGAAACAAAGATATGATCGTGCTGTCATCAATAGGCAAACGTGTTTCAGTCATGACGCCTCCCTCCTTTCTGTTGAAAATAGAAAATCATTCAGAGGCTTCTCCCTCAGAAGGCAGTTTTTCAGCCTCCAGAGCGGCCTCCACTTCCAAACGGCGTTCCTCCCGAAGCTTGACTTCATCCGGTTTAGTGGTCATGGCCTGATATTCCTTGGTATCCTTCGGCAGCTTATTCACGAACGGAACAATGACGCTGCCGTTATAAATAAGGCCTTGACCAGGATCGGAATTGGTCACAAATTCAAGCTGAGAATCACTGATGTTCAGAAGCTCTGCAAGCTGGCCGCGGTCAAGCGGCGCCTGATTCAGCATCTGGATATACTCACAGTTGGAGATCATCGTCCGAGCAGTATCATCTTCCAGAAGGTCGGACACGTTCTGCGTAATACCGGTAGGCAGGCCGTAATACTTACGGGCACGCTTGTACAGGTTGCGCAGGAATTCCGCAGAAGACTGGGTTTTGAACAGCAGATAGATCTCATCAATGAAGAACCATGTGTAGCGGCCTTCCTTGCGGCCGGCCACAATGCGGTTCCAGATGTTATCCAGCACCACCAGAAGCGCCATACTCTTCATCGTGGCGCCGACGTCCTTGATGTCGAAAACAACGAAGCGCTTGTGATACTCCACATTGGTGCGGTATGCAAACAGGTCAAGAGAACCGGTGACGTAGATCTCCAGCGAATCGGCCAGCTGCATGGCATCATAGCCGGACTGCTGGCGCAGATAGGAGTAAAAGTCCTTCAGCGTAGGAAGTTTATTCTTATCGTATTCGCCGGTTTCTGGATTACGGGAAGCCAGATACGGCTCATATACCTTGCGGACGCAGCGGTCAATAATGGACCGCTGGGTAGGAGCCAAGCCATACTGGCCGGCGACAGCCGTCTCACAAAGCGATACAATGAAGTCGCTCTTGATGGCCATGGGATCGTCCTTGCTGTCAGCATCCATATCAATATCAAAAGGATTGATATGAACGTCAGAGCCGGCAGCAATACGGATGACCTCGCCAGTCTCCTCACCCAGCATTTCTGCCATGGGATAATACTCGCCTTCCGGGTCAATAACAACCACCGTATCCGGACTGGATAACAGAACCGTCATCATTTCCTGCTTGGCACTCATGGACTTACCGGAGCCTGGCGTACCGAAAATGAAGCCATTGCCGTTTTTACAGTTGCGGCGGTTCATCATGATCAGGTTATGACTGACAGCATTGTTGCCGTAATACATACCGCCTTTACGGTCTTGAAGCTCCTGGTTGACGAACGGCATAAAGATGGACGCACTCTCCGTGGTCAGCGTCCGCTTAATAGCCAGCTGGTTATAGGCCAGCGGCAGAGCGGTATTCAGACCGTTTTCCTGCTGGCTCTTCAAAGGCTTGATGTCCAACACCATCGTTTTACCGATGGTCTGGATGGCCTTGGTATCCGAATCCAGCTGCTCTTTCGTATCGGCGAAGTGAACGATAACCAGCGTCACGAAGAAGATCTTCTGGTTCTTACTGTTGATGTCATCCAGCAGCTGATCCGTCTCCTCCTGGGCCTTCTTCAGCTCAGGCGAGATAAGGTCAGGAGAGTAGCCGGCCTTTGTTGCCTTCTTTTGCTTATCTACCATGCTGGCGTTAAGGTTGGTCATCTTATTGCGGATCATCTTCTGAGACTTCTCACCGTCTACCGGCTGATAGTGCAGAGAAGTGATCATGCTGCATTCCGTGTTGGTCAGGTTATCCAGCACCTTGTCCGTCAGGAACGTAGGCATCTGACGCAGGAACAGAGCGCGGAAGTAGGTGTCACCCACCATACCGTAGTCGCCCTTGAACACAAACTCGGACGGACCGATCACGTCCTTCGTGGTAAGGCCCATGCGGCTCATGATATCGAAGCGGAATTTCTCCGGCGCGAAGGAATACTCCACAGAACCATCCGGCATCCTCTTCATCACCATGTTGTTGCCGAACAGGCTTTCAGAGCCGATATTGTAAATATCATGCAAGGTCTCCAAACGCTGTACAGTGGTCAGCGGCGTGGCATCCGACTTGCCGATCTTCTTCACATGGGATGTGATCTCGCGGTCCAGACGGACAAAGGTCATTTCCGCGGCTTCCAGCGTGTCGGCATTGATGGAAACGGTCAGATACTTCTCCTTTACCAGACTGTTCTTGCCCTCGGAGATTTTCTTGCGCATCATTTCGTTACGCTCGATGCGCAGTGGATCCAGTGCGTCGTCCTGCAGCGGGAGCATGGTCTGCTCCTCGAAGTCCTCCATGTTGATGTTTTTCTGGTTGATGGTGATCTCAACATTCACGGTGGGGTCGAAGCTGTTCAGCAGCTGGCCAAACTTCATGAACATATCAAACTGCTCTTCATCCTTGGCGATTTGATAGTTGATGTCTTGCAGCAGGTAACATTTGGTGAAGACATGGGGCTGCGTTTCAATGATGCCGTTATCTGGATACACCGCAAAATACGGAATGGTATCCGCAACCGTGCGAGGCACCTTCAGCTTGGAAGAACGTTCCTTGAGCTGTTTCTGGCTCTTGCGGGGATTAGGAGCTTTGCCGTTCTTCCCTTTCCCGTTCTTGGCGCCCTTCTTCACGGAATAGACACCGCGCTCCTTACTGATGATGTCTGCCACATCGGAAAGATGCTCATCATCCGGGAGCTCCGGTGTTTCACTCTCTCCGTGGACAACATCGGGCGCCGGCCCCGGAGCCGCGTCTGAGGCCTTCTCCTTCTTCTTACCGGGCTTCTCTTTCTTCACCTTTTCCTGCTTGAGCTTCTTTTCTTTCTTGGCCTTGGGGACCTTGGGTTCTTTCGGCTCCTTCGCGGCGGCAACCTCTTTGTTTCTCGCCTTGGAAGCTATGAGCACGATCAGAAATACCAGCAGGGCGAGAACGAAAAATACGCCCGCTGCCACGGCTACGTAGATCGCCCACTGCGGAATACCGTAAAATGCAGGTAATTTAATATTCATACCTATTCCTCCTTAACGGATAGCGCGGGGTGATACTTTATAACGCGCTTTTTGTTTAGAAGCTTTCTGCTTTTCTGCCTGACGGCGCTTACGCTCTTTGGGAGGAAGTGCGGCTTCCTCCTGCTCCAACCACGTTTTCTCCGCGTCTGTGATAACCATTTCATGCACATTCCGGCACTTGTACTTGCGATGGGACGGCGCCAAAAAACGATTGACGAAAACGGATCTCAAAAACTGCTCCATTTTCATGCCGTAAGGCCGTGCCCAACCAAAGGCATAGGCGATGCCAGCAGGGATGAAACAGAAGAACATGGCCACCTCCGTGGTCAGCAGCGGACCCAGATACCGGATGATCAGGTAACAAAGCGGAGCGCCGGCCGCCACACAGGCGGATTGACGAAGCGTCAGAGGGCCTAACAGCTTCGGCTCATAATCAGTGATCTCTTTCGTAATACGGATTTCAATCATAAAGCTGTCTCCCTCCTTAATTGACGCCAACGAATTCCTTCGTAAGCGACAGAGATTTGAACATCAGCATGACTGCGGCGGCCAGAATGGCAAAGTAGCGGCCCATGGCTGAGAAGAATGTTGTATCTCCGCCAAGATTGAAGATAACGGGCATCAGAGCACCGAATATGGCGCCAATACACAAAATCACGGCGCCTTGCAGACAGACGGCAAGAAACGATTTCAGGAATCGCCAGCCACCGCCTTGAAAGCCGTTATGAAAAAAGTCGCTGAATGCAATGGGAGCAAATGCGGCGCGGATATAGATCTCAATGAGACGGGTATAGCATATGATCTTCACACACATGCCAAGGATCCACGAAAGAATATACGGGAAAAAAAGGTAGCAGAATTTGAAGATATCGTCGATGAACCCGATCTTTGCAAACTTTTGGTCGTTGAATTCCTTTATGATCTGGTCGGATAAGCTCTTGTCTATCTGGCCCGATGCCCCGCCGTTGATCCAGCTGTTGACTGTATTGACAAACTCAACACCAAGCTGGAACAAAAGGTCCAAAAGCTCAAATCCTTTGTCGATAAGGGCAAAGCCCAACAGAAACATACACATCTGCCGGATCATCTGCTCCCAGGTAAAGTTCTCGCTGGAAAATTTATCCATCAGGGCGATCAGAAAGTAAATGCATAGAAGCATCAGGGCCACCGGCATTACGGCGGATTCGTAAAGATTCGCCACCAACGTGCGGACAGTAGCATACTTACCGCTTGTAGCGAAGATGTTCTGGTTGACCATGTCGAAGATGTCTTGAAACAAGCCGGTGCCGAATATCTCATTCAGCATTTTATCAATCATACGGAAGTCCTCCTTTCATAAAAAATAGGGGAATTTGCGCAGGTGTATTGACATATACGCCTATATATGTTATTATACTGATGCAGTCAAAAGGAAATGGAAGTTATTTGTTCAACAGGCCTTGTGCCCCTGATAAAGGAAAAAGGCAAACCCCCTAAAGAGGGCTTGCCTTTTTAGGCGGGGGAATTCTTGATGGTTGGCCGTCTTGACCCGCGGATCAGGTGAATACGGAGTTGATGATGGGTCCGGCGAACGCTTTAAAGCAGACCAGCGCAACACCAACGATGGCGTAACGAATAGCACGGGACTGACCTTCTGCGTTCTCATCCTTCATTGCCAGGATCCAGCTCACCAACGCATACAGCAGGATAGCGGCGCCCAGATACAGCGCGATGTCGTAGATGATATTCGCCATCTTATTGAAGATGGTTTTCATGGACGGCGCACAGAACGTGGGAGCGGTGACGGCTGCAGCAGTGGTCAGGCCTGCGAGGAACGTATAATAACGGCGTCTGGAATGATCCATAACGGCGCTGACACGTCCGCCCATCTGCTGCATCTTCGCAAGAATAGAAACGGATTTCATGGCCTTCTGCCTCCTTTGAAAAGATTTATTTGCAACGGGTCAGGTATTTCGGCTCGCTGTAAAAACATTATACCGCTTTGGGTACAATTTGTCAATATTGGATTTCCCAATGGCAAGAATAGAATCAGGAAATGGGGTACGGAGAAAATGAAGTTCGCACACAAGGTGCAGAAGTGGGAAAACGGGTATTTCACTGAAAAAACAAGTGAATCCACCACTTACTTTTCCATGGGCGCTCACCTTGAGGGAGACGATGATGTGGATGATGTGGCGGTGGAAACGCTGAGGGAGTTGTACCTCCTGTGGCAGGATGCGAAGCGCGGCGATAAAGCCTGCAGGGAAAAGGGCTGGAAGTACAGCTTCTATAAACACAGGATCGAAACTGAAAGATGGCCCAACGGGACGGAAGTGTTTGTCGATAATGTGATCGAAGGAAAGGTCTCCCGGAGAGGAAACAAAGTATATTTCAAAGCAATCGGTTAAAAAGGAGGACGGCAAAATGCCGCCCTCCTTTACTTTTGCAGGGCCTACCGGCCGAAACAGATCAGGAGCCGGTTATCCACGCCGTAAGTGCGATTGCAGGTGGACAGGATAAACGTCTCATCCTCCGGCGTGAAGTCTGTAGTATAAATGCTGTGAGCCTGAAGATAGGAAATATAATCAGCGCGTTCTTCGGCCGTCAGAAAATCGCTGCGGATATAATCGAAGTCGCTGTTGATATCAAAATTCAATACGGCAAACAAACGGTACTCTTCCCTGCCCTCGTTCAAATCGGGCATGATGAGCTGCGCCGTCTCATGCAGTTCGGCATACGCTTGGAATTGATACTGCAGAAGCGGAGAAAACATCTCCGTGCGATTATTGCCCATGTTATGGCCGTGAATGACCATGTTGCCACTGTCCGGCGCTGTACGGGTATCCACGAACGGGCAGCCATAGGCGCTTTCAGAGCCGTTGAAGCCATGGCTCAGGTAAAACGCATTATCCGTAGCTTTCACAACAGGAAAGCTGATAAATGTTTCAGGAATATACAGCCAGCCGAGAAAGTCTTCATTCTGCGACCGAAGCTTTCCGGCATCGATCTCGGGAGGACCCGGGAATTGTGTCTCTTCTTCCTCCCCTGTTTCTTCCGAGCTGCCAGCCAAGTCCGAGATATCCGCAAATTCATACGGAGGAACGTCATCCTGCGCTTCCTGTGCCGGAACGCTGCTGAAAAACGAGTACGCGGCGTAAATGCCGGCGCCTAAAAAACAGATGAGAAGTGCATATAAAACAACAAGCTTTTTATTCATACCGAAGACCTCCTGTAAGGGCTATGAAGAAACAGCCCCCTCCTCCCAATGAGGAGGGGGCTGCATCATGCGGGGAAGGCTTGCGATCAGCGCTCCTTGGACGGAGCGCTCGCCTCCTGCGCCGGCGCCGTGCGGGCTTCGGCGTTTTTCATCTGATCCTCCAGAGCGGGCTTGCGCTCCAGGATATGCTTGCGCTCCGCCAGGACCAGACCGTTCATAAGCTGGCCCCAATCGCGCTTCTGCTCCACGCCCTCCTTGTCCTTCCAGACACTGACGCGGCCTTCAAATGCGGGGCGATACTGCGTCTCGCCCTCGGCGTTTTCGTAGGTGGCAATGGTAGGCTTGTCCACAGATACGAAGCTACGGTCCTTGCCGTCTTTCTCATACGGGACCACACGGGTGGTCAGGCCGTACAGCACACAGATGTCATCGACATCAATAGAGAAACGGGCGTCCGCATAGGGCTCGTTCACGGCCTTGCCATGGACATCCATGTGGGGGCCGTATTCGCCATTGGTGAAGCCAAAATGCTTCTCATTGGTGACTGCCTTGGCCACAACAGTCAGCAGGGCCTCATAGGCCTCCTTGCTCTTGGGCACCACGTAGCTGCGACGGTTGTCGCCCTCGCCGAATTCGGGGAACGAAATGTTGATGCCACCCGATTCAGGGGCGAACACGCTGATACCGTTGAGGCGGATGGCGTTGGCAATGGTGATGTTCGCCTTGCCGATATAGCCGTTCTTCTGCTCCTCGGCAGGGAAAAAGTTTGCGGTCAGTCTCTTCATGATGCTTACCTCCTGATAAAATGTTTTGTTGTAAGTGGTCTATTGTATAGCCTTATTTGCGGGTTCCTTGCCTTGCGCTTCCGCAGTAGCTTTCTGCTGTTCGGCGCGTTGGATCTGCTCCATGAGAGACACCTTCGGAGGTGTGAAGTCTTGCAGAAATTTCTCCGCAGCTGATACCAGAGTCTTCGACTCATCTATCTTGACAAGCGAAAGACTCAGCCGGGAACTGCCGGGCCGGCCGTTCAGACGGCCAAGAAACTCCAGCTCATCGCCGGCCTTATACTTTACCAGCGCATAAGCCTGCTCCCCTGTAGCGGTGAGAATAAACTCACCGGGACCATCACTGTTGGGACGACCATCATCAAACTGCATCTTCACGACGCTGCCAGGATACTCGTTCCCGTCTTTGCTGCGGATCATATGAAATTGGGGGTCTTGTGCCAACGTGGCACGCATAGCTTGGAGAAGCATGACTTTTCACCTCCTTTTACTTAGACGTTGCGCCTCAGATCGCCGCACGAAGTGCGGTGATACGATGCATGGTGTCCAAATGCGGAACGCCGTCATACGGCCAGAGAACACGGATGTCGTAGGTATCCTTATTGCGAGTACGGAAGCCAAAATGTTCCACATCCACAAAAATGCTATCCGTATCAACGTCCACCACAGAAATGTCCAGAGGAACATTGTTCAGGCAGAGCATCCCATAAACTGAGACACTGAAACAGATCCGGGCATGGGGGACGTTTTCAAACTGATTGTTCCATGTCGGTTCAATGGAATTCAGTTTTGAAACGATCCCCATCAAAGCAGGGTTATCATTTGTTGCATCCTTTTTCATCTCATCAAACTCCTTTTATCGTTTTCCCTCTATCTCCCCTGTGCGATTACAGGAATTGTTGCTCCTTATGAGACGGCGAACGGTCATTCTGCCGTTCGGGTTTCTCACCTGTCATATCGTTACGCTTTTCCTCCGCTTTGTTGATCTGCAGATCAATGGATTCCTTCCGCCCAAAGAAAGACTCCATGTCAAAAGGCATGCCGGTGAACTTCAAATCCTCCCCTCCTACCGGCATAGAATGACCAACACGAAGAGGAAGCGGTGTTTTGGTGATAAACTCACCGGCGCGATGGTCCTCTGCAATGGGACAGGCAAACACGGCATCGATCCGGCCGGGCTCACTGCCCCATAAACTGTATCTCTGATATCCGTCCGGCAGCGATTTCTCATCAATATGCTCTACCGTATAAACACCGGAAATACCGCGAATCACCAGATGTTCATAGCTGTCGGTATCATTAAATTTCATGTATTCCAAACCGTTCATTCATCCCTTTCTTTAAGGATTTTACGCTTATAGCCGTGTCAAAAAATGTCGAAATCAGCCGCGCTCGTAAAATACTGGCTGCGCTTCTCTGCCCTGCGCCGTGCGGTCGGAAGCAGAAGAGATCAAACTATCCAACGCCGGCTTACGGATATTCAAGCGCTGCATCTCAGCCTTGAGCTTATTGATTTCACGGGTATAATTAACACCCTTCTGACCAACGCCCCAACGAAGTTGACCGGATTCAAAGCGCTGTAGAGAGGCTATCGCCTTCTCGCACGTAGGGCCGTACTCCTTCTCCTCTGCAATACGAGGAAAATATACGCCTTCGCCGGTCAGCTCCATGAGGGCCTTACCGGTAACGACTTCCTTCCAGTTACCGCAGTGGATAACACGGGCATCATCTTCCCTGCCCTGGGGAAGCCGATCATAGAAGTTGGAGACCGCATAGACCTTGTCAGGCTGGATCTCGAACTCCTTCAGGGAGACCACGTCCATGTAGGGCGGGTCCAGGCGGCCTAACAGAACATGACCCTGCACCGTCTCGCTCTTGACCGCATACACACCGGAGTTGGTGCCGGTATCCAGCGTCTGCAGGATGTAGACCTTACCGGGGTCGATCCGCTCTGGCTGGAGCTGGATACAGGAGCTTTTCAGCATGTCGTTGTAGTTCTTAACGCCAGCCTGACGCTCCTCTTCCCTGCGCTTGCCTTCCTTGATGTCACAGTTCATGTCAAAAAGAAAAGTCTTCAGCGTACCGACAGACGAGAAGTTCAGCTGTATCGTACCGTCCTTAGACGGCTCTTTTGCAGAATATACATAGTCCAACGAGGACCAGTCCTCTACTGCGCGACGGGCAGACGCAGGGATGGAAAGCGGCGTGTCGCTGCCAAAATTATTGGCAGCGTCCATGGCGTAGTCATCCGTAAGATGTTCATCCAACGTACCGCGATAGATCTGACCGGAAAGCAGAGCCTGCGTGAAATTGCGCTTGTTCCACTTTGTGGGCGTCTTCTTCAGGGGTTTGGTCTCCACAAACGGAGAGAAAACGTCAATGCCCTTCTGCTTGCGCTCATAGGTGTTGACATATTGGAACTCATGGCCTTCTTTCAGGGCCTTGACCAGTTCTGCAACCGTCCTGATGTTTTCCTTGTTATGGAGCTGCATACAGAGGTTCGTACCGGGAGACGGGTTGAAGCCCCATGTCCGGCACTCAGCACCAATTTTGCCGGCGCCTTCCAGGTCTGTAATCTGGAGGCAGTCACCGCCCCATGTGCGCCGGTAGTAGACGTTCAGATCGCGGATGTAACCCTCCATTACGTCACTGATGGCGAAGTCACCGGTATCATAGATGCCGGTGTCGCCGATCTTGTTATAGTGAGCGGCAAAGCAGTTGCTGTCGCGGGTCTCACCGCGCTTGACCTTCTCCGCCACGACCTTCGCTTCCGCCTGTGCCTTTTCCTGCTTGGATTCATTGCCGATCTTCCGGGCAAAATCCAGGCGTTCCGGTGTCTGCCTTGCAAACCAAAGCTGGTCCTTGGTGTGCCAATGGAAGCCGCGTTCTTTGAGCTGGTTGATCACATCACGACTGGGTCGCTGAGGGAATTTGATCTCTACACCGTTGTGCTCTTTATTGGTGCGCCACGTGATGCCTTCCATCCTGCAGCCCTCCTCTCTTATATATTGGTTAATCGGCGGCCATCGTCACGGTTGATAGCCGCCATGAACTTATCACGCATGGACTTTTCCTGCTCCGGGGTCAGCTGCGCTTCCATCTGCTGGAACTGCTTGTCCAGCGCCGCGCGGATAAGGTCGTCTAATTTGGACGTCTTCTTTGGGGTGTTGTTGCCCTCAAACATGCAACGATGCCTCCTTTTTCAACGTTCAGTGCCGGTGGTTCTTGCCGGCGCTTCCGGGGACGCATTTGCTTCCGTGCGGCAGGCGGCAGATTGGATCTGGTCGCTGAGAGACGGCTTGACCTCATTCTCTTCCCTTTCAATGCCGGGATCACTGTCACAGGCGTCTTTGCAGGACCATTCACGGTCGTTACCGAAGTTGTTGACGCACTTCAAGTGCTCAGACGCCAGGGAATCGATGAGTTCCGTATCCTGCAGCACGTCCTCCCGGCTTCTGCCGCGTTCCTCGAAGTATTCATCCTCCTGCTCGGAGAGATAGGACAGAATATCCTTCTTTGCGTCCTCATACGAAAACTTGTGCGTCGCCATGTCCTGTTCCTCCTGAGTTTTGTTGATCTGCTTATCCAAGCTCCGGCCCTCATCAATGACAAAGGATATGCCTTCGATGAACAGCTGAGTGCCGTGGCCGGGCAGCATAGCCGTCCTGCGGCCTTTCCAGCCGGGGTGATCTTCATAGTAATCGTGGTAAACGCCCTTATAGTCGCTGCCGATGGCGTCATACTCCGCCTGCGTGATGTGAGGCATGTTGTGTGTATGCTCATTGATGACGGCGATGATAAGGTCGTGCTCATTGGGTGTCAGGATCAGCCTGCCGGCATTGTCGCCGGGGATGGAAATACCCGCGCCTCTGTCGGAAGCCTCGGACAGGAGCTTGCCGCTTTCAAATGCCTCCTTCAAAAGGTCTTTACAGGAACAGAAGCGGGAATGGAACTCGTCTCCACGGTTGTACACGTAGATCTGACGGTCCTCAGCGGCTTCCGGACAGAATGCGATGCCGGCAGAATGATACGGGTCTTTGCCCTGCACGGACAGGACATGATACCGGATGTGCTTACCGTCCTCGCCCTTCAGGCTGCGGTCGGCAATGATCGCATGATAGGGCGTGAAGTCGGTCACATAGTTCAGGGGGTCGTAGGTGTGGCCGTTGCGCTGCATGACCTCAGCAAACTGGTCGATGTGAAAGACATTGCTGCCAAAGTAGAAATGATAAGGGTCAATATACTTGCAGATGACGATCTTATCCGTATGGTCATAGCTGTCGTGGAACAGCAGCTTCTTGCCGTCCTCCAGCAGGAACATGTCCTGGTAGGTGTGGGGGTCAAGGAAACGGATATACTTCTTATCGCCGCTTCCCAGGGCGTCGTAGTTCAGGCTTAACATGGTCTATTCCTCCTTTATCTCTCAAGCGCTGTTTCCTTGCCCTGCACGCTTGACTGCTCAGTGCGCTTCTCGGCTGCATTGATCTGCTCAGACAGAGGCTTTTGCTTCTGCATGGACGCAAGATATTCCGGGTCGGCCGCAAGCGTGTCCCAGCCAAACATGGAGCCGTTTACCATGGCCTCCACCTGCAGCGGCGTGATGCCGCGCTGCTGGTTGCATTGGTCCGCGATCTTCTGGTTTTGTTCCCGGGAACCGGTACTCCAGGAAGAGGGGTAATATCCGGCCTCACCGTTTTTGATACAGATAAGGTCTCCGGATAACTGGGAAACTGCCCAGCAGACCTCGGGGAGTTTGGGATTAGGGGTTGCCATATTAGATTCCTCCTGTTCTTAGCGTGCCTTCTCAGGAGAAGGTGTATCGTGAATCGGAGCGGCCTTGCGGCTCTCCGCGCTTTCCATCTGCCGGGCCAGCGTGGGCTTCCGATAGTGCTTCAGACCGTCCAGGTTTTTCACACGGGCCAGAAGACGGGACGCTTCCACCATGAAAGGGGTCGCCTCTTCCGGGTGACTGCCCGAGAGAAAATCCTCCAGGTATGCCTTGATGGAACCGGTGTCTCCCCTGCTGAGCTGGTCACGTGTCGCCTTGATCTGCGCCTCGTAGTCCGGACCCTGATCCTTATATTCATAAGGTTCTGTGTCCTGAGCGAACTGGTACAGGTCGCCGACGAGGAGATCCATGGTCTTATCGAAGGAATGCTGCTCTCCGAAACGCAGGGTGTAGCCCTCCTGCAGGATGCTCAGGTCCAGAGGACTTACATCTACATGATGAAGACTGTCCCCGTCCCATGCTACGCTCATCTTCTCGGACGGAAGATACTTAGTGCGGACATTGAAGCGGGAGACCTTCAGGAGATCGGGGTTATCAAAGGAGATGCCTTGTGCCTGCGCTTCACGCAGGCCGATCCAGCCTTTCCCATCTTCACAGAACACCTCATCAACAGCCGTATAGGGGTCGATCTTGGCGCCGTAACGGGCCGGCTCATGAGGGACCAGTCCCATTCCCGCCAGATAGCTGTCAGGAATAGCGGAGGTGCTCAGACGGGCCAACGGGATGGCTACCGTGGCGCCCAGCAGAAGATGATCCAACTGCCACTCTATGTTCAGAGCTTCACAAGCCTGACCGACTGCCCGCTCTACAGCAGCATTGTGACGCCAAGCGGGGGAATTAAGATAGTCCGTGACCAGTACGGCCTCATTGCCGAAACGGTGGACGATGTCCAACTCGCTTTTGGCATTCAGATGAACCCCGATAGCCGGCTTCATGTGAGGCGGCAGCTCCTTGAACTTGGAAACAGCCTCTACCAATGTGTCGTACCGATAAATATCCGGACCTGGCCGGTGCTCGGGCGTGTGCTGAGGCCACTGCTGCCAGCGAAGGTCATCAAAAACGTAGAACGACATCCGATCTTCTCCGACCGTTCTATGATCGTATTTCACTATGAGACGCCTCCTTTTCAGCTTAAAAAACTCTCTATCAGCTATATACGCCCAAAGCGGTGCTTTTCCCAAAAATATTTCAAATTTTTAAAAATAATTTCTAAGAAAAATCGGCCAGCTTTGTATCCACCTGAACTTGTAAAACGGCACAATACACGATTTCGTAAAATATTATACCGCAACCGGTAATATTTTCAAGGGTTATGTTGCTAATGGGGTATAATGTCAACGATTTTTGTGAAAAATGTGCATTAAACGTGAATTATGTTAGTCATAACTACGAAAAATAACAGTAAAATTGCTATGCAAAAAAAAGAGAAAACCCTCTCCATAGGGAGAGGATTTCTCTTTTTAGGGGACATTAAAATTGATGAGGGAAAATGGGCTAAAACAGATGGCAAAAGTAAAAACTCATGATTTCTGCTTCTGCCATTATTATACCCGAATGGGAATAAAAGTCAATAATTTTATTTCTGTAAGGACATAAAATTATTGTGAAGACAGAAAGAAGCGCCCGCCATGTGAGGGCGCTTCTTTCAAGCAATCAAATGTGCATATGCTCCGGATCAGAAAAGAAAGGATCTGTACTTCGTACCTGCCTTGCCTGACGGGCCTGAGCGTTTTGGATCATGCTGTCCAGATCCCCGTGACGAGATACATTTTCCCTACTCTCCGGCTGCTGCAGCTCCAATGCATCAATATCCAGTTCCTTTGTCAGAAGATCAAGACGCTCCTTCTTTTCTGCCAACTCGGCCGCACGAGTGAACGGAAGGCCCAGCGCTTCCTTACTGGAAGCGAGTTCCTTTTCCAACTCCGAGACCTCTCTTTCATAAGAATGGATATTCTCAGGAATTGTCCTGTCCAAGATAGTATGCAAGCGAACCACCGTGCCCACTTCACTTTCCGTAGCATAGACCTGAAACTTATTTGTGCCGGCAAGCTGGAACCGTGGCGTATTTGTCTTTTCGCGCTTATCTGCCAGGATCGTGAACCCGCGAAGTGTGCCGATAGGCGTCAGGCTGTCGGACGGGGACTTCTTATAAGCAGCCAAAAGAGCTTTTCCGGCGTCCCCAGCCTTTTCGTACTCTATGCCACTAACAGACATAGGCGGAAGCTTATCACCTTCTACGCGGGCAGGTGTGCTGTCTATCAGCGCCTTGTCCTGCCGGAGCTTGGCCAACTGCTTACGGCTGCTCTCCAACTCTTCAGGAATAGCGGCAATGCGGCGCTTTAACCGGTACTGCTGGTTCTCGTGGCGCTTTTCCAGAATGCAGAGCTTCTGTACATCTACCTCCAGCTCGACACGTTCCTTGATACGTGGATCGCCCGAAGCCAAAGCCTTGATCTCTGCAAAGCTCATAGCCACCTCATCCATATCGGCTGCCTCACGGATGGAGGGGTTAGGCGTATGAACCTGAGAGATGAACCGCTGCTTGATCTCCAGCAGCTGATACATATAAGCATCGAAGGTGTTCTCCGTCACATAGCGGTAAATATAGACGTCCTCATTACCGTTCTTCTGACGGATCACACGGCCGTCACGCTGCTCCAGATCAGAGGGACGGTACGGACAATCCAGATCGTGACCGGCGATCAACAGGTCCTGCACATTCGTGCCGGTACCCAGCTTGCCGGTAGAACCTAACAGTACACGGACCTTGCCTTCCCTCACCTTCTGGAAAAGGGCCTCCTTCTGCGTGTCATTCTTGGCCTCATGAATAAAGCGAATCTCCTCTGCAGGGACACCGCGGGCGACCAGCTTTTCCTTGATGTCATCGTACACATTGAAAACGCCGGGCTTGGGAATGGACATATCGCAGAAGATAAGCTGCGTCAGCTTTTTATCTTTGTTCTTATCCCAGATTTCAAAGGTTTTGTCCACACAGGCGTTGACCTTGCTGTGCTCATAGTCGGGAAGATCAGGATCCATAAGGCGCTGATCCAATGCCAGCTTCCGGCCGTCGTTGGTGATGCACAGCATGTTGTCATTTTGCCTGTCTACCGAACCATTGCGGATCTTGCGGGCACGGTCAGCAAATTCATTGACGTACTCACGCTGGATATCGCTGGCGGGCACGGAGATATTCTCAAAATGCGCGTTGGGAAGCGGCAAATCCAGCATCTCCTTGGTCTGGATGTCGGCTACCTGGCAGTAGAGGCTCATCAGCTCAGGGATATTAAAGAACTTGGCAAAACGAGTCCTGGCACGGTAGCCGGTGCCCTCCGGCGCCAGCTCCACAGACTGAACGGTCTCGCCGAACGTGCTGGCCCACTGGTCGAAGGTGCCGAGACCCATCTTCTGCAGAAGATCATACTGCAAATAGCGCTGGATGGCATACAGCTCCGCCATGGTGTTGCTCAGCGCAGTGCCGGTGGCAAAGATAATGCCCTTATTACCGGTGAGTTCGTCCATATACCGGCATTTGAGGAAAATATCCGACGCCTTCTGCGAATCGGTCTGTGAGATGCCCGCCACGTTCTGCATCTTGGTCCACAAGAACAGGTTCTTGTAGTTGTGGCTCTCATCCACAAACAGACGATCCACGCCAAGCTCCTCGAAGGTGATCACATCATCGCGCTTGGCGTTGTTGTTCAGCTTCTCCAGACGGGTCTCCAACTGCTTCTTGGTACGCTCCATCTGCTTGATGGTGAAGTTTTCACTGCGTTCTGCCTTCAACTCTGCAATGGCGTCCATAATACCTTCGATCTCATGCTGGATACCGGCTTTCTGGCGCTCAATAGACAGAGGGATACGCTCAAACTGGCTGTGACCGATAACCACCACGTCGTAATCGCCGGTGGCGATACGAGAGCAGAACTTCTTACGGTTCTTGGTCTCGAAATCCTTTTTCGTGGAGGCCAGGACCTTAGCATTGGGATACTGTTCATAAATGGCGGAGGCCCACTGGCCTACCAGATGGTTCGGCACAACGATGAGACTCTTATTAAATAGACCGAGGTACTTGCCCTCCATGGCAGCTGCGCTCATGGTCCAGGTCTTGCCGGCGCCTACCGCATGATCCAGCAGCGTATTGCCGGAGAATAGAATACGGGCGACGGCGTTCTTCTGCCACGGGCGCATAGTAATAGCCGGATTCATGTTGTGGAACCGAACCATGTCACCGTCAAAGGTGGGAGGAACATAGGAGTTGAAGCGCTCATTGTATAAACGGCAAAGGCGCTCTGCACGCTCAGGGTCAGACCACAGCCACTCCTTAAATGCCTCGCGGATCTGGTTCTGCTTATCCTGCACCTCCAGCGTGTCCGCCTGATTCAAAACACGGTGCTCCACACCGTCATCGTCTACGACGGTGTCATATATCTTAGTGTCCTTGTTGTTCAAGGCGTCCTGCAGCAGGCGATAACCGCTGGCATTATCCGTGCCGTAAACTTGATTTGCCTTGGTATTGTTGTTGTCCCAACGGATGTTGGTAATCGTCCATACGTCGGTCAGAGAGGAATATTCCACACGCACAGGATCATAGGCATCGCGCGCCCAGCTGGGCGTATCGAACAGCTCATACATGAACTGCGTCACATCTTCCTTGGGAATCCAAGTGGCGCCCAAACGAGCCTGAATGTCACCCGGCGCCAGGTCTTTCGGCTGAATGGCTTCCAAGGCGGTGATGTTAGACGCCCACTTGTCCGGATCAAACTCTGCAGCCTCACGGGCGTCTGCCAGCTTCTCGCGCACGTTGCCGGACAGATACAAGGCGGAAATCTCATACGTACCGGGAGCATTGGGGTCTTCAAATACCTGGCCCTGCAAGTCCTTCAGCAGCTGCTCCTTCGTCAGGTCGGAAAGCTCGGTCATGTAATCGAAGTCCAGACGGCCGCGCTCGGAAAGAGAAACAGCCAGGGCCTCTTGTGCAGTCTCCACGTGATCCGCTGCCTGATGGGCATGGATGGTGCGCTTATAGAACATATCCGCTTTGCCAAGGAATTCACCCTTGTCGTTGATATGCTCAAGGCTGCACAAAAGGTAGTAGGAGCTGTCGTCCGAGAAGGCCAGCTCATTGCCGCGGCTGTTGATGAGACCGTATGCCGCCGTAAAAGCGTCATACTCGTCGTTCAGCAGCTTTTGAAGGGCGGAGATGGCTGCATCCGAATAGCCGTCCATCTGGGCATCTATGAGGTTGCGGACGCGGTCTCTCAGGCGGATAAGACCCTTGACACGCTGCTCGGCAGTCTTGTTCAGGTCTGCCTTGAACATTTCGGAGTCCTCGCGGAAATAGACCGTGTCATTCACCAGCGTAAAGCTGTAGTTCCGCACGTCCGGATCTGCCGGAATGCTCTCGCGCTCCTCATATTCCTGATCGTACAGGCCTTCTTCCACATGAGCAAGGCTGCCCTGAATGTGGGATGCAGCTTCCGACAGCGCGGCTTTCAGGTCTTCCCCTTTCCTGGCGATACACGCCAGTTCCGGGCCGTGAGGGCCGGAGATCTCCTTCAGGTCGCCCAGGACCATCTCGGGGTTCTGCGCAAAATAGGCGTTGACCTCCGAACCGTAGGTCCTGGTCTCCCAATCGTAGGACCGATCCAACTCTACCCATTCGGCTTCCTCTACTCTCGGAACATCACGCTTTTGCAGAAAGATAATATCGGAGGTGACATCCGTGCCGGCATTGGTCTTGAATGTATTGTTGGGCAGCCGGATGGCGCCCAGCAGGTCGGCACGCTGGGAAAGGTAGCGGCGGAATTCCGTGCTCTGCTTATCCATGGTGCCGGAGCTTGTTATAAAAGCGATGACGCCGCCAGGGCGGACTTTATCCAGCGTCTTGGCGAAGAAGTAGTCGTGGATCTGGAGGTTTAGCTTATCATAGCGCTTGTCATTGACCTTAAAGTTGCCGAATGGAACATTGCCTACAGCGACGTCGAAGAAATTATCCGGCAGTCTCGTGTCCTCATAGCCCTCAATGGCGATGTTGTTCTTCTGATACAGCTGACGGGCGATGCGACCAGACAGGTCGTCCTTCTCAATACCGTATACCTTACTTTGAGACATAGAGGACGGCATTCTGCCGGAGAAGGAGCCGGTGCCGCAGCCGGGGTCTAAAATATTGCCCTTGGTGAAGCCAAGATTACTCAGGACACCGTAAATGGCGTCCGTCACCTCCACCGGCGTATAGAACGCGGTCAGGGTACTTTCCCGGGCAGCGCTGTATTCCTCCTCGGTCAACAGGCCTTTCAACTCCTGATATTCCTCAGACCAGCTGACCTTGTTCGGGTCAAAAGCGTCTGCAAGGCCGCCCCAACCAACATAACGGGCAAGCACTTCCTGCTCTTCCCTGTTGGCCAAACGGGCGTCTGCTTCCAGTTCTTTCAAAAGACGGATAGCCGCCACATTGTTCTGGAACCTGGCTTTCGGACCGCCCAAAACCACAGTGCGTTCCGGCGCATGGTAGTTGATGCGTCCTTCCGGGTCGGGATCGTACTGCTCTGCCTGCACGGCGACAGGCTCCGGTCGCTGAGGTTCAGCGGTGAAATCAAAGTCGAAAAGGGATGGCTCAGCGGCCGGGCGCTGCATTGTCTCAAACTCCACGTCCTCCGCAGGCGTCAGGGTGGCTTCTCCGCAGCGAAGACGCTCGCGGGCGATATCCATGACCATAATGTGGCCGGGATCGTCCTCACCGTCCTTGACGGCGATAAGACCGGCGTGGGCGCCGTTATACGCGGGCTCTGTCACAGATGTGATAATACCGCCGCCATTGGCATCTTCATATCTGTCACCCACATGGAAGGTGATCTCCGGCTCTTGCTCCGATTCGACCTTTGCAGGCGCCGGCTCCCAAACGGCGGCGGGGTCAAAAGCTTCGGCACGGGACATGAGAGCGGCGAAATCGGATTTCACATCCTCCGGAACCCGCTGGGCGTCCCCGATAAACGGTGTCACCCATGCATTTAAGAAGTTGTAATAGTCCTTAATACGAAGAGCATTTGTGTCTACGCTGTCCGAGACAGTATGGTTCATGATATACGCTTGCGTATTATCATGCGCCCGAATGTCCGCGTCACTCAAAGGCGGCAGCATGGCGTTATACCGATACCGCTCAGCTGCATAGTGATCAATAAGATCAGCCAGAAGCACCTTGTCCGCCCTGCCCTGCTGGGACTGGTCTGCGCGTAGCGCTTCAGGATGGTCTATGACCGGTTCACGGGAGCGATTAGGATATAAAGCGCTGCGATCCAGCTCGTAAAGACCTGCTTCACGCACCAGCATATCGTAGGTATGCTCTGCGGCAGGGTCAGCAAAGGACGCGGGGCGCATACGCTCAAGGAAGTCGTGGAGGACAGGGATCGCCTCATAGGGGTCTGCGTCCTGCATGAGGTGCGCTACGGCGTCCGGAATACGACCAGCGAAGTATCCCTCCATCTGTGTACACAAATCATTATAAAGGGCTCGTTCGCCGCCCTCACGCCACTGGGGAAGGCGCTTAATATTGCCGAAGGTTTCCAGCTCCGTATCCGAGTCAATATAGTCATCCGCACGGGTAAGAATGGAACTGGTAGCACTGGCACGTGTGTGCGTATTGTCCGGACGGGGGAAGAAGTGATGCACCGTGTAGGCCGCGTAAATGATATTTCTACGATTCTCAGCGGCATTATCCGAGACACGGAGGTTGTACATACGGTCCATGACATAGTTGTAGTAATTGCCGCGGACATAGACGCCCTCTGTGGTGCGCCAATTATTGAAGTGGTTCAGAAGGTCTGCAAGGATCTGCTGGTCTTCTCTGTCACCATAGACCTCTACATTCCGGCTCCAGCCGGGAATGAGGCGGGTACTGCCTCCGCCTGCAATTTGAGCGGCTAACTGCTCGGCATTGCCGTCTGACACCACGCCGTCTGACAAGGAGTAAAACTCCACCTTGCCGTTCTCTGCGCCAACGACCTCAAATTCATCGCCGCCAAAAGAGATAACGTCCTTCGGGGCGAAGGTCACATGGAAGCCTCCTACGGAGACCGTTTCGCTCTTGAAGGACTCAGACTGTACTGGCGCGGAAACTTCCTGTTCCTTCAGGACGGGCTTGCCGGCCTGGAACGTATATTCATCGGCGCCCTTCATGCCGCGGACCGGCGTATGCTTCTGCTGCTTCAGGTTCTCAGACCATGTACGGAACATATCATTGATACCATGCTCCAGATTGCGGTTGGGGTGTGCAAGGGCATGGTCGTCCGGATCGTAGACACGCTGATATACGCCCATGTCGCTCTGCTCATATGTCATGGGGCGAAGCGTCTTGTTCCCATCGTCCACATAGAACACGATCTCCGGATCGTACATGATATCGCCGTTCTGCACGTAGGTATGTGCCATGGCCAGCTGATCTTCGCTTATGCGCTCAATATACAGGGGCTCATAGGTATCGGACTCGAAACGGACGTAGTCCAGCGTGCCGTCCATGATGTACGGCGCATACTCAGAGAGGAACGTATAGTTACGCTGGGCAGCTTTATTGGCTCTATCCCCTGTAATGTTGGAGGCCTTTACAGGCTCATCAGGTATTTCCTGCGCCGGTTCCTCGGAAATGACCGGTTCAGGCTCGGTGTAAAGCGTATCCGCTTTATCCTTGTTGGCGTTGTTGAGAAGGAGTGTCCGCAGGGTGGAGATGGAAAGATTCTGCGTAAACAGTGGGTGCTCCACGTCCTGAAGCTGGACGGTGTCCGTTGTTGCATCTGTAATAAGATACCGAGCCCCGGTGGCAAGGGTAAGCACTTGACCCTTCTCAAAAGACGCCGCAGGTGGTTCCTCCGCAGGCAACTCTACATCGATGGGAGAGAGCGGGTCACGGGCGAGGGGCCGGGCTGCCTGCTCATCCTCCCTGTCCAGCTCTTCATCCGTGGGGAAGCTGGTAATAATACCGGCATCCGTGGCGGAACCCAGCTCCTCTGCGTCGCGCTCCACGTTGTCCAGATCCCGGACAAGGAGGGCCAGTTCAGCAAGGGCCTCCGGGTCGCTTTTTACGTCCGGATAGTCAATGAGTGCAGACAGGTAATCTGTCAAATGCTGGCGGGCTGTCTCACTGTTCTCATAGACGAAAGCACGAATATACTCGTAAAACTGCGGGGTGCTCGACTTTGAGCCGTAGGTGCTGCCGAAGGTACGGACGGAAGCGGCCAGCTTTTTGCGCTCGGACAAAGCCTCCTGCTCCTTGAGATAGACGGGATAGGCGGTCTGCTCCTCTGCCGTGAGATACTGCCCGGCGTCTGCCATATCCTTGATGCGGTTGCGCACGGCGGCCCAAGTGAAGCTCTGCTCATGAGCGGACATGGGCTTTTTGACATAGAGGCCGGTGTTATCCGAGCGAATATAGCCCGCTGTGCCGTCTGCAAAGGTGTAATTGGCGCCGAACATGCCGTATTCGGCACGGATAAAGCTCTGGAGGTTCGGCTCTGCAGTCTCTATGGCGTGCTGAATTCGGAATTTGCCGTTTTCGACCGAGGTACCGAGATCCGACAGCAGAGCGGCAAGCTCCGTGCCGGACAGGTTCGTTATGCGTACACCGTCTCCGGAAGTACCAGTTCCTCCGCCTGGATACGAATCTGCTCCATGTGCTGTGTCCAAGCCAGGCTGCCCTTGGCTTTCTCCGGCGCCGGGTCCTTCAGCAGTAGGTCTGCCTTCGTCTTCTCCAACTGCTTGATGGTCTCCTGCTCCGTCATGTGAAGCGAGTTCATCAGCTCGCCGGTTATCATCAGCTCCGTGTACAGGTTCGGGCGGCTCTCCTGCAGAAATTTCCTCCGCATCCTGCCGTACTTGCCCAGCGGCGCCGAGTTCGGAATCGCTACGTTCGGGACCAGATACTCCCCTGCCTTCAGATACGTTATGCTCATGTTTCTCTTCCTTTCTCTGCTCTTTATCGATGCGGGCGACCTCCAACGCGATCTCCCTTAAAATCATCTTGCTCATGTGCTGCACGGTGTTGCCTAAAATACTCATGGCAGAGATGCTGTCAAAATAGGCGACGCCGCCAAAACCGGGCACATCCGGCTCTATGCCGCAGCGATACGACACAACGGCATCTACGCTGTTGACCACCATGGCACGGAAGGTGCGCTCCGCAACGCTGGGGTCCAGCTCCTGCAGGCGGCAATTCTCACGGGCCTTCTCAAAGGACGGAAGTGCCGTTTCCATTTCGTCTTCCAGGAGCTTGTACGTGACCCGATGAATAAACTGGCCAAAGTCCAGACCGTCTACTTCCGGTGCATCCAGAAGGAGACTGTCTGTCAGAGCAGCACGGACGAAGTCCTGCTTCTCCTCTGTCATTGCCCAGGGCGTAAGCTGCTCTGCCTTCTTGCTCCAGGTGTCGCGGTAATCGAATACATGGCGAAGTGCCAGCTGATCTCCGCTGTCATCAATAAGCGCGATGCCTTTGGCACCCTTGCGGATACGACGGTCAAAACGCTTATGCCATTCATCAAAGGAGTAGCAGGAGGTGGCCTCCGGACGCTGGGCGTAGATCAGAAGCTGATTGGAAAAGCTGAAGCGGAAATTCCATGCCGCTGAGCGGAGGAAATCCGGCCACTCGCCGTGTGACAGCGCACGACACGCTGCCTGGGGCATATCATAAATACTGTTTACTTTCTCCATGATGCGATTTCCTTTCCTTTTGGAAATATCTTCACTTATATTTATACCGCAAAAGAAGGAATTTTCCCAAAAATTTGTCCGGGATTTTTTTCGGAGCCGAAATAGGCGGACTGAAATCCATCAGTCCGCCTACAAATATTGTATCACCACTCGTGAGGGAAAGATTCAATAACGCCTACACCTACACGGCGGCGCTCATATTCCGCAAGATCAGAGATGGTACGAAAGACATCCTCCGGCTGCAGAATATCACGGAGGATAAAACGGGGCGTGGACACATCGCCGGTCATGAGCACCACATCGCCCACGCCAAACCACTGCTGGAACGGGCCTTGATTCATCTTCAAATCGCGCACACGATACAAACGGATCTCATCGTGATGGCGGAACAGAAGGCCGCGCTCAATAATGAGACGGTCCTGATACAGCGTATAGCGCGTGAAAGAAAGAGGGAGCCCAAAAAAAGGACGCTTCTTGTCGGACCATAACGGTGTCTCCAGCGCTACATGATCCAAAGGCTTATTTTTGATCTTCATCGCGCTCCACTCCTCCGTTTTCAGCAAAAATCGTGTACTGCAGTTCATCCAGATTTTCGTTCAGGCTTTCCGCATACTCTGCCCTGCGATCTTCATCATCAGGCACATGAATGTCCTCCATCTCGAATTCATCCATAGCCCGCTGCTGTTCCAGCTTCTGTTCGGGCGTCAGCTCAGCCGGAGGCACATCCAAATGCGGGATCGTCTCGCTCAGATCCTGACACTCAAGACAGGTTTTGCCCTTGGCCGAAACCTTCTGAGGCGGGCGGGAATGCAGACGATGCTCACGCTGCGCCGTCATCGTATCAGCAAGCTGTGCCTCCTCGTACAAACGAATACCCTTATCGGGCTCCACTTGCTCCACATAGTTGACGCCGGTTTCGACCATCTTCTTGACGTCAAATTTAAATTCATCCTTGGCATCGCCGGTAAGCTTGTAATTCGGATGGCTTTCCAGGTCGAACTTCTCAGAGAAGAACGGATAAAGACCACGGATGAACAGAATGCAGTTGATGTTATCCATGTTGGACAATTCATCCTGGGTCATCAGCTCACGGCCGTCCTTATTGTAGGACAGGCTGTAACTGCCCTGCCGGCCGTGGCTGCGGGAGGTGTTGATGCTGCGGATGGTCTGCTTGCCCAGCTTGCCGCTGATATATTTCAACGTGGTTTCATCCGAGCCGCCCAGGAATAAAAGACTGTCACAGTTACCGACGATGACCTCCCATTCATCCTTGTACATGGCCTTCAGCTGGGAAAGGGCCTGAATGATGATGGTACAGGAGATCTCATACTTACGCATGGTGGCCAGCTTCTTATCAAATTCAGGGATAGTACCAATGTTGGCAAACTCATCCAGCAGGAACCGGACATGGACCGGCAGACGCATACCCTTGCACTGGGTCTCTGCATGGTAATACAGCGTCTCAAAAAGCTGGGTATACATCAGGGCTACCAGGTAATTAAACGTGCTGTCCACCACAGGGGTGGTACAGAACAGAGCGACCTTCTTATCGCCGATGCTGCCCAGGTCGATGTTGTCCGTGTTTGTCAGGTTCTTGATGGCGGTCAAGTTGAAGGTCTGCAAACGGGTCTGGCAGGAAATAAGGATGGATTGGGCCGTCTTACCGCCACCGGCAGATTTGAAGACCGCGTAGGAAAGAACGCCAATGTGCTCAGGCTCCTTAGCTTTCAGGTCATTGAACATGATATCCAGCGTGGAATCCACGTTTTCCTGACCCTCAATGGCGCTGGCACAGCGCAGAAGCTTCATGACGCTGGAGAAATTTCGGTCCTCGGGGTTACACTCGCTCTGCAAATAGAAGCAGCAGGCCTGCAGAAGCGCCGTCTCTGCCTTTTCCCAGAAGGGATCGGACGGCGTGCTGCCCTTGGGTGTGGTGTTCTTGATAAGGGCATTGATCATGGTCAGGATGCCCTCTTCGTTTCGAACGTAATGGAAAGGATTATAGGTGTTGGAGTGATCCATCTGGACCAGATTGAAAACACGGATCTCATAGCCCATGCTCTTGAGGTAGCCGCCCATGGTCTCCAGCAGCTCACCGGAGGGGTCTGTGATAACGTAGGAGCAATTGGCCTGCAGCATATTGGGCTTGACCACGAAGCGGGATTTACCGGTACCGGAACCACCGATGACCAGCACGTTATTGTTGCGGCGGGTCTTGCGGGTGTCCATGCTCATGTAAATGTCGTCCGAGAAAATCATGTTCTTGCTCTGCGGAGAACGATCCAGAATGCCGAAGCTCTTGCTTAGACCCTTCCATATCTTCTTGAAGATCCAGCCGAGAAGGGGAATCTTACAGAGGACATCAACAATAGACTTCACAAATTTGGGGGCTTTCAGCGTCATCTCAGCATAATGTTGATTGTATTCCTTAATGTCCTCATTCCACTGCGCAGAGCCTTTTTCCACGGACGGCCGCAGATCTCTGCGGCGCAGATAGTCCGTGTAGAGCAGAAGAGCCGGAATGAGGCCCAGTAGAAACGCCGGGCGGATGGCCTCCCACTCTATAGGAAGGATGTCCAGCGGACGTTGGGTCATGTGCTCCAAGCCGTCCAGCAAGGCATAGACGCCCTCTTTCGAGGATTTGGACACATGACAGGCGATGAAGATAACGAAGAGGTAGATCAATATCTCAGCGATGAGATAGTTGCGCCGCTGTTTCTTGCGGTTGACGGGTTTATTCGCCATGGATGCCACCTTTCTCGCTCCCTTCTGCCTGTGACGTGGGAGCTTTCTGACTTGAAATGGAATTCGTGAATTCGATTATGCTGCTGTACATGGGCGCCGGAGGCGGAGACGGCTGGGGCTGCCAGAGAATGAGCCAATGGGGATGGAGCTTGAGAAGGTCACGCAGCATGGCCTGATCCGCTTTTGCGCGGACAGGGTCCGTGAAGGGTTTCCCCTCCCCTTCCGCTATGCTCAGGAATATGTGCTGACCTTCCGATGGAAGGGTATTTTCCATGTCTTTTGCCTCGATGAGAAGCCAGACAAGCGCGAGCTGATCTTGTTCTACATTTTCCCAATCGCACCGAGTGCATGTTGTCCGACCATAGTAAGAATTAAATTCGGCTATCGCGCCGCATTTTGGACAAGTCTTCATGATGGATCACGCCTTTCATGGTGGTGTTTGTCGGATAGAAATGTTACTACAAGTCGTGGGCGGGGGCGTCTTTCTGCTGACCGGCGTCGGAGGACTGCTTGGCTGCCTGCTCCATGGCCGTGTGGATCTGTGCATCCAGACTTTCCTTCTCGCGTACCGGCTTTACCAATACACGATAATGGAGGCACTGAATGTTGTAGCCGCCCGCATAAATGGTCTCCACGTTGGCTTTGCCCTGCTCCCCTACCACGTGGCCGTTCAAAGAACCGTTATCGCCTACATACAGGCCGGAGACGTCCGTAAGAACGCCCACCGCATTGACGCAGCGGTAATAGAGGTCCAGACGCTTACTGCGGACTTCGTCCGAGAGCATCTTGTCCAGATACTGGTCGAAGCGGGGCTCACCGGGCAGGCCTTCAGCACGGAGGCGGTGAATGTCCTGGGTGAAGCGCATCTTCATGGCCTTATTAAAAGACTCGGAGTCCATGCCGATGGCCTTGGCCTCTTCATTGATCTCACGCCAATAAAGGCTTGGGTACTCGTATTTCGACTCGATCTCTTTTATCTTCTCCCGGCGATCCTGCTGATGGGCAGCAAGCTCCAGCACCTCCAGGCTGTAGTGCTCCGTAGCTTTTTCCTTCCATTGTGCGAGGAAGTCCTCCAGAGCCGGAATGTTGGGGATGTCGTTGCGCTTATCTTCCGCTGCTTTTTTCTCCCGGTAGCCGGAGAGCTTTTCCTGAAGCTCCGCCAGCTTCTTTTCGTTGCGCTCTATGTTCTCAATCGTATCTTCGAGGGCGTCGATGGCCCAGTACAGGTCGTTTTGGCCATTCTGGGCCGCTCTGCGGCCTTCCACGGAGAGCTGGGTGATGTCTATGCCCTGGGCTTTAAGGGCCGCAGAGCGCTTCTCACGCTGCTTCTCGAAGCGTTCCAGCGTGCGTTTGGTCTTCTCTATGCTTGCTTTGGCGTTTTGGATGCGGAGATCCAGCGTTGTAGGGTCCATGACGTCAAGCCTCCTGCTCGTAAAACTTCTTCGTAGTTTTCCAGGCTTTCCAGGCGTACCAGGCGGCGCCTTCCGTGCTTGTGAAAAACGAGGACATAGATGCAAGCGTCTGATGCCCGGAACAGGGAGCGGCTGTCCCAATGACCGGGAGCTTGCAGGACAGATCGAAAAAGGCGCCCCACGCAAAAGCTATTGCATGCGGAAGCTCGGAAATGGGGATTTGTATCGGTCCGTCAGAAGCATACGAAAGCCAAAATGTGCCCTGCTCGCATGTGAGCCGGACATTGACAGCAGCTTCCGCTTCGGTATCGGCTCTGTCTGTAAGGACGCTCTGAAGCGAAAGATCAAAATCCCGGTAGGCATCTATAAAATACCGGATGGCGTACAGCTGCAGATAATATTCCTGATAGCGGCTTTCCAAATCGGACGCTGTGATGCCGTACTGCAAGGTTTTACCGTCTGCAGAAAAAGGATGCATCTGTGTGTGCTCCACCACAGAGGTGACCTGCAGTTCAGTGACCGCGTCCTTATAATCCAGCGTCGATGTGAACTTGTAGTAATAGGGGTTTTTCATCTTCCATACCTCATAGGTCAACGTTCGGGACTTCTCGGCGCTGGCTGCTGCGGATCACCTTTTACGATGCCCTCGAAGGTTTTCTGCGCTTTGGCAATGATGTCGGAAAGGTCACGGCGCAATTCGCCGTTCCGGGCTTTCTGAAGCCATTCCCTGCCAGCAGCACCGTCATGGAAGGCGGCCCGGCCTGCAAAGCGGCGGTAACCGTCCAAATCGTGAGGCGAAAGCTCATTTACCTTGGAGAAGAAAGCGCCCCATGCATAGGCATTGGCATTCTGAAATTCGGTTATGGGGATACTCTCAATGCGGTCGCACATATCCGCTGTGGGCTGAAGCGAAAAGGAGCCGCACTCAGATTTGAACTGAGATGAGAATACCGTCTCGCGGTCTGCTTCATCCCAACCGATAGCTTCTACTTCGAGGTGGAGGTCAAAGTCCTTTTCAAGCGCTGCCAGACTCTGTATGGCATTCATCTGGGCGAGATAGTCCTCGCTTGCGTAGGCAATGTCAAACTCGGTGGATTCCTCAGAAGAAGCGGGATATTGCGTGTGACCAGCCGTGGAACAGACGTCCAGACCGAAGGTGGTGTCTTTGAAGTAAAGGCGGGACTCGAATTGATAGTGATGCGCGTTGACATGGGGCTCTGCGGGCACATCAAAGTCCTGCTCAAAGCCCGGTGTCAAAGGGATCTCCCAACGGTTCTTTTTACTCAGGAAGTGGGAGACGAGTTCATCCACCGACAGATCTACGGTCGCCTCAGCGTCCGTGGGCTCAAAGCCGGTTTCCTGCAATTCAAACCAGCAGTGGTCCTCCTCCGGGTCATAGCGGTCAAAACGCTTTTCGGGAAGACCTACCTGGCCGGGAATGAAATTGTCCCCGTTGCGGCAGTCCAGAATAGCCTTAGTCTGCTCTTCCGTCAGCAGGCCGCGGACGATGCACTCGTTCGGCACCTTGTTGTTACTGGCGTCGCGGTAAAGGTAAGAGATCTTGGTGTTCATACTGATTTCCTCCTAATAGGTGGTCTTCTGATAGAGAATCTTGGAAAGCCCTTGTTCCGCAGCCACTATCTATTTCATGCGGCTGCGGAGCTGGAAAACGGTCTCCTCCAGCTCCGCGTGAGTCTCAGCATAAAAGTAGCCGTATTCGTAGCTGCAGATAGGAGTGACACCAATACGAAGACGATTGACGACCTTACGGATCTGGCTGCTCTTGACGCCGAATTTAAGATCCAATTGCTTGCTGGAGATGGACTGACGTCTGCTGGTATGAAACAACTTTACATAGTCGGCAAATGCTTTGCCCGTCATACAAGCTTCTGTTCCCGCTTAGAGGAAAAGACTGTCATCCGCTTTTTCCTCCGTCTTCTTCGGCTCGGCGGCCTTGGCCGGCTCTTTGCGCTCTGGAGCGGGACCGGCCTGAGCGTTGCGCTTCTCCTCCGCCTTGGCAATGATAAAGTCCACACTCTTCGTGTCCATCTTGATATCTTCCACCTCATAGTGGTCCTCGCCGTAGAAGTTTGCCTTCACAAGATGAGCGAATTCACGCTCTCGTGCTTCGCGCTCCTCTGTATCCATGATGAACTCAAAGCCGGAAAATTCAGAATACGAAATGGAGGGGTCTGCGACGCCCCAGGGCGTGTTGCCCTCGTTGTCGATGGCGTACTTCATTGCCATGAGGTTCAAAAGGTTATTGAGGTTGGCCTGTTCCACATCTTCCTCGTAGTCAGGAACATGAAGTTCCATAGTGGGGAAGTTTGTCAGGTCCTCAAAAGTCATGCCCTCCACGAAATCATCCACGTCCAGAACCATAGGGCCTCTCAAGCCGTCGCACGCGGCCATGACCCGCGTCTCAAAGTCGGGAGTGAGCGCACGTTCGTAGGTAGCAACCGGCTGGCCGGCCTTGTAAAGAGTATAGTCTGCAGAGGTCAGACGGATGAAATTTGCGGGGTTGTCACGGGAAACGATGTACAGCTCGCGCTCGGCTTCCTCAATGCACATGCGGATCTTGTTGTGGCCCTCCAGGTGATACTCCACCTGCTGGCGGTAACGGGCGCCGTTGGCGCCGGTCAGATCCCAGCTCATATAACCCAGCGCCTTGTTGGCTTTGACGCGATCCTTCTGGTCATAGACCACAAGGTTTTTGTCCCCGCGGTTCAGGACCGTGAATAAAAGGCCCTGCTGGCGGGCATAATGCCTAAAGAGCGCCAGCTCCACTTCATCCAGACCGTTGACAGTACGTACATCATCCGGCGCCATGTTAGAGAAATAGAGGTCGGGCTGCAGTTCCTGCACCTGGCCTCGATAAGCGAACAGCGCCGTTCTGGCGGCGTTCACCTTCTCCTGGTCCCTGGTCAGAAATACATACATCGTCACATCATCGTTTTTCTCGGTCATCTTGGTGTATACGATCTGCTGCTTTTTCAGAAGCTCATCAAAGTCCTTCGCGTCACTGTCCGCAATGCGGATCGTGCGGGACTGCATGCCGAGCGTCTGGATGAGCTGATTCATCACAGGAACGGGGATCTCACCCTTCATGTTACGCAGCTCTTCCATCTGCTTTTTGTTCTTCCGACTGTCGTTGATCTTCTTGAGCGCACTCTCCATCATTGCGCCGACGCCGCGAGCCGTCTGCTCGCCAATGGTCAGCCCGACGCCTGCGGCGCGGGGAGCCTGATCTAACAATAGGTCTGCGACCTTCTCAGGGATATCATCGGTATAAGCCATGATCGTTCCTCCTTTATCACTTTGTGGATCTGTTCAAATATTTTGAAAATATTATACCGCAACCAAAACTAAAATGCAATATTTTATTTCCATTGGAAAAGAATGAAGATATAAAAAAATCATGGAGTCTCCATGTTGTTGGGGAGGCCGCTAAGCGCACGGCTCAAAAGATCCACGAGGCCTTGGCTGGGTTCTAACGAGAAAAGCTGAAAAGAGTGGAAGTACAAAAAGAGGGCAAGAACAGAGATGCCGATGCCTATGGGGAGGCTGGTCAGTTTCTTGGCTTTGTTCTCCAACGGGCAGAGCAAAGCACCGTGCTTGTCCTTCTGAATGCCCATAAAGAGCTGCAGAAGATCTACCAGCCAACCGGCAAGAAAAAGCCCGCAGGTCAGTAAATACACAATGCCTGTAAACCATCGGCCCATGGCGAAACGATGAAGGCCGAAAACACCGCCAAACAGGCACAGGCGGAAGATGCGCTCCGGATCGCGCTCAGACGCACGACGAAAGGTCTCTCCATGGAGAAGATACAGCGCACCGGTCCCGTCCCTGTAATACCCCCGCTGCATGGCATCTGCCTGTACCAGTTTCCCCCTCATGCGCTCCAACGCGGAGTCCGTATAGACCTGCTGGCCTTGATACAGCTTCTCGTATACCTCGCCCAGCAGCGTTTCTTCGTCGCACAAGTCAGAAAAAGAGTCACTGTAAGGGTCATAATGTCCAAGACGATCTACGTACAGATACACGCGGGGCGCACCAAGCAGTCCCCGCAAGTACGGGTACAATGCCTTCACGTCCGCCTCCTGTGGCAAAAGCGCATATATAGCGCTGGGGCCGAGATATACAGAGAGTATTCTCCCTGCACGGGTGGCAATATCGCTGATAAGAAATCCACCCTCGTCTAAAACCTCATAGCTGCAGCCAACGTAGTCCATACAAAGACCTCCCTTCCTGATTTGTGAAAATTCGTTCGTAAGCTATCAAGAACACTATAGCGGAAAACGCCAGCATTTGACAAGCCCTAATTTTCTGTATGGCGGAATATCTTTGCCGATACCCGCAACACAAAATCTCCTGTATGCATCCCCCAAAAACACACCCCGATTTTTTATTTCGGATGTAAACCGATGGGTAAAGCAAGGACAGAAATCCTTTATTTGCAAGGGTTTCAGCCTTTCACCGGATGTAAACCGATACTAACTATTACAGAGGAGAGGGCGGACGAGAGAGAGTCTTATACAAGACGTGAATAATTATGCAAACATAGCGGCAAAAGATACCGGGGCTGCTACGCTGTCTTAGGGCGTGAGTTGAGCACCGGCAGATATCGAAGGCTATTATGCAAGATGATGGCTACATACTTGCAAAATTGATGGTTTCCAAACGGGTATAATACTGCTTGGGGTTTCCATTTGGAAAGCATATAGGGAAAGCTTGTAGAACCATGAAGAGTAGGAACCATGTGTTAAAGCTTCATGGTGGGGAGAGGAGGATCGTCTGTAGGGGGAAGTCCCTCCCCTCCCCCGTTCTGAAAAATACGTGGAGATACTTGTTGTGTGTATGTCTTATAGGTACGTATATGGGCATATACCATACATATCTACAAATAAAAGGCTATCAGAACAAGGGTTGGAGCAGTTTTCTTATCGTTGGGGGGAGGTCTCGTTCCGAGATGTCCCGTCCCCTCTCTTCCCTTCTGCACTCTCGATTTGGGCCGTCAGATCCTTCTTGCGGGGGAGGGGCTGGAGTTCAGAATCATAGGCGTCCCGCATTTGCCCGTCTGGGAACCTGATACGCCACATCATCTCTCCGATGGCGAGGGGTTCATATTTCAGCTTGGGCTCTACCTGCTCCAGGATGATACAGGTCAAGCCGTTGAAACGGAGCAGGTCAATGTCAGAATCATTTGTCTGAAACAGGAAGGAATGTCCAACGCGCTGCTGCTCGGGGTCCTTCTCGATGTTCAGGGTGAAGGTGGTGCCGTCTTTGGCGTTGAAAGTATAGCTGCCATCCAGTGTGTCTCTCTGCATGATCATGGGTTCGGCGTATGGTTTGCCATTATGCATAAGATCCAGCTGGAGTTGACTGCGGCCTTCCAGGATTTTGACGGTCAGGACGGCCTCGATATCCTTTGTGAAGTCGAACCATACCTGCGGGTCGTCTCCGATGGCGCCGTACTGGTCTGCGATCTTCTTCATGTTGTGGGTGAGGCAGTAGTTCAGCATGTCTACCTTTTCAGGGGGAAGCTTCAGAACGCCTTCTGTGACCAGAGGCGCACGCTCCGGCTGCGGCTTCGGGTCATCCTGGGCGAAGGACCAGCTGTCTACATACATGCCACTATCTTGAAGCCACTTCAGCTCATGGGAGATGGCGTCCCCCAAGGCCTTCTCATCGTTCATGTGCTCGGCCAGGGTCTCTTTGTCGATGGACAGGACCACATGGATCTTGTTCGTGCCGGCCTCGCGCTCGGCTTCGCTCTGCTGGTAAAGGTCCTGGCGGAGATCCCCGAAGCTTTCAGCAGCAGCGAGAAGGTCTGCTTTATCCTCCTTATCCATGGTGTATTTTGCTTCCTCCTGCTTATCGTCCTGAGCATCCACAAGAGCTTCCAGGAGTGTACTCAGCTGGTCTTCCGTCAGGTTAATATACATGGCTGTGCGCCTCCTTTACTTGGTTAGGTCGTTCCTGACCGGGTTCGTGGGCGGCTGCGTGCCTGCCCTCTCCCCTGCTGCTTTCATCTGCGCGTCCAGATCCGGCTTACGCTGCTGCTGTCGTTGGAGACAGGTCTGCAGGGCGATTTCAAAAGCAGCGGCTTCGCGGTCGCTGGAGATGAAGTCCTGACGCGCAGCATTGAAATCCTGGATCAGTGCCTTATACCACGGGTCTGACTTCATTTTGCTGTCAAAAGCAGCAGAAGCGGAAGACTGTTCGGGAGAAACCGGGCGCGGGTCATTGTAGAGTCGGTCATAGGCGGCGTTGAACTCCTTCAGAAGCATGTCCATATCCGGATGGTTCTCCTTGATAGGATACGTGACGCCCTCCGGCGTGATGCACTCATGGCAGACGCTCCAAAATGCGTCTCCGTCCTTATAAAGCGGGAGAACCTTGTCCTGGAACTGCTTTTTGGTATAGATGCTGGAGCAATTTACGAGACCGGGGGTTCTGTCAGGGTGTTCACGCCGGAACAGTGCCACCGCCTGATTACGGGCCGCAGCGTGGACTTCCGTCCACCCGCCCTGGAACGGGAAATTCTTATCCGTGCCGTAGGTAAAATAGAAGGTCTCCATCTTGGGGTACAGCTCCTTATCCAGGAGCGCATAACCCAGAGCCTGCAGCACCGTGGCTGCTTCGTCCTGCTCAATGCCGTTGTCCACGAGGATCTGCTCGGCCTTCTTGATGGATGTGTTGGGGATGCCAGCTGTCTTGTCCGGGGAGACGGGAAAGCGTTCCTTGAAAATGCGTTCCGCCACCTCCTCCAGGGAGGACGCTGTGGTGAACCTGACGTCGTTGTAATATGCGTTTTCGGCGTCCTTGATCGCACGGGTCAGGTCGTCCCATTCCGAGCAGGTGATCTCGCCCCTGCTCTCCAGCATGCCGGCCAGATGGGAAAGGCGCATGATGATCTCGTCCGGCTCCGGCTCCCTTCCCTGCTCCAGCTCCTTCAGATATTCCTCAATGTAGGAGATGTCGTCGGGGTCGAAGGCGCCGCCGATGATCAGGGTGTCGTCGTCCCAGACACCGTAGGTCTCGCCTTCGTATTTCTCCAGAAGCTCGGCCCAGCCCTGCTGCATCTTCTCCGCGGTGTTGTAAAGATGGGTCTCCGTTGCAATATCCGAAGAGGGGTTCCTGTAATACTCCTCCCGGCATGGCGTGTCTTCATAGATGTAGATCTTAAACATAGAGATAGGCTCCTTCCTGTTTGTTTTGGCCTGTCAGCGTTCAATGTCCGGCGCGGATTTATCGGGCGCAGCGGTGGAGGTGCGGGACTGTGCCCCGCTGATCTGCATATCCAGCGCCGGCTTCTCCTCTGGAGACAGCTCGTGACGGACAAACTCCTCGCAGAAGACACGGAAGTCCTTCGCCTCGCAGGTGTGGCCCTGATCCTGCAGGTCGGAGAGCGTGCTTCCGATAGCCTTTGCAAAATCGGCGTTGTGCATGATACGCGTGGCCAGACTCTCCGCCACGTCGATGTCCATGGGCTGACGGTGCTTCATGGCGTCTGCGTAGATGCAGTCCACCAGCAGGTCCTGCATACCCTCCGGGTACTCCACGCGGGGCGCGGCGCCGCAGTCGATGAAGAAGTCAGGTTTTTCGGGCAGGACGTCGCTCAGATAGTATGAGATGTCAGACTGGGCAAACTTCAAGTGATCCGGGCGCAGGGTCCTGTTATGTGCCCACCATGAATCCATGATGATGGTGGCGTAGAATTTATCGTCGTTCATGAGGGCGTCTGCCGCCTTCTCAGCGTCGATGTGACCGTAGTGGTTTCTCTCTGCATATACCTCAATGATGTTCGTCAGGACTTCGCGGAAATTGTCAGGATAGGTGTGGATCTTCAGATAGTCCTTCGTCTGAAGCATCTCCTGAAGCTGTTCTCTGGACAGGACGTTCTCTTCAAGGATGTAGTATTCCACGAAGCCGTCTTGGAACTCCGCACGGAAATGATTGGGATCGTCATATTCAGCAATGCCGTTCTTGGCAATCATGCCGTACTCGTCCTTCTCCACCTTGGCGGCGATCAGCTTCTGTAGCATCTCCTCATCTTCGCTGGCAGCCAGGATAGAAAATTCGCGGATGCCGTCGTCGCTCTCATGTTCCTCGCACAGAATGAGCATTTTGGGTTGTTCCGTATGTTCAAGAGTGTCCTTGGCGGAATCGAAGGAGACCTGGACGTCATGGCCGGCGTAGATCTGCGCCAGCTCATCCTTGGTATAATCCAGCTCGGAAAAGAGCCAGTCGTCTGCGTCCTTCCAGTCGGAAAACTTGGGCTGCGCCTCTTTGCGCAGCAGCTCTATGGTCTGGAAGAGCAGTTCCTTGGTATGGTCATCTAAACGGATAGCACTCATGATGGAACCTCCTTTTAGTGTTCAGGATTGGTGCGGGACGGTGTGGGCGTTGCAAGGGACGGGAAAACCTGTCGGGCGGTGGCATGGGAGATCTGATCGAAAAGAGATTCCTTCGGTCCCGTCTGCAGGCACTGACGGATCTTTTCGGGGTTGCTGGCAAGCACACGGAACTCTGGGTCCATGCTATAGACCTTCTGGAGAATGACGGGCAGGAGCATGGGGTCTACTCCGATGGACTTGAAATCCTGCAGGAAGATAGAAAAAGCTTCCTTCTTCTTCTCGTTCACGGCAAACTCATACGCGGCGCTGGCGGCATTCTCCTCGCTGCGGAGTTGGTCCATGGAATATTTCTTGTCCGCAATATCCTCACAAAACTGCTCCGCATCTTCCTTTCGCTCAAAACGATGGGTCCGGTGCAGACGGAGGAAGTCGGTGACCCGACCGTCTCTATCATGCCGTTCCAGGGAGATTGTCCAGGGCTGCGTCGCCTTTTCACCATCCAGATAGAATTCATGGTCGATCTTGAAATAGAAACCGTTCTTTCGCCCAATGCCATTCACAGAAAATTTCATGCCTCTCCCCTCCCCTGCTTAGCGGTCCTGCTCATGACTGGGCTGGGTCTTATTCTCTGCCTGGCTTGCCTGACGGACGCTGGCACCTGCGATCTGATCGCTCAGAGACGGCTTCTTTTTCAGAATGGCCAAAAGCTCGGACTCGGTGTAGTCCTTGCCAGGTTCCAGGTCCACCACGGAGATCTTCGGCTGCAGTTCACGTGCCGTGCCGGCATACGCCTCAATGGCGCCGTGGATACTCTCCGTGTCAGGTTCCATGTGCTCATCGTAGAGGTTAGACACGATACTATCCAAAACGCCGTCCTTGTTGGCGAGGATGTCGTCTGTGGTCATGCCGTAGGGATAGACCTGCGCCGTGGCGGCAGCCGTCTTAATGTAGTCACAGACCTCCTGACGGATTTTGTCGCGCAGCTCGGGGAAATCGTTCTCCGCGAAGAAAGCGTCGATATCGAAATCGCCTTCGTCAGGCTCGTAGGCGGCGTTTGCCATCTTGTCGATAAGGTCATCGCACCAGTCGCCCAGCTCGTCTGCAAAAATATCCTTACGGATGTCCTGATCCTTCGTCTCGTAGAAGCCCCATGTAGCCTCAATCTCCGAGGTGCCCTCGTAGAACTTCATGCCGTATACGTCGTTGCGGAGATAGGCGTCATACTGCGCCACTTCGCCACGCAGACAGTCCAGGGCGCGGTCGTGCCACGTCTCTTCTGTGACGTTCAGAATATTGGGGTTGTACGTGGCGATGGGCTTCAGGTTGAATGTCAGATCATCATTGTAGCCGGCGAAAGCATACAGCTTGTTGTCCTTCTTGTAGAGACCGCCCTGCATGTCATGCAGGGCGCCTTCCAACGTCTCACGCAGGCCGCTGTACCGAGCGACGTCAGGACCGTTCAAGTTTGTGATCTCATCAAGGTCCCTCACCTTCTGATAGCCCTGGGCGGTAAGTGCATCCTGGGCGCTGTCACGGTCGCTCTTGCGGCTCAGCTTAATAGGCTGCGCACGGCGGCCCTCAATGGCCTGGGCGACACGCACCTCATCTCCGGCCATGCCTATTTCCTTCATGGCGGTGTCCTTGTCCATGTAGATGAAGCCGACGCAACCGCTATCCCAGCGGTCTCCGAAATCGTTGGTGGACATGGTGAGACCGCTGTGGTCGTAGAGGTAGAGGGGAAGGATGGCGACCTTGTCTTTGCAAAGGGCGATAAGCTCGGGAGTATACATCTCCTTCAGGACGTCTGTGATCTCGCCCTGTGCTTCGTCCCATACGCGCTTGGAGATGGCGGCGGAATCGCTGAAATCTGCGGGGAACTGGAAGCCCTCCATGTCCGCCCACTGATCCTTGTCCTCCCACCGGTTACCATTGAAACTTAGCGCCTTAAATTGCAGCTGATACCCCTCCCCTTCCGGCACCAGGCAGAGATCCTTCGTGTGACCGTCCTTGATGTACTGCAGAAGCTCAGACCAGTTGGTGTTCTTCAATGCCAGATCCTGGGCGAAGTCGTTGGGGTCTTCCCAGTTGTGCTTTTCACCGAGGTTATACCGCTTGTGCCAGCAGACCATGTTGCCAAGGTTTTCCTGATAGTAAGGATCCCGGGGATTCTCAGGATCTGTGTCCTGCAGAATGACTGCGGTCTTGGTACCGTTGGATGCAACGTACATGATTTTTACCTCCTTTTTGTAGGCATATATAATGTGTATGTGTTATGTGTATGTTTTATAGGCGTGTACAGGCGTGAACCCTTTTGTGGCGAGGGTTCAACAGGAACGAGTGGGGTCGGAACGGCTGGGTGCCGTGCCGGAGGGAGGCGTCTGCTCCTTCCGGCTTTCGGCGTTCTTGATGAGACTGCTCAGGCCGGGCTTGCCGAGAAACGGCAGGCCTTCGGATTGGCGGATGCTGTTGACGAACGTCTCTAAATCAGTGCCGTTTTCCTTCTGACAGTAGGCCTCCATCTTGGAAATGAGATCCTTACGTTCATCCGGAGAAAGATCCAGCGTGAATTCGTGCTGTACCTCCGGGGAACCCTCCTCGCTGCCGGGCAGGTAATAAGTGCCGTCTACACGAATCTCCTTTGTGGTGGGAGCATAGAGGGCATAGAAGTTGATATTATCCATGCTGTCCTTCTGCTCGGGTGTCAGGTTCAGTTGATCCTTCAGGCACGTTACCAAAGGCTCGGTTGCCCAAAGGTAGCCGTCTACCAGACTGCAGGCGTCGTCAATGACCTGGAGGTCTTCATCGAAGATGAACTTCTCTGCCTCTTCCCTGCCGACGATGCCGTGGCGGTCTATGGCAAACATCGTGTTACCCTGCTCATCATGGAAATCAACGGTGGCGCCGGAAAAATAATGCGTGCAGTACCCGGCGTGTGTACCGAGAGCAGCATTTACACCGGTCAGAAACTCTAAGAGATTGTTTTCCTTGGCGAACCATCTTGAATAAAGAGGATCGCCATCGGCAAGATTCTTACCCTTAACTTTTTCAGCTGCCTCATCAATCTTTTGAAGCCGGTCCATGATGGCCTCCGTAACCTCCGGACGGATAGAGTCGGGGCCGGTGATGCCAACCTTCTTCTCCGGCGCAGGACTGTCCATCTCCTCTGCCTCTTCCCTCTCCAGTTCGTCCAGAACAGTTTCGGGAGACTGCCATTCGCAGCCATCAAAGATGCGGGCAGCTTTTTCAGCGTCGCCTCCGCAGAGCAGAAGGAAGTCGTTGCCGGTCCAGCCCTTGCCGTCTACGAACTCATCCCAGTTCTCAGGGAGGTAACAGACGAGATCCGGATGGTTCTCATAGTTGAACCGGTTCTTGAATCCGGGGGTGGCAGCTTCCTGCTCATATGCTTCTCGGATCGCCTCAACAGGGCTTTTCCCCTGTGTCCAGCCCGCGAGGGCGGACTTGGCGAGGATCTCACGATACTCCTCCATCTCGGAAACGGTCCAGTCCTTATTGGCATATAGCTGGTACGGGAGGCCGCGGTCCCGGCCGTTCTTCAGGGCTTCCTGCTGTTCGGGGGTGAAACGGGAAAGGTCCACATCGCCATATACCACGCGCCAGTCCGGCTTGGTCATGTTTTCCCAGAATTTCTGCATATCGTCCATAGGTCACAGACTCCTTTCATCTGTCTTTCCTCTACTATTATTATTGGCCGCGGCTGCGGGCTGTTTCCTGCCCTCGGCTGCGTGGATCTGTTCCGACAAGCGCTTCTTAATATCCGCAGGTTTCTTGAAATCAAAAGAACATTCTAAGTGAGGGTAAACTTCGAGGATCTTAGAAAGAAGCTTTTCTTTTTCACCGACATCTATGTATGAATTGCTTTCAAGCACCCCTGCGATGCAGCTTGCGACAGGCTGACCCTCATAGTAAAGCTCAAACCAGCAGTCATATCCTCCATTGCCGATTGTCCAGGACTCCCGTGTAAAAGAACCTTTCCAGCCATGTTCATCAAATGTCTTTAATACATCTTTTAAACCGGAAAACTTCATAATTACCGCCCTTTCTCAGGTGTGGGTGTCGCCTTGTCCGGATGCTGCTCGGTACGCTTCTCAGCTGTCTGAATCTGGGAGGACAGGGACGGCTTGCCTGTCCCCTTCTCTGCCTGCTGAATACTCCTCAGACCGACCTTTGCCCAGTTGGGCAGGTGCTCCGGATCCACGGTGCCCATGATGTCGCTGCGATAAAAGCTCTCTTGTCTTTCAGTGTTGTGGAGATTGATACAGAAGCAGGTACGACCACGCGGGGATGCGCTGGAGCCGAAGCCTCCGGTGCAGAGCCAGAGCTGGCTGGTGGCAGCGTAGTATTCCGGACTGATGGCCTCCGGCTTGATGACCACAACCTTGTCGCGGATGGACTGCTTATAGTCGTCTGCCGTAACACGGTCGTCACCTGAAAGAATGAGGTCGTTGTCCATGCCCTCCGGCAGGGAAATGGTCTCCCGCACCTTCTGCATCTGATCCAGAATACGGTGGGCGTAGAGATCGAAGATCTCCATGACGTCGTCCGATACCACGCACTCTGTATAACGGCCCATAACACCGTTGTTCTCGTACAGCCCGCAGAGGAACTTATCCCCTTCTCCGTATTTGGGGCGTTCGGCCATGATGACTTCACGGTCTCCGACCCAAACGGACTGCGTTACCTTATAGTCTGTGCCGTCCAGCATACGGGGCTGGACCTGCTCGGAAAGATCCTCGATGGCGTCGGCTGCCGCCTCCATAATAGCGTCATAGTCTATGACGCCTCCGCTATCTTCCGTGCGGAGCAATGTAATGAGGTCTGAATAGTCTTTCATGTCGGCACTCCTTTCTCATCTGCCCTCGCGCTGGGGCTGGGTCTGTTCAATGCGGTTTTCTCTGCGCTGCTCGGCGCCGGAGATCTGTTCCGACAGGTCCGGCTTGCGGTGCGGAAGCTTATACTGCGTCAGGTCGGTGCCGGTGATGGATTCCACCTCAGCAGCGGCCTCATTAAAGGACTTACCCGCGCCGGCGAGCTGACCCGCGACCTCGGTCTCGAAAAACATCTCCAAGATGCCTTGTTTATAGAGGTCGGGGAACTGCATTACATAGGAGAAGAAATCGTCGTAGCCGTAGGTGTGGAGCATGTCGTTGATTTCATCCTCCGAATAGTCCCGGAGATCCACGTGGGCATGGCTGACAGCATAGAGGTCCTTTTCGGGATCCACCTGATCCACTTGGACGAACTCCCATTGCATACCGTCTTCAGAGGTCGGGCGGCCATGCTGCAGAAAGGCGTCGTCCGTCAGGATCCATTGATTCTGATAGTTTTCCTTACTATTGGGCATTCCGATTACCGTCCTTTCTCCGGGCTGGGCACCGTCTTATCCGGCTGCTGCTCGGTACGCTTCTCTGCTGCGCTGATCTGCTCAGCAAGGGACTTGGTCTTTTCCCCTTCCACGGGTCCGAAGCCGCGCAGCTTCATGGGGTTATCCTGCACCAACTCCGGGAGCCGGCTGTCGATGATCTTGTGTGTCACATAGTCTTTTCCATCAAAACCGGTGAACGGGACCTCAACGGCCTTAAAGGGATAGATGAGATGGATGTTGCCTTTGCCCTCCAGAATGCTATGGGCCACGTCGTGACAGTACGGGGATTCGGTGAGTGTGCGGGGGTACGGGAATTTATCCTGTTCGTAGCTGGAGGCGACGCACTGGCCTTCCACCCAGGTAAAAAAGCCGGGGTAATCCCGAAGCTGGTTGGTGTAGCAATGCTTTGCCTCATGATACTGGAACTCACGAGCGAAAACGGGGTAAATACCGGCCGGCACGACGATGTCCGCGAACTGGCCGGCCCAGCCGATACCGCGCTCCTCTTCTGTCTTAGCCTCTTTATATTCCTGATAGCCGCACAGGCGGTATTTGCTGGGCGTCAGGGCCTCGGCCAGCTCAAAATCGCCCTTCTCCAGCGCGTCCAACAGGGACTGCATGGTCTGACGGTCATAAGCAAAATAGTCGGAATCCACGCTGAGGGGCTTCACATCGCTCAGATCCCGGTATTTGGAAACCCAAAAGGTTTCTTCATATTCGGGAGCGAGGTTGAGGACATCCCGAAGCTTCATCGTATCAAGCTGTTCGACCGTTATATGGCCTGCCCGCGCTGCCTGTGGGCCTGAATCGAGCGTAAGAAAAGCAGCAAGAAGGCAATCCCGGTGCAGAGGGTGCAAATCCTTGACCCGTGTATTCAGGTCTTCGATATATAAGGTAATGGCGTTCATGACGAGACTCCTTTCGGTCATGTAAAAATCTCTCTATCAGCTATATACGCCCAAAAGGCCGGTTTTCCCAAAAATATTTCAATGTATTTCTGATAGACAAAAAGCCCCCGTTGCCGGAGGCTTAATGTTGGAGATAATGGTTTCTCCGAAGGAGGTTAGTAATCATATGCCGAAGAACTCGGCATGGGTAACCTCCTGTTTCGCTTGACAGCGTAATGATTTTTTGACAAATAGGACTGGGCTGATATAAGAGACAAACGGTCCCTTCCCCTTCTCTCTATGCTTTCGGAGGGCATTGAGGGGGCTCCCCTCCCCTGACGCTATTGGAAGTGTGGAGGTCTGCGACGGGGAGAGAAGCATGATTGGGAAAGGAGTGGTCTCATAACAACACCTTACAATATCTATTGTACCCGAAAGGAAAGAATAACGCAATGGATTACCTAAAAAGAAATAAAGAAATACTCGTAATAACGGGAATCAGAAATGTCAACCTTAAGCTTATTTCCTTATCATACAGTTTTATCCAGGGAAAGATCCCCTGATCCGTCTGGAAAAGAAAAAACATAACCAGTTCCAGAATGAACCATATCGAATGCTCCCTCAGAACGCAATAAATCCAAAGCGTCCCTGAATGCTGTCTGGGTGATCTGACTTTCCATTTGAATCGAATACTGCTCGCGGAGGCTTTTTAACGGCACCCTTTTAGATACTTCACTGCCCACGAAAAAGCGAATGATTCCAATTAAATCGTCTCGGATAGATCTTACAAAAATGCGAAAATGGACGTTGCTTATAAAATCATAGTAAGATTCTACTTCTTGGGTATATGTAGGAACGTCCTTCTTTGACGTATATCTTCGACCGCCCTTGAATTCGGGAGGTTCAAATAAGAAGTGCTTGAAATGACTCAGATCATCAACAAATATTTTCTCCAGCTCCAAGGCGGAAACGTGCCTGTAAGAATAAACCGAAGTATCTTTATCTGTGGTAAGACTGCGGTAAGTGTCATATCGGTACTTCAAATACATATCGGAAGATTCCTTGGAAAGATCCAGAGCAATATAAAAATACTCCGCTAACGCCTCAAACAAAATCTTTCTGAAGGTAGCGGGCGCAATAGTTTGCTCAAAAGTAATGCTGTTCCCTAAAATAGAATATTCTTTAGAAGTTGTCCTGATTTCAGAGTTGCGGGTCAAAACAACATTGAATTTATCAATATAGTTTTGAATATAAGGCGGTAATGAAGTAAGCTCTTGATCGATATTATAAGAAACGATATTTTGAAGAGACGTACACCCCTTAAAAGCGGTTGTGTCAATAGACCCGATTGTTTTGGGCAGAATTAGTTGTTCAAGCCCAGAACAATTCAAGAAAGCGTTAGGCCCAATAGAGCGAAACGGATCCGGGAGTGAAATACTCTTGAGAGAAATGTCGTTTTTAAATGCTTCTACGCCGATTTCACAAGAATGACCCGAAATGGGAAAAGAAACATCTTCCAGAGAAGGACAGTCCTCAAACAGATGATCTCCCAGAATCCGAATTGATGCCGGAAGTTCAACTTTTAAGAGACAGGGCAAATCGGAAAATAAGTAATCTCCTAATGAAGCTATGCCATTAGCGACAACGACCTTCTTGATTTGGAGCCTATACTTTAAAAGCCATGGCGGGCGAACATACGGTGAAAACCTTCTGGTTGCGGCCTGATCTCGACCTTTTATATACAAACATAAATCATCATCCTCGCCGAGCAGCACCGCTGTAACATCGGAAACATCGGAATGATGGTGGTAATCATAAAGACTGTAAGGACCATATGAATTGTATAAATCATGTGAATCCGTCTTCTTTCCGATTTCCCATGCACGTCGTCCATTTGGCGATAAATCTTCTCGATCCAAAAATGAAATTGAATCATTACCATCAGTGTTCTCCTCGCTATGCGAAGAAACCCCATTAACTTCATTACAAATATCGAGTTGAAGCCCGTCGAGAGCCTCTTGGTAGTCGGTAGAAACTAAATCTATCAAATCAACCGAATCGTTCTCGACCAAAGGATCCTTTACCGCACTGTGCGTTGAAAGCCGCACATCCCTCTTTACTGGGGCCTTCATCTCGGCAGCAGAAACAGGTTTAAAAACATGGTACACCGCATCTTTACGCAAGTCGAAGTGGTTCGAGGCATCAAAAACTTCGTTATATCTGGCGTGATGCTTCAAATCAAATTTATTATAAACCTGACCCCTACCGCCAGATATAACAACGCACTTGCTGTTAGGAAGGTGGAGCAGGTTCGACACATATAAACGGTTGGCTGGAGATCTTCCGGCAACCTTGGTGCAGAGTTCGCGATCAGGGGAGCCCATAAAAACATAGTTATAACAGTTGGCAATAATCGCCTGGGCGTCCTTACCATACTCGCTATCCATTTGCGCTTCATCTTGAATGGAAATGATAATGGATGTATTGGGGTTTTTGCTGCGAAGTATTGACATTTTGCGGCTGAAATTCGGTATCGCACCTATACAGACGAAATCGTCTAAAATTATACAAGTGGAACGAGAGGCACTATTCTTTCCAACGGCGTTAAAAACTTGATCAAAAAACATTCGCGCAAGCCAGTTAAAGGACTTATCGCTGAAAGAAGGTATCACAAAAATGGCCGTCTTGTCGGTTGACAAACAATCCATGTTAATACCGTTCTCACGGGTCAAATCAATGAAGGCGGAAATATTCAAGTTTTGCATATACATTTCAGCTCTCGCAAAAACACTACCCTCTGTTCCAGTGGCGATAGAATAGGACTTGAATACGTCATACGCCTTTACTGCCATGGAATCCGGGTTGGAAGAACGCAAATCCCTCATAATAGTATCCAAAACGGACTCGGACTTAATATATGAGCTCCGAATATCATTATTCATCTTGTAAGTCCCGAGAACCTTCACTATGCTTTCAAATGACAGATCCTCTGGATTACACGCTTCGATCAAGAAAAAGCAAATGGCGGAAATCAATGCCTTGACTGCTGCATCCAAAGTGGGATCAAGGTCGTTAAAAAACGCAAAGACCCCATCTGCAAGTATGGTATCGACAAACTGAATAACATCAGACTCGTCACGAAAATGGCAAAACGGATTATATGAATCGGAATCATCAGGAGAAGCAATATTCAGAACCTTGACCGTATAGCCATGCTTTGTGAGCATGGCCCCCATCTCGTGAACAAGATTGCCAGATGGATCCAAAACAATATAGTTCGAGTTCATCAGCATCATATTAGGCTTAATGAAATTACGAGTCTTTCCATACCCAGTAGCCCCAACCAACATAACATTATTGTTTGGGAACTGATACCAATGTTTGCGCTGAAGATATTTGTTTTTTGCCAATATCATGGAGATTTCTCCGATCGGGGGAAAAAAATTACGCATATGAATCCTCCTTGCTCTCGTAACAACCTTGTAATACACTTGGTCCTCTTTCACACAAACATCTTTGATTCACTTCTTCCGAACCGGGGATAAAAACATTAGGGGTTAGTTGGCAATTTATAATTCACTGGGAACATGATCTCGCCTGCGTGGGCAGCTTGAATCAAAGCATCGAAGGCTGGTTCTGAAAGGGCTGAAACCTTATCGTACAGGCCTTGCAGGTCTCGAAGCAATATGCGGTCTGTAGTGTGGTTAAGAAGGTCTGTCAGGCGCTGCAGAAAGGAAGACTTGTCCTTCATCATCCTGTTCGCGCTTATGATCGTAGCCTCTGCAAAGGTCAGATACATATGAGGAGCCATCTGATCAGGAGACATATCTTTCCTCCTCCCTTCTCATGAGATCACAAGGATCTCCGATCTGAAATGTTGGTAAAGCAATGGGACCTGCTCTTCTCTGCAATAGACAGCACGAATGGCGTTGCAATCCTGAAACGCAAGATCGTGAACGTGATACAAAACTTTGGCCGGACGAAAATCCAGCTTTTCCAAGGTCGTACAGGCGTTAAAGGCGCGGTCGGATATCACTGACAACCCCTCGCCCACCGTCACCTCCCACAGCTTTTCACAATGGCTGAAACAGCCACTCGGAATGCGCTCCAATTCGTCCGGAAGATGAAGTTGCTCTACGCCAGTATCTGCAAAGGCGTCTTCTCCTATTTCCGTAACGGCAGATGGGAAAGTAACCTTGTTCAGGCTCTGACAGCCTCGGAAGGCGCCTGTCTGTATATTCTTCAAGCTACTTCCGAAGGTTACTTGCTCAAGGGAAAAGCAGCCTTGAAAAGCGCCTGGGCCAATATACTGGAGCGCATCCGGGATATCTGCCGCCTCCAGCTTTCCGCACTCGGAAAACGCGCCGGAATAAATAGCCTTCAGTGTCCTTGGGAAATATACGCTGCGGAGGTTTCGCAAGCCGACAAACACGTCACTCTCCAATTCCGAAAGGCCCTCCCCCATCGTCACCTGAATGATATCATCCGTATATTTACCCCAGGGGTCCTGCAAAGCCGTTTTTGGCACACGAACAGAACCGGTGCCGGTCAAGGTCAATCTCTTCTTCCCTCTTGCTCCGGCCGGTTCTATGCGTCCAATGACCGCATCCGGGTATTGACGCGGTCCGCAATAAAATGTATCTAAATCGGTGCTGCCGTTCTGCATACACCATCAGCTCCTTCGTGGGTATTCTCTTAAATTCATCGCGCCCAGGGTTCGTTGGGCGGGCGGATGCCAAGCGCATCCATCTTCCGATTACGTTCGGCATCTCTGTGAAGCGCCCTTCTCTCGCCTTCCTGGATGGTCTGCTCCAGCGTAGGGCGCTTGTCTCTGTCGGGGATTTCTATACCGGGTATCTCCGTCACCAGAGGACCGGTGACACTCCGTGGGTCAAAGCGGCTGTTCAGCAGCAGCATGACCATGCTCTCCGGCGTCATGAACTCGCGCCATCCGGTGGTATTATGCTCAAAATAGGCGCCGAACATGGTATAGACGTCGCCGTCGTTGTTCCAGTCGTTCGTAACGGCTTCAAAGGGGGTCACCTGACGATCCACACTGCCGTCTGCATACCGGATCTCGTAGTCCGTCTTGTTCTCATCCATATAGATATCATAGGAAAAGGAGCCAATGTCCTCGCTCCAGCCACTATGATTCACATACATGCGATACTCCTTTCACCATTAGCCGTAGGGGCTCGGTCGGAGGTCTTCCAGAAGAACTTTCGCATCCATCTCATACAGACCTTCTGCGTTCTCCTGCTCCTCTCTGACCTCCTCACGCACCTCTGCATAGCCGGCAGCAATAGACTCCTCAATCGCTCGGAAGCTGCGCTGGAGAAGGTCCAGAAAATCCATCTGAATATCATCTGACATATTCCGGATCCTGGACCGGTAAGAAGCCAAAGAAGGCGGCCTGTCGAGGCCCCAGGTGCGCCACAGAGCGTTGCGAACACATAGAAAAAAGATATCGTGGCACGCTGGCGGCAATGGGGACGGGCCGCCCTGGAGTGTACAGAGACTGTCTACCAGCCATGCCAGCTTCGCAGGGGGCTTAGCTTCATCATACAGATACACGATCTTATCCGTCAGGAAGCCAGGAAGGGTCGCATTGGACATACCGGCCTCTGCGGTAGTGTGATGTACCGTAAGGTGATACTCGCGGCGCAGCGCCCGGCAGGCGCCCTCAATGAGCATCTTCATGTGATCTCCGTCCATAACGTAAACAGAGGGAGGCAAGCTGTAGATAACATTCGTCTGGGCAATATCAAATTGCTTTACCGCAAACCATGTCAGGCGCAAATCATGCTTATCTCGCTGCTCTGTAAACGGGACAATGAGGTCTATCCCTTTCCCCCACCATTCAGGCTTCAAAATCTTCGCCTTCGGATCTGCCAGCAGCCTCTCCCACACCTTATAGCCCGCCAGGCAAGAAGATTTCGGATACTGCTGTAAGATAAGAAGCAGGTTGCAAGCGTCATACCCGGGCAGCCTGCTCAGTATATCCAAAAACTCGGAAAGATCTCCGGAGGCAAACATATCGGCTGCGGCAGCTTTTGCGCTGGCTCGCAGGGCCGGAGCCTTGTCCTGTCCTTCCTTGATCCAATCTCTTGACTCCACGTGCGCACGTCCTTCCTTCCCTACTATGTATATTTTGTGAGTATTGATTGTGTGTACATACCATGCATATGTATATGGGCATATGCTGTATGTATGCCCTGTTTCGCTTGCTTCAGAAGGCTTTCAGCTGCTTCGGGATGGGGTTTTGCCCAGCTCGGCGCGGTCCAATGCCTGTTCAATGGCCCTGTATCCGGCTGCCAGCATGGCAGCTCTCAGCTGATCCTCAATGGAATATAAAAACGTAGCACGGTCCAATTCCGACATAGCTGCCAGACGTTCCGGAGCCGGCATATGATCGTGGGCATTCCAGAAGGAGACCGCTATGGCCTCCTCGTTTTCGTAACTGTCTACGTCGATTCCAAGATCCAATAAAAGCGCGGATAAGCCGTTTAGCTTGGAACTCTCCTCTTGGGTCTCTGCAATCAGTTTCAATGTAGCTCCCTCGCTTTTTCGTTGTGACGTACATTACCAAATAGAAATCTTCTACCCTATATTATACCCCAAAGGAAAGAATATTGTCAATGGAAAGAGGAGCAACAGCAAAAATGCCATGCTCCTCAAGTTAAGCAAGAAGAAGGGGACTATTCCCTGTCCTTGTTCTTACGTTTATGTTTGGCAGTCCAAATACGCACGGATGTCACAACGGCTGCCAGAAGACACATACCTACCAAAACAAGCCCTACAATAAAGCCGGATTCGGAAAGTGTCAGATCCAGACCAGTCCTGACACCAGATCTGTCTTTGCCATCATCGTTGGCGTTGGATCCGGAACCTGCACCGGCTCCATTTGAACCTCCACTTCCCTGTTCGGAACTTCCGCGGTCACCACCTGAATCATCGTTATTTTCATCACCGGATCCATTATTATTCCCCTCGTTATCATTGTCCTTTTTGCTGTCATCTTTGGTACCGCCATTATTGTGATCGTCATCTTTATTGTCGCTGTCGGAAGGAGTGCTCGTATCAAAAACGCGGGCTTCAAAAGTCCAGATGGAGTCCATCTCTGTAGCCTGATACGCATTTCCCTGATCGGACGGGAATGAGACCTCCAACGCAAGTTCTCTTTCCTTTTTGGCTTTTACCGTAATAGAAGCAAGGGGCTCCGAATCATTTCCGCCATACGGGCCGGTATATAACACAGTTCCGTCTTCGTCCAGAATCCGAAGCGTCATAGCGTCAAACAGACGCTTATCCTTTGAATAGCTCATAATGGACAGAACCTGGCATTCCATCTTCTTGCCAGTGGCGTTTTTTATTTGAAGTTTTCCGTTTCGGACGTCTCCGGGAGCAATATTTTCAAAATCAAAAAGCCGAAGTTCTGAAGCTGTGAGAGAAAATGTTTCTTCGCCCTCCAGCGTTATCTTCCCTTTAAAGTCAGCTGCAGAAGCAACGGGTATAAGAATAGAAAGGAAAAATAGTGTGGCAAATAAAAGACTCACAAAACGTGCTGCTCTGTGTCGCATAAAAGACCTCCTTAATTTTTATGTATTGGCGCCGGGTGCAGGGATCTCACCTGCTTCCGGCATGGTATAAGCATTCGAAAACCATTTCAGTGGCACTATTCACAACAAAAATGGCCTGTGATACAATGGTTTTACAGCATAAAAAAGGCAGCAGGTGTGTGAAGCCTGCTGCGTAAATAAGGGTGTGTGCTGCCGCCTCGACTCTGGTAAAGGGGCGGCAGACTTAATCATGTCGTAAATATAGGAAAACTGAATACGTCGGACGAAAGTGAATTAAATCTTATGGAAAGAAAAATAGTGATCTTATACTGCAAATAATCAAAATAGCACTGAATCTTAAAAGAGTAGTATCTGAACCTATTAGAAAAGAAGGAATTAACGTTCCGGTACGGCGTTTACATTACCGTTTCCGAATGTGACGGATTCGGAAGAAACAGTGGCCCAAGTATCACTGTTTGTGTTACGGTGCTGTTTCGCTTCGGCCAAAAGGCTTACCTCTACGTCAGCATCCTGGAAGGCGTTGGAAGAGGCGCCTTTGAATACTAATACGTAGTCGGCAGAGTGATTAGTGTCTGTAACACCTGATTCAGTCTCAGCATTTGCTCCGCTACCGTTTAATGTGTACTCAGGAAGCACGTATGTGATACTCCTGCTGTCGCCAGCGACGATACGCTTAGCACCGTCTGTTACAGGCTTTGCGTCTGCTTTTGGTACGTAGGCGCCGGCTGCGTCCTGCTCTACGTCAATTGCTTTGTAGATCTCAAACTCGGCTTGCGCCGCAGTGTCAAGAGCTACGCTGCTCGTTACAACAAGACGTTCACGGACATCGACGGATTTGTTGCCGTCGTTGCTGATTTGGTAATCTAAATCAGCTTTATCGCCGGGGTTGAAGTTGGCAACGTCAGTCCAGTTTGCGTCTAAAGCAAGATCTACCGTACCAGCCTTGGCTGTGGCAGATGTTTCTACGCGGTCTGTAAAGTACGCAAACGTACCTGCAAGAGCGCAGGAAACGGCGAGAGCGCCCGCAGCAAGGGCTTTCTTCTTGTTTTTGGAAGTTTGTTCCACTGTAGTTGTCATAGTTTCACCTCCCTGTGAGAATACTGAGTCCGTTCTGGGTGCATTATACCTAAAACGAAACCTTACAATATGAATTATACCGATATAGGAATAACAACGTCAACAGAATGGACATAAGTTTTTCGCTGGTAAATGTGCCCAACAGAGCAAAAAACAAGCGCGGCCAAACGGTCGCGCTTGTTTAATGTATGGAATTTTACCGCAAATCAGGCGGCGGGAACGGCCTTAACAGACTGGCCACCCAGAGTCAGATTGCCGGTGGCAGCGGTGACCCAGTCGGCGTCGCCGCCGTCAGAGTGCTGCTTGGCCTCGACCAGATAGTCGATGGTGCAGGTAGCGCCCTGGAAGGTGTTGTCTGCGGTCTTGTCGAAGACCAGGTAGTAGGCCTTATCAACGGAAGTAGCGGTCACACCGGACACGGTCTCATCGGAGCCATTCAGAGAATAGGCCGTGATGGTGTACATGTAGTGGGTGGCATCGATCTTCTTCTCTGTCACGACCACGTTACCACCAACATTCGCGTCGGCGGCATCCGAAGTAACATTGGAGAACAGACGGAACTGGGGAGCGCCGTCCTTCATAGCCTTGGAAGAAGTGATGACGAAGGTCTCACGCACATCCACGGCCAGCTCGCCGGTATTGGCCAGCTTGTAGCTCAGATCCACCTTATCGCCGGGGTTGAAGTTGGACAGAGCCTCGGCATTGACAGCCAGCCACTTGGCGGTCAGCTTGTTCTCCGGATGATCGGGATCAGGAATGGGGTCATCAGGATCCGGCGTGATGCTTACGGAAGCAGTAGAGAAGGTGGCATCGTCTGCGACGCGATCTGTAAAGTAGGCCAGAGAGCCTACCAGCAGGGCAAACACCAGAGCCAGGGCCAGAAGGCCGCTTATCTTCATATTCTTGATCTTGCGCATGATATGCTACCCCCTCTCTCACTTCTCGGGCACAGCGGAAGTGCTGTTGCCCGCAAAAGTAATGGTTTCGGACATCAAATCGGTCCAAGTCGCATCATTGGTATTGCGGTGCTGCTTCGCCTGTGCCAGATAGTCCAGAGTAATGGAGATGTTCTGGAAGGGGTTGCCGGCAGTGCTCTTGAACACCAGCACATACGCACTGGCCTTGGAGGCACCAGCTGCGCCGGTTTCGGTCTCAGCGTCAGCGCCGGTACCGTTCAGGATGAACTGGGGAATGGTGTAAGTGATGGACTTGCGGTCGGCAGAGACCACGCGGGCAGCCACGGGAGACTTGCCGTCTTTGATGGTGACCTTGCCATCGGCGGTCAGCGTGACGTCTGAGGCGAGGTACAGGTCGAATTCCTCAGCACCGGCCGTCATGGCGACAGGAGAACTAAGGACAAGAACCTCCCTAACGTCCGCGGACTTGTTGCCCAGATTGGACAGCGTAAAGTTCACGGTGCTGCCGGAGCCGGGCTTCATCTTGGTGCTGTCGCTGGTAGTGATGTCTGTCAGAGCCAGTTCCAGAGTGCCGGCCGTCGCTGTCGCCTGCGACTGAATGCGGTCAGTGAAGAAGGCAAACGTGCCAACAGCCAGCGCTGCAACAGTGGCAAGAGCCAATACCAGCGCCACGAGTTTCTTGGGTTTCCTCATAGATGTGCGCTCCTTTCTTAAAAATTTAACAGGCGCCCGACGCCCAAGAGAAATGGACGCGGGCGCCTGCCGTTCACATGTTAGACGTTTTCTGCCTTGCTTTAGGAAAGTTCTTAGTGCTCCGTGTGGGTGTTGTAAGTGCCGGAAGTAGCGTCAGTCACATCCTCCAGAACGCCGGTCTGGTTGTTGGGGGCAGTCTGGATGGTGGTATCCTGAGCAGTCTTGCCGCTGACAACCATATCATAGGCCACGGTCTCGATATTCTTCCAGCTGGAATTGGTGTTCAGGTGCTGCTTGGCCTCGACAACCAGCTCAGCGTGCAGCTTGCAACCCTGGAAGTCATTCAGAGTGGTGTCACGGAAGATCAGAACATAGTCATACTTCACGCCAGTGGTACCAACCAGGGCAGCATCGGTGTCGGACAGCTCGGTATCAACCTGCTCAGCGACAGCGTAGCCGGTCTCGGCAGCAACGCCGGTGCCATCCAGAACGGAATCAGCGAAGTAATAGGTCACGGTGCCATTGGCCTCATCAACCACGCGCTCAACACCCATCTTGGTGTCAGCATCCTTGGTGGAGGTGGAGAACACGGGAGTAGCGCCAGCCTTCAGCACGTAGCCAGCGTTGTAAGTACCCTCATCGGTGCCGGACATGGTGGTGACATCAGAAGCCTTGTAAATATCGAACTGCAGCAGCTCGTTGTTGGCGACATCCTTGCCCTTGCTCATGGCCTTGGCGTTGCCAGCGGCGTCAACCACGGACAGCTTGATGGTGTGACGAACATCAATGGCCTTATTGCCGGTGTTAGTCACGGAGAAAGCCAGGCTGCGGGAATCGCCGGGGTTGATGTTGTCCAGGTTCTGGGGACCGGCGATCAGCTGCTCGGCCCACTTCTCCTGGGCATCCGTGGTGATGCCGACGGTACCACCGGTGATGGAACCGTTCTTCTGCACACGGTCAGTAAAGTACGCGAAGGTGCCGACCAGCAGGCACAGAACCATCGCACCGGCAAGGATCTTGGTAAGACGCTTCTTCATTGTTTTGAGATCTCCTTTTATAAAATTTTTCTGTTGTTCTTTCTGAGGGGGTATGTTATACCGATTCGGAAAGAACTACTGTTGACAATATACCCCTTTGGAAATGGGTTGTCAAGGGGATTTTGGATAAACTGTTAAATTTTTCAACGATAAGCAAAAAAAGAGAGCGAATGCTCTATGGCCTCGCTCTCTGTATCTCATGTAGTTATCCGGTGCCGCCTATTCGAAAGGGTCTGAATCTTTCGGAGCATCATCTGTCAAGGCGTCGCGCAGCTTGGCAACAGCACTGTAATATGTTTTACGTACCGTTTCCGTGGACCAGTATACCTGGGCAGCTACCTCTTGAAATGTCATAGGACTGCGATCCTGAGACAGGCCAAGATAAAGCTGCAGTACGATCTTTTCGCGGCTTGTCAGGAGACCGGAGGCGAAAGCCAATGGATCTTCCTGCTGAAAATAAGCATCTTCGGCAGAAGGGAAACTGCTTTGATGGTGTTCCGAATCAGCGTCCAGAGATGTAAAAGAATATATGACGCGGAACATCTTCCCTACTTTCTCTTCCGAAACGCCCAGAGCGTCTGCCAGCTCCGCATATGTGGGCGGACGTCCCTTTTCCGTGCTCATATCGTGATAAGCGCCTAATATCCGGCACATATTATAATAATCCTTCTCCCCAATGGTCATGGGGATGTTTTTGCTCTGCGTAAAGATGGCCTTATGCAGACGTTTGTTGATCCAATGATATGCATAGGCGCCCAGAGGGGTTCCCCGGGTATAATCATATCGGGTTACAGCTTCAATTAGGCCGCAGCAGCCTTCCTGATATAGATCGTCATAATCAACGCCGCGGCCTAAAAACTTATACGCCAAACGTTTTACCAATGGCAGATAGGTGAGGATCAGGGTCTCACGTGCGGAAAGGTCTCCTTCGGAGCTTCGCTGGCCAAGGTCATATAATTCCTCGGGGGAAAGATCCGTAAATGCATTTTTCTCTTTTGCATTAGCCATTCAGATCAACCTCCCTTTTGGAAAATAACCTTGGAAATATTATGCCCATTCGGAAATACACAGCTTCACTATACCGCAACTGGTAATAGATTGCAAGTATTATTTCTTAAAGGCAATAATAAGGACAAAAAGGAAGAAAGCGACTCGTGAGGCAATATATTCCTGATATTATGTAATGTGTATGCGCATATACTGTATGTATGTTTTGTATGCATCTATATACGTATGCGGAAGAAAGAATTTTCAAGTCATTTTAAATCTTCAAATCAATTTGAAAATTTTAAAAATACCGCCTCATTGAGAGAGTGGGGTTTTATGGAAGTGACCACAAGTGCGGCTTCCAGATGTTGGTGTGCGGATAGTACACTTTTCCGAACGGCCTCCCCTGCCCTGCTGTCTTGTTCGCAAATGTATATGTTTTACCTTTCTGAACGTTCGTTTTAAAAACAAGGCGATTTGAACAGCTTTGAAGCGTTGTAAACAGAATTTCTGGATAATAGCACCATAGATGAGAAGGGGTCGCGGTTAAATGGAAGAAATGAGCGCCTTAAAGTTTTGGAATTTTCAGATAATCTTTCGGTAACCCCGACCTCCTGCCACGACATTTATGTGGAGGTGAGGCTGATGAAACAAACTGAACGCTATTTTTCCCCTGCTGTTTTCACATATGCGAAAGAACAAGAAATCGCCGTCACTTTTCCGGATCTGGACGTAGCTACCAGCGGAGAGAATGAAGCGGACGCCCTGCTGGCGGCGAGGGGGTGCCAGGGGGAGCAGAGCTCCCCGGCTGGGGTGTGTCCTCGGTGGACTGGAAGAGGATGGTGAGAAGATACCCAACCCCACTCCGCTATCTGACATAAGGCTTGAGGAGAATGAAAGGGCTGTGTTGGTGGACGTTTACATGCCGTCCGTCAGAATGGCGCGAACCAATCGAAGCGTGAATCGCACCGTGACACTGTCTGCATGGCTCAACTCAGCAGCTTCGGAACGTAACGTAAACTTTTCACAGGTGCTGCAGGACGCCTTGAAAACACAGCTCCATTTGAACTGCCCCAAAAAAGCATAGATAAAACTGAGCTCCTTGTGTACAGGGGGCTCAGTTTTGCGTAAGAGGCCTGTTTTCCAATTAAACGGGAGGTTTCTCCACCTGTTTGTGTCGGAGAAACGCGCTCAGACGCAGCGAACTTTATTTTCTCGCATAACCTACGGTTTAGATGCAGCTCACAGCGCTTCCTTTCCTGTGGGTTTTAAATCTGCGGTATAATAGAAGAAACACAACTGCCGAGAATTGCTCGGCAGTTCTTTTGAGATGGAAAGAGAAAGGGGAAGGGAATATGGATATAGGATATACGCGGGTCTCCGCCAAGACACAAAACCTGGCGCGGCAGCTGGCTACCATGAGGGAGAGAGGTATTGAGGAACGGTTTTTGTTCCGGGATGTGGCATCAGGGAAAAACTTTGACCGGCCAGGATACCTCGCTATGAAAAGTGTGATACGGGCCGGAGACTGCCTTTATGTAGATGCGCTGGATCGGCTGGGACGGGACTATGAAAGCATTATCCGCGAGTGGAAGGAAATAACGCGGGATATCGGCTGTGATATCGTAGCGTTGGATAATGAAGCGTTGTTTGATAGCCGGAAGTTCAAGGAGATGGGAGACATCGGCCGGATGCTGGAGGATCAGCTGCTGGCTGTCCTGGCCTATGTGGCAGATGTAGAGAGAAAGAAAACGCTGGAAAGACAAAGGCAGGGTATTGCAGCTGCAAAGAGCGCGGGCGTGAAATTCGGGCGGCCTATCTCCATTTCCGACTGGGAGCTTTTCGACCGTACCGCCAAACGATGGGTGGCTGGGGAGATCTCAGCGGCCGAAGCCTGCCGGATCACCGGTGCGAAAAAGACGTCCTGGTATAAGTACACCAAGGAACGTGGCTTCAGCAGAGAGAAATGAAAAGCCTCCTCCCTGCCCTAAAATTTTTTTACCTGCACAGCTTTTGACCGTTTTCGACTCCCTGATGGGTGTATCATGGCTACATCTTAAATACAGGAGGGTTTACAGCATGGTTATGAAGTTTAGAACGGCTATCAGTCAGGAGGCCATCTCCGAGGTCGCAAGACGGAACGATGTCTCCGAGGAGGAAGTCAGAGAGGAGATGGATAGAGCGCTGCTCATGGCCTGGGGAACCGGGGACAGCCACGCTATGGATGTGCAGGACTGTGTGTTCCCTGACGGAATGCCGGCGCTGGAGGTGTTCATCGGGGCTATCGCAGAAGCGCTTTGCAGGGACTGAAGCAACCTGCTCTTAATGGGTGTTGGTAGTAGATATGTATAGTATATACGCATATTGTATATGTATAGTAGATATACATAAGATGGAGAGGCTACGGCATGGCGGCTATTCCTTTGCTTTTATTGATATATAAAGCTTTGTTGGTGCGCTATATTACTTTATACATATTTGTATATGTATTGTAGGTGTGTATGCGATATATCTATAATATATATGCTTTAGATATATGCCGCAAAAGCAGATGAGAAAAGCTCTCTATTCTTTCGGGGCAACTTGGCTTAAATGTCCCATATACACTCCAAGCGTCCTTCAGGCAATATGACATCATGGTCTTGCAGTTCTTGTCGTAGCTGCCGGCGACCGTTTGGCCGTCAGAAAAATGCTGCTTGTAGCGTCTGTAAAGCATTGTTTCAACGGTCATACTGGTTCCTTTCGTTGGCTTTCAAAAAAAGCCGTAGTCCCTTCGTAAATATCCTTCGGGCAGATGCAGACGCCGTTTAGAACGACGGTTTCTCCTTCCAGGACGGCGCATACGCCGCAGCCGTGGATGTAATCCATATTCTCCATGTGTTCGCAGTTCAAACAAATCATTCCCTGTCCTCTGTCCTTACCCATTGAGAGCCGAAAACATCTCCATATGCCGGGCATAGGTGAGAGATTTACCGGTATCAGGATCCAGCATGGCGGTCAGGCCGCCTTCGCCGGTATAGCCATTGGCATTATTACAAAAGACATTCATGTACAGAACATCTGTCACTCGGCCTCTGTAATACGACCGTTACCGTCAGGGACAGCTTGCGTAAAAACCATCTCCAAGAGAGATTCACCATCTATATTGGTTTTGATCTGGACGGTGCCGGAGATGGAAGAAGCATTGTCTCCAGTATTGGAGGCGCTTTGGACGCCGCAGGCGGCGCGGGTTAAGCAAAGCGTGAGGGAAATGGCAGCTGCTGGCAGACAGCGAAGCAGGGAATGGCACTTTTTCATGACGATATCCTCCTGTTATTATGAATTGATTTTAGGCGTATGTGTTATGTGTGTGTACTTTGAATGTGTATAATAGATGTACATATAATAGTAACGTTTGATTCTGTTGGTAATACGGGGATTCTATGAGAATGCGTATCGTGAGTACAGGTTATATATGCGTATAGTACATATACATAATGGACATACATAAAAAGCAGGTGTGCGCCGCCTTTGCTGGAAGCAGGGCAGGGGAGGGGAGTTGTTTACCTTGAATGCCGCACCACCCGGACTCCCACGAAGGAGAGCCCGGGTGGTGCGTAAGGAAGTGAGAGTATGGCGAGTTCAGGCTGCACGGTTAGCGTTACTGGCGGATTTGGCACGGCGCCGGTGGGCAGCGGGTCTGGTGTGTGGCACAGGTCTCTCTTTGGGGCGGTCAATACGGTCGATCAGGCGAATAACGGACGTCGCCAGGAAGAGGGCACCGGAGATGATGATGGTGTAGTAAAGGATCTCGATGAACATGATGTTGGCTCCTTTCCATATGAGCTTTTTCATGTTTAAAGTATACGCCAACATTGGCGCTTTGTATATTGACAAACGCGCCAATATTGGCGCGTTATCTTTGTGCATTTTTATGTGTATGTTTTATGTGGGTGTGCCTTGTGTATGTTTATGATGCGTATATCATATAGGATGATGAAAGAAAGCAAATAAAATAAAAGATAATCTGTCTTTGATGGATTGACGGCATATATTAAGCATATGTATTATAAGTATGTATGATGTATATGTATCTCATAGACAAAATCACTTTATGGGATTGAAGATGAGCAGGGGAGGGGAGGGGGCTGTTGCTTCGGCATTGACGAAGTCTGGTAGACTGCCTTCGTTTATATAGCGAGTAAGCCCAAAAAACTAAAAAATCGAAAAATACCTCTTGCAATGCAGTAACATATATGTTAATATATGTCCATCTTATATGTACGTCATATGCATACACATAATATGTACATACATCTGTGGCACAGGCGGTACAAGGTTTTGGAGGGTTTCTATGAGAAGGAATTTCTATCGTTTCCCAGAAGATTCGGAACAGATGGACCGCCTTAAAGAAGGCTGTGCTGTCATTCTCAAGAATGGAAGCGAGATATACCCGAAAAGCATTCCGGAGGATCGCTGGGGACAGATTTCGTGCATCGGGGATATTGTGGATGGCATCAGCGTCACGCGCGCGAAAGAACTGCTTCGAAAATACGGCGGCAGTGCATGGACCGAACACTATGAACGGGACGGTACGCTCTTCGAAGTAACAGAGATCCATCTGACCGGCAACAACAGCCGGTTTAAGTACAACCATCATCTCTAAGAAAGGGGAAATACAGGTGAATACGAGCGAGGCTTACTTCCGACTGCGGGAAGTAGAAAACACGATCCGGAAAAACTTCATGGAGGGTGGCTATATGATCGACCCACATGAGATTGAGTTCGTCAATGAAATGGATCCGGACGAACAGCAGCTTCACAGTGAACTGCACGGCGTGCTGAACTATCTTGAAACGGCCTGCGAACTGCTTTCCTACTATGATAGGCCCGTTACTGCCACGGGGAAACTCTATAGAAACGAAAACGGACGCTTTGAGCTGCAGGGCCATGAGCTGACCAGTGGGGAGGCCGTAGAGCTGTTGGTCTACGACCCGGATTGGGATAAGGCGCCCCATTGGGTGCGGACCCGTATCGAGCATGACACGGACTACTATGCCGTATATCAGCATATGAGTCTGGAAGGGAAGATGGCCCGCATCCGGAAATAGGCGTTTGCCGGGCATTTCCCTCTATACATACATCTTATATGTGTGTATAATGGGTATGTATATGTACCTATAAAACATATGGATTAAATTTATAGGAGGAAACGGACATGACCAAGGTTATTGCGGTTACGAACCAGAAGGGCGGGGTGGGGAAGACTACCACCGCCACGGCATTGGCTACGGGGCTGAAAAGGGAGGGGTACAACACCCTTTTGATGGATCTCGATCCCCAATGCAACTCGACGGACACCTTCCGCGCCATCGTGCATAACGTGGCAACCATGTACGACGTACTGGTGGCTGAGGACCCCATCATCGAAGCTGTGCAGCACACGGATATCGGAGATATTGTGGCAGGGGATCCGCTGCTGGCGGATGCGGAGCAGAAAATGTCCCATCAGGGCAGAGAATACCGCCTGAAAGAGGCTATGGAGGGTCTGCCGGAAGGCTACGACTTCATCATTATCGACACGCCTCCCAATCTGGGCGTGCTGCTCACCAACGCCCTGACAGCGGCGGACAGCTGCATCATCCCTATCACCTCTGAACGGTTCTCCTTCCAGGGTCTCGGCGAACTGGACAAGACCATTGCGCGGGTGCGCAAATACAGCAATCCGAATCTGGAGATCGACGGCCTGCTCATGATCAAGACCGACCCGCGCAGGAATCTGGCCAAGGAGGCCAAGAAGGAACTGCCGGCCATCTGCGAGAGCCTGGGTACCGTACTGTTTGAGACACATATCCGCGAGGCGGAGGACGTGCGGAAGGCGCAGAAGCTGCGGCAGAGCATCTATACCTGGGCGCCGAACTGCACGGCTGCCAAGGACTACGAAGCGTTTATCGACGAATATCTGACAAAGACTGCAAACAAGGAGGTATGCTGACATGGCAAAGCAGGAGAATGTAACCGAAGAGGTGACCGGTGGCCTGAGCACGGGAATTACGTTTGGAGCATCCAAAGGAGCACGTGGCGGTGGACAGCCGCAGGGCGGAGCCGTTGGCGGCAGCAAAGCTTTGACAAAGGGATACCGGGCTTCGCGGCAGGGCGAAGAAGCAGAAACACGTTCTATCCGTATGAACGTGCTCATTAAACCCTCCACGGCAGAAGCGCTGGCCTGGGCTGTTAAAAAGGGTGAGATCCAGAGCAAGAACGACCTCATCAACTACCTGCTGGAACAGTATTTTGCCGAGGAAGGGCGTATTTAACATGGCCCAGCGTGAAGTTCGGATCGGGAGCACAGTCAAGATCTACAGGGACCCTGAGACGGAAACACAGTTGGAGGGATACGCCTTCGTTTGGCACATCGAAAAAGAAACCGACCGCTTCTTTACGCTGATGGTTTCTTTCCAAGGGGACAAAAAAGAACGCAAGGTCTTACGTGATCTGAAAAAACAATAAAAGACAATGAAAAGCCTGATGCCTTATGGTATCAGGCTTTTTTGCGTAGGTACACCTTATGCGTACACACAATACATATGTATGTGTATGATTATATGTATGTGTTTGGCAGTCGGGAAAATGCCGAGAAAAACTGTTAAAAGTGCAAATATTTATATTTTAATTAGGAAACAAGTCTTTACATTTTATTCCCATTGGGGTATAATATGTTCCGAGAAAAATAGGGCGTCGCATGCCCTTTTTCCCCATCCTTACGTGACAGGTACATATAGACCATGCATCCGTGAAAAGAAATATAAGCTGGTATAGCTCAGATGGCAGAGCGGCGGATTTGTAATCCGCAGGTCGGGGGTTCGATCCCCTCTATCAGCTCCAAGAGCAAAAAACTACACAAAAAATAAATTTCGAAAAGGAGGCTCGCACAGTATGAAGCTAAAAGCTCGCCGCCTTGCTCGGGCGGTACCGGCATGGATCCTGGTCGTTTTGCTCATTCTGTCATTGATACCTGTGGCACACGCCGAAGAAACGGCGCAAAAACAGGTGTATGAAGGGGAGATCGAGCTGACAGGCGCATTCAATGGGAAGTTCTCCCTGGATTCGTCTGATCTGTACCTGTTCAAGCTGGAAAACATGGCGCCCGGCGATAGCTGGGAGGGCAAGATCCACGTAAAGAACTCCGCGTGCGCCAAGATGGAGATTGCTCTTCTTTCCATCGTAAGCAACTTGGAGGATACGAAGCTCTTCGACGCCTTGGACCTGGAGATCTCGCTGGGGGATACGAAGGTGTACTCCGGTTCTTATGGAAAGACTGAAGAACCTATCTCCACCTTCTATACTATCCCCCCAGGGGAAGACCTGACATTCAACGTAAAGGTCACATTCCCCAAGGAATGCGGAAACGAGTACCAAAACACAAAGATGGACTCCACGTGGACATTTGAGGGGCGGTACTATGGCGGCAGAGGCCCCGTTAATCCCCCGGATCCCATCAAAATCCAGACTGGTGTCGATCTGACGACCGGTACGTCTCAGAACGCGACATGGCTGCTCATCTCCGTGCTGTGCCTGGCTGCCTGTGCCCTGGTGGCATACCGTGTCTATGATGCGAGGAAGGGAACCAACAATACTAAGAAGAAAGGGCGTGAATAAATAATGCAGGAGCATGTCAATGCCAAGGCGAAAAGCCGCGAAAAGGGCGGCGTAAAACGTTGGAGCAAAGGCGGCATCATCGCCATTGTGCTGGCGCTGGTCGCCGTTATCGGCGTTGCGTCGCTGGCATTCTTTACCGACCGTGTGGACCACTCGATGCAGTTCACCACATCGAGCTTCACGGCAGACGGCTATACGCTGACACGTGTGGCGCCGGATAGCCCGTTCTGCGCCGGTGAGACTGTAACGGCCACACTGAAAGAGAGCAATACCGGCGAGGATGACATCAACAGTGTCATATCCATGAAAGCCACCTGGACTTCCCCGGATAATAGCCTGTCTATTTTCGGTAACGCCAGTGCTGCGGATAATGCGGTGCTCTCTATTGGCGGTACCAATGTGAACTATACCGTCAGCGCAGATAAAAAGTCCATTACCTTCGACCTGCCGAAACATATGCTGGCGAAAGGTACGAATGATAAGGCACGAGATCTGTCCCTGACCATTCCGGAGTCCTTTAAGTCCACCGGACGCATCAACTTTACCTTTGAGAAGGTTGTTGTGGGGATGGATGGCAGCGGCTTCTCGAAGACGTTCAGCCGCACAGACCTGAACGCAGACAGCAAGCTGGACTACAGCGTGAGAGTCGGCTGGGCTGCCTCCTCTATTGCAGCACAGAACGGCAAGGCCCTTATGGGCTATCTGACAGATAAGAACTCCTCCGGGAAGTTCGGTATCGAGTTCGAATTTGCCTACAATTATACCGAAAGCCCCATGAAGGACTTCTCCTCCAGAACGGGTGCAAAGTGGTCCTATTACAAGGGCGCGGTGGATCGACTGACCTTCGTGGAAGGCATGACCACCATCGGCGACTACGCTTTCCCCGATTTCAGTAGCGTGAAGTCTGTCAGCTTCCCGACAACCGTGAAAACGATTGGGCTCAGCGCTTTTGACGCTTCCGGTCTTACCGGTGAAGTGACGATCCCAGCTACCGTGAAAGAGATCAAGAGCCTGGCGTTCGGTAACCTGCCTAATGTGAATACCTTCACGTTCGGACATACTACCAATAGCCTGACACTGCCGGATAACACAGCTGCAGATAAGCGCAATACCGGCGCGTTCTATGTGCCGACACATGTGGATACCACCGTCAACACTACTGTAGAGGCCATTATGTACGGCTATAAGTGGCATGACGGCTATGATAACCGGCGCCTGGTGCCCACGCTGAACGCGCAGGATACGTGGTTCCGCACGTATACCGGCGAGCACAACAATGAGTATACTGCGAAGCTGGATGAAGAGAAGCTGGAGACCGTTACCTTCGCAGACTACCATATGCCTGTCGTAGGCGAAACGTCCTGGGATGCTTCTGATCCATCTGTGCCCGGCACCGTTACGGCGTTCCTGAGCGCAGATAAAAAAAGCCTTATCCTTGCCGGTAACGGCTATGGCCTTATCTTCGCCAATGAGGATTCCTCCGGTGCATTCGCAAATCTGACGGGGCTCAAGACCGTCTCCAACACGGATTTGCTGGATACCCGGAATGCCACCACGATGGCGGATATGTTCAATTTCGACCAGAAGCTTGCAAACATCAGCGTCACTACGTGGAATGTGAGCAAGGTGGAGAGCATGAGCAATATGTTCTATTGCTGTGACTCGCTGCCCAGCATTGATCTCAGGCCCAATACCTGCACAGCGAAGGACGGCTCCGGACAATATACCGCGTGGAACACGGTAGCTCTGAAAGATACGTCCGGCATGTTCATGGACTACGGTGGGCCGAACTACGCTCTGACTACCGTGGATACAACCGGATGGGATACTTCCAAGCTGGAAGATTCCAGCTATATGTTCATGGAGTGCCGGAGTCTCACAGGGGTGAAGGGCATTGAGAACTGGGATGTATCCAGCCTCAAGGATGCCCATAACATGTTCCAGGATTGTGAAGCGCTGGAGACTATTAACGTGGCCGACTGGAAGACTACGAGCCTGGAAAATACCAGCGTCATGTTCAGCAGCTGCCATTCCCTGCGGAGCATTGACATCACCAAGTGGGATATGTCCAAGGTGACAAAGTCCAACGCCATGTTCTCCTACTGCAAGAGCTTTACTGAGCTGACGCTGCCGAAGAGCCTGGTGGTGATCGGGTCGTATTTCGCAGGAAACTGCCCGAAGCTGACGACGATCACCTTTAACCATCCTGCTGGGACGGATATCCAGTTTAGCAGCGAGGCGTTTTATATCTACAATAACGACAAGGCGGAAAGCGAGGCCGGTTATGTTGAATACACGCCGGTGGCTCCTCTGGGCACCAAAGTCGTAACAAGTAACGCCCAAGTTCTGGATTATGACTGGACCTCGGATCGCCGCGGTTATAAGATGGAGATTAAGACCGTTGAGGGCGGTACCCTGACGGGCACACCGCTTGCTGCCTATAATGGCCGGAAGGCTGTGGTAGCGATCAACGGAAAGACCATTACCTTCACCGCAACTGCGACTGGCGACTATGTCTATGATGGCGCTACGATCCAGTACAGCCAAAACGGTACAACTAAAACTGAAACACTGGATAAAAAGACCAAGACATGGGTCATGCCTGTGGTGGACGATAAGGTCACAGAGGCCGATGTGGTCGTCACGCCGAAGTGGAAAGTCTCCGCTATCCCGATGCTGGCCAAGGAGGATACCTGGCAGTATAACGGGACGGATACAGACGGCAATCCCACTACGGCTATCGACTATGACCTGCTGGAGACCATCAATATCGTGGATAAGTACACGCCGGCTTCCGGTGAGACATCCTGGGATGCCTCCGCCAACGAGACTGTGGACGGCGTGGAATATAAGGGCAAGGTCACCGTGTATCTGAGTGCGGATAAGAAGACCCTGACGATCTCCGGTAACGGATACGGAAAGGTCTTCGCAAACCCGAATTCCATGTGGGCGATGACCAAAGCCTACGACGGCATGAGCGCCTTGAAGAATATCTCTGGAGCGGATATCCTGGATATGCAGCTGGTGGTCAATGCGGGCGGTATGTTCGCTCAGAACAGAAAACTGGAGTCTGTCGATGTCTCCAATTGGAATACCGGGAAGATCCAGAATACCAGTGCTGCGGGCGGGTATTATGGCATGTTCATGAACTGTGCAAAGCTGAAGGTCCTGGATGTGTCCAAATGGGATACCAAGAGCATGACGGAGATGATCCGTATGTTCAGTGGCTGTGAGACAGTCACAACACTGGACGTCTCTGGATGGAAGACCGCCAAGGCCACCAACATGAACGAGATGTTCGCCGGTGCCGGTATTTCGCAGATTGCGGTGAATGGCAGCGGCTGGGATACCAGCAATCTCGTGAGTTCCTACGGTATGTTTGAAGACTGCGCGAACCTTACGCAGATCGACTTGAGCACGTGGGATGTGAGTAAGCTGGAAAAGACCTTCTCCATGTTTGAGAATTCCGGTCTAACGAAGATCGACCTGAGCATGTGGGATGAGAGCATCGTTACCAGCGCGTATGGCATGTTCCGGAATTGTAAGGCGCTGACCAGTGTGAATATCAATGGCTGGAACCTGAGCAACCTGGAGGATGGCACAACGGATGACCGCAAGGGCTCTGCCGGTATGTTCTCCGGCTGTACGGCTCTGACGAAGCTGACGATCCCTGCATCCCTGAAGGTATTCGGACGGAACTTCGCGGCGAACTGCACCAGCCTGACCACCATTGAGTTCCTGCATGATGCCGGGACGGTACTGACGTTCCCAACGGCCGGCACGACCTACGGCGCCTTCTATGTCCCCAGCTATCTGGAAACAAATATCGTAGGTACGAATGCATCCGCACAGGGGTATGCTTGGAGTACAGATAACCGCAAGCATGAAATGATTTCTGTTCCTGCGCAGGTAGGGACGCTGACGTATAACGAAAAATCCCAGTCTCCGACATGGAACAGTAACTATGTGCCTGAAAAGATGACCATGAGCGGTACGACGTCCGGTATCAACGCAGGCTCCTATACGGCAACCTTTACGCCGAAGGCCGGTTATACGTGGACGGATGGCACCTCCATGGCAAAGAGTGTCACATGGAAGATTGGGAAAGCGGCAGGCTCGCTGACGCTGAGTAAGTCCGCCGCAACGATCGATTACAACGCCACAACCACAACCTTCACAGTGACCAGAGCTGGTAATGGTGCTATTACGGTAACGTCCAGCAATACTGCTGTTGCAACTGTATCCGTGTCTGACACTACTGTGACGGTGACCAAGAAGGCGGCTGGTACGGCTACCATCACCGTGGAGGTGGCAGAGGGAACTAACCACCTTGCACCGACCAAAAAAACTTGCGAAGTGACGTGCCAGGTATATCCGACGTTGGCGGCAGGTAATAGCTGGTATAAGGGCACTACGGACAAATCCACCATTACAGAGATTGAGTTCATCGATAGCGGTATGCCGAGTGGTACCGTGACAGAATCCTGGGATGCTTCGGCTGCCGGTGATGGCAGTGTCAAGGCCTACATTGTAGGCACGAAGCTGACGCTGGTAGGCAATGGTTCCGGAAAAATTTATGCCAATACAGATTCTTCTCAGGCTTTTGAATCGTTCACCGCGATGACCACTTTCTCAGGGACGGATCTGTTGGATACCTCGCAGACCACCACAATGCTGAAAATGTTCAATAAGTGCAATGCACTGACTGCATTGGATCTATCTCATTGGGATACCTCCAATGTGACCAGCATGAGAGCGATGTTCCAGCGATGCTCAGCACTGACCAACGTGGGCGACCTGTCTGGTTGGGATACCTCCAAGGTCACTGATATGGCCTACATGTTCAACTATTGCTCAGCACTGACCAACGTGGGCGACCTGTCTGGTTGGGATACATCCAAGGTCACTAATATGAGCTACATGTTCAACCAGTGCAAGGTATTGTCCGAGACAGACTTGTCCGTAGTGTCAGGTTGGGATACCTCCAATGTGACTAACATGAGAGCGATGTTCCAGCTTTGCGAGAAACTGACTACATTGGATCTGTCTCATTGGGATACCTCCAAGGTCACCAATATGGGCTACATGTTCAACTATTGCTCGGCACTGACCAACGTGGGCGACCTGTCTGGTTGGGATACATCCAAGGTCACTGATATGGCCTACATGTTCAGCCGGTGCAAGGTATTGTCCGAGACAGGCTTGTCCGGAATGTCAGGTTGGGATACCTCCAATGTGACCAACATGAGAACGATGTTCCAGCTTTGCGAGAAACTGACTACATTGGATCTGTCTGGTTGGAATACATCTAAGGTCACCAACATGGCCAACATGTTCAACCAGTGCAGGGCGTTGACCAACGTGGGCGACATATCTGGTTGGGATACCTCCAAGGTAACTGATATGTCGAGCATGTTCCAGGATTGCCAGAAACTGACTACATTGGATCTGTCTGGTTGGGATACATCTAATGTGACTACTATGAACCGCATGTTTGGTTGGTGCTACGCACTAACCAACGTGGGTGATCTGTCTCATTGGAATACATCTAAGGTCACTAATATGGACCACATGTTCTTCGACTGTGCGTTTACCAACGTGGGCGACCTATCTGGTTGGAACACATCCAAGGTTACCAACATGCCCTACATGTTCAGCGGATGCTCGGAGTTGACCAGCGTGGGTGATTTGTCTGGTTGGGACACATCTAATGTCATCAACATGACCCTCATGTTCAACAGCTGCGGGGCGTTGACCAGCGTGGGCGACCTATCTGGTTGGAATACATCTAAGGTCACCAACATGGCCTACATGTTCTACGGCTGCAGGGTGTTGACCAGCCTGGATCTGTCTGGTTGGAACACATCCAAGGTCACTAATATGGCGAACATGTTCGGCGGCTGCAACGAACTCCAAACTGTGACACTGGGTAAGGACTTCAAATTCATTGGCACAGATAGCTATCTGCCTACACCGTCTTCCGCGTATATCTCCGGTGCGGACGGCAAGTGGTACGATACAGCTGACGGCGCCGGATATACCCCGGAAGAATTGGCTGGCGTGACACGCACTGAGACAAGGACATATTCGGCTGCACGCACAACACGCACAACAAGATCCTTGTCTCTGAACACGTCTGGTGATACGATTTCCGGATACAGCATTTCCGACTAAGCCGTTCTATGGGCGGGTGAGATTTTCACCCGCCCATAGAAAAAACAAAATGTTAAAAGGAGAAAGCATCATGAAAATGAAACATCTTTTGTGTGCTCTGCTGGCAGTCGCAGTGATGTCTACCTCCGCCATTAGCTCGGTCATGGCGTCTGAGTCTGAGAGTAAAAGGACTCACAGTGAATACATTGTAAGTGAAGACACATCAATTAACCTCTCCTTGGAGAATCCGTGTTCTTTTAACGAAGCCGGATCGGTAGAGTTCAGCACTGATGAGCTGCTCGACCTTATCCTGCCCAAGGAACTCAACGGTGAGACGCTCACCACTATTGAGGAAAAGAGTTTTGCGGGGTGCCCGTACATCCGCACGGTAGTTGTCCCTGAAACCATTACAACCATCGGCGACGATGCTTTTGCTGACTGTGAGTTTCTGAAAACCATCTATGTTGTTGGCCATACAGAGAATGACATGACATTGGGCGAAAACTGGAACGGTGACGCAAAGGTCATATTCTACGCCGGCGAAGCTGACAAAGATCATACGGCACATGCGGAGGAAAATGGAAATAAAGCGGAGACAACAGAAACTGTGTATTCTGGCGCTAACGTAGAAGAAAGCAAAACTGAATAAGTAAAAAGGCAAAAAGAGGAGGGACTTGAACCTCCTCTTTTTCTCATTTTAATAAGAAGACATCTTAAAAGCCTTTTAAGCGCGATTTGAGCGAAGATAATTTTAAGAGGTATTATTTGCCCTCGAAGTATCCTTGGCGCTCACAGACGCCAAAAGAGCCGGCCAGCGGCCCGTTTATACGGGTATGCGCTGGCCGGCTCTGATTTCTTGCTTTTTACTTACCGTCAACAGCCTCCTTCAAGGACTTACCTGGCTTGAAGGATGGCACAGTGGTGGCCGGAATCTTCACGGCCTCACCGGTGCGAGGGTTCTTCCCAGTGCGCTCACCGCGCTGCTTGGTCTCAAAAGTGCCGAAGCCAACCAGCTGGACCTTGTCTCCATTTGCCATAGCGTCCACGATCGCGCTCAGAGTGGAGTCCACGGCTACGCCGGCGTCCTTCTTGCTCATACAAGCTTTTTCTGCCACCATGGCAACCAGTTCAGTTTTGTTCATAGTCTTTGTTTCCTTTCGTTTCTTAAATTTTATTTACATCCGACTCTCTCGCCGGAATGTTTCATAAGGAACCGTATTCAGACTCTTCCGCCTTTTCCTTCACAAAACAGCCAATACAATCTTCCTCCGGAATAAATTTGTCCAAATCACGTTTTTCACAGAAACGACAAGCCTCCGGAAGATCTATTTTATCACAAAGAAAGATGCTGCTGTCTACCAAATTAGACCGATTTTGACAGCTCTCGCAGGAATACTGCCTTTCACAGCCATCGCATGCTGGATGCTTCGCACAGCGGAATAAGGAAAAATACAGACACTCAAAGTCCGGACAGGATTTTTTCATCGGACACCTCCTGTACTCAACAAAGCTCAATGACCATTGAGGCACTTGCTTCAAGCATAAAGCTCTCGCCTCCAAAATGATCCTTGACAGCTTTTGCTGCCTTGCATACTGCAATGGAAGCGGGCATGGGAACCTTTGAGTCCTGTGCATACATGATAACTGACAGAAGCTCTTCCTGAAACAGAGCATACACCTCGGCCTCATTCACTTCATTCGGAAGAGAGAAGCAAAGCATGCATTGCCTTGGAGGCCGTGGCAGTTTTGGCGATACGGTAAATTCAATAGACAGGTTATATGACTTCATATCTTCGCACTCCTTTTCGCCTTATTTCTATTAGAACGGGTCAATCAATCTTGAACACCTCGGGAGCTTTCTCTTTTATGGGACAATTGCCCGTATAGGTACATTCCTTCTGGCTCGTGGCGCTGCAGGAGAGAATACGTCCCTTCATATAAAGACCAGGGTGCTCATTATTACCGCAATAAATGGGATGGATGTCTATACATTCCTTCGTTTGCGTGATAGGGCAAATGCCGGTAAATTTCATGCCGTGGCCTCCTTTTCAATAATGACACCGTTCGAGGTGAAATGTTTGCTGTAATAAAATACAGATAGAAACCGCGGTCAGAAGGAAGACGGCGATAAGCTGGGCGAAGAAGGACAACTTTCGGAATCTCGCGGATCCGAAGAAATTGTCACCATATTTCTGGGACACGTCATCGAGGGTATCGCTGGCGAGGATTAAGGCGGCTTCGATAATAATGACAAAGCGATTTTCATATTCCTACCGCCCTTCCTGCACCTTTTGACGTTCCCGTGGGAGAATGTGGCCTTCCGCGACCCACTTACACTCTTTCAGGGTATCCTTTTCGTATGTCTGGTTGGTTTTTCGATCCCAGAGCTGCCAGTGGTTGCCCAGCATACGATCGTACACATTGATAATGTCAAACCGGCCGTCCTCGGAGTAATAGCTGCCGGGTTCCTCGCGGATCCATTTAAGACGGATGGGAGCAGAGGCTTCCTGCTTGGCTGCCCGATTGGCTGCCGCCCGGATCTGCTCGTTCAGCGGTGGGGGAGGGGAGAGGGCAGGGTGCTTATAGTTCTCAGAGAAAGAGGTCAGGAGCCAACGGATCATGGCGTCTGAAATGTTGTCCTCCGGGAAGTCCCATTCATCCCTGAACAGGGCCTTTGCTTCCGCTTCAGAAGTGGGGAACACAATTTTAAGTTCGTTCGGGCCGGTAAAGGGCTGCTCAAACAAGTCCAGGTCATCCGTAATTCCACGGGCGTCCAAATAGTATGTCGTGGAGCCTTCCGTAAACACATTGAAGACGTGAAGCAGCTCCATGCCGGCGCCGTCCGGGTCATACAGGATACCGATAGGTAGGCTGCACTCTCTATGAAAGTATTTGGCCAATTCACCACAGAAACCCTGCAGGAAGCTGCCTACGGACACCGTGGCCATGTCTCCGGATGCATCGATACGGATCGGCAGCTCAGCTTCGATGTTGTCCAGAGCTTTAAGAAAGCCGGACGTGTCGCCTTTATACTGCTCTTGAAGGACATAAAATCCGTTACACATGGGACATCACTTCCTTTCAGTCACAGATAGCAATACTTTTCTACTCCATGAAACACAGAACTTCGTGGTCCAGGTACAAAACGAGGTTGTCATGATCGGCAAGAGCCAGGCTGTCTCCACAGAATGGAAAAGAGAGCGTGTGTTCAGTGGGTGCAGCCTCGGACTTGTTCTTAGGCTGGCTTTTTGGAACGGTGACGATGGTCAGCTCAAAGAGATCTTCGTCTTCGTCGTCCACTTTGTCATAACAGGCGATGATACGGTTGCCCTGAGTGGCGTTGTAGTATTCAGATGCGAAAGCTGCATGATTACAAAAGACAGCGCCCTTTTTCTCAATGACCTCGCTCTTTTTGCTGCGAAACGAGCGGGCGAGAAAAAAGCAAAGGATGAGGGTGGCCAGCGGAATGAATGCGTAGAGAGAAGCAGGAGCAGGTGAGACGGAAAGCGCCGTGGTAGCTGCAAAGGCGAGCAGGAAGAGAAACATGCAGGTGATGTAGGCACGGGCGGCCTTTCTTTCCTGCTTGACCAGTTCTGCGTACTGCGTGTCGCTGTTCAGAGCGGCATGGTCTTCGGCGTGCTGCTTTTCCAATGTGTCAGGATTGGAGTTGATGACCCTTTTCACGGCATAATACATTTCTCCACTCTCCTCATGAAGCGTTAGATGGAATACCGGCGATGGATGACCTCCTGCTTGGCAAGGGGGTACATCTCGCGGATGCGCGGGTGGTTGTCATAGGTTACGATGATATCCGGCTCAGGAAAGGACATATACATATTCTGTAATAGCTCAGCCAATTCAACGTGGTCTTTCTCTTCGTAATAGTGCGTATACAACGCTTTCCCTTTTTCCCAATAGGGCGGGTCAACGAAGATGGTAGCCTTGTCATACCAATAGCCTTGTGTCTCCAAAAACTCACAGGCATCCATGTTGTGCAGCTCGATGCAATCACGCATGGAATAGATGTGACAAATACGCTCTGCAAGGGCCTTGGGGTTCCAACGCGCGGTAAGGGCTTCCTGAGAACCGTTTTTACCGCCCAAAGGATTTGCTTTTACAATACCGGAGAAGGAGAGTCGATTGGCCAGCAGGAAAGACCAGGCCAAAACGGCCGTAGGAGCCTCTTGACGCGCGAGAACGGCTTGAGCGTCCGATAAGTCGCGGTGGGTGGGGACGACGCTCTGGAGACGCCCTGTGAGCTCCTGGGGGCATTCTACGATGGTTTTCCAAAGTGCATACACGCCAGGATCCTTGTCGTTAAGAATAAGCCTCTTAATAATGCCTGCATCCAGCAGGGCGAGCCCCAGCGATGCGCCTCCGGCGAAAACTTCTGCGAATGTGTCCAGCTGCTCTTGGGACAGCCTGGAATACAGATAATCAATAAGCTTAGACTTGCCACCGGGATATCGGAGAGGGGAGAGACGCTTCTTTAAGCGGGGGAGGGGAGAGGAGATTCTTTGTGCGTCTAACACGCCTTTATCCTCCAACAGCAAGAGAAAGCGGTGCTTTTCCCGTTCGGCTTCGTCCATATAAGTGAAGCCTTCACACTCCGGACACCAAAAGCCGGCAGGGGAGGGGTAGATATCGAAGTCGGATGCGGGACCCTTGACGCCGCACCAGTGACAGGTCAGCATATAGAACCATCCTTTGCCTGTATTCTGAGTCCTTACTCGTAAACGGGCTGGAAAAACACGAGCGTAACGTAATAGTTGCCATTGCAGGTATAGCAGGTGATGCCGCCTGCATTTCTATCCCAGATGCTCACACCGTTCTCATCCGTCATGTCACCGGACGGGGGATTGTAACCGGTAGCAATTTCAACACAAACGTATTCCTGAGTATATGTACCGTAGTCCATATAAGCCTTCGAACCGACGGAACAAGACTTAATTGCGTTAAAACCCTGGTTGGCATGATCGCCAATAACTTGTACCGAGTTCCATTCCTGCAAAATTGCACTGTCCGGAGCATCCACAATGGCCTGAGCAATGTAAAGATCGTCTGCCCAGGAATTATAGAAATAGGTCGCCACATTTACGCCAACAGAGGGAATCGACCAGCGTCCAACAGCACCATTATCGACAGAACGCTGAGCACAATAATTATTGGAATGATACTGACTACCACAGTAACTGCAGCCAGAAGGCGCCGTGGTAGCCTGCGTTTCCGTCGCATGAGCGTCATCCACAGTATCTTCTTTATCTGTGTTCTCGCTGTAATCTATCGGAAGATAGCAGTCCCCAGGATCTCTGGTAACAAAAAGTTCCTTTGCGGGACGATAGTTGGCAGGGAGAGCTTCGCTCTCAGCGGAAATAGTGGGGGAGGCATCGTTGGCCGCGACGATAGTAGACTCAGCTGCATCCGTCTCCATAGAACGCACCGGCGCCTGGGCGGATGCGGTCAGGGGGATGGCAAAAGTGAGACAGAGCACCAGAGCAATCAGCAATGCACGGATAGAATTGGCTTTTTTCATGAGAGTTCTCCTTTCAATGAGTGGGTGGTTGTTTTTATGCATAGAAGGTCAAAAAGTCGACCAGGTAGATAAAGAATTCTTGGGCGAGTGGATGAGTGAAATTGAACAAAATAAAATTTTTGTTCAATCGGAGGTAGGCTTGCGGAAAGGGGAGAGGTGAAATCAGAAGTCAGAGACCCATTCGGGCTGAACGGTGGCGGTGCAGGGACTGTTGTAGGCGATGGTACACTGCAGTTCAACTGATGCTGCCTTGCGGTGATCAGTCGTTTTCGGTTTCCACAGAATCCAAGATGATAGTATCCAGGTGTTCCGATTTTTTGGACAGGCTGTCCCGGAACCTATGTGTAGCTTCTCGCACCGCCGTTTCCTTGTCCGGAGCGGATACCACAAACTGCCGTTTCTTCTCCTTCGGTTCCAAAATGACAGCAACCAGATTCACTTTGTATTTAGCCATTGCAACTCCTCCTGTTGGTATGATAGTTTCTATCGGGGCATATTTTGATATATAATATACCTCAATGGAAATAATAAAAGCGCACTTTTCGCAGGCGTGTCCTCGCGTGTGCCTGATCGAAGTCAGGCATCATCCCAGATTCGGCGCGAATTCACTGCCTTTCCTTTGCAGCGAACATCCCGAGATTTGCAACGCAGGGGGGCATTTTGACGCCGTCGTCTTGCAGCCATCACAGAACAGCCCTGCTTTAGGGATGGCTTTACACTTACGAAAGCGCTTCCTTCTCCATCCTGCGGTAGATCGGTCGATCATTGCCGGCTCCCTTTCTCTCAGATGATGGACGCCTCGATGCTGTCGAACTGATCCAGCGTGGGGTCGAAAAACCGGCCGGTCATGTCCTCATATCTTTCGAGGGCGTCCCACACGGCTTCGCTCTTGGTATCGACGCCATCAAATGCGTTCCGGTAAATGAGCTGAGCCAGGGCCTTGATTTTCTCCATGGTGCTGCGGTACTTGCCAGACATGAAGACCTCGTCAAAAAGATCTCTGTACGTCATATCTTGTTCCTTTCCTTTCTGATAAGCTTTTGTGCCGAGCTGTAGTGCGTCGGCTGTCAGATGGTATACTTCACAGGAGACTTGACGTGCAGCGGCATGAGCACGCGATCCTTCAGTGCATCCTTCATGATCGTAAGGTATTCGGCCGTGAACACCAGCACATACTTCATCAGAAAGATGAGGGCGGCCGCGATGACACAGTACAGCTCAGACGGAGTGTAGCCGATGCTGAAGTAGAAATGCACGGCAATACCGACCAGCATCAGAGCCAGAACTCCGCCACCGAAGCGGAAGACCACGGCGAGCAGCTTGATCACGGGCGTCAGAACGAACAGCACAACAAGGGCGATCAGGCTCAGGAGCTTAGAGACAACGTGCTTGATAACATAAGTTGCAGACATGATGCATCCTCCTTTCAAAGATGACCTATATTCGGAGGATCTGAACGATCCTCCTTTCCTTCTAATGCCATACTAACATATACTGCTATATATGTCAATATGCTTTTTGCGTTTTTTTAAAAAAAATAAGAGGGCGGTTTCCCGCCCTCTATGCGCCTTTAAGCTCCGTTATAAATCTGATGATTTACCCTGATATGGTTTAATCGCCATGGTATCCTCGGCACAATGTAATATAGATTGTCTCGTTTACTCATAGAAAACGATTTAGCCGGTTTCACTCGATCAGATCGTGCTCTGCAAAATGGGCCTTTCCACTCACTGCATCCTGGGCGATACTCTCCAAATAGCGTTGTTCAGCATCAGAAATTTGCGCTGATAATTTTTTTTTCTTCGCGGCTGCGAGAATGTCATCGACATTCTCTGTATTCGTAATACCGGGATAATTATTCTGAAGTTCGATCAGCATTTCCTTGGATTCCGATTCTTCGGCTGCTACTTTAGCATACAGGTGTTCAAAATCACCGCTTTGATAGACGTCCTCGATAAACACCTGCATATCTTCGGAAATGCTCTCCCAGCTACCGTAAAGGTTTGCCGCCGCAATTTTCACAGAATCTATTGTCAATTGCTTTTCCTGCATAAATTGAGCGTCTATTGACGAAGTATATATCTTGGTATATACTTATGATACAAGGAGGTGTTTGCAGTGGAAACGGCGAAGATTTTTGAAAATGGGAGAAGTCAAGCGGTTCGCTTGCCGAAGAAGTTCCGGTTTAACACAGATGAAGTTGTGGTGCAGCAGCTTGGAGATGCCGTCATTTTGGTTCCCAAGGAAGCCCTCTGGCAAACATGCATGGATGGCTTGGATGGGTTTACCGATGACATTTTTGAAGATGGTCGAGATCAAGGCGTGCAAAAGGATCGAGAAACGCTATGACATATATGCTCGACACGAACATCTGCATCTATGCGATGAAAAATAAGCCGGAAAAGGTGCTGCAGCGGCTCAAGGCTGAGATCAACGAAGGTGTGTGCATCTCCTCAATCACCTTGGCCGAGCTGGAATATGGTATGAAGCGCAGCTCGAATCCGGCAAAGAATGAACAGGCGCTGCTCAGGTTTTTAGTCCCTTTAAGTGTCCTGCCTTTTGGGGCGGCGGCAGCATCGGAGTATGGAGAGGTCCGTGCTCATCTCCAAAGCCAGGGTACACCGATTGGACCTTTGGACATGTTGATTGCCGGGCATGCTAAAGCGGAAGGAATGACCCTGGTCACAAACAACGTCCGAGAATTTGAGCGAGTGCAGGGTCTTGAAATAGAAAACTGGGTAGAATGAAATAGAAGAGCCGTCCCAAATCTGAGACGGCTCTTTTCTCATGCTCTGGACCGGAAATCATCATCGTCAGGATGTTCCAGCGCAGCTGCAAAACTCAGGGCTGCATTCCCCAGGTTCTTCAGTGTAAGAGGATCCTGACAGTTGTTGATCCAGTTAAAGATATCGTTTGCAGTCAGCTCGATCTCAACATCGACTGCGACGATCTTTCTTACACTTTCTCCATCCATCCGGGTTCTCATGCGGTCCTTAGACAGCTCGTGATATTCATACGCCATATCATTTCCTCCAAAACACGTTCATTGAAAAGTTCCACATAGTATCTGGTTTACGGTTTGAGATCCATCCTGCTTTCGCGGTAATAACCGTCCTTCTCAAAACGATAGGCCACCGGATCGGTGATGACCACGGAGATATAGTTCCGGAAGCCCTCACGGTATGCCTTCCTCTGATGGCATTTATCGCCGCCAGCAAAAGAGCTGCCAGGCTTCGCTACATCGTCGAACCAGAAATGCTGCTGCACCACATAGGCCTCCGCATAGTATCTGCGGCACCAGGCCAAGAGTTTTTCACAGGTGGTGGAGAGCTGGGACTCGTAGCCGACCTTGTGGTTGCCGTAAAGACGGAAGGTATAGCCAGGCAGGGCCGTCTCTTCCGGCTCAGATACGCTGAGGCGAAGGTTCTTCACAATATCGCGGATATACTGCGGCACATCGTTGGTGGTGATAAGGGTCTTGCTCATGCTGGTACCTCCAAAACAAAATCACATGGGCGCTCAAACGCCTGTGTTCTCTTTAACATGTTTTCCGGATCGGATACGATGATCCACATGCGGCTCATTCTTATCAATGACCCAGTTCCGCCCGATTTTACGGGCTGTCCGATATGCTCCACGGTTCACCCGCTGTCGTACCGTAGCAGGGTCTATCCCATTGATCCTGGCATATTCGGCCAAGCTGATCCATTCCTCGCTTCCCACACACATCCCTCCTTCTGCTAATCGGCAAGTCTCGCTCCGCAGCTGACAACGGCCTTACGAACGCCCATAGGCACACCTATAAGCTCGACAGGCCCACTGTAACCCTCATAGAGGCGATGTTTGCCAAATACGCAATAGCGCTCGCCTTTCGCGTTTTTGTAAGCCTTCAAGATGGAGCAGAAATGTCCGTCCACGTCTTCCACGGAAACGCACAGCATACCATCCGGCGTCTTCCTGCCGACAATCTCAACGTAGGACGCGCTGTTGATATAAATAGGATACCGCTGCCCACTGTAATCGTTAAACCAGCAGGAGCACTCATATTTATGAACGTTTTCTGCTCTCATAAATCAGTCCTCCCACTTGACGCGACATCCAAACATGCGAGCGATAGCTTCAATATCCTGTTCGGTAAGCTGCTCACCAGAAGCCAATCGCCTGCGGATCTCTTCCGCGGCCGTATACGGCTCACAGCATCCCCAATCGTCCGAGAGGCCTTCAAGCCCCATAATCGTCCAGGTTCTCATCTCTCAATCTCCTCTACATACATCCAACTCTGGGGCAGGCGCTTCACTCCAAACTCCTCCAGCTTCCGCGGCTGCTCATAAATTTTCAGATCGGAGATGTGCCAACCGTAACCGACGCCCCTAAGATACCGAACGATTTCTTCCCGCGTCAGGCAGGCTTGCTGCTCCACACCGTCTGGCGCATGGTTAATAGGGGCGAGCTCATAAACCTTGTCACACACAAACTCACCCATGACCTTGCCGTTAGCCTTGCGGATTTTCCCGTCTGCACCGTGCAGCTCAAGAATGTTGTACGGGTCCCTTGCGTCAGGCATCGTACAGTAGATGTACGCCTTGAACGGCGTCTCCAGCTTCGGGCGCGTCTTGCGCACTTCGATGGTCTTGTTGCTGACGATCTTAGCGCACCAGTGCGGGCGGATGCTGATCAAAACAGATTTCATTTCTCAGCCCTCCTGCGTAACATAGACCTTTGCTCTCCTGATTGCGGCCTCCTCCGTGGTGAACCTCATTTCCCCACTTCCGGGTTCAGTCGTGAACTTGAGCATGTGATCCGGCTCTCCCATGTGTTCGAATTGAACGAAAAAGAGCCCTTCGTATCCGGGTACATCCACATGTACCTCAGCAGACCGATGGGTCAGATAATTCTTAAACTCGTACTTCTTCATGGTTAAGCCTCCACAATTCTCAAATACCAGCCAGGATAGCATTTCTCATTTTCCTGAACCCACTCAGAAGCTTCAAGCAGAGTATCGAAGGTTTTCTCTTTGTAGGTCCGACCCAGTTCGCAGTCCTTCCAAACCTCAAACTTCTTACCGTCACCCTTGACGATCCCCTTGGTCCAATGACCACCGGTGGAGTAGTTCCACTCAATGGTACCATCTCCATTCTGCTGGATACCGTGGGCGGTGAGCTTCCATCCGTCCTTATTCCGGATCAGCACGGCAGAACATTCACCCATTTGCACCTTGTCCGTACCCCATACCCAAAGGCACCGATATTCTCCACCGCTGCGCAAAGTGTAGGTCTGTCCGATTTCAGGCTTGATGTAATTAGATGCCATATCATTTCCCTTTCTGCCGTTGACCCCGGCCGGTAGATCCGTCCTATTCCTGTACTTATATATTACTACGATACCGTAGTAATGTCAAGAACGTTGTTGATAGATTCAGAAAATATTTTGGAGGCAACGTTAAGAAGCAAAGGGACGGCAATGCCGTCCCTTTGCTTCTTGATCAATTACTCGTTGGTATCTGCAATGAGTGCGTAGATGTCAACATCCAACGCAGCAGAAATTTTCAATGCCATAGCAATAGACATGTTCGCAAGATCACACTCGCCTGATTCGAATTTCTGAATCTGCCTCGTATGACAACCAACTCTTTCTGCGAGGGCCTGCTGTGTCAGCCCCTTTTCTATCCGCAGCTCCCGTATCCTGCTTTTCAAAGAAATCCTCCAACAAGTTAAATTCGCTCACCTACTGTTTGCTTACTCGTTCTTATCACCAATGTCGCTGGCGACTAACTGACGAACATAGTCCATCACATTGTCCTGCTTATCCAAATGTTCAATGACAGTTGCATCATTCTCTATATGAAAAGAAAGCCTATAGTTTTTGTAGGTCGTCTTCCTGGCTTCGTTGATCTTCTTGACGTTGTCAGCCTGATACTTCCGGTTGGCGGCCAACTGTTTTTCATACACGTCAGGGCGGCACACCCGCATGATCGTGGCGGAGGATACACCATGCTTGGCTGCCAGGGCCGCATAAGGCATGCCCGCCTCATGGTCGCTCCGGATCTCCGCTTTCTCCGCTTCTGTGAACCTCTGCTGTCGAACCATAAAATAAAATCCTCCTTGAGTGAGAATACTCTTTGTCAGATAGTAACATATATTAACAACTATGTCAATACCCGCCCGTTTTCCTATCTGAAAAAATTCGCGCGGACCCCTGCGGGGTCAAAATGGGAGTCAAGGGGGCAAAGCCCCCTTGCGATTTTTTGGCGCACCTTTTTGATCGTTCAAAAAGGTGCCAAGCCTCTCCGGCGAGGAGCGGGTTGCTGTTTTCAAACGAACTCACTGAACGATTCACCTCAGCAACCCGAAATTCAAAAGAAGGCTTTCAATCGAGTTGAGATAGCCACCTAAACCCCAGAACCCCGAATTTGCGGCGGCCTCCCTCCGGTCGGCACGTGGAAAAAAATAAGGGTATATCTTAAAGGAAATAACAATGTTGACTTTATTGCTTTTCGGGTATAAAATAGCCCCATAAAAACCCTTATTTTTTTCGTTAGCAAGCACTGCCTTGCCGGGACTGGTGGAAAACCACCGTCACCGTCTGCGGCGCCCAGGGGGAAGACCCCCTATGACCCCCATATCCCTCGTTATAGACCGCACCCTGCGGGTGCGTCCTATGACGAGTTGTGCTATGCACAATCGGCTGCGCCTCGTAGATTGGGGGTCTCCCCCAAAACCCCAAAGAACACAAAACCACCTACCTATAACTAAAATCATTCCGAACGTGAGGTAAAAATATGCCGCGGAATTCTTCAAAAGACACTATGCGTAAACTGGATATCTACGTGATCTTATCAGAGATCAGCGATGAATTTATCGTGTGGAAAATCAAATCCGGCAACGCCTATACTGCTTATAAAGACCACGCGAGACTAAAAAGTTTATACACGAAGGATTTATTTTTGCGGTCTATTGAGCAGATGAAAATGCCGAAAATGTATCTGCTCAAGACAGTAAATTGTTCACAGAGAGAAGCAATGAAACACTGCATCGTGTGGACGAAATACTTCAGGAACCATGGTCGGACTCCTCTGGCCGGCGAAGTGATGGTTGGATACACCGACACGTTGGACGAACAAAGTCTGGCGCTTTACAACGAAATCAAAGACCGTCCGCTTACGGAAATTATCAATCCGGAGACGGCAATCGTGGAAAATTATCAATCGAAAAGTTGGAATGATGCCGCAAAGAAGGAAGATAAAAAACCCAAAACCAGTAAGCAAATTAAAGTCGTCGCCAATCCGGAACAGTACCAGATCATCAGAAAAAAAGCGGCGTATGTAAACCTGCCGATGGCAAAATATTGCCGGCTCATGGCGATGGATGGATTCGTTTTTCGATTCAATTTTGCTGAATATTTAAACGAGATCCGAAGCATCAAGCGCGTCATGCAGGACATCCAGGAGGCTATTTATCAGAGCGGAAGGTACTTCCCTTCCGACTTGGAAAACCTGGAGAAATGCATCAATGAAGTCAATGACGTGCAAAGAAAAATGATGAAGGATACATTCAGGATCATAAAAAAACAGGCGGAAAAAATGCCGGAGACCTTCCATGAAAAACACAAAAATTGAGTGGTGCGATGCCACCATAAATCCCGTCATAGGATGCACAAAAGGCTGTGCCTATTGCTATGCCAGAAGGCTCAACCAGCGGTTCAGATGGATCGAAGATTTTTCCGTTCCGCAATTTTTCCAGAGCGCCTGAAGCAGCTTTCTGCAAAAAATCCGAAGCGAATCTTCATGAATTCCATGAGTGATATTGCAGACTGGAAGCCGGAATGGCTACGCAAAATTCTGAACGAAATACATCAGAATCCGCAGAACAGGTACCTGTTCCTCACCAAAAGACCGGACGGGTATTTGCCTTGGACGCAGTTCAAAACGGATTACATCTGTTGCGGAATTACCGTTACCTCTGACAAAGAGATGGACAGCCGAGACATGGACAAGCTGCGGATCATGAAAGAGACCGGCGAGAACTTGAATTGGTTTTTCAGCATCGAACCCATGATGGGACCGGTAGACATTTTTTTCGCCGCTCAGTGCGGATTGAAATGGATCATCCTCGGCGCCGAGACCGGAAACCGAAAAGGAAAGGTCTCCCCTCCCCTTTCGTGGATCCTCAATGTTGTGTCGCAGGCAGACAAGGCCGGCATACCGGTGTTCATGAAAAACAGTCTTAGAGACATCGTGCTGTCCGAAGAATTTCGAATGGAATTCCCGAAAGGCTTACAGTTAGAATAAAAAAATACAACGAAGGAAAGGCGCTGTATTCACATTGAAACTACGCAAACGCACAAGACGTACACTGCAAATCACATTTACAATCCTGCTGATCCTCATAATGCTGATGCCCATCTGCATCAATTTTATTCCCCAGCAGAGCACAGGAATTGACCCGAGACTTTTGAAAGAAATGCAGGCGGCCCAGGAGGAGACGGAGAAAAAAGTCGAAGGGACTTATCAGATCACTGACTTCGTAAACGGCGGCTGCTTCACGATTCTTTATGGGCAGGAGCTGCGTGATGTGAAGCTCATCGGCATTAAAGATAAGTCCTGTTCCGCAGAAGATCTGGAGAACTTTATTGCCGACGATATGGTTGATCTTGCTTTCGACCAACAGCATGACGATGAAGGTGGAACGCTCCTGGCCTACGCTTTCCGGTCAGACGGTACCTTCATCAACCAGGAGCTGTTAGCGATGGGACTGGCGGAGATGCAGGAAGAAAAAGAAAACACCATGTATGCCGAAGACCTTCGTCTGGCGCAGGAAGCTGCGAAAGGAAAAAGCCTCGGGCGCTGGGCAAAAGAGTGATGTGAAAGGAGAACAAAATGGACTGCCCCTGTACAAGAGATTGCAAAAACAGAACGGCTACTTGCAGAATTGACGGCTCCTGCCCTAACGGATTTGCCGAATACGAGCGCCAGAGAATGAACAGGTATAAAGCCCGGGATTATGAACGCGAGATGGATTTCAAAGGCCGCCCTATCGTAAAAAGAAAAGGGTGGTGACGACGACGGCCGATGATAAAATGATTCGTTTCCCGACGTACAACGTCTCTTTACCAGAGGCGATTGAAATCGTGAAGCATCGCTTGTATGACGAAACTGTACCGCTGCAGACTATCGTTTGCGCCATTGAACAGGTGGCGGAGATGGAGACACACAACAGCGTCACCAAGGATGAATTGGTCAACGCGCTGCGCTGGCTTTATGAGCATTACGAGTTCTGACGCGAAGAAAAAAGAATGGGAGGAGGAGTGACATGATCGTCAAGATATGGCCGGTAAAAGGAGACGTTGGCGCGGGTCAGTGCCTTCTTTACATCGAAGACGACGAGAAAGTCATGAAGATCGAGACGGATGAGAACGGACGTGTCGCAAAGCGAACGGTCATCAATACGGTGGAGGAGTTCGAAGAGAATCCCGATAAATTCTTCATCGAAAATGAGGAAAATATCGGGCGGGTCTTTGACTACATGGCCAATGAAGATAAGACAAACGGCATCTATGTCTCCGGCTATCGCTGCGACCCGAAGCGTGCCATGGACGATTTCCGAAGTACATGGGGAGCAGGAAGAATAGATGGGGAAAGCACGCAGGAGCCGGTCGATGACAATGAGGCGATGGCTTTTCATTTGGTCCAGTCTTTCCCTGAAGATCTGAACATTTCAGATGAAGAAGTTCACCAATGCGGGCTGGAGCTTCTGCAAAAAATGAAGGACTATCAGGGCGTTGTCTGCTCGCATGTTCATCCAGTCGTGGATGAAGAGGGCGAAGTTCATGGACGCTGCAAGCATAACCATATCCTCATCAATGCCTATAAAGATTTGAATGGGCTCGACAATGAGATGCCGGATAAACGGAAATATCATGACTGCAAAGAGACGTATGAGCTCTTGCAGTTTTGGAATGATGAAATCGCCATCGACCACGGGCTGCCAATCATTATCAATCCGGATCTGGACAAAGTTTATTCCTGGAGTGAGAACGCAAAGATCAAACAGGGGCAGAGCTGGAAGGAGCGTGTACGCTGGGACATCGAGGCGGCTCGGCGTGCCACCTCCAACTGGAATGAGTTTGTTGCCTACATGAAAGAGGAAGGCTACGAGATACGGGACGGAGGAAAACACATCTCCTATACCACGCCCAAGGGAAATAAGATCCGCGCCGAACGACTGGGAAGAACGTTCATGAAGGAGAATCTGGAGCTCTACTGGGTCCTGCGAAACAGAACGGAATATGATGTTGCGCGGGCGCAAAAAGATAACGCCGCCCCTCCCCTCTCCCGCGTGGACCTGGCGGAGAATGGACCGCTTACCGTGGATATTCCACTTGGCGCACACAACAAGGAGGGCGAACGCCGGTACTATACTCTGCCGCTGATCAAGGCCGACAGATCGCGTGAAGTTCTCAATACATACTTCTTCGGCAATGAGCTGTACGACATCAAAAACGCAGACGGTAAGGTAGTGCTTACCGCCAACGGACAGGAGATCGTAGACTATCTGGTGATGCTCCAGCGTGAAGAACCGGTCAGGTTCACCGAAGAAAATAAAGACGAACAGGACCGGCGACAGGCGGCAGAAAAGGAAGCAGAAGAGGAAGAGAAGGAAGCCTACGAGGCGCGGCGCAGGAGCAAGCGTTACTACGTTTCCTCCTTCAAAAATTCCAGAACAGGACGCTATTATCACTCTGAACTCTACGATGAAAACGGGCGCCGTCGCACGACACTGGATGCCATTTTCCTCCTGGCGGTGCTCATCATCAAGAACGAGTCGGGACTGTGGGATCCGAAAAATATCCCGCCCGGAAAAGAGAACGAGGCGGTCTTCGGACCGCCAGACTGGAAGACAGAAAATATGCTCGCTTCACTTCACTATGCCACCGAGGAGGGCTTGTCCAACCCTGTGGAGGTTGACAATCGGGTCAATGAAGTAGGCGCTTCCTACAGCCGCGCACGAGCAGATCTCAAACGCAGCAAAGCGGCCTTGGAAAACATGAAGCCTCTGGCAGATGCTGTCGCGGATTACCGGGAGACGAAGGATCTCATTGAAAAGATCTTGGCATTGCCGGAAGGCCCGGAGAAAGAAAAGCTGCTGGCTCAATATGAAGATGAGCTGGCAAAGTACAAAAAGGCCAAGGCAACAATGTACGCCGCCAAGCTCAACACCAACGCGGAGATCTCTGACTTTCTGATCCGCTATGACGAAATCCGGAAGAAGATGCCGGAGAAAGAAGAACGACTGGAGAACGCAAAGGAAGAGTACCGTAAACTCAAGAAGCTTCAGTACAATATCCTGCTCGCCCAGAATTCACAGTACGTATACGGGCCTGCCTATGACCAGGAGAAGGCTGCCAATCGAGGCGACCTCGGCCGGAAGGTGGATGAAAAGGAATTTGACAGCGATAGATAAAAACTCTATTGCAAAGCAACATAGGCGAAGTCCATAACCAATGAAGGAGCACCTTTCTGGGTGCTCCTCTTTTTGCTTGGGCCGCGCCGGTAAAGCTATGACCGATTGATGATGACTAAGTGTGAAGAAAAAGATAGCATATGAAAAGAGACTCCCGCTCTGTGGGAGTCTCTTTCCTTTGATTAAGGTTTGTGATATCAGAATCCACGTAAGCAGAGATGAAGCTGCTTGCTGTATTCTATGCAGCAAGCAGCATACGTTCCACTTAAATATCAAATTGAAAATTCTGACAACTCATGATATAATCCGACCGCTGCCCTTCTCCATGCTGGCAACAGGAAGGAGGTGTGTGGCTTGGAAATCCTAACCAGTTTCCTTGTGTCGCTCGCAGCGGGCATAGTTGGCTGCTATGTCTACAAGTGGCTTGAACGACATCGCAAGGGCAAGTAAGCACAGAACCCCCCGGAGTGGCTGCTCCGGGGGGTTCGCTTTTGCGTGTGTGCCTTGAACCTAACCAGTTTCCTTGGCTTGTGCAGACATTCTAACACATGCCGAAAACAAAGTCAAGTATACCGGACGGATAGATAACCGAGCTTGCAATAAAAAGTCTTCCCATACAGGTAACGCCCTGTCAAAAGACAGGGCGTTACAAAAATTTTGATCCCGAACACTTATAAGCCGCATATCGGGGAACGAACAATATTTTGCGGGAAGTAATCCCTCATTGCTATTATTATGATCAGAGTAGCATTATATGTCAATGGTCTGCTGGTAGATTTTGAAAACCTGCTGCGCTGGCCCCTATAACACTTAGAACGGCAGATCTCCGTCTTCGTCATCGATCTCAGAAAAGCCGCCAGGGCCGGAAGTCGGCAAAGAGTAGCCACCGGCTGCGGCACCATAGCCGCCACTGGATGCGCCGTAACCATCAGAACTGACATTATTGTTATCGCGCTTGGAGTCACCGAAGTAAATGTTGTCAACGATAACTTCGGCATTGCGGCGCTTGTTGCCATCCTTGTCGGTCCAGTCGCGCATCTGCAGACGGCCTTCCACTACGGCCAGGCGGCCCTTGAAAAAATACTTGGATACGAATTCCGCAGAATTGCGCCAGGCAACGACGTCAATGAAGTCGGTCTCCTTGGTTCCGTCCGCGCTCTTATAGTCACGGTCTACGGCAAGAGAGAAACGTGCAACGGCAGTGCCGGAATTGGTATGGCGCAGCTCTGGATCGCGGGTCAGGCGGCCCATGATAAAGATCTTGTTCAGCATAATAGTAAGTTCCTTTCTAACAGTTCAAGATATGTGTTGTGCTGAAACGAGAAAGAATCAATTGTTATAGTAGAACGGACCATCATATTCAGAGCTGTCAAAACCAAGGATCGGATAGAAGATGACACCCAGCAGCGACAGGCCGATGGCGAAGCCATCGCTCTTACCAAACACAGCGGACAGCTTCATATTGGTCATGATAGTAACAATGACGTTAAGGCAGGGGATGTATGAGAGCAGAAAAAACAGGCCGTTCTCCCATGTGATCTTATAAAGCACATAGGTATTGTAAAACGGAATGAGAGCCGCCCAACCGTGTTCGCCGGCCTTAGAAAAAATCTTCCATTTGGCCACGATCTGCAGAATGAGGATGACCAGAGAAATGATACCGAGGACGGCAAGGATGGTCACGGAACTTTCAGACAGCGGGGACAAGCTCGAATCAAACGGGGAGCCATATTCCATGTAGTCGGAAAAATTGCCCGTGTCATAGGTGTACAGGTCTTCCATGATAGTGATTTCCTTTCTGTTGCAAAATTTTAGCCCCGGTCAGAGGCCGGGGCTGTTTTAAATTGATTAGTGACGTTACTGGAACCTCCTGCGGGCTGCAACGGCCAGCTTATCACAGCGGACGTTCATCTCATTATCCGCGTGGCCCTGCACCCAGTGGTAGTGCATCTCGTGCTGATCAGTCAGGACAAGGAGCATCTCCCAGAGATCCACGTTAAGCACTTTCTTGTTCCCAGCACGGGTCCAGTCATTTGCCTTCCAGTTTTGCGCCCAGCACTTGCTCAGGCCGTCGATAACGTAGCGGGAGTCCGAGTATAGCTCTACAACACAGGATTGCTTCAGGAGGCTCAGAGCCTCCACTACGGCGGTCAGTTCCATACGGTTGTTTGTGGTATTTGCTTCACCACCGGACGCCTCTTTCTCGACGCCATTGCAGCTGAGAATACAAGCCCAGCCACCGGGGCCGGGGTTGCCGCTGCAGGCACCATCGGTATAAATCGTGACAGTTTTCACTAAAGCTCCTGTTCTCCGGCAGAGCCGGCGTCAGAAATGGAAGTTGCCGAAGCCTCCAATGTACCGGGAATTATCGAAGGCAAGGATCAAATAAAAAAGCGGGCCAAGAAAAATCAGACCAGCGGCAAACCAGCCGTCTTTATCAAAGACTTTGGCCAGCTTTACCGCCGTAACGATGCCGACGATCAAATTCACAATGGGGATGAACATCAGCAGGAAGTACCAGCCGTTCAGCCATGTGATCTTGAAGAATACGTACAGGTTATATATCGGGATCAGGCATTTCCAGCCCGGCTCCGATGCCTTCTCAAATATCATCCAGATCGAAACGATGGAGATAATACCTACAGACAGGCTGATGGACGCCATCATGGCGGACATACCTGTGAATGCACTTACAACTGCTTCTTCATACGGTTGATATATGCCAATATTCAATTTTCTTAGCTCCTTTGCGCGGGGGTTAAGGGTTGCCGTCCTCCTCCCTTTTTGCGAGTTTCCTACGGACGTTCTTTATACAGAGACAAGCGAAAAGAACAAACGGGACGACAGCAAGGGCGGCCGTGGTATGGAAATCATCTACGCGGTCGGAAAAATAGCAGGATACCGCTTCTGACAGCGCGGAAACGAAGAAAAAGCCGTAGGCGGGAATATACACTTTCGTTTCGCGCTGGACAGGTGTAAGACGCACAGGTAAAAACAGGAAACGGACAAAGACAATAATGCCCATAAAAAGGAAAAACGTTGATATGTAATGCACACATATCACCAACGATCCCATACAAAATACCTCACTTGTTATGCGGCTTTTTCGCAGCGTCACACAACGGGTAGATCATCTTCTTGGCAGGGGTCGATGCTTGCGTTTCCGGGTGCAGACAGCCCCAACAAACCTGCGTGCCTTCCGGTACCGGGGCGCCGCAACAAACACAGATATCCGAAGAACTAACATATTTCATAATCATTTACCTTCCTCTTGCTGCAGGCCCAGGGCTGCTCGTTCCTCCGGCTCCATTTCAATATGGAGATTGCTGCAAAGCTTCTTCGCGGTGTTTGCCATGGATGTCTTATTCTTCAAAAACATCTTGTCCATGTGCGCTTTATCTGCCCGAAGCTTCGCCTTAACTGTCTTGCCGTCCGGGGAAACGAATGAAACCACGAACTCACCGCTGTCAGTCGGTGTTTCAAGAAACTTGTTGATGCCTTCGACGTCCTTCAACATCTCGCTAATGTCACGAAGCGCATCATTCTGCTCGTCCAAAACCTTGATCTTGGGCATAAGGAAACCTCCTTTGCTTCATTTTTGATGGTGATATTATACCGCCATCGAAACATGCTGTCAATAATTATATCCAAAAGGAAATAATAAAGGATAAGAAAACCCATGGGTCTGGTGCATCCCCAAAAGAGGGGGGGTGAGAAAACTGATACTATTTAAACTTTCCGCGCCATTCCCAGCCCTGACAGTGGTCGAACTTGGAAGCGCAGGGAAAATGCTTGCACAGGTGGCAGCCGTCTCCGGTATCTTCGCAGATAGTCTTCATGTCAGCCAAGAGAGCTTCATGCTCTGCCTCTCAGGTTGTCGAAGATCTTCATGGTGTCACCTCCGGAGCCATGATAGCACCGGATAAGCGCAAAAACGGTCGAATTCAGTCTCTCCTTCGACAATACGGGCAGTGATTCCAACCAATATTGCGAATTGCATATACTCCGTTACAGCAAGGACATTTCGTGTAGCTTGCAATACCATTGGGTCTAATGCTTCCCTTTAACCGCTCAACCCACAACCGTTTTTTAATCACTTTTCTATCTTCCATATTCAACTTTCTTTAGCGGTGGTTTCTTTAAGAAGTGTAATATCTTCCGGCGTCATATACTCCAGATACTCTCCAAGAGGCGAATTCTTGTCAAGTTCCCTGATCCAGAGCTGACTTTTCTGATTCGGCTCTTTACACATAATCGGCCACATTCCCTCCATGGTCAGTTTCTGCATCGCAGGCCAGCTAACCATCTTGTTGGCTCGTGCTTCCCTATACTTGCGCTCTGCCTCTACCGGGGTCTCAGCTACAATGGTTTGCATGTTTGCCTTCAGAGAGAAAGATCCTCTCGTTTTCTTGAGCCACGGAAATGTCCGGTAATCATAACTTGTTTCAATACCGACAAGATAAATATTCATATTTTTCCTTTCATCCTGCTGACCACCGCAGGCGGGCATCTGTTTAACCAAAAATCTTCTTGTACCAGGGAAGGGCCTTGTAGGCGGCAAGCTCCGCTTCGGCCAGCTCGGCCCGTTTGGCTGCCTCGGCTGCTCTGGCGGCCTCCTGGGCCTTTTCTTCGGTTAGTGTCGCAATCTCGGTCTTTGCATCCTGGATGAACCCCTCCAGGATCTTCGTCTCCTTCTCGGCCGCCTCCAGGGCAAGCCGGTTCTGCTCGGCGTTGGAGACATCCGTTAAATAGTTTTTTCCATCTTTCGGCGAACGCATTTTCAGTTGGTTACAAGCTGTAACCAAGGAGCAGCGCATCAGTGCTTGAATGGCATGTGCGAGGATGCGAATTCTTGAGAAGTGAGCCGAGCCATGACCTCCGGTTCCCTTGAACCCCACGACTTTAGTCGTTGGGGGTAGTCAGACTGAAGTCGGATTCGTCAATGGGCGAGTTAAGGAAGTCTCGGCCATCGAAGATGGAAGTAAATACCTTGATCAACATATACTTACCTCTCTTTCGAGTGTCAAGAGAGCTTCGTGAAGGTCAGCTCATCGAACTGATCGGCCAGCCACTCCAGGGCTTCGGCTTCGTCAGAGACGGGGGAATCAAACACAACGAAGTTGTCCTCGTCATAGGTCAGGTAACCGTCATCGCCCATCATGCAGTCGGGAAATGCCACAAAATATACGTCCTCATAGGTACCGGACCAGGAGCTCTCGAAAACGACATTCGCGATGCCCATAATGCCGCAGCGGGCTTCAAAGCCGTGGATCATGTCAAAGAAGGTGGTGCCGGGCATCTTGGTCTCGAAATAGTACAGGGACCAGAACTCAGAATCCAGAACGGACATATCCTTGGTGAGAACATCCCTGGCAATGTCGTCCAGAACGGAGGACATAGTCAGATCCTCAAAACGGGTGCGCTCAGAGACAGACAGGCCATCGGAGGGACGGAAGAAATCCTTCAGGCCGGAAACGATATAGGTCTCGCTGCACTGATCCGGAACGGCATAACCCAGGGCCGCAAAATACTGCTGGTCAAAGACGGCGGTCAGAACGACCTCGTCACCGTTGGACAGGTTGTAATTGTTGGAGAAGCTATAGGTCACGGCCTTGTACATGTCGTCGCCGGACACCAGCCCAATAATGGCTTCGCCGCTGCCGGAGGCGCCGGTAAAAGCAATGGAAATGATATCTTCGGAGAAGGGATCGAAGGGCAGGCCTTCAGCAAGGCCCTCTACCGTATAGGAGACCTCGCCGCCGCGCAGCTCAAAGTCCAGCTTTTCCTTCGTTGGATTGTCAAAGCTGACGGTCAGAGTCACCTTATCACCATTGGACAGGTTGTCGTTCTTGTCGGCCGTGACCGTAACACCCTCCAGCACCGTCATGATCTTCTCCGCTTTCAGCAGATTCTCTTCACTGAAAAGCGCTTCGCTGTCCTTATCGCTCTTAACATCCATGCCGGACAGCTTCTGATAAACAGAATAGCTGTCAAAGGAATACTCCAGGTGACCGTAGCCGTCAGCACCGGTGACAGAGTCAATATGGACATAGTCTGTGAGAAGAATGACATTTTTCTTGCGGGGCAACAGGAAAGACAGACAGAGCAGCAGCCCCATGAGGGCAACGAAGCCAGCCACCACATACTTCCGCTTCTCCTGCGGAATATTCTTTTTCAGAAAACTGGACTTGCCGGTGGAGATATCGGAATGAGGAGTGGTCGCGGAGGTAATGTCCGCGCCGCACTGCGGGCAAACAGTGGCACCATTCATAGACGCACCACAATGAGGACAAATGTTCATGATGGGCTCCTTTCAAAATGAAAATTCGAAGAGGTTATCTTCTATGACGCATACATATTAACATATATGTATATATATGTCAACATGTAAAAGTACAAAACAGCAAAAATATTTTTCGGGAGATCGCCGGTAAATCCGGGCATTGAGATCCAAAATCATCTGGTAGGCTGGCTGGCGACGGATAAATTCCATCTTACGCTCATCACTGACATCCTCCAGATATTCGCAAAATTTTCCATGGTTCAATTCTAACATATATAACCATATATGACAATATATAAAAGTACAATGCCCCGGGAAAACCCCGGGGCTTGTGGCGCTTTATTGAGGGAAGAACATGGCGGCATCTTTCTCCACCGCTTCAGCAAGACTTTCCGTAAGCATATCAATTACCTCGGACTGCTTCATACCAGAGGCGCAAGCACGGGACAGGGCCTCCCTGTCATATTCTACGCGGAAATCCGCATGGGCCTTGACATCTGCCAGGAACTGCTCTGCCATACAAAGCAGCTCATCCGGAGAAAAGACCTTCAGCTCGTGCCTGATAGAGAAACGGCGCTTTACGGCGTCATCCACCAGCTCCGGACGATTGGTGGCGGCCAGAAGAACTACATCACTGGAGAGCTGGTCAAGATTCTGCATCAGGGAGATAGTGGTGCGGTTCATCTCACTGCTGGCGCTTGTGCTGTCGCTGCTTGCCCGGTTTGAGCTGATGGCGTCCAGCTCGTCGATCATAAAGACGCAGGGAGTGCCTTTAATGTAGTTAAAGACCTTGTTCAGATTCTTGCTGGTACCGCCCATCAGGGAATCAACCGTCAGGGAAAGATTGAAATAGCAGAACGGGACGCCCATGGTGTAGGCCAGATACCGGCCAAACTGGGTCTTGCCGGTGCCGGACTCACCGTACAGAAGCGTGGCGTTCAAGTAATTGATGCCGGCGTTGCTCAGACGCTGTGCAGAGCGGTTCTTACGCAGGATGCGCTCCGTCAGGACGGCTTCCCTCTCGGATACGTAGTAACGCTCCGGGATGAAGGTGCCGCTGACATCTTCCTTGAAAAGCAAGTCCTGAATGTCGGGAGGAAGCTCCATCAAATAGCCGCCTGAGCGCCGGAGCTGACTGAGCAGTACATTGCAGTAGCCATAGTCGCTCTTGACCTCATTGGCCTCGCAATATTTTTTCACAAAATCCCTTGCTTTGTCCATCTGATTATAGGCGATAAAGGTCATGAGAGAACGGAGATTACTATTCATCTTTGGGGCGCTCCTTCCCTTTAACGTTACGGATGATATAGCGCTTATACTTGCCCTTCCGGCTGCGGGTCACGGTGGTAAAAAAGGTGTTGATGTTGTCGAGACCAATAAAGGCCGCCGCCTTCGGAGCCTCGCCGGTAAACAGGATATCGCCGGTGACAGGGTCACAGATCTCATAAAGGGCGGAGTGCGGAATATCCTTGCGCTTGACAGGAGGCAATTCTTCCTGGATGCGGATGCGCCGCACCGTATGACGGGGAATGCCGGAAATGTCGGCGATCTCATAGTCATTCAGACCCTCTGCATGAAGACGGCGTACCTCACTGACGTGTGTGACGTTGTACATCTTAGTTTTGCTCCTTTTCCAGCGCGGTAAGCCAGGGGATCACATTCTGGCCGGACTCGAAGCCGTCTGTCATATCACAGATCCTGTTGCACACATCCTCAAGGTCAGGAAGCTCCGGGAAGGCGGCTTTGACCTGGTCCGAAATGTCGTGGTCCAGACCCTTGGCAATGCCCGCCTTAAAGGGAGCGCGGCGGAAAATAAATTCCTTGCCGGAGAAGGAAAGACGCTCTTCGTAGGAGCCGTCCGGTTTGTAGATCTGCTTGAATTCAGCCATAGTTATATACTCCTTATCTTTGAAATTAGACCGTTTATCAGTTCCAGCGGTTTTTGCGGGCGCGTTCGTCCTCCGCAGTCAGGCGGATCACGTTGTCGTTCTGGACGGCACGGACAATAGCACGGTTACAAAGGTTGATAAGCTCACCCTGGGCACGACCGATCTGACACTGTTCCTTAATGTCTTTTTCGTCCCAAGTGAGAGACAGACCACCCGTCTTATTCACATTAGTCAGATAGGATACCACCATTTCCACCGCTTCATCGGGCAAAAATGCTTTCAGTTCGTGAATGGCGGTGAAACGGCGCAGAACGGCAGAGTCCAGCATGTCTTTGCGGTTGGTGGCGGCCAGCAGTACCACGTCCTTACGAACGGTATCCATACACTGCATCAGGCCTATAGTGGTGCGGGTCATCTCATCACCACTGCCGCCCGTGGCGATACTGCCGCGGTTGACCGCAATGGCATCCAGCTCATCCAGCATAAAGACACAGGGAAACCCTTCCACGAAATCAAAGATGCTGCGCAGATTGCGGCCGGTCTCACCGAGGCTGGAGCCTACCATGTTGCAAAGGTTTACATAGACGAAGGGCTTCCCCATGGTGTAGGCCAGATACCGGCCAAACTGAGATTTACCGGTACCGGACTGTCCCCACAAAAGTGTGGCGTTCAGGAACGGGATCTTGGCATCTTCCAGCAGATGACAGGCGTCATTCTGTGAAATGATATCTTCCAGCACCTTTTTCTCGCGCTCAGAGACCCAGTAGCGTTCCGGCACAAAAGTCTTAGACACATCTTCAATGAGAAGAAGGCGCATCAATTCAGGCGGAAGCTGCTGGAGAAGGTCTTCCTGGGGCTGCTGCTCCGAAAATCGGGGCAGCAGCCATGCAAGAAAATCAGGTGGAATGTCCTCGGCAGCCTTTCGGCACAATTCTTCGGCAATGAACCGTGCCTCTGCCATATCTTTTAGGGCTACTGCTTGCAGGAGGTGGAGATAAAGCTCATCCATAGACAATACGCTCCTTTCACGCACTCACTTTTTCTTTCGACTGCCTCTATATCTGCCGCCCTCCTTCGGGCGGGAAATAACAGGAACAACGAAAAGGACAATCAAAGCCAGAGCGACGCCGGAAAAAACATACAGCCATACGTCGGAATTATCACCGGTTTTGGGCGAAAGACTATCCGCGCCGGAGGGTGTGGGCTGCGGATCGGGAACGGGATCGGGTGCGGGATCAGGTGTGGGAGTCGGCGTGGGATCCGGAACGAGGTCGGGGTCAGGACGAATATAACGAAAAATCAGCTTGTTCTCACCGCCCTCAGACAGAACGATTACCTCATAATTGGCGGAGGTAAACGTATAAGTACCGTTGGAAAACTTCGTATTCTTGGGAATGCCGGCCGCGGCGATGATCTCGCCGATGTTGCCGTCAAAAGATTCCTGAAGCTGGCCGTCCAGCTTGTCACCGCTGTAATACTGATGAATGATCGTATACTTGGTAGCGGGCGGTGTTTCCACCATGCGGTCGTAACGGAGGCGGATGACAGACGGAGCGCCAGGTGTCAACGTCAGCTCACGAGGGATGGAATCCGTATATTTGTACTCTTCACATTTATATGTCGGAAGCTTGGGGAGATCATCACCCACGATAACTGTGTTATCCTGTCCGATCTGCGGTGCAGGGACCTCGCCGTCCTTTTCGCCATTGGTGTAATACTCGTAAATGACCGTATACCCCACCTCGACAGGCGGGATCTCCACCGTGCGGTCGTAACGCAGGATAATCGTATAGGTTTCACCGGATACCAGCGTCAGTTTATCAGGAGTAAAGCTGGTGAAGATGTACTCTGCCCCAGAGAAAGAGGTCTTCTTTTCCAGCATAGAACCGGAAATCTCCGCACCTTCCGGGCCGGACGCTTGGGCGGGGACCTCGCCATCCTTTGTATCGTTGGTATAATAGGCGTGGATCACGGTATAAGGAACCAGAACCTCCGTGCGGTCGTAGCGCAGAGTAATGGTATTCTCTCCCCCTTCCTGTAGCGTCAGCTCTGCCGGCGTGCAGGAGGTGAAAGTATACGTCTTTTCGCCGTATACCGGCTGCTTGGAAAAAGAGTCTGCGGTAAGCACCGTTCCGGCATCGCCGGTTTGTTCCGTAGAGAACAGGATGTCCCGAACACCGTTGGTATAATACTCGTGACGCACAGTATAGCCCACTTCGACCGGAGGAATGACCACTGTACGATCATACCGAAAGACCATGGTGTTATCCGCACCTTCCGTCAGCGTCAGCGCCGACGGGGTACTGCCGGTGAACTCATAGGTCTCGCCATTATAAATGGGAGAATGCAAAACATTGTCTGCCGTCAGAATGGTGCCTTCCGCACCGGTGGCCGTGACACTGACAAAACCGTCAGAATCGCCATTTGTATAATACTCATGCCGGATGGTGTAGCCAACTTCCGCAGGAGGAATCTCCACCGTGCGGTCATAGCGCAGAACCATAGTGTTGTCCGCACCTTCCGTAAGAGTCAGTTCAGTGGGGGTACTGCCGGTGAAGGTATAGGTCTCTTCCTGATATGTAAGGACTTTACACACCGTATCCTCAGATACCATATAACCGGCATCGTTGGACGCTTCCATAGTGATACCACCGTCATAAACATCGTTCGTATAATATTCGTGCCGGATGGCGTAATTTACTGTTGCGGGAGGAGGCAGCACAGTACGGTCATAGCGGAGCGTGATGGTGCTGCCTTCGGCAACCGTCAGGACCGCAGGCTCGGCGCCGGTAAACTCATAAGTCTCTCCGCTATAGGTATAAGACTTACTCAGATCGGCTGCCGAGATCTCAGAGTTCTCCGAAGCATTGTGGCGGGAAGCGACAAAGCCGTCCAAAACGTTGTTGGTATAATACTCGTGACGGACCGTGTAATCGACCGCGACAGGCGGCACATACGTGCTATCGTAATACAGGCACATTACGTTGGCGCCAGTGGAAGACAAAGTCATCTCCGAGCCGGTGGAGCTGTAAACGAAAGCGTGGTTGGGATACTTGGTCTCGTAGCCGGCAGGATAACCAATCTTGCTGTGCAGCTTGCCTGTCAGGCCGCTATCGGTATCCTGCAGGGCGTAATTGACGTAATCGCCGGCATCTGCTGTGCCCTGCAGATAATAGCAAATGGAGTACGATACAAGGGGCAGATAGCCACGAACCGTGGGGATATCAAAGGAGAGCTGCTTCTCCACGCCGCCAACGGAATAGGCCAAAACGGCGGAAGAATTGACCATGTAAGGCGCGGCCTCCACGAAGCCGGGTTCCTCTACCTGCAGGGAGACGGGAAACGTGACAGTAAAGCTTCTGATACCGGTGGAAGCATCCACGCTGGGTGTTACCGCAGTTACATTCCATATGAGTCCGGCAGCTGTTCTGGTAATGCCGGCACTTTGCAGGCCGGAAACCTCACCGAGCTGGATGTAACTGCCCATGGGAGCTGTGACGATGCCGGCATTGGTAGGCGTCACAAGAGACGTACCAATGCTCTCAAACAGATCGCTCAGCTCGGACATGTCCTTTGTGGCCATGTAATGATCCTCGTTTGTGGCAACGGCTTTCATGGTGTCCTCGGCATTCTTCTTGCTGCTCTGTTCGCCGGCGTTATAACCGTCCAGAAAAACCGTGTAGATCTCAATGCCGGAATCCTTCGCTTCCCTGGCCTGTGCAATAGCGGGCTGACCGTTGTTGGTGTAGATCTTACTGGTCATTGTGGTGGACTTGCCATGCTCGCAGGATACGTTCAAGGAAGCATAGTGGTTGTCCTGGGTGTAACTGAAGTCGGAACCGCTGCCCACAATGGTATTGTGGGCAAATTCGGTGATAACGTTGCTGGCGGAGCCGTAAGACTGGTTCCAGTTGTGGCGCCGGCCGGAATTTGTGCATCCGGTCCAGTCAGCCGTTCCGGTAAGACGGTAGCTGTAGGTGGGCATACCGTCTGAGAAAAGGACGATGACTTTCCGGGCAGAGCTCGTATCCGCAGCGAGGATCTGGTGCGCGGCGTAAATGCCCGCCTGCACGTTGGTGCCGCCATCATTGACATTGCTCACGGCTGTCGTAGCAGTTCTCACAGCGGACGCAACAGTAGAGATATCGTCAGTTAGACCGCAATGGTCCCAATACCTTGTACCGAAGCCTACAACAGCGATCTGGTTGCCGGCCGCAATACCGTTTTCATCCAGGACGCCGGCTACGAACTGATCAACGGCCACCTTTGTATTAGTGCGGCGTTCGCCGTCCATGCTGTTAGAGCGGTCGATGCACAACACGATATGAGCGGGTCTTACCGGTTCGATCTCCACCAGGTCGGAGGTGGTGACGGTCATGGTCACATTGAAATTGTTTCCGCTGGTATGAGCAGCCGTCTCCAGGACGGTCACCATACCGTCCTCAGACGTTACGAGAGAACCCTGCTTGACGACTTCACCGTCTTGTGCGAAAGGTGCGGCATACGCCGTGTACTCTACACAGCTCAGAAGCATACAGAAAAACAACAGAGTGGAAAGAATGCGCTTGAAGGTGTTGGAGCGATTCATATCAAATACCTCCGTAAAACATGATGACAGCCTTGGTTATCGGCTTTTTAAATTAGGGTATCAGGGGCGGCGCTCAGAACCAGAGGGCGCCGTTTGCGGGGGAATAGGCGGCGCAGCCGGTGAGAGGTTCATCGTGGTCGCCGGTGTGGACGCTCTTGCTGCAGGTGTCGTTGTGCAGGTAGCCTGGGCAGCGAGCGTTGTAGCGGTTGAAATCCGCCCACATGGACTCTTCGATACGCTTGAGGGCGGAGAGAATAAACCATTTCTGCTGGTCGGGATCCAGTGGGCGAAAGGTACATTCCTTCTTGCGGCGGAGAATGTGAGTGCTTTTACCTTCGATATAAAGGATGACGCCGATATCCTCCGGAATCAGGTCCTTGACCTCTTCATAGAGAGCTTTGGGCATTACATAGTAGTTGGCGTTTCCAACGAAGTTGTGGCCGTGCTTGCTTTTAAAGTCCGCCTTGGAGATCTTGATCTCATAGCAGGCGATGAGCACGTCCATCTCACCGGTTACGCGGACGCCGCAGAAGCGGCAGAAACGCTCATCGCACAGCTCGGGCTTCTCCCCTATCCCATAACTGCGGGGGCAAGCGTAGCCCTCCTCCATGGCGGAGATCCACTCCTTGCCGAAATCGCCATGAGGGCGACTAAGGCGGCAGAAGTTCTCTCGCTGGCTGTTGGAGAAGTATTCGTAGACCTTCACGCAGTCCACGAGGCCACCATTGACGGCACCGCAGATAACGGGCACTTCAAAAGCCGTGTGGCGGGTGCGGTGCTTGTTGATCTTCTGCCCGCAGATCTCCGCAGGGTCGTAGCTGCGGAGCAGGCTCTCAATCAGCTTTGTCAGGTCGGTCTTTGCCACGGTCACCCTCCTTCCTCTTTGCCTGCTCTTTCTTCCGGCAGCTATCGCAAACAGATATGGCCTGAATGCCGAGCTGTGACATTCCTCTGGGAACCAAAATGATCATCTTTGTGCCGCAGCAGGTGCAGGACACTTTTTTTTCATAAAAGGCCATCAGGCATCACCCCTTTTGTCAAAGACTTCCTCCCTGCTGACGACCTTGAATTCATAGACCCAGACCATGGGGTTGGCCAGCCAGCCATACAAGGGGTAATCCGGAGCCATGATCGTGCTGTTCCAGAGCTCTGCAAAAGCATCTGTGGCCGTCTCGTGAAAGACATGGCTGTTGGGGCCGGAGCCATAGGCGATCCCCTCACTGCCAATGTCATATTTGTCGATACCCTCCAAACAGGCCTGCTTCTCCGTGATGTCCCGTACATGCTCGGGCCATACGTTGGTCACCTGAAGGAAAAGACGAGCGTACTTGCGAGGCATGTAGATGGAGGGTTTCCAGCAGAAATGCTTCTCCTTGAGATCTTCCAGCTCTCGCGGAGAAAAATCTGCCATGTAGACAATGCCGGAAGTATCGCAGATGTCTGGAAGCTCAGACATAACGGCGTAATTCTCACGAACATAAATGATATCGCCGGGTCGATGACGAGGGGCAAGAAAAATGCCGGTTTTCGTCTGCTCCATGCAGTCCCAAGCAGAAAAAGCATAGCGATAGCCTCTGTACCGTTCGGTTGTAAGGAGATTTTCGACCTTATGCCCCGAACGTTTGATCAGACGGCGTGTAACGGTTTTTCGACCTTCCAGAATGGCACGGATCATGTCATAGTTGAAGATCTCGGGTTTCATAGCCGGCATATAGTTCAATCCTTTCCATTTGCGAGACTTTTCAGGAACTGCTTGGTGCTGCGGGTTGTGAGGCGGCGGATGCCGGTAGTCAGCTTCCATTCGGAAAGCTGAACGGGCCAGTCAGGATGGGTAGAGATGAAAGAAGGGTCTGCTTCGTTTAGAAGCAGGGCGTCTTCCGCCTCACGGCGACGAACATACTCCAGAGCGATATTCAGGTAGCGGATGCCGTAGGCGTAGTCAACAGACTGACCGCCTACCACCCAACCGCCCAGGTTGCGGTTGTTGATTGCGTATTCCAG